>Ga0209006_10000578_pt1 | contig 34328 bp, 34 predicted proteins | sample JacPin_JW_Ref_O2_FD_188567 | JGI IMG/M metagenome (GOLD analysis project Ga0209006, IMG submission 188567) | Forest soil microbial communities from Algoma, Ontario, Canada - Jack Pine, Ontario site 1_JW_Ref_O2 (SPAdes) (version 2) | ecosystem: Environmental > Terrestrial > Soil > Boreal... | reverse complement strand
GGGGGAGCCGATAGGCGAGCTAACGGGAACCAACGCAGCGCCAGCGCATCCTAAGCTTAAGGGCGCAGGCCGACACTGCCGCGGAGGCACTTCATGCGTGTACTCACTCATCGACTGGCTCATAGGGCGCTCGCTTCAGTCATGGCATTGGGTCTTCTTCTGTCTTCCGTCGTTTGGGCGGACAGCACCGACGGCGGCCAATCCGCGGTCTGGACTCAGAAGGAATTTAAGTTTACCTATCAAGGGTTTACGACTAAATATTCATGTGATGGCCTGCACGACAAGATGCGCCGTATTTTGCTCGAGTTTGGCGCTCGTAAGCAGGACCTGAAGATCGGCGAATGGGGTTGTTCGGGTAGGAGCGGCCTGCCCGACCCGTTTCCCGGTGTGATCGTCAAGATGAGCGTCCTGGTGCCCACAGACGGCGCCACCGCACCGGGGGCGGAGGCGGCCCTACCCAGTCATTGGAGGGCAGTAAAACTGAAACTCGATAACTCGAGCCTTTCAGAGGCAGGCGAATGCGAGCTCATCGAGCAGGTGAAGCAACAGGTGCTGCCTCTTTTTACGACGCGCAACGTCAACCTGAAAAGCACCTGTGTTCCGCATCAGCTCACACCGGGCGGAACGCAACTCACCGCCGACGTGCTGGCAGCCGATCAGATGCCGGTGAAGGCTGCCAGCACGCATTGATGGCTGCCGCCCCGGCCGTGGGGACTTGAGCGCGCTTCTAGAAGTCGGCCGGCATGCCGGCCGTATCGGTCGGCACCGTTGATCGCGCCTCGACGATGAGGGCGTTGCCGTCGCGCTTGTAGACGACGCCGTCCTTCATCACGAAGCTCACGCGCTTCATCAGGCTGATGTCATCGAGCGGGTTGCCAGGCACCGCAACGACATCGGCGAGCTTGCCGGCGGACAGGCTTCCTAGGTCCTTGTCGTGCTTCAGAAGCTCGGCCGCGTGCGTCGTGGCCGCCTGCAGAGCGAACATGGGCGGCATGCCGGCCTGCACCATGAGCTCGAATTCGTGTGCGTTCTGACCGTGCGGATACACCGACGCGTCCGTGCCGAATGCAATTTTGACTCCCGCTCTATAGGCTCGGCCCGCCGTCCCGAGGATGAGGGGCCCGATGGCTGCGGCCTTTAGAGCGACCTGCGGCGGGAAATACCCGGGCACTTTGGCCTTGGACGCCACAAATTCACCGGCAATGATCGTCGGCACGTACCAAGTGCCGTGCTCCTTCATGAGCTTCATATCCTCGTCATTCATGAAAGTGCCATGTTCGATCGAATCCACGCCGCCAATCACCGCCCGGCGGATGGCCTCGACGCCGTGGGCGTGGGCGGCCACCGTGAATCCATAGTCGTGCGCGGTTGTGACGATCGCGCGAATCTCATCCATGGTGAGCTGGGGATTGTCGCCGCTCGCACTTTCGTCCAGGACGCCTCCGGAGGGTATGATTTTTATGAGGTCGTCGCCGTTTTTATAATGCAGACGCACAGCTTTTACGGCGTCGTCGGCGTTATTGATCATGCCCTGCAGCACGCCCGGATCACCGGCCAGTTGGGCGCTGTAGCCATTGGTGGGATCTGTATGACCGCCTGTGGAACCAATCGCAATGCCGGCGGTGAACATGCGCGGGCCTGCAAGGATGCCCACGTTGATCGCATTGCGCAGCGCGACGGATTCGTTCGCGTGATCGCCGACATTACGCACGGTCGTGAAACCCGCAAGCAGCGTGCGCCGTGCATACACGGTCGAGCGCACGGCGTAATCGGCGATGTTCCAGCGGAACTTATCGCTGTAGGTCGTCGCGCTGGACTCATCGGTCAAATGCGTGTGACTGTCGATGAGCCCCGGTAGGCAGGTCTCATTCGAAAGGTCGATCTCGGTACTGCCTGACGGGGCTTGGCGGCCACTTTGCACCGCTTCGATCCGCTTGGCTTTGATGACTACGGTCGTCTCACCGAGAAGCTTGCCTGCCTGCGTGTCAACCAAATGCCCGCAGTGTATGGCGATGACGGCAGTGGAGCCTGCATCGCTGGCAGCGCCCCATGCCGAAGAGCAGAGCAGCAGGTATACGAAGCTGGCTGCGATGAAACGAGACATAAATCGCCTCCGTGTGACCCGCGCTCTATTTTAACGGACTTTACGCGCGCGGGCGGTGGATCATTCGCCCGGCGGCCCGGTGATTTGACTCGCGCGCCTTCAACCGGTCGGCAGAATGGCTTTGTGCTGACTCACGGAGCTGCCGTCATCGCCATGCAACTCGCGAAACACGATTGCGGAGAGAATGGTCAACGCGCCGAGAATCAGGAATGCCTCGTGGATGCCGTGAATCATTTGCGAGGCGCTGGTGTGAAACCGGTCGGGAATGAAAATCGCGGTGACCAGCGAGGCTGATGCCACGCCGAAGCTGATCGACATCTGCTGCATCGTGCTCGCAATGGTGCTGGCGCTGGCGGTCTGCGATTCATTGACGTCGGCGTACACCAGCGTGTTCATGCTCGTGTACTGCAGAGAGGTGAAAAACCCAAAGCTGAATACCTGCGCCACGATGAGCCATACGGGAGTCCCCGCACCGATCGTCGCGAACAGCAGCATCAAGAGGCCCAACATCACGGTGTTGAAAATCAGAACGCCGCGGTAGCCGAAGCGCGCGAGAATTGCCGGCATGGTCATTTTTAGGCTCATGGCGGCGAGGGCTTGCGGCATCATGAGCAGGCCGGACTGAATCGGGGTAAAGCCAAGGCCGACCTGGTAAAGAAGCGGAAACAGAAACGGTATTCCGCCGATGCCGAGGCGCGTGACAAAGCTGCCGCTGACGGCGGCGCGAAATGTGCGGATGCGAAACAGCGTCAGCCGCAGCAGAGGGTGCGCGGTGCGCGTCGCATGCAGCCCGTATCCGGCGAGGAGCGCGCCGCTTACGGCGAGGAGACCCAGAATCTCGCGGGTGCTCAAGGTGTGTTCGCCGAACACCTCCAGCACGTACGACAGGAGCGCGATGCCGGAGCTGAACAGGATGAGCCCGATGATATCTAGGGGCGGGGTCGCCTTGTCACGGAAGTCCGGCAGGTGGCGGTACACCAAATACAAGCCGGCGAGCCCGATGGGCAAGTTGACGAAGAAAATGACGCTCCAGTGAAAGTAGCCGGTAATCAACCCTCCTGAGATCGGGCCCAGCATCGGGCCGATGAGTCCTGGAATGGCGACGAAGCTCATCGCCCGCACAAGCTCGGACTTGGCAAATGTGCGCACCATGGTGAGGCGCCCGACCGGCAGCATCATGGCCCCGCCGGCGCCTTGCAGGATACGAAATGCCACCAGCCAGTGAATGTCGCGCGAGATCCCGCAGAGCACCGAGCCGAATGTGAAAATTCCAATCGCCGATGAGAACACGCGGCGGGTGCCGAATCGATTGGCCATCCAGCCGCTGACGGGAATGAAGACTGCAAGGCTCAATGTGTAGCTCGCCAGCACCGCTTTCATACTGAGCGGAGCTACGTTGAGCGCGTGCGCAATGGTGGGCACGGCCGTGTTCAGAATGGTCGTGTCGAGCGATTCCATGAAAAACGCCACTGCGACGAGCCACGGCAGGAGCTGTTTGCGCGCATCGTGCGACGAAAGCGGCTCTGGTGCGGGCATTCGGGAGTGAACCTTGACGCTTATTAAGAAAATTAAAGCTGACCGACAGGTGCCCGAGTGCAACTTCCAAGCAAGCCGCGCTTTATGTAATGAGCGCGAGTCGAAGTTTGCAGGCCATCAGGCTGAAGGCAGGCTTTCGACCTTAATCGAGTCGTGCGACAATCTCGCGCAGGCTCATGCGCCAGCGATATTACGACACAATCCACAGGCGCGGATCGGTCGGGAGGCCAAAGACAATGAAACCGAAAGGCTTCTTAGGCGCTGCTCTAGTCGCCATGGCGCTCGCCGTCGGCACTGCTGCGGCGCAGACACCACCCCCGTGCCACAGGCATCTTTCGGTCGAGCTCACTCCGGATGTCCCCAATCCGCGCGACCTCGCATTCTTAAGTTCGCTTTTGACGCAGCCGGGGTTCCAACTGTCCTGGACCGGGCAGAACGGCACCGTCGTTGAACTTGAACTTACCGGCCCAGGGCCGGACGATCAGTGCCGGGCGGTGATCGCAGCCATGCGCAAGGACGGGCGCGTGCAGTCGATCACCGTCAACCGGGATTGACCCCTTTACTCTGACGTCAGCGCTTTGATGTAGCGGTAGAAGAACTCGTTACCGCGATAGAACGATTCGACGCCGACACGCTCATCTTGGCCATGCGCGCGCTCATCGCCGTGCTCCACCGCGATGCCCGTCAGATTATAGGTCGGCAATCCGGCAGCGCTCGTATAGATGCCGTCGGAGGCGCCGGCTGACATGGTCGGCACGACTGGGATGCCGGGCCAAAAGCTTGCCACCAGGCTCTCAAGCGGTCGCATCACCTCGGGGCGCAGCGGCGGGGGCGGATATCCGCGTCTGTCCGATGCGATGTCGCGAATCGTCTTGCCGTCATCTTCGATGTACTGCACCGCAAGCTTCGGATCTGCCAGCACCCGGATGAGCACTTTGCGCACATCTTCCGGAGAATGCCCGGGCAGGATGCGACAGTTTACCGTCGCTCGGGCCCGCTGCGGCAGCGCATTGTTGGCATGTCCCGCGGCGAGTCGCGTCGCGACGCAGGTTGTGTGCGTGATCGAGCGGTCGCTGGGATCTTGCGATAGGCGAGCAATGGCCGCGGGGTCCGCGGGCACCTTGAGCATCAACTGAATGTCGCGCGCATGCGCGCCAGTCTCGATCTTGGCCAGCTGTTCGAAGTACGCACGCGTCACATTGTTGAGCTCAAATGGAAATTCATACTTGGCAAGCCGCGCGAGGCTGTCCACGAGCTCGTAGATCGCGTTGTCGGGGCGCGGCAGGGAGCTGTGGCCGCCACGATTCGCGGCGCTGATGAGATAGTCGGCATAAACCTTCTCGGTCCCATCGAGCTCGAAGTACACAGGTTTGCCGTGCACCGTATCGATCGAGTAGCCGTCGTGATTGAGGACGAACTCCGCATCGACGAGGTCGCGATGATTCTTCAGCAGCCACTCGACGCCATTCGCGACGCCGGACTCCTCATCGGCGGTGAGTGCGAGAATGATGTCGCGGTTCGGCCGAAAGCCCTCTTTTTTTAGCCTGAGCAGCGTCGTGACCATGATGGCATCGCCATCCTTCATGTCCTCCGTACCGCGGCCATAGAAGTAGCCGTCCTTCTCGACGAATTTGAAGGGATCGGTAGTCCAGTCTTCGCGGTTCGCCTCAACCACGTCGAGATGTCCGATCAGGAGCACCGGCTTGTGAGCTCCCGTGCCCTTCATCCGCACGACGAGGTTGCGTTTGCGCTCATTGGGACCGAGTAGCTGCATATCAGCGGCGGTGAAACCCCCCGCGCGTAGGCGCTTGGCCATGGCCTGCGCTGCAGTCGTGACGTTGCCGACCGAATCGGTCGTGTTGATATCGATGAGCTCCTTTAACACATCGCGGGCGAGAGCATTGGCGGCTGCGTCAGTCTCGGCTCGTGCGGCGGGGGCTGCCGCCACAAGCACTGCGGCGATCGTCAAAGCGAGGGAGCGAATGCGCATCGTTTTTCCTTTTTCGAGACACGCGATACGAGCGCGGCAGGCTACACAGCGCAGCCTGCGGCCACAAGGCCAGTGATGCGCGCACTTCGACAGCGCCAAGCTTGGCACTAAGAGCGCCGGCGCTTGCGATGTTTACGGTGCTGCTCAGGCCTCAATGAGCGCCTCGCGGATCGCAATCAGCGTGAGCTCGGACTGATTCGTGACGCGCAGTTTTTGTTTGATGTTGTAGAGATGAGTACCGACAGTCGAAGGGGACAGCTTCAAGTCCTCGGCGATGCGCTGCACACTCTCGCCGCGCGCCAGGCGGATGAACACTTCGAACTCGCGCTCCGATAAGCGCTCGATGACCGACTTACCAGCGCCGTCGATTTCGTCGAGGGCGAGCTTCTGCGCAAGGCTCGGGTCGATGTAGCGCTGCCCGGCGGCGACTGCGGTCACCGCATCAATGAGCGCTTCGGGCGCACTGCGCTTGGAGAGAAATCCGAGCGCGCCCTCGCGCAGTGCGCGCCGCGCATGCATAGGATCATCCTGCGCCGAAAGGGTAAGCACGCGCGCCTGCGGATGGTGCGCGCGGATGCGGCGCAGGGCCTCAAGGCCGCCCATGCCCGGCATTGCAAGATCCATCACCACGATATCCGGCTGCAGCTCAAGATAGCGCTGGCAGGCGACTTCACCCGATTCTGCTTCCGCAATCACCGACATCTCCGGTTGCGACTGCAGCAAGAGACGAAATCCCGTGCGCACCACGGCGTGATCGTCGACCAGAAGAACTCGAATCATGCGCTGTGGGTCAACGGAATCTGCGCGCACAGGCGCACGCCGTGCGGCTCGCACGCGCTGATGGCGAAATTCCCGCCCAGATGCGCGACGCGCTCCGCCAATCCGCGCAGTCCGAAATGGCCCGGCTGCGAGCTCTGCGAGGCCATGCCGATACCGTCGTCGGCAACGGTCACCAGCACGCGCTCTCCATCGGCCTCAACGTTGATCGCCACGCGCGCAGCCTGGGCATGCCGCAGCGCGTTGATGAGGCCCTCCTGCACGACACGGTAGATGGCGAGCGTCACGCTGGGTCCGAGCGGTGCCGACAGATCATGCTCGAGCGACAAGCTGATCGCGGGATTGCGGCGCTGCCAATCTCTCACCAGATCCTCCAAAGTATCCGCAAGCCCCAGAGTATCGAGCGACAGCGGCATGAGGCGCGGAATGAGTCCGTGCATGGCATCGTAGAGGCGTGCCGCCTCATCCGAAATGAGCCGGGCCGCCTCACCTGTGGCCGGATCGCGCGCGCCGCCTTGCGCCGCGATGGCCATGGCGAGACTGCGGATGGCCGTGACCGACTGGCCAAATTCGTCGTGCAGCTCGTGCGCGATGAGACGCCGCTCCTCTTCCACTCGTTGCTCAACGAGCAATGCCATCTCGCGCCGTTCATCGAGCCGTGTTTCCGCTTCATGCGCTTTTTTCTCGGCCTGCACTTTATCCTGCACCGCCTGCGCCATGCGATTGAAGGCGGCGCCGATGGCGCTCGCTTCGAATCCACGCAAGGGCGGCAGGCGAAACGCGAGATCGCCCTGTTGCACGCGCTGCAATCCGTCGGTAATGACGGGGAAGGGCGCGAGTGCCCGCTCCACGGACCAGAAGGCGAGGGCGTTGAAGATGACCAGCATGGCCGATGCGAGGATAAGAAGATGTGTCAGATCATCCCAAGCATCGAGTACGGCCCGGGATGAATTCGCGGCGACGGTCAGCTCCACGCCGCCCGGAAGCGTAAACGTGTACTTGGCAGGAGCAGGCGACATAAGTCGCATGAACCATGCGGGTGCTTCCTCGCCCGCCTTGTAGGTAGGTGGCGGCGAGCGGTACAGAACCTGCCCATCCACACTGCGCAGCAGAAGGTCATTGGCGCGCACGTGGCCGAGCTGCTGTAGGAAGGGCAGCACCAACTGTGGGCCCCCTTGGCTCGAATAAATGAGGGCGAGACGCCCTAGGAGCTGCGAGGCAACGCGATTGGCGGCTTCGATTTCCTCGCGAATGGATGAGCGAGTGGCTTGAATCTCAGCCGATATCAACACGATCACGAAGGCGGCGGTCAGACCCGCCACCACGAGATTAAGTCGAGTGCGCAGCTTCATCGGTGACTGAGATGGTAGCAGTGCCCACGGGCTTAGAGTGCAGCTCGGCCGGACTCATGAAAATCATGAGGCGAGTTTCATGATGATCCCCTTTGCCTCTACCGTGCCGCAGCACAGGATGTGTCGTGGCGGAGGATCTTCAGCCGCCTTTGTTTACAGACGCTAAGGACATTTGTATGAAATGGGAAACCCCGCAAGCCGTTGATTTCCGGTTCGGCATGGAAATCACGATGTACATTGCCAATCGTTGACCGTCCGCAGGGTGCCGGCCCGCGCAGGCGGGCCGCGCCCGATTCCATGTAAAGAGTCGACCGCGCGCCTGCGCCCGAGCAGATTGCGCGCGCCGTAGACATGAACACAATCTCCACCACTGCCAAGCCCGCCATCGGTAAGGGCTTACGGTTGCAGTGGGAGCCGGCGCAAAACGCGCACGTGCTGCTGTATCCCGAAGGGATGATCAAACTCAACGGCAGCGCCGGCGAGATCATGAAGCGCTGCGACGGTGTGCGCACGCTGACGGAAATCACCTCGGACCTGGAGCGCGCATTTGCCACTACGGGACTGGGCGATGAGGTCGCCGCTTTCATTGCCATGGCGTTGCAGAATAAGTGGCTCGAGGTGCGCTCGTGACGGCACCGCATCCACGCCCTGGCCCGCCGCTGTGGCTCCTGTGCGAACTCACCTACCGTTGCCCGCTGCACTGCGTGTTCTGCTACAACCCGGTCGACTTCTCGCGCACCGGTACGGAACTCACGACCGACGAGTGGCTGCGGGTACTGCGTGAGGCGCGCGCTGCCGGAGCCGTGCAGTTGGGCCTTTCCGGTGGCGAGCCCCTGGTGCGCGATGACGTGGAGACGATCGTTGCAGCCGCGCATGATCTCGGCTTTTACATCAACCTCATCACCTCCGGAGTCGGCCTCAGCGAGACGCGCATTGCGGCGCTGAAGCGCGCGGGCCTTGACCACATCCAGCTCTCCTTTCAGGACAGCACGCGCCAGATGAACGATTTCCTGAGCAGTACGCGCACCTTTGAGCTGAAATCGAAGGTCGCAGCGCTCATCAAGAAGTACGACTATCCGATGGTGCTCAATGTGGTGCTGCATCGGCTCAACATCGATCACGTCGATGAAATCCTCGCCATGGCGAAGACCATGCAGGCGGACTATGTCGAGCTCGCCAATACCCAGTATTACGGCTGGGCCTTCAAGAATCGCGAGCAGCTCTTACCGAGCCGCGCGCAGCTGGCGCGCGCGGAAGCGGTCACGCAGCGCTTTCGCGAGGAAAATGGCGAGCACATGCGCATTTTCTTCGTCGTGCCCGACTACTTCGAACGCCGCCCCAAGGCGTGCATGAACGGTTTGGGATCTCTATTCCTGACGATTGCGCCGGACGGATGCGCGCTGCCTTGCCAGGCGGCGCGCATGCTGCCGGGGCTGGAATTCCCCAACGTGCGCGCCGCAAGCATCGAATCGATCTGGTATGACTCGGCGGCCTTCAACCATTTTCGCGGCGACGCCTGGATGAAGGAGCCCTGCAGGAGCTGTCCGGAGAAGGCAAAGGATTTCGGCGGCTGCCGTTGTCAGGCCTACCTCCTAACGGGCGATGCGGCCAATACCGATCCGGTGTGCGATCTTTCGCCGCATCATCATCTCGTGACCGAGGCGGTGGCGCGTGCGGAGCGGCCGCACGTGATCGAAAAGCCGCTGGTGTTTCGCGATCACCGCTAGCGAGTTGCGCGGCGAGCGACGCCGTCAAAATTCCAGAATGACTTTGCCAACGTGGGCGCCGCGCTCGAAGTACTCGTGTGCGGCTCGTACCTGCGCAAATGGAAATGTCCTGTCAATGATCACCTTGACTGCGCCACTCTCGAGCAGCGGCCAAACATTTGCCTTGAGCTCTTGCGCGATCATCCCTTTGTCCTCGATGCTGCGCGGGCGCAGCGTTGAGCCCGTGACGACCAGGCGCTTCTGCATGATCTTGGCAAGATTCAAGGTGACGTTCGCTCCTTGCTGCACGGCGATCTGCACCAGCCGGCCGCGCATCGCGAGACTGTTCAGGTTCTGCGCTGCATAGTCGCCCGCGACCATATCGACAATCAGATCGACGCCTCGGCCGTCGGTAATGCGCTTGATCTCCTCGGCAAAATTCTGCGTCTTATAGTTGAAGGCGTAATCTGCGCCGAGCGCGACGCAAGTTGCACACTTCTCGTCCGTGCCGGCGGTGGTGAACACTTGCGCACCGCGCGCATGCGCCAGCTGAAGGGCGGTCGTGCCGATGCCGCCTGCGCCGCCGTGCACCAGGAAGAGCTCGCCGCGCTTCAACCCCCCGATCTGAAAAACATTCGCCCACACCGTGAAGAAAGTCTCGGGAATGCCGCCGGCTTGCAGCGCTGAAAGCCCGCGCGGAATGGCGAGGCACTGCACGGCCGGAACCAGGCAGTATTCGGCGTAGCCGCCGCCGGGGACGAGCGCGCACACCGCATCTCCGAGGTTGAGGGTGACTTCTTTGCCCTTGGCCGCCACGACGCCGGCGACTTCGAGGCCGAGAATGGGGGAGGCTCCCGGCGGGGGAGGATACTTGCCCTGACGCTGCAATATGTCGGGTCGATTGATGCCGGCGGCAGCAACCTTGATGACGACCTCGTGCGCGAGCGGCACGGGGGTTGGCATGATGCGGATCTCGAGGACCTCGGGTCCGCCGGGCTCGGTCAAGCCGACGAAGCGCATTTTTTCAGGCAATTCAGCCGACATGAGTCATCCTCTTGCAATTTACGGCGCGCACCGCTTGCGTTCCCGCTACAACTCCTGCCGAGGCAGTCGCGGTGACCGCTTTTCCGGCTTAATGGATTATTATCGCACGGCGTTGACCCGTCGGGTCTTGGCGAGCCGGAGAGCAGTCATGGTCAAGTGGTTGGGAGTCTTTGCAGTCGCGCTGTTGTCGCTGTCGGCCGTTGGCGCGCCGCAGCCGTATGATGAACACGCCGATGCCCGAGTGACTTTGCAGCAGGGCCTCGACGCCGCGCGCGCCTCCGGCAAGCAAGTGCTGGTCGTCTTTGGCGCCAACTGGTGCCAGGACTGCCGCGAGCTTGACAAAGCCCTGCACGGGCGCACGGCGAGCCTGATCGATGCGCGCTTCGTCGTCGTCAAAATCGATGTGGGCAACTTCGATAAGAATCTCGATGTCGTGAAGCGCTATGGCTATCCGATCGGCAAGGGCATCCCGGCGGCGGTCGTTCTGAACGCGGATGACAAGGTGCTCTATGCCACGCGCGCCGGGGAACTTGCCGATGCGCGCCATATGGGTGACGACGGAATCTATGATTTTTTTGCCAAGGTAGTTCCCGCCCGTCAGTAGGACGCACTGGCCGCGCGCGCTTTGGCGCTCTTTTAAATATTGAGGATAGCTGCATGCCGTACGAATACCGTCAGTTCTACATCGATGGGCGCTGGGTTGATCCGGTCAAGGCGCGCGAGTTCCAGGTCATCAATCCGGCGACGGAGGAGGTGGCGGGCGTCATCTCCATGGGCAGCGCCGCGGACGTCGACCGCGCCGTCGCGGCGGCACGGCGTGCATTTGAGAGTTACTCGCGCACCACGGCACAGGAGCGGCGCGCGCTGCTGGAGAGAATTCTCGCCGGCTATAAAGCGCGCTACGACGAGATTGCGACCGCCATCAGCGATGAAATGGGCGCGCCGATGAAGCTCGCGCGCGAATCGCAGGCGGCCGTCGGCGTCGGGCACCTCACCGCCATGATCGAGGTGCTGCAGCACTTCAAGTTCGAGGAAAAGCACGGCGTGGCGCGTCTGCTGCTCGAGCCTGTGGGCGTGTGCGCACTCATCACCCCCTGGAACTGGCCGATCAATCAGATCGCCGCAAAGGTCGTGCCGGCTCTGGCCGCTGGCTGCACGATGGTGCTGAAACCCTCGGAGTTCTCACCCTTCAGCGCGGCCATTTGGGCCGAGGTGCTCGATAAGGCGGGCGTACCGGCGGGTGTTTTCAACCTCGTGAACGGCGATGGCCCGACGGTGGGAGCGGCGCTTGCCACGCATCCGGATGTCGACATGGTGTCTTTCACCGGCTCAACGCGCGCCGGCACCGAGGTGGCAAAAGGCGCGGCCGCCACCGTTAAGCGAGTGCATCAGGAACTCGGTGGCAAGTCCCCGAACGTGCTGCTCGACGATGTCGACTTCGAGCGCGCCGTGAAGGCGAGCGTGCTGCATGTCTTTCAGAATTCCGGCCAGTCGTGCAACGCACCGACGCGCATGCTCGTGCCCGCAGCCAAACTTGCCGCCGTGGAGGCGATCGCGAAGAGAGTTGCCGACTCCGTGGTCGTCGGCGATCCCAAGGCGGAAGGCACTGCCGTCGGGCCGTTGGTGTCAAAGATCCAATTCGACCGCGTCGAAGGCTTCATCGCGAAAGGTATAGCCGAAGGCGCGAAAGTCGTGGTTGGAGGATCCGGACGGCCCGTGGGCCTCGCCAAGGGCTACTTCGTCAAGCCGACGATCTTCTCCAACGTCACCAACGACATGGAAATTGCTCGCGAAGAGATCTTCGGTCCGGTGCTGTGCATCCTGCCGTACGCGAGCGAAGAGGAAGCGATTCGAATCGCCAACGACACCCCGTACGGACTCGCCGCGTACGTATGGTCCAAGGATCCCGCGCGCGCGCGCCAGGTGGGCGGACGCATCCGCGCGGGGCAGGTCATCCTGAATGGGGCACGCGGCGATATGAACACGCCGTTCGGCGGCTTCAAGCGCTCCGGCAACGGGCGCGAATGGGGCGAGCATGGGCTGCGCGACTTCCTGGAAATCAAGGCGATGGTGGGAGCGGACGCCGCCTGAGGGCGGCGCTCTTAGCGATTCACCATCGGGCGATAGGTGTTGCGCGCCGTGCGCTGCAGCAGGTGATCGATTGAGACCGGCCCCGCCCCGGCGATGGCGAGCCACAGGAAGAGCGCCAGATACTCAAACTCATCGAAGCCGAGAAGGGTTTCGAGCGAGTCCACGTCCGCCCATTTCGCCGAGCGAATCGCGACGATCATCGTGACTCCGAGCGCGCCTGCGGATATGCGGGTGAGAAAGCCTGCCAGCAGGAAGAGGCCGCCAAAGAACTCGATTCCGGCGGTGAGCGGCGTCAGAACGTGGGGAAAGGGAATGCCCCAGTCGATGAATTTCTCCGTGATATCGGGCAGGTGAGTGAGCTTGCCCCAGCCGCTCCACAGGAAGACCCAGCCGACGGTGATCCGGGCGAAGAGGGGCGCAAGCCAAGCGAGGTGTCGAGCAACGCGTTGTGGCCAGCCGATGAGCCAATCGAGCAGAAGGCGCATGGATTCCCCGCGATGCAAAGGATGACGCAGCTAACGGCTAGACGAAGCGGACGCGGCGCCTAGGCGCGCGGCCCGTGACAAGCGTACTCCTTGCGGAAGCTGGGCTGCAGGGAAATCCTCTTCCCCGCAGCCGCGCAGATCAATCAGCCGCTTTAGCGGACGCTGTAGCCGCGTCCTTCCATGCACGCCGTCAGCGCACGGTGGTAATCGCCCTGGCCCGACGCCGTCCCGGCACCGTTGCGAGTCGGATCGTAACCGCTCTGGCTCACGGCCCATTGATGGCACTGATAGCGATCACTCGCCTGCTGCTCATCCGTTTGACCGTTCTTCGGATAGTTGTACGTCTGACCTCCAGCCGGGCCGTTCGGCGGCGGGGTCGCATCGTTCGGGTCGCCCTGCGGCTGCGGGACCGCGCCCGCCGGCGGATCCGTCGCAACGTAGCCGTTGTAGTCCGGGCTCCAGGTGTAGTACGCGTCGTTCGCGTAGTAGTACGGAATGCCGCCGAACCAGTAGGTTGCGTAGAAGGCGGGCAGTATCGGCAGGAACCAGCCGAAGCCGGGTCCGTAGAAGCGCCCGCCGTACCAGCCGCCGTGCCCGTAGTAGCCACGGCCGTAGTAGCCGCCGTGGCCGTAATAGCCGCCGTGCCCATAGTAGGCACCGCCGTGGTAGCCACCATAGCCGCCGGCATAATGCGATCCGCCGTAGTAGCCGCCGGCATGGCCGCCCGCGGCATAGTGCGAGTGCGCTCCACCGCCACTGCTACTGTGACCACCGCCGCCGTGCCCCTCTGCGAAAGCAGGAGACAGCGCGCCAGCCATGCAGGTGAGCGCTCCGAGAGCGACGATTCCAGCGAACTTACGATAGGCGTTCATCAGTGATTCTCCAGGGCCCGCCGCATAGCAAAGTGTTGCACATCTTTTAGACCTTTGTCGCACCATCGCGTTCCAGATTAAGTATGCTTTAAAGCGCTTAATTAACAACTACTTGGGAGCCCCTCGATTACAGCACGCGCCGCAGCCAAGTGGCGACGTGCGTGAGTTCCTCGGGGGACACGGAATGCGGGATCGGGTAGCGGTGCCAAGTCACCGAATAACCTGTCTCTTCGAGCATTCGCCGTGTCTCCTCGCCCAAGCGCACGTCCACCACCGGATCGCGCGTACCGTGTGCAACGAAAATGGGAGTGGTTTGGTTGACGTCGCTGCGTTCTGCAGCAAGCGTTGAGCCCAGCAGCATGTAGCAGGAAAGTCCGATGATTCCAGCGAGCTTCTCGGTCGCCCGCGTTCCGGTGAAGAGCGCCATCGCGCCGCCTTGAGAGAAACCGGCGAGCACAATGCGCTCCGTTGGGACGCCACGTTCATTCTCGCGGCGGATGAGGCCGTGGATGGCGGCGGCCGAGGCACGAATGCCACTCTCATCCTGCCCCGCGTGCCTGTCGAAGCTCACGATGTCATACCAGGCGCGCATGCTCATTCCGCCGTTGATCGTTACGGGCCGCATCGCGGCGTGCGGCAGGACGAAGCGCAAGGCGCGCTCGCCGGGCCGCACCAGCTCCGGCACCACGGCCTCGAAGTCGTGGCCATCGGCGCCGAGGCCATGCAGCCAGATGACCGTGCTCTTTGGCTGGGGCCCGGTTTCAACTTCAACGGTATCGAGCAGCTTCAACCTGAGTTCTCCTTGCGACACATGAGCAACACCTCGTCGACGGCCGCAGCTCCCAACATGCCGCGGGTGAAAACGAGCTTGCTCTGAAAAAAAACGCCGAGCGGCATGATCGCCTGGTTGTACCACCACATGGCCCAGGCGCGATGATGCGTCAGCCACCACATGCCAAGATCCAACAGGCGCGACGACTCCGGCTGCATGCCGTAGATCGCACTCTTCTCGACCAGGAGCGCATGCTCGGCCAGTCTTTGCTGCAGCTCCTGCGGCTCGTAGCGGCGCTTGTGGCCGACGAAATCGTCAAATGCGGTCCAGCGCGACGGATGCAGGGGAACCGACACGAGCACTACCGCGCCGGGCTTGGCGACGCGCGCCACCTCCGACCAGGCTGCACGGTCGTCGTCGACGTGCTCGATGATATCGAGCGCGCAGACCAGATCGAAGGTGCAATCCGGATACGGCAGTGCGGTGACCGTGCCGCAGACGACGTGGCCGCCGCGCCGCTTCAGAAGCGTCAGAGCCGGCGCGCTGATGTCGATGAACTGGGTGCCCGTGATCGGCAGCCGCGGCCGCAGTCCGGGTGCAATTTCGAGGCGCTGCGGCGCCTGCGGCAGGAGCGAGGCGACGAGCGGCCAGGTATTGAAGCGGCGCGCTTCGACCAGGCGCGCGCCCGACCACAGCGCGTCGTAGTAACGCCGGTTGGCCTCGAGGAGCTCGCGGGCGCTGCGCTGCGGCGCAGGCGCCGCAATCACCTGACCCCCCGGCGGTAGTGCATTGTGGAATGTAAAATTGACACTTTTGTTTGTCGCGCCGCTGGGCGTGGTCGGGGCGCAATCGCCGTGGTAAGGTTAACTTGCGGGCTAAAAATAATCAGCGGGGCGGCAAATAACCGCATTGCCACGCACTCCGAAGCGCCCCGTGATCAAGAGGATGCGCCATGTCACAGTTATCAGCTCTGTCTCTCAGCATTGCAATTCTGGGTGCCATCTGGGCCTATCTGGCCCTTGGCCCGTTGAGTGGCGATGTGCTGGTGTGGGCAGGATTTATCGCCTGGGGATGCTACTTCCACACCGGTGCCAATAGTAATGCCCTGACCAAGACCATCGTCGGCACGGCCTACGGTGCCTTCATCGGTTGGATTGCTCTGTTGATCATCGTCAATGTCGCAATGCCCGCATTGGGCACGGCATGGCCGGCGATCGTCGTCGGCGTTACGGTGTTCTTCCTCGTCATCGTGGCGTCGATCAACCTGTTGTCCGTGGTTCCCGCAAACGTGTACGGCTACGCTGCCATTGTCGCCTACGCGCTGCAGACCACGCCTGCGGCGCCAGCAACCGGTCCATTGCAGAACTTGACGTCGGGCTCGTTCGCCAACCCGCTCATTCTGCTCATTGTGTCGATGGTGATCGGAGCGTTGTTCGGCTGGGCCTCGAACAAGCTCTCCGTAGCCTTGGCCAAGAAAATCTAAAGTCAGGCGGCTTCGGCGGCAGGCGCACGGACTCCTCCGGGCGCCCGCCGCCAAGTCGCGTCCCCCAACGCCGCGGCGAGCGGCGCAGGGCCAGTGCCCCCAGTCGGTTGCCGCGCCGTGCGGATGAAAGCCGCCGCGACTTGAGTTATATTGAGCGCCGCAAACCTGTCTATACAGGATGACGCGCCGAGATGCCCAGCCCCAGAAACGTACCTTTGTACGTGCAGCTGAAGGAACACGTGCTGCAGAACATCCGCTCCGGAGAATGGCGTTCCGGCGAGCGCGTGCCCTCCGAGCATGAACTCGTGCGCAAATTCAAGGTGTCGCGCATGACGGCGAATCGGGCGCTGCGCGAGCTCATGCGCTCCGGAGTGCTGGCGCGTGTTGCAGGCGTCGGCACCTTCGTCGGCGACCTCAAGGCGGCAACCCATCCACTGCAAATTCGTAACATTGCCCAGGAAATTCGCGATCGCGGTCACCGTCATCGCGCGTTGCCGGTGATGCTCGAGCGCACCTTTGCAGATGAAACTGTGCGCGCCCGCTTGGGCAGCTCGGCGCGCACGCTTGAGGTTTTTCACTCTCTCATCGTGCATTTCGAAAACGACGTCGCGCTGCAGGTCGAGGATCGCTTCGTCAACCCCGTCATCGCGCCCGACTATCTTGCCGCCGACTTCACAGCGCATACGCCCTATGAATATTTGATGGAGGTTGCGCCGCTGCAGCGCGTCGAGCACGTCGTGCGGGCCGTGCAGGCGGATGCGCGCATCAGGGGGCTCCTCAAGCTCGAAGCGCGCGAGCCTGCGCTCCTCATCGAGCGCGTCACCTGGAGTCGTGCGGTGCCGGCGTCGTTTGCACGTTTGTATCACCCGGGCAGCCGCTTCGAGCTGCGCGGCGCTTTCGAAGTGTAGCCACTCGCGTTAATCAATCCGCCGGCCAATTAATCAGAGGCGCATATGGATAGTCATACCCGTCACGATCCGACCCGCAAAATCCGTGCGGCGCACGGCACCGTCCTCGAGGCGCGCAGCTGGTTGACGGAGGCGCCGCTGCGCATGTTGCGCAATAACCTCGACCCCGAGGTCGCCGAACGTCCGGAGGAGCTGGTGGTCTACGGCGGTATAGGCCGAGCGGCGCGCGATTGGGAATGCTTTGACCAGATCGTCTCGTCCCTCAAGGCACTCGGTGACGATGAAACCCTGCTGATCCAGTCCGGCAAACCCGTCGGTGTGTTCCGCACGCATGCGGATGCGCCGCGAGTGCTCATCGCCAACTCCAATCTCGTCCCGCATTGGGCCAATTGGGAGCACTTCGCGGAGCTCGACCGCAAGGGGCTCATGATGTACGGGCAGATGACCGCCGGATCGTGGATCTACATCGGCAGTCAGGGGATCGTGCAGGGAACCTACGAGACCTTCGTCGAGATGGGCCGGCGCCACTACGGCGGCAATCTCGCGGGGCGCTGGATCCTGACGGCGGGCTTAGGCGGAATGGGCGGGGCGCAGCCATTGGCGGCAACCATGGCCGGAGCTTCGCTGCTGGCGATCGAGTGCCAGCCGAGCCGCATCCAAAAGCGCCTCGCGACCGGGTATCTCGATGCCGAGGCGGCAAGTCTCGATGAGGCGCTCGAGCTCATTGAAGGCGCGGTTCGCGAGAAGCGAGCGCTGTCGGTGGGTCTATGCGGCAATGTCGCGGAGATTTTGCCTGAGCTTCTCGAGCGCAATGTCCGGCCCGATGCGCTGACCGATCAAACTTCCGCGCATGATCCGGTGAACGGCTACCTGCCCATCGGCTGGACGCTTGCTCAATGGGAGTCGCAGCGCGCCGCCGATCCCGGCGCCGTGGCGCGCGCCGCGAAGCACTCGATGGCGCGGCACGTCGAGGCGATGCTGGAATTCCAGCGGCGCGGCGTGCCTACTTTTGACTACGGCAATAACATTCGGCAAGTGGCGCTCGATGAGGGCGTGCAGGATGCGTTTGCCTTCCCGGGCTTTGTCCCGGCCTATATCCGGCCGCTCTTCTGCCGCGGGGTCGGACCCTTTCGCTGGGTCGCGCTCTCGGGCGACCCTGAGGACATCTATCGCACGGACCAGAAGGTGAAGGAGCTGATTCCCAATGACCCGCACCTGCATCGCTGGCTCGACATGGCGCGAGAGCGCATCAAATTTCAGGGGCTACCGGCACGCATCTGTTGGGTAGGTTTGGGTGAGCGGCATCGGCTGGGGCTTGCATTCAATGCCATGGTGGCAAGCGGTGAGTTGCGAGCGCCCATCGTCATTGGAAGAGATCACCTGGATTCGGGCTCCGTGGCGAGTCCTAATCGCGAGACCGAGGCCATGCTCGATGGCTCGGATGCGGTCTCCGACTGGCCGCTATTGAATGCGCTACTCAATACTGCAAGCGGCGCGACCTGGGTGTCCTTCCATCACGGTGGCGGTGTTGGCATGGGCTATTCGCAGCATGCGGGAGTCGTGATCGTGTGTGACGGGACGGCGGCGGCGGCGCGGCGCATCGAGCGCGTGCTGTGGAACGACCCCGCGACCGGCGTCATGCGGCACGCGGACGCGGGTTATCCCGAGGCGGTGAGCTGCGCACACGAGCAGGGTCTGAATTTGCCGATGGTGACGCGGTGAGCAAAGCGGCGCGGGCGCCCAAGTCTGAAGCGCCCGTGCGCGTGTCGCTCGCGGCGCTTGATCTGCCGATCCTGCGGCATGCGCTGCAAGAGCGAGTGCATATCCATTTCAGCGCCGCCGACCTCGCACGAGTGCGCCGCGGCGCCGCGGCGGTGGCGCGCCTGGTGGCCAAAGGTGCGACGGTCTACGGCTTGAACACGGGGTTTGGCCTCCTTGCGCGCACGCGCATCCCGCGCGATCAAATAAGCACTCTGCAGAGAAACCTGGTGCTGTCGCATGCGGCCGGTACCGGTGCGTTGCTTGCCGACGGCGTCGTGCGCCTGGTGCTGCTTCTGAAAATCGCAAGTCTGGTGAAGGGCTACTCGGGGGTGCGGCTTGAGACGGTGCAGGCGCTCGCGGCATTGCTCGAGCACGAAATTTATCCCTGCATCCCCGGCAAGGGATCGGTGGGCGCCTCGGGAGACCTTGCGCCGCTCGCCCATATGTCGGCGGTGCTCCTCGGCGTGGGTCATGTGCGGGTGGGCGGACGGATCATGTCGGCGTCGCTTGGCCTGAAGCGTGCGGGCTTGAAGCCACTTGCGCTTGGGCCGAAGGAGGGACTGGCGCTTTTAAACGGCACCCAGGTGTCGACCGCCTTGGCGCTCTCGGGCCTGGTGCAGATCGAGAATGTGTTTGCCGCGGCGCTCGCCGGGGGCGCTCTATCGGTCGATGCCTTGAAGGGCAGCGATGCACCGTTCGATGCGCGCATTCATGCACTGCGCCGTCAGCCGGGCCAGGTGGATGTCGCCGCGGCACTGCGCCGGCTGCTCGCCGGCAGCCGCATTCGTGCCTCGCATTTGAAGTGCGACCGGGTTCAGGATCCTTACTCGCTGCGCTGCCAGCCGCAGGTGATGGGGGCGTGTCTTGACCTCATGCGCTCGGTGGCGGTGACGCTGATCCGCGAGGCGAATGCGGTGACCGACAATCCGCTGGTGTTTCCTGACGGCAGCGTCTGTTCCGGGGGCAACTTTCACGCCGAGCCGGTCGCCTTCGCGGCCGACCAACTGGCGCTTGCGGTGGCGGAGATGGCCGCGCTTGCCGAACGACGCATCGCCCTCCTGGTGGATCCGAAGATGAGCGGCCTGCCTGCATTTCTCGTCAAGGACAGCGGACTGAACTCCGGATTCATGGTGGCGCAGGTGACCGCTGCGGCGCTGGTGTCGGAAAACAAGATGCTCGCCCATCCGGCAAGCGTCGACAGCATTCCAACATCGGCCAATCAGGAAGACCACGTCTCCATGGCGACACATGCGGCGCGGCGCCTGACTGACATGGCCGAAAATGCGGCCACGGTCATTGGCATCGAACTCTTGGCTGCCGCGCAGGGGATTGAGTTTCATCGGCCGCTGAAGAGCTCCGCGGTCCTCGAGCGCATCATCGCGCGGCTGCGCAGCAAGGTCCCGCACTACGGCGCCGATCGGTTTTTCGCGCCGGACATTGAGGCGGCAAAGCAGCTCGTCACCTCGGGAATGTTCCGCGCTCTCCTGGGCGAGGCCGCCGTCGCGCGCTAGGCGACAGCGCGAAGGCACTCTTTCTCATCCGCGCACGCACTTATGTATATCCCCGCCTATTTTCACGAGACCGATCTCAAGCAGCTCGACTGGCTCGCGGCGCACGATGCTTTCGGCACGCTCATTTCGCTGCATGAGGGCGCACCCCTCGCGACTCACCTGCCGGTGCTCTACCGCCGCGAGGACTCGCAAGTGACGCTCACCGGTCACTGGGCGCGCCCGAATCCGCAGTGGTCCGCGATCGAGGGGCAGCGCGTTCTGTTCATCTTCCACGGGCCGCACGCCTATATTTCTCCGCGCTGGTACACGGATCCTCCGGGAAGTGTTCCCACTTGGGACTATGCGACCGCTCATCTTTATGGGCAGGTGCGACTCATCCAGGATCCCGAAAGGCTCGAGCAAGTAGTCGCCGCGCTTGCCGCCCGTTTTGAGGCAGGAGCCGCGACGCCGTGGCGCATGAGCGAGGCTTTGCCGCGCGAGAAGCTCCTGCGCGGCATCGTCGGCTTCGAGCTTGCGGTCGACGACATCCAGGTCAAATTCAAGCTGAATCAAAACCACCCGCCGGCGAACCTTGCCGGAGTGATCGCGGCGCTGCGCGCCCAGGGCGGCGATGACGCGACGGCGCTCGCCGCACTCATGCAGCAGGCACTGGATAAGCGCGCCGAATCCTAAGCGCGTTGCGCTACAGGCCCAATGCCGTAAGGCCGGGATGATCGGCGGGGCGCGCAGGCCCGATCCAGAGAAACTTGCGCTCCGTGGCCTCGATGTGCACGTCGTTGATGCTCGCTTCGCGGCGCTGCATCAGGCCCTCCGCGTTGAACTCCCACTGCTCATTGCCGTGGGCGCGATACCACTGACCGGAGTCGTCGTGGCATTCGTATTGAAAGCGCACCGCAATGCGATTTTCATGAAACGCCCACAGTTCCTTGATCAGCCGATAGTCGAGCTCCTGCCCCCATTTGCGCTTCAAGAATGCGACGATCGCGTCGCGGCCGCTGAAGAATTCGGAACGATTGCGCCAGCGGCTGTCCGGCGTGTAGGCCAATGAAACCCGCAGCGGATCGCGGCTGTTCCAGGCATCCTCAGCCATGCGAACCTTCTGCACTGCCGTCTCGAGGGTGAACGGCGGTAGGGGTGGACGAGCGGTCATGGTGGCATTGTCACCTTTGATTCTTGAGTTGCCGGGAATGGGGGTGTACGCGAGAGTTCCATCCTCAAGTGCGCTCCTTTAAAGCCCGGTATATAGTGCCGCTCCGGCCGTTCAGCGCGCAACGCCGGTGCATTCCGCGGCGCCTCATCGGATCATGCACACTGTCGCGCAATTTATCGTTAAGGTGGGGGATCACATGAATAGAAGCATTGTCGCGCTGACACTTATCGCTCTTGCTGCTCCGTGGGCGGTGTTGGCCGAAGCGCCGAAGACTCTGCATGTCGTGGAGACCGTAGAGATCAAGGCGCCAGTGTCAAAGGTGTGGGAGACCATTAAGAACTTTGACAGCCTGAATACCTGGCATCCTGCGTTTGCAAAGGACGAGATCATCAAGGGCAAAAACAACAAGCCCGGCGCAGTGCGGCAGCTGACGGTCAAGGACGGCCCAACGTTTACCGAGGAGTTGCTGGGATTCACCCCGAGCGCTCATTCGTACCGGTACAAGATCATCGACCCGTCGCCCTTACCGATGCATGGCTATCTGTCGACGATTTCCGTGGCTGCGGGTGCGGACGGCGTGACGGTCGTCACTTGGAAGGGCAGGTTCAAGCGCAAGAACGTGTCCGACAATCCGCCTGATGCCGAAAGCGATGCGGGTGTCACCAAGTTTGTCACCGGCGTGTATCGCGGCGGCCTGGACAATCTGAAGAAGATGATCGAGGGAGGCTGAGCGCGCCTCGCGCGCGTTCGCGCGCGGGCAATGAGTATTTGACTGCCCAAAGCGCCGAGGAGCTGTGAGCTCCTCGGCGCTTTATTTATTCAACAACAAAACTCATTTTCCGCCGGCGAGAGCTGGTAGTTAGTGCATTAACTAACAACTATAAGCATTTGATTTTATTTATGTATTTATATAGGAACTTGTAGCGCAACACCGCGCTGAGCGTACGCTTCGCACCTTAGCGCAACTTCGGGTTCAAATACTCGAGCAAACCGGCCTAGGCACTCTTCTCGCCACCTTTGGGTCCCCAGAAGACGACCCAGGCCGAAAAGTCCGGCGATAGAGCCTCAAAGCGGTGTTCCACGCCGGCGGCGACGAACAGCACGTCTCCCGTTACGCAGGCAGCGTGCTCGCCGGACACGACGAATTCGGCGCTGCCTGATCGAACAATGTAGACCTCATCCTGTGAATGCGGCGTCTGCGGGTCCTGGCCGATGGGCGCGTACAGGCCGAGCGACAGGGTGCCGTGCGCAAGCGCCGTCGCGTAGCGCTCGCCCGCCGGCCACTTCTTGGAGGGTGCGCCGGGGATACGGGAGAGAATCTCGGCGAGGGATGCTTTCATACGGACCTCATCTGCAGGAGCTATTCACAATTCTTGCATTGCACAGGCCACCAAGCGACTGCTCGATCGCCCACTTCGCAGACGGTATCGTCGGCGAAGGCTGGTAAGCTCGCGCTCGATGATGCAGCAAAGAGCCGGCCGCCAGACGCTCCTCAGTTCCGCAAGTTCTGCCCTTGCGGTGCTGACACTCATCAACCTATTGAATTATCTCGACCGTTTCGTGGTGTCAGCCCTGGCTGAAACTCTGAAGCACTCATCGCTTGCGCTCTCGGACTTCAAATTGGGCTCTTTGATGACGAGCTTCCTGCTCGTCTACCTGTTCACGGCCCCGGTGTTCGGCGCACTGGGGGATCGGCGCTCGCGTCCGCGGCTGATCGCTGTTGGCGTCGGAATCTGGAGTCTCGCGACCGCTTTATCGGGCTTTGCCGGCAGCTATCTCGCTCTCCTCGGCGCGCGCGCGGCGGTGGGTATTGGCGAGGCAGCGTACGGCACCATCGCGCCTGCGCTGCTCGCCGACTATTTTCCAGCGAACCGGCGCGGCCGCATCATGGCGGTGTTCTTTTGCGCGATCCCCATTGGTTCCGCGCTCGGATACATCGTCGGCGGCCTGGTCGATGCGCATTATGGCTGGCGCATGGCGTTCTTCGTGGCCGGCGCGCCGGGTCTTCTTCTGGCGGCGCTAACGCTGATGCTGCGCGATCCGCCACGCGGCGGCCACGACACGACTGCGACGGCGCCGGGTTTTGCCAAGCGCGGAGCACGCGCAGATTTGATCGCGACCTATCGGCGTCTCGTCACCAATTCGCCGTACGTGCTCACGGTCTTGGGCTATGCGGCGTACACATTTGCCGTCGGCGGGCTTGGTTTCTGGATGCCGGCGTTTCTGGAGCGGGTGCGCGGCATCCCGCGCGCCGAGGCGACGGTGAGCTTTGGCGAGATCGTCGTGGTCACGGGCTTCGTGGGCACTTTCGTCGGCGGCTGGCTCGGAGATTACTGCGCGAAGTATTCGCGCCAGGCCTTTTTGTGGGTGTCGGCGATCGCGACACTCATCGCGGTGCCCTTCACCTGGGCTGCGCTCACGACCGCGTCGCCCGCTCTTTATTTGGCCGCGATGGTGGTGGCGCAGCTGTGCCTGTTTGTCTCGACCGGCCCCATCAACGCGGCGATCCTGAATTTAACCTCGCCGCTGGAGCGTGCCTCGGCGATCGCCGTCAGCATTTTCACGATCCACATACTCGGGGATGTATTGTCGCCGCCCGTCATCGGCGCGCTGTCGGACGCAAGCTCGCTGCAGGCGGCGGTAAAGATCGTTCCGATCGCAGTGCTCGTGTGCGGCTTGCTGTGGTGCTGGGCGGCGCATGCGGACCGCGTGCGCGGCGTCGGCGCGCGAACGAGGGCGGCGCATTCTTGAACGGTAGAGATCCACGCGCGAGCGTGCGCCGCTCGATTGAGCGCAGGCTGCAGGGCGTAGCGGCGGGCACGCTCTGCCTTTGGCTCGCACTGCCGGTGCGAGCCGACTGGGTCGCACTCCAGGCCCTGGAGCACAACGGCGCCGCGGTCAGCGCACTCGCGCTCGACCTCGACAACGGCGCGGTGCTGCAGCAACTGAACGCCGATCGGCGCCTGACGCCGGCATCGCTCACCAAGCTTGCAGTTGCGGCGGCGACGCTCAACCGCTGGTCCGCGGACAAGGTCTTTGCGACTCGACTCGTCGCGCACGGGACGCTGCGCTCGGGCGAGTTGAGCGGCGACGTCATTCTCGACGGCGCGGGTGATCCGACGCTTGAATACCACGCGCTTCTTGCGCTTGCGGTGCAAGCCGTCGGCGCGGGCGTGACCTCAGTGCGCGGCCGCGTCATCGTAAATCTGGCGCCGTTTTCCGAGGTCGGGTGTGAAACACAGGACCGCTGCGGAGCGCTGGTGCGCAGCGACACCGCGTTCAATGCGCCGCTTTCCGCGGTGGGGATCGATTACGGTAATTGGTGCGTGAGCGTGCAACCGACCACCGCCGGCGCGCCAGCCATGGTGCGCGGTTGCGGAGTATCGCGCCTGCCGATCCCGGTGGAGGGGACGATCGCCACGAGCGCTGCCCAATCGAAAAAGACCTTCTGGGTGGAGCGTGCAACCAATGCCGGGATCGATATATTGCGGGTCGGCGGCCAGATGCCGGTGGGAGCGCGCGAGCGCGTCTACCGCGCCATGTCGAATCCTGCGATGGGCGTTGGCCTGTTGCTGCGCGAGAGTTTGCGCGAGGTCGGCGTGAGCGCGCCTGGGGACGTGGTCATCACGCAGGGCGCGCTGCCCGGCGATGTGTTTGAGCTGGCGCAGACCGAGGGCCTGGTGTTACGCGAGCAATTGGGCCGCATGCTGCGCTTCTCCAACAATTACATCGCCGATGTCCTGACATTCGATCTTGCCGCCGATATGACCGGCAGGTCTCCTGCGGGACTCGCGGATGCATCGAAGGGGCTATCGGAGTTCGTGCAGCATGCGCTGCAGGCGCAAAGCCACGCGCGCATTTCCGCGCCGCTGCTCCTGAGCGGCAGCGGGCTCACTCCGCAGAACGAGCTGTCGGCGCACGATCTCGTGGCGCTGCTCGCGTATCAGTACCACGACAGCCGGCATTTTCCGGCGTTCTACGGCGCACTGACGGTGCCGCGGCAGGCCCCGTTCGGCTTCCTGCGCCAGGGCAGCGAGGCGTGGCTTGATCGCGTGGCGCTCAAGACCGGCACCATGGATGAGCCGCATTCGGTATGCGGAATCGCCGGCTACATCCGCAAGAAAAGCGGCGGCTGGATCGCATTTGCCGCGGTTGTGAACGGCAGCTCGACGGTGCGACATATTCCGCTGTATAAGGCAATGGAAGCCTCGCGTACGGATCTCGAGGCGCTGCTCGCGCGTTACTAGCTCATTGGCCACGGGAGGAAAGCCATGCACCATCGAATCGCACACCTGCTGATCAGCGCCGCTTGGCTTGCGCTGTGCTGCGGCACGCTCCCCGTCCACGCTCAGTCACAGCCACCCATGACGGAGCCGCAGCCCGACCCCAGCGACAAGCTGCAGGCGGATCTGTGTGCGAGCAAGACGGGCGACGCGCGCGAAGAGTGCCTACGAGAAGGACAGGATCGGCAGATCACCACCGGCGTGCGCGGCGATGTGCGTGCCGCGTCCACGAACTCGGATTACAACGTCGCGCGCGCGAAGTGCGACACCCTTTCGGGAGACGCAAAGGACAGATGCATCCGAGCCGCCAAGTCGAAGTACAAGCAATAGGCGTTAGTTCGGCGGCTCGACGGCACCGGAATAAAAGACCGTACATTTCGCGCCAAACAGGCTCTTGCCCTGATTGAGGAGCTTACGGGCCGGGCCGGTGATCGCGGTGACCACGTTCGGCTTCTGCACGTCAGGCTTGCGGAAAGAACCACGAATCTTCTGTTCGACGCGCGCACATCCTTGAGGACCGATGAGCGCGACAGTCACGTCATCGTAGCTATCGTTGACGAGATCGAGGCCGCCCTGCATTGCGATCCGGTTTTCCGGCGTCGCCAAGGCCACATCCTCGGCGTGCGCAATCCCGCGTTCCACCTTCCATTGCGAAAGCAGCGTGCGGATGGTCGTGCGTCCTGCCGATTTGCGCAGAATGCGCGCGTAGTCATATCCCTTGGTGACCGCAACTCCCAGCGGGCCTGCGAGGAAAAAGGCTCCGACGTCGATGAGATTGAAGTTCTGCGTGGATTCGTAGTGCGAGAACTCCTTGTCGAGATCCCCGATGTCGAGCACAAGGTCATGGCCGCGCAAAGAAGCCTCGCCGGCGAGCGTGTGCATCACGCCAGTCTTGGGAGTTCCGCGCATCGTGAGATTGGCGGTGAAGTCGAGGGCGCCTTCGGCAATTTTCTCGGGCGTTACGGTCTTGGAGAAATCGGCAACCTGCAGCTTCGAGAGCGCCAAGTGCACATGATAGACGGGCTCGGCGGCGGTGAAATCCGCGGTGACAGTGCCGCTGCCGTGACCCCCAAACATCTCAAGCGCCACGGGATCGAACTTCAGAGTCCCGTGCGTGCCCGTCACGGTCGCCTTCACGTCGGTGGCCGTCAGATTCTTGGTGCGCATCTGCGCGCAGGCGAGATGGCCGGTAAAGGAGAGAGTTTTCAGAATATCCGGCGGTGTCGACGCGGTGAGCTTAAGCGCGCTCAGCTCAACTCGGCAGTTCGCCGCCGTAAAATTATTGCCGAGCTGCGCGTCGGTATATACGAGGCTCGAGTCGGCAAAGCTCACATGCGCGATGTCGGCCGCTGGCGAGCTTGAATCGGGATCGGGCGGGCGATCGATGTTGAGTTCGCCATTCTTATTGCGCTCGATGGTGATTTGCGCGCCTTTGAACTGAACACTTCGGAACTCGAGATCCTTGTGCAGGAGCGAGCGCAGCTCGATGCCGAGCTGCACCTCGGCGACGGAGGCGATGTCCGCGCCGCGATTGCGAACGTGAATGTCCTCGAGCGTCACGTGCAGGAGCGGGAAAAAGCGCAATGACACGCGGCCGCCGACCTGCACCTGCATGCCAAGGGCGCTTGAAGCGTCGGTCTCCAGCCGCGCGCGCACGTTTGCCCCGAGCAGGCGTGGCCCGAGCCACACCCCAAGGATGACGAGGAGAACAAGAGTGCCAGCGAGCGCAATGAGCACACGCTGCATAGTTTTGGACATACGGGCCCCGGTCGAATACAGCCGCCAGCGTCATTTGACGCCTACACGAGTTTGAGGTCCAGTGGCCGCACCTGGGGGAATACGCGCTCAAGCTCGCCAGCGGACAATCCCCACATCGGACGGAATAACCCGCCGAGCAACGCTCGATAGTCGTTCAGCACCGGATAGTCGCGATCCTGGAATAATGTCTTGCGCTCAATCGCGAGCTGTTCGCCGGCGATGCGCCCGCCGTTGAGCGCGCCGCCCAGTACCCAGTAGACCGACCCATGTCCGTGATCGGTGCCGTTGTTGCCGTTCTCGCGGAAGGTTCGGCCGAATTCGGACACGACCACGACGACCGTACTGCGCCACTCGTCACCGAGAGCCTGCGAAAAACTCACAAGCCCGCGGCTTAAGTTGTCGAGATTATTGGCGAGCGCGCCCTTTGCGCCGCCCTCGTTGACGTGCGTATCCCAGCCGCCGACGTCGACGAAGCCGAGCCGGTACTGCTCCTTCATGAGCCTGCCCATGCGCTCGGCTTCGAGTGCGAAGCCTTTGGTATTGATCGCGCCACGATTCGCCGCGCGCATTTCATCGGCCATCGTGAGCGCAACCTCCTGGCGCAATTCCAGGCCGTCGGCGACCGCCGACTCCAGATGATGCTCGGCGTACATGCCCGTCAGGAGCGATGTCTGACGCTCATCGAAGGCCGCCTTGCCGACGCCCTTGAGCGAGACGTTGGGGATATCTGCGCCGCCCCTGAATGTCAGCGGCAGCGCGTCGGTAAAGGCGATCGGCCCGCTCGACCCCAGAACCTGCACCAGGCGTCCCATGAATCCCGAGCCGAAATCGCGTCGGCCGCGGGTGGGCTCGCCGAGTTCGATGCTGTCCTGCGTTTCGAAGTGACTGCGCGAGAGGTCATCCGTGCCGGCAAAGGGTACGAAGGCGAGCTGGCGCTGCTGGTAAAGCGGCTCGAGAGTCGCGCGCACGGCCGGAGCGAGCGCCCAATCGGCGTCCAGTGCGACTGCGCCCGTGGGCACGCTCGCATCCGGCCGCGCAATGGCGATGTGCGGGCGCGACTCGTAGTAGTAGCTGCTCGCATAGGGAATGAGAAAATTCGCGCAGTCGTAACCGCCGCGCAGAAAGATAAGCAGAAAGCGTGCAGGCGATGCCGGCGCAGCGAACAGCCGGCCCGCGACGGTCAATGCCGGAAGAGTGGCTGCCAATCGCAGCAGGTCGCGACGCCGCATAAATCCTCCGCTGTGGATGCGTGCCTGCGTGCTCATCGGTAGTTGAACTCCGGCGAGGAGAGCAGCAGGGTATTCCATTCCTGCTGCGATGTCGCAGCCTCGAGCGCGTTCCTGGTGCGCTCCGAGAGCAGCGGCTCGAATGCTGTGAAGTAGGTCCGGTTGGAAAGCTGTGGGAATCCCGCCCCGCTTGCAACACTGCCTTCCTCGGGCTCGAAGAGTCCCGCGTTCGGCGCGGCCACGGCGCGCGCGATCTCAAACCGGCGACTCATCTGCCCGGAGCTTGCCCAGCCGGCCTCGGTGAGCGCATAGCCGTCGGGAGTTTGATGTCCGTAGAGCGGCTCCGCCAGTGCGTTCAACCAGTTGATGACCGGATGCGTATTGAGAATGGGTCGCGTGTCATACGCGAGCCGCATGGCGGAGACGACGAAGTGCCACGGATCCTTGAATTTTCCGCCCAGGGAAGCGGAGAACTCCGGTGCGGTAAACATGACGCGCAGCACGGCGGCAATATCACCGTCGGTGCGCGAAAACGTGGCCGCCATGCGCGTCACGAGCGCGGGCGGTGGCTCATCGGCGACGAAGTAAATCGCGAGTTTGCGTGCGATGAACTGCGCACAGGCGGGCTCGTGCACGATGATGTTCACCGCCTTGTCCACTTCGGCAAATCCCTCACCGTGGATCGTATGGCCGAGGAATAGTTTGGGCGTGAAGTCGTGGCGTGCCGGATTAAACTCGAATGCACCCTCGCGCCGATACAGGCCCTGCCATGCGGACTTCAACTTCGGTTGCGCTCCGCCGGCATTGATGCCGACTCCCGTGAGGATACGCGCAAGGCTCTGCACGTCGCCCTGGGTGTAGCCCGCGGTGACGCCGAGCGTATGCAGCTCCATGAGTTCTCGCGCGTAATTCTCGTTGACGTGATTGAGCGCATTCTGCGCGTTGTCCAGATACTGCAGCATCGCTGGATGCGTGAGAGTCGCCATCACTAGATCGCGAAAGTGGCCGAAAACGTGCGGCCGTATGGCGTGCTCCTCGTAGTCGCCGATCAGCCAGCGGATCGTGCCCTTGGACTGTGCGACGTTGAAATGGTTGAGCCAGAACCAGACCAGTTGCTCTTGCAATTGAGCGGGCGAATAGATGGCGCGCAGTACGTCGCGGCGAGCGGCCTGATAGGCGAGTGCGTTACCGTGCTCATTGAGGGTCTTGCGCGCCTGCTCCTTCTCCGCTCCGTCTGCGAGCGCGTTGATGCGCTTGTATTCGGCGTTGGTCGCGGCGAGCAGCTGCTCCGCGTTCGCATGCGCGACATCGAGCAGATTGATCTGAGTGGTGATGGCCTCCGGCAGGGCAGCGTCACGGCCTGAGAGCTGCGAGTCGAGGAAGCCTGAGCGGCCGCGGCGTTCGTAATCGGCGAGCGTGTCTGAATTCACACCGTACGTGATCCGATTGAGCCACAGCACATCGGTGCGCGCGGCGCCACGGTCGCTGCGGGTCGGAGCGCCGGCACACCCTGCGACCGCAAGCGCGACGCCAGTAGCGAGCGCTGCCCTTGGCAGCCAACGACTCAGCGCGGGCCTGCGACAGCGCGTCGCCAACGGTTCACGCGACGTGCCTTGCAGACCCTACCAGCGCCGTCCGTAGTAATAACGCGGACCATACCAACCATAATAGTACGGGCTGACTGCGACATAAGGCGCGACGACCGCTCCGCCATAGACTCCCGGAGGGGCGACCGGCGCGACCACACAGCCGCCCAGCGATAGAAAGCCAAGCGTAATCAAAATCTTAGGAAGTAATCTCATCTCTATCTCCATATATGCGCTGTCTCTACTAACGCATGACCCCGTTGCCCCGCTGACATCAACCTTGGGAAGCGAGTTCTTGGGCTAATCAGGTGTTGCGCGGAAGTTTGCAAATCTCGCGCGACGCATTGCAACGCAGGCGGATTTCACGCGTTCTTAATGCGCCATCATTGATTGATTATTCGGGTAATCCTGATGAAGGAAACACCGCTCGGCTGGCCACGCGTCTCGGTGGCGGTTTTCTACGACGATGCACTCGCGGCCATTAATTGGCTGTGCCGCGCATTCGGCTTTGAAGTGCGCCTCAAGGTTCTGACCCCGGAAGGCAGGCTTCAGCACTCTGAGCTTCTCTACGGCGAAGGAGTGATCATGGTGGGGCAGAACGGCAAGTCCAGCGATCCCGCGCGCCTGACGTGCAGCCCACGATCGATTGGCGGCGCGAACACGCAGTCCATCATGATTTACGTGGACGATGTGGACGCACACTGTGCACGGGCCCGCGCGGCAGGAGCCAAAATTGATAGCGAGCCCACGCTGCACGATTACGGCGAGGATTACTGGGCCGACCGCAGCTATGCGGCCCGCGATCTCGAGCAACACCAGTGGTGGTTCACGCAACGGGTTCGCGATCAGATCAGGAAGTGACGCCCAAGCTCGCTGTTGCGCCGTGGGTCGAGCATGGCGGCGCTGTGATCCGCACACCTATCCCAGCCGACTCATCCTAAGGCACGCTTCATGCTGCCGTGCTGATGTCAATATCGCGAGGAGACGCCGATGCTTAACGGAATGAAAGTTGCGATTCTGGTAGCCGATGGTTTTGAGCTCCCTGAATTAGTCGAGCCCAGGCGGGCGCTTGACGAGGCGGGCGCCGAGACATTCATCGTGTCACCCATGAAGGGAGAGGTTCAGGGCTGGAAGCACTTCGACAAGGCCGACAAGTTTGCGGTCGATATGCCACTCGAAAAAGCCGACGCCGAAATCTTTGACGCTCTGCTGCTGCCGGGCGGCGTCGCCAATCCCGATCAGCTGCGCGTCTTGCCGAAGGCTGTCGCTTTCGTGCGAGCTTTCTTCGATGCCGGGAAGCCGGTGGCGGCGATCTGTCATGGACCGTGGACCCTGGTCGAGGCCGACGTTCTGAGCGGAAGGACGATTACATCGTGGCCGTCAATCAAGACTGATCTAAAAAACGCCGGCGCGCGCTGGGTCGACCGCGAAGTCGTCGTGGACGACGGCTTGGTGTCGAGCAGAAAGCCTGACGACATCCCTGCGTTCAATCGAAAGATGATCGAGGAGTTCGCCCGGAGCAGAAACGTTCGCTCAGCACGCACGGCCATGGGCGCCGGTGCCCGTAACGACGCCGGCTGACGCGACGTCGATATCCATCGACTGCTTGGGCCCGACGCAGGGCGCTACCCGGCGCGGGGTAGCGCCGCGCTCCGGCGCGGACGCTGTGTGCGCGCGCCGCTCTCTTGATTCACGGGACGCTTTTTTAGCCAGAGCTCTCCGAGCAAGGCGGGGTGCGATCATTTAAGATGCCGAAAACGCGTTGGGATCGCTCCATTGCTCGACCGCAGAATATCGCGCGCCTGCAGAGGCTTTGCCGCACTTGCGGCGGCGCTTCTGTGCTGCGCACCCGCGCTCTCGGCGGCCGCTCCGACCGTGCGGCACGTCTTTCTGATCGTGCTCGAAAACGAGTCATACCAGGTGACCTTCGGCCGCGACTCTCGAGCGCCCTACCTTGCGCGTACGCTTCCGGCGCAAGGCATGCTCCTGCAGAACTACTACGGCATCGGCCATTCGAGCCTCGATAACTACATCGCGCTCATCAGCGGACAGGCGCCGAACGAGGCGACTCAGGGCGATTGCCGCACCTTCAGCGAGTTTCAGATTCTGGCGCCGGGCCTGGATGTGCACGGCCAACTGCTCGGCAAGGGCTGCGTGTATCCGCTGATCGTACGCACGCTGCCCGATGAACTCGAAACGGCCGGCTTCACCTGGAAGGGCTACATGGAGGACATGGGCAAGGATCCGGCGCGCGAACACGCCACCTGCGCACACTCCCCAATTAATTCGGAAGAGGGCTTACTGCGCGCGACCCTCAAGGATCAGTACGCGGTCAAGCACAACCCGTTTGTGTACTTCCACTCCATCATCGACGACCAGACACGCTGCGACTCGCACGTCGTCAATCTTGACAGGCTGACTGATGATCTGAAGAGCGCGGGCGACACGCCAAATTACTCATTCATCACGCCCAATCTCTGCAATGACGGCCACGACGCCCCCTGCGTCGACGGTGCGCCGGGTGGGCTCGTCTCGGCGGACACGTTCTTGAAAAAGTGGGTGCCACTCATCACGGGCTCGCCTGCATTCAAGAAAGACGGACTCCTGATCATTACTTTCGACGAGTCCGACCAGAGCCTTGCCGACGGTTCCATCGCATGCTGCGCAGAACTCGGACTGACCGGTGCGCGGTATCCGCCCGGATTGAACGGTCCGGGAGGCGGAAGGATCGGCGCGCTCTTGATTTCGCCGTTAATACGGCCGGGCACGACTTCTGATGTGCCGTACAACCATTATTCGCTGTTGCGCTCCGTGGCCGGATTCTTTGGAGTCGCGCCACTGGGGTTCGCGGCGGAGGAGGGGCTGCGTTCCTTCGGTGCTGACGTGTTCAAAGGACACTAGGCGCGGGCCGGCGCGACCCTTTAAGACGCGGCGCCTCCCTCAGGCGAGCGTCGCGTCCGTCAGCGCCAATGAGCTTGGATGCTTGACGACCGACACGCTCGTGATTCCAAGCCTGCGCGGCAGCTCATCGTCAGCCACTTTGAGTGGTGCAGGGCCAAGACCCTCCCCGGGTGCTGGCTGCGGATACGCGGTGGAGCGTGCCGTATGGAAGGTGATGTTGCCTTCGACCTTCTGCATGATCTGATGGATATGACCGTTCAGGACGGTGACGGAGCCAAAGCGGCGCAACTCGCTCATGAGCTGTTCCGAGTCACCCGTGCCCCAACCCCAGGGCTCGTAGACGGTCCATAGCGGCATATGGGCAAACACCACGATGGGTGTGCTCGCGGAGCGGTGCTTGAGATCGGCCGCGACCCAAGCGAGCTGCTCGCCGCCCAATGTCCCGAGGCCGCCGGGTTTGAACTGCAGGACGTTGATGAGACCCACGAAGTGCACGCCGCCGTGATCAAAGCTGTAATACCCTTTGTTGTCGGATGCCTTGCCGAAACGGCTGAAGTATTCGGTGACGGTGGCGTCGCTCGTGTCGTGCTCGCCAGGCACGGTGTGCAGCTCTGTAGTGCGCAGGCGCGTCAGCATCTGCTGCGCGAGGTCAAACTCTGCCGGCTTCGATAAATGCGTGATGTCGCCCGTGTGAATGATGAGAGCGGGCTGTTCGGACAGGCCATTCACCAGATCGATGCTTTGGTTAAGAGTCCCGTTGACGTCGGGATTTGCATCCTTGTTGAAGCCGATGTGGGTATCGCTGATCTGCACGAAGAGCGGCTTGCCGTGGCGCGTGCCGGCGGCTTTCTCCTCTGCGGCCATGGCCAGATCGACCGGCGTGAAGACGCCGCCCGCGAGGATAAACAAGGTGCCCGCGCCGCCGTAGGCCATGCATTGCAGAGCTTTGCGGCGCGATAGCCGCGGGTGATCGTTCGACACATCTGTCTCCTCTTGGGGGTTTCGGAAGAGAAGACTGCGGAGCCGCGCGTT
>Ga0209006_10000577_pt1 | contig 34364 bp, 29 predicted proteins | sample JacPin_JW_Ref_O2_FD_188567 | JGI IMG/M metagenome (GOLD analysis project Ga0209006, IMG submission 188567) | Forest soil microbial communities from Algoma, Ontario, Canada - Jack Pine, Ontario site 1_JW_Ref_O2 (SPAdes) (version 2) | ecosystem: Environmental > Terrestrial > Soil > Boreal... | reverse complement strand
AAAGACCACCAACGAATTCATGTCTGACATCAAATGCATTGGCATCGCCACCGGAGGCGGGGACGCTCCCGGTCTCAACGCCGTCATCCGCGCCGCCACGAAAGCCGCCATCCTGAGCCACGGATGGAAGGTGATCGGCATCCCGGACGGCTTCGACGGCCTCATCTGGCCGGAAAAAGCTTTCGAACTCACGCTCGAGAAAGTCTCCGGCATTCTGCCTCGCGGAGGCACCATCCTCGGCACCACCAACCGCGGCGATCCGTTTCACTACAAGAGCGTGGTGCACGGCCACCAGGTCACGCGCGACATTTCCGGCCAGGTCATCGCCAACGCGCACAAGCTTGGCATCGACGCCATCATCAGCATCGGCGGCGACGGCTCGCAGAAAATCGCTTACGCGCTTTTCCAGAAAGGCGTCAAGATTGTCGGTGTCCCCAAGACCATCGACAACGATCTTTCCGCCACCGAGGTTACGTTCGGGTTCGACACCGCGCTGCATACCGTCACCGACGCGCTCGACAAAATCCACACCACCGCCGCCTCGCATCATCGCGTGATGGTGGTCGAAGTCATGGGACGCGACTGCGGCTGGATCGCTCTCGAAGCCGGCATTGCCGGCGGCGCACACGTCATTCTGATTCCGGAAATTCCGTTCACCGTCGCCCACGTCTGCAAGCTCATCGCCGGGCGCGAAAAGCAAGGCAAGTACTTCACGATTATTGTGGTCGCCGAGGGCGTGAAGCTTCCGCCCGAACTGAAAGAAAACCGCCGCACTGATTCCGTCGCGAACCTGATCGGCAACGCCATCGCTCACGGCTCCGGCAAAGAGGTGCGCATCAGCGTGCTCGGCCACATCCAGCGCGGAGGCACGCCCTCGCCCTTCGACCGCATCCTGGCCACCCGCTTCGGCGTAGCCGCCGTCGACCTGATCGCCGCCGGAGGCTTTGGCATGATGGTCGCCGTGCACGGCGATTCTGTAGTCTCCGTCGACATTGCCCACGCCATCGGCCACCTGAAATCGGTGAACCCCAACGGCGAAGTCGTGCGCACCGCCAGAGCCATCGGCATCGGCTTCGGCGACTGAAGGGCAGGGGTCACGGATCAGGGATCAGGGATCAGGGGCCAGGACAGCCGTCAGGCTTCGGGCTCCAGCACAGCCCATGTGGCGACGGACGGGCCCGTCCGTCCCGCGGAGGCGAAGCCCCGCGGACCCATCCCATTCGATTTTGGGTGGCGCGGCGCTTCCAGCGAGCCGCTGAGGGGTCCGTTTTTTTTGCTACTGCAGCGGTCGCAAGAAATCGATTCGACGCCGATCATACGTTGTAAGATATCTCTAAGCACCCGCACCCGCTTATGAAACGCATTGCCGTATTGCTGCTGCTGTTCTCCATCACTCCCGCATGGTCGATGCCGACCAAACCGGAAAACAAAAGCATCGGAGAAAATGGCCAGGAGGACCGCAGGGCCGCCAAGCGCTATCACAAATCGTCGCAGAAGTCCGCCCGCAAGCAGCAGAAACAAATGAAGAAATATCAGAAGGCGCAACGCAAGTTAGCCAAGCGTGCGCAACGCCGCCGCACTCGATAACCCTCCCGCCCGCGGAGCCGACCGGTTACACCGTCGGTTACGCAATCACTTCAGTGGGGCGCTCTCAGCTGGAAAAATCCCGGGATCGTAGCCGGCAAGTCACACCCTGTCGCATCTTGTCGCTGGCCACGGTGTCCGAATGGGTCTAGATTCCCCGCGAGATGGAGATTTATGCCTGAAACCAGCCGAGCCACGCGGCTTTATCTTTGGGTGCCAGCGGCCATACTAGGTCCGCTCGGGGTTTATGTGGTGGTCGCCGAGACGGCCTTGGGCGGTAGTCGCTGGCGTAGCGCGGATGATGGGCCGTCCCTTCTCGCGCCCTCGATTGCGCTGCTGTTGCCCCGGGTGTTGTATCTGCTTACGCTGCCGCGCTACCTTCGCTTCTTCTCTTCGATCTGGCCATGACGTCGTTTTTTCTGGGCGACGCGTTTTTCCCCTGCGCTTTTGTGGGCCTGCATCTGGTGGCCTGGGGCGACCTGCAGCTCGCTACGCTTCCTCAGCCGCTCAACCCGTAACAAAACCTGTGCTTCGAAAACCTGCGTGCCAAGAAAAAGGGCGGCCCCTTTCGCGAGGCCGCCCACAGAGCCGATGGGTCCTTACACAGCTTGCAGGACGTTATGGAAAGTCGAGACGACCGTGTCAAACGTATGAACTTTCGGGGTTCCGTCGATCATCTTGGCAAACGTGCGCAACACTTCCGGATAGGTGTTCGTGTTGTAAGCATCGGCGTTGGCCTTGTTTTCCCAGAGACTGATGGCGATCGTCTCCTGGCTATTCGGATTCGACAGCGTGATTTCTTCCTTGAAGCCCTTCTGCTTGCGGAGCAACGGAAGAATTTCGTTCTCAAACGTGCGGGTATAGTCAGAGTGCGAATTCGATTTCAGATTAAAAGTGACATTGCGTGCATACATAAGTGAAACCTCCATATTAGGGTCTAGTCGCTAAGAGGGGAGAACTTCAGATGGGCTGACTTAGTTTCAGGGAACCTGAAAGCGGGAGCCGAATGCTCGCTCACTCCATACGGCGGGTGCACTTAGCTGGCCTTCTGCGCCGGCGCGGCGCAACTCGTTGCATCCACAGGTCCGCAAGCAGATCACGCAAGTCAGTGCCGGGCTTTCCATCGTGTACTTTTGGGCAGAAATCGGGCACAAACGGCAATCTTTGCAAGGCACGCTCGGCGGCGGAACATTCTCCCTGTTCGCGACGTATATCTCAATGCGCCGCACGCACCGGGAGACACTTCCATGAAAAACCTCTTCGCCGTGGCCAGAGTGCTGTTGCTGTTCCCCTTACTCACGTTGTGTGGCCTCCGGGCCGACGCTCAGACCGTCCCGTCGCTCGAAAGCATTCAATCCCAGGCGGAACTCAACAAGGCCATCGCCGCGCTCGATGCTTCCCTTTTCGATGCCTATAACCGCTGCGACCTGGACAAGTTCTCCTCATTTTTCGTCGACGACGTGGAGTTTTATCACGATCAGGGCGGAGTCACCCTCGGCAAAGCCGCTTTGACCGACGCCGTCAAGAAGAATATCTGCGGCAAAGTGACCCGCGAACTGGTTCCAGGAACCCTCGAGGTCTACCCCATGAAGGGCTATGGAGCAGTGGGGATGGGCGTTCACCGCTTCCACCACCCCGGGCATGACGATACCGAAGGAGTGGGCGAAGGCAAGTTCGTTCATCTGTGGCAATACAAAGACGGCGCCTGGAAAATTACCCGCGTCATCAGCTACGACCACCACGCTGCCGCCAAGTGACGGCCTGGCTGGCGCTCCCGGAGGGCTTTGTATCGCATCGGTCGCATCAGGCCTCTGCCAATTTGAGGCGCGCATCATGCAACCCTCGGAGATGTAACATATATCTGATATCTCATAATCTGATAACCCAGTTATGCGCACAGTTTTCGACATCTTCGCGCAAATCTTCCGCAACCTCTGGGCCCACAAACTGCGCTCGTTTCTCACCATGTTCGGCATTGCCTGGGGCGTGGGTTCGTTACTGTTGCTGGTGGGCGTGGGAGAAGGCTTCCGCTCGGGCAACAAGCGCGAAATGGCCGAGTTCGGCCGGGACATCATGTTTATCTTTCCCGGCCGCGCGCCAGCCGTAAAAGGCAGCATGAATTCCGCTCGCGCCTATTTGCTCACCTACCAGGATTATCAGGACATCCGCAAGGAAGCTCCCCATGTCCGCAATGCCTGCCCGTTGCTTTCTCGCGAAGACCTGCATGAAGTGAGCGAGTTCGCCAGCGCGGGGGTCGAAATCCTGGGCGCGGAGCCTCAGCTCAACCAGATAAGTTATCTTCCTCTCAAGGAGGGACGCTGGCTCAATGAGATGGACATAGCGCAGAGACGCAATGTGATCGTGCTGGGCAACGAACTGCTGAAAACGCTGTTTCCCGGCCGTCCAGCAGTGGGCGCCTTCGTGCTGCTCAACGGCATGAGGTTCGAAGTGATTGGCAGCATGCCACACCTCGGCCGCGGCAACAATACCTGGCTGAACATGCGTGGCTACATCCCCTTCCCGGTGATGGCCGCGTACTTTCCGATCAAGGGAGAAAACCACCAGAACTCCATTTCCATCATTGAGTATCAGCCGCGCACCACTGCCGACCACGCGCTGGCCCAGGACGAAGTCAACAAGATCGTCGCCCGCAACCATGGCTTCGACGCCAGCGACGAAAACTCCTTTGACGAGTGGGATTCCATCCAGTCCTCCAAGATGGTGGGAACCATTTTCGACGTCATGAACTGGTTCCTGGGAGCGGTGGGCATGGTCACGCTGGCGCTGGGCGCCATCGGTGTCATCAACATCATGCTGGTCGCAGTCAGCGAACGCACCCACGAAATCGGATTGCGCAAGGCCCTGGGCGCCACCAACCGCAGCATTCTGTTTCATTTTTTTCTCGAAGGCCTGCTGCTCACGCTGACCAGCGGCCTGATCGGCATGGGCATGGCCGCCGGCTTGATGGCCATGATGGGAACGGTGCAGGGGCCGGGTGGATTTGATCCGCCAAAACTTGTGCCCATGTCCGCCTTGCTGGCGATTGGCAGCCTCACGCTGGCCGGAGTGGTCGCCGGTCTTTATCCCGCGCGTAAAGCGGCCATGCTGCAACCGGTGGAAGCACTGCGGCAGGAGTGATGCCCGCTGCACAGGGTAGCTGTCCGGTAGCGGACGGTCGGTTCCGATGGTGGACACCCTGCCCGCGGTGAAGTTGCCGCGAGGAGTCTATCTGTCGAAGCGTCAGCCACATAGATGCTTCCGCAATGTGGCGCCTGAGTTGCCACCGAATCGTAGGATGGACACCCGCGACTAGGGTGGATTTTGACGGCGAGGCAGCCATGAGCAGATTTTGGCAGGACTTCCGCTACGCGGTGCGAGTGCTCGGCAAAAATCCCGGGGTCACTGCCATCATGGTGTTCACGCTCGCCCTCGCCATCGGCGCGACCACGGCGATCTTCAGCGTTGTCGATGGAGTTTTGCTCCGTCCCCTACCATATTCCGGCGCCGACCGCATCATGGCGATTTCTGAAGTGAACCCCTACGGCCGGCTCGCGCGGCTCGCGGATCCGAACTTCGACGACTTCCGCGATCAAAGCCATAGCTTTCAAGCCATCGCCAAGTACTCGGCCTATCCTATTTCCGTGGCCGGAGGGTCGCAGCCCACGCGCACAACCGTGGCAGCGATAACGCCGGAGTTACTCACAGTATTCCGGGTGGAGCCGATCGTGGGCCGGGATTTCACGGCCCGCGATAACCAGAAGGGAGCGGCCCCCGTCGCGCTAGTGAGTTACGGCTATTGGCGGCAATACCTCGACTCAGCGCAGGATCTTTCGCAATCCCATCTGAAAATTAACAACGCGATCTACTCCGTGATTGGCGTGCTGCCTTCGGCATTTCGATTTCCCGACGACGCCGAAGTCTGGCTTGCCGCCGATATCGGCGGCGAGAATCTGAGCCGCACCTCGCACAACTATTCTGCCGTCGGCCGGTTGAAAGATGGCGCAAGCGTCGATCAGTCGCGCCAGGATATCAGCGCCATTGCGCGAAGAATCTACCAGACGTCGAGTGAGAAGAATGATTATTTGCTCCGGGATGCCAGAGTCGTTCCTCTGCAGGAATCCATCACCGGCGCGGTGCGGTCTCCGTTGTTGATTCTGCTGGGCGCGGTGGGATTCTTGTTGCTCGTAGCTTGCGCCAACGTTGCCAACCTGCTGCTGGCGCAAGCCGCGGCGCGCGAGCGTGAGCTTTCCATTCGCAGCGCGCTGGGCGCAGCCCGCGGACGCCTGGTGCGCCAATTTTTGACCGAGGCATTTCTGCTTTCGCTGATCGGCGGAGTTCTTGGAGTACTCGCCGCGCGGTGGGGTGTCGCTGCGTTGGTGGCTCTGGCTCCGGCCGATTTGCCACGGCTCGAAAGCGTTTCCATAAGCGTGCCGGTGCTGCTGTTTGCCTTCCTCCTCTGCACTGCGGTGGCTGTCGGCCTCGGCACGTTTACGGCGGCGCGCGCGACGCGTGGCGATGTGCGGGGTGGACTTGCCGAGGGTGGGCGCGGTCAGGCGGGTGCCCCAGGCAGCCAGCGCGTTGGGCGGGCGCTGGTGGCGGCGCAGATCGCAATCACCTTAGTACTGGTGATCGGCGCGGGCTTGCTCGGACGCAGCTTGATGAAAGTCCTCGAGGTCGACCCAGGATTCCGCGTGGAAAAGATCGTAGCCATGGACATCTCGCTGCCCTGGACCGACGATCCCAAAGCCAAGTCAGCCCAGGGAATTTTCTTTTCGAACCTGATCGACCGGCTCAGACAAATCCCCGGCGTGCAGGGCGTGGGAGCCGCCAGCGCGCTGCCCCTGACCGGTGGACTTCCCGACGGCACGTTTTTGCTGATGACGCAGAACGAAGTTCCCAAAACCGCGGACGGCTTCGACGCGCTGTGGAATCAAAAGGAACGCACCGGCGAAGCGGATTTCTGCACCGCGACCAGCGGATATTTCCAGGCGCTGGGCATCCCGCTGCTCCGCGGACGAATGTTCGACCAGCGCGACGCCGCCGACGCGCCCCACGTGGCACTGATCAGCGAGTCGCTCGCGCACGACCGCTGGCCAAATCAAGATCCGATCGGCCACACCATTGAATTTGGAAATATGGATGGCGACCTGCGCTTGCTGACCATCGTAGGAATCGTGGGCGACACGCGCGAATACGGCCTCGACGAGCCGCCGCGACCGATTGTCTATGCGAATCTGTTGCAACGCCCCCGCGCGGAAATGACGGTGACCATGCTGAGCGATGCGGACACGCGCCTGGTCAGTTCCTCGGCGCGCGCAATCCTCGAGGACCTCAATCCGCAAATTCCACCGAGCTTCCGGACATTTCAGCAGGTCTATTCCGCGTCGCTGGGTTCGCGAAAATTCAACCTGATCCTGATCGGGTTCTTCGGAATCACCGCGCTGCTGCTGGCCAGCGCCGGAGTGTTTGGCGTGATGGGCTATTCGGTAAGCCGCCGCACCCGCGAGTTCGGCGTGCGCGTCGCCCTGGGCGCCACTCCGCGCGACGTGCTGCGCATGGTTCTGGGGCAAGGCGTGCGCACCATCCTGATCGGTGCGGCCATCGGAATCGCAGGCTCGTTCGCGCTGACCCAGACCGTGTCGTCGCTGCTGTTCGGCGTGACCGCAACCGATCCGCTCACCTTCGCAGGCGTTACACTCTTGCTGATCGCGGTGGCGCTGCTGGCTTGCTACATTCCGGCGCGCCGCGCGACGAAAGTGGATCCGATGGTGGCGTTGCGTTACGAATAGCGAATTGCTTTCAGAATCAGAAGCGAAAGGATTCCGGCTAACACCGACTCAATATGTTTCACGATCTTCTGCAGGAAGCCTACGGAGCAATGCAGCACAACCGCCGCCGAACCGCGCTCACCATGCTGGGCATGGCCTGGGGCATCGCTACCGTCGTTATGTTGCTCGCCTACGGCGATGGGTTCGGCCAGGCCTGCGCCAACATCTTCGCCAATTTCGGCAATAAGCTCGTCATCGTGGTCCCGGGCCGCACTTCCATGCAGGCCGGCGGGCAGAAAGCCGGAGCCCTCGTCCGCTTCACCGACGACGACGTCGACACGCTCACCACCAACCTTCCTCAAATCAGCCGCATCACTCCCGAAGTCAGCAAGCAGGCCAGCATTCAGTACGACACCCGGGTCTTTACCTGGGCGGTCACCGGCAACAATCCCAACGTACTGGAGGTGCGCTCCCTGAAGCTCGGGCAAGGCCGCTTCTACAACATGGAAGACCAGATGCAGCGCGCCCGCGTCGCCGTGCTCGGTTCGGAGGCCAAAGAAAAACTATTCTCCGGACGCAACGCTCTCGGTGAGCACGTCCGCGTCGACGGCCTCAGCTTCGAAGTCATCGGCGTCCTGAGAGCCAAAATGCAGGAGGGCAACGACGACATCAATCGTGTGGTCTACGTGCCCTTCACCACCATGGGCGACTTGAAAAATACTCACTACCTCGATTCCATCTGGTTCACTTATCAGACCCCCGAGTACGAAGCCCTGGAACAATCCGTCCGCACCATCATGGCCACGGAGCACAAGTTCAACCAGACCGACCGCCAGGCCGTGGAAGTGTTCAACCTCATGACCCAGGTCCATCAATTCGAAATCATCACGATCGGCTTGAAAATCCTCATGGGCTTCATTGGCACGCTTACGCTCGGCATCGGCGGGGTCGGCCTGATGAACATCATGCTGGTCTCGGTGACGCAGCGCACCCGCGAGATTGGCGTGCAGAAGGCGCTGGGCGCGCCCCGCCGCTACATCCTGATGCAGTTCCTCGCCGAGGCTCTCACCATCACCTTCCTCGGCGGCGTGCTGGGAGTGGTGCTGGCCTACGTGGTCGCGCTCTCCGTGGGCCGTCTCACCTTATATAGTGCCTTCGCCAAGAACGGGGAAGCCGGCGACGTCCGCCTCATCATCGCTCCCGGCACCCTGATCGCCTCCACGCTCATTCTCGGCCTGGTGGGATTGATCAGCGGCATGATCCCAGCCTTCCGCGCTTCCCGCCTCGATCCCATCGAAGCCCTGCGCCACGAATAGCTGCCAGCCTCGAAAGCCTCACGTCGTCTAAGAAAACATGAGCTAGACGCGGCGAAACTTCCCGATGGCGAAACTTATCGCTTGCCTCCGCCGTATCTCAGGCTAAACTCTCGCAAGCGAGGACCCATGAATTCCAACCGGAACCCGGGCAGATTCGCCGGCTTGCTGTATGTACTTATCTCAATCCCTGGCATCTTCGCCCTCATTTATGTTCCCGGCAAGCTGATCGTCCACGGAAACGCAACTGCGACGGCCAGCAACATCGCGGCCCACGAGACGCTGTTTCGCCTCGGCATCGCCGCCAACCTCATCTCCCAGATCCTTTTTATGTGGGTGGCCCTGGCGCTGTACGATCTGCTCAAGGGGGTCAACCGGCGGCAAGCCGCGCTCATGTTGACCTTGATTGTGGTCCCGGCGCCGATCGTGTTGCTGAATGAGCTGAACGCCATCGCTGCCCTCATCCTCGTGCGCGGAGCTGATTTCCTATCCATCTTTGAAAAGCCTCAGCGGGATTCTCTGGCGATGCTGTTCCTCAATCTGCATAGTTACGGATTTGATATCACCGCGATATTTTGGGGGCTTTGGCTCTTTCCCCTCGGACTGCTGGTGTACCGGTCGGGCTTTATTCCCCGCCTTCTGGGAGTCCTGCTGATGCTGAATAGCTTCACCTTTCCAGTAAACAGTTTTACGTCGTTGCTCTTGCCACAGTATGAAAACATCGTCTCCCGATGGATGAAGCCGCTCAGTTTTGCGGAACTGTTGTTCATGTTCTGGCTTTTGATCATGGGCGCAAAGCCAAAGCCATTACCGGGTCCAGCGTCGCCGGCGGTGACCGGTTAGTTAGGCGCTTTTTAGTTTTTTTCGAGTCGACTGCGTTTACACTGGGCGACCGGAGAGTGGCGAATGGAACAGCGCGTGAGCCTGATCACTCTGGGCGTGGCCGATTTAGAACGCAGCCGTGAATTCTACGAGCGCCTGGGATGGCGGCGGTCCATGGCCCACTCCGACGGCATCGCATTTTTTCAGGCCGGGGGAATGGCGCTCGCGCTTTATCCTCGGCAAGAACTCGCGAAGGACGCCAACGTTTCTGCCCACGGAGAAGGTTTCAGCGGAATTACGCTGGCCTACAACGCCCGCACTCGCGCCGAAGTTGACGCCGTGCTCAACCAGGCCATAGCCGGAGGCGCAAAACTCGTCAGGCCTGCCCATGAAGCTTTCTGGGGCGGCTACTCCGGCTACTTCGCCGATCCCGACGGGTTTCTCTGGGAAGTCGCCTGGAATCCCTCCTTCCCCATCGCCGCAGACGGAAGCATCCGCATTCCCGAATGAATCGAGTCCCCTCGGCGGGTGCCCCATTTCTCGCGTCCTTGGCGAGAAGTGGGGCTTTTGGCTTTTGGCTTTTGACTTTTGACTTTTGCCCGTTGACCCCTGAACCCTAAACCCTGCCTCACCCTACTTCGGCATCACCACCACTTCATCGTTCGGCATGGCCTCGAGCGTAGCTTTATCGATCCCGAGATGTGCCAGCACCAGATCCGGCGGGGTGTGCGTGAGCCACTCCGAGAGCGCCAGGTCCTGGTAGACGTTGCTCTTGAACATCTCCAGAAACTTCAGGTCGGTGTCGCCGGTATTCTGCACGTAGTGCGGCAGTGTCTTCAGCACGTAGCCCACGTCGCCCGCCTGAAAATCCATGGTGCGGGCGCGGCCGCCGGTGGCGAACACGGTCATTCTTCCCTGTCCGGCAATGTAGTACTGCCACTCGTCGGCATTGGGGTGCCAGTGCAGTTCGCGAATCCCTCCCGGATGCACGGTGACGATCGCCGCGGCAATCGTGGTGGAAACCTTGAACTTGCTCGAATCCACAATGCGCACTTCGCCTCCCTTGGTGCGCTTCGTAACCGCTTGCTGCGTAGTTCGGAAAGCGAAATCCTGCGTAGATAGACCCAACGAGCCGCTGGTCGCCTTCAAGTCCTCGGCCAGCGGACCCGGAACCGCAGCCTGAAAAATAAATTTCTCCCGGCGCGGCATTTTTTCCATGGCCTGTTCACTTACCCCAAAGTTTTTTGCGAGCACGTCGTGCGGCGTATGCGCCATCCAGTCGGTGAGCAGCACGGTTTCGTATTCGGAGAAGTTGCCATCGTCGAACACCAGCAGAAACTCGGCCCCGTCCGGATTCAGTCCCTGAATGGAATGTGGAATCCCTGGGGGAAAATACCAGAGGTCGCCTTCCCCCACGTCGCCCACAAAACTCTTGCCGTCGGCATCGAGTCCGGTGATGCGCGCGGTTCCGTAAAGCATGAAGGCCCACTCCGCGGCCGTGTGCCAGTGCAGTTCGCGCACTCCTCCGGCCGTCAATCGCATGTCGACGCCGGCAATCGATTTCGAAACCTGCAACTCGCGCACCGTAACCTCGCGCGACCATCCCCCCTGCTGCATGCGTTTGTGCGAAATTCCGAAGGGATACTTGAAAGTCTGCACGCCGCCCGCGTCCGTCTGCGGGGGCAGAAACGAATCAGCATTCTGCGCATCGATCGCCGGATTGCCCGGACCAGGCGCGCTGGAACTTTTGTCGCCCTTGGTCGGGTACGGGGGCGGAGCCTGTTTGGGCTCCTGTTTAGAATCCTGGCCCGCGGCATTCGCCGCCGACAGCATGCCGACCGCCAGCGCCGCCGACCCTACCCCCAGAAATCCACGCCGGGAAAACAGGTCCTTCCTGGAGTCCTCGATCTTGGCTCCGTCAATCTTGGCATCGAAGTTCGCCGCATTGTCACTGTTCGCATCGCAGCTCTTCGCGTCGTCACTTTTCGGATCGAAGCTCATAGGTTCTTCCTTGGCCCTGTTCTTCGGAATCAGCAGCACCAGACTTGCCGGTTGCGGCTCCGAGCAGGGCAAAACGATAAGGCAGCCGCGCGGTAGTGTCAATCCTCGGTTGGGCCCGCGGTAAGGCAACACCACCACGGAGAGCTTCTTTTCATCTCGTGTGGGGACGGGCACTCTTGCCCGTCGGCCGAGCGCAGCTCGGCTGCTCTCCCCCGCCTGCGCGGAACAGGGGGCGAGCTTCGCTCGCCCGGACCCTTCGGCTACGCTCAGAGCGCGGGGACACCAACTTTCTGGGGAGCAATTCATCGGTGTTGACGCAGCAGGTGAACAGTTCCACTCTCGCAGTAACGCCCAGCTCGCTGAGTTTTGGCAATGAGGTCATCGACAAAACCAGCACGGCCAGGACGGTAACTGTGACCAACACGGGTGCGACCTCGGAAACCATCAACAGCATTACGGTGAGCGGCAACTTCGCAATTTTCTCGAAAACCTGTGGAACAACGCTCGCCGCGGGCGCGAAGGGCAAGGTGGAAGTGACCTTTGCTCCGACCGTCTTGGGAGCGGCGACGGGTACGCTCACCTTCACCGATAATGCGGCAAGCAGTCCGCAGGCAGTAGCGTTGTCGGGCACAGGCATCGTGCCGGCAGCGCTGACTCCGACCAGTGCTACCTACGTGGCGCAATCAGTGGGGACGACCAGCACCGCGAAGACGTTCACTTTGACCAATAATCAGACGGTGGCGCTGAGCGGCATCGCGATTTCGACAACCGGAGATTTCGCGGTCTCGACGACGACGTGCACGACGAGCCTTGCAGCCAAGGGCAAATGCACAATCAGCGTAACATTCACGCCGACGCAAACGGGAACCAGGACCGGCCAGCTAAGTGTCAGCGACAGCGCCAGCAATAGTCCGCAGACGTCGGCTCTGAAGGGCACGGGAAAGTAAGGTCATTCATTGCCACGTACCAGCCCCGCAGCGCTGCGGGGCTTTTTTTCTGCTAGCCCATGTGCGACGCCACTCTGGAATGAGGAATGACCGCGTAGGTCAGAAGTTTAGACGTTCAGACTCGCTGATTGTTGAAACCAGAGATTCCACTCGGAACGGGTCGCAGGTCAATGCATGTTATGCCGAGGTAGTGGGTCAGTCTGATTTCCAGAGGCGACGGCGAATGGCGCGGTATCCACGTTGAAACAAGAAAACCATCGTAAGAAGGCACAGTAGGAGCAGCAGCCATCCCACGCAGTTAAGAAGCCATTGGGGGGCGGAATGGAGGCGCGTAAGGGCCGCCAACGCGACGAACACCCATAGCGTGCTGAGGCCGTACCGGATCAGTCTGTTCCCCGGAGAAGTTTTGAAAGTAACCCAAGAACAGTAGATGCACAAGGAAAGTAGAGCGAGACCGCGCACGCTAATGTGCCAAGACTGTGACATCTACTGTCAGCCTACCCGCTCTCCCAGAGCCTTCAGGATAAGCCCCTTGTCAATGCGCTTCGTGGCGGATGCCGTCTCAGGGAGTAGACCTCATAGTTCTTCGATAGTCCAGACGTGATCTGAGATTCCCGCTTCCATCTCCGGGGTGACACGCAGCGTCGCATGCACGCGGCAAAAGTTTGTAATACATAAACCAGATCGCCACGGCTGCCGCGTGGTTCATACTGACCCACTACCGATGCCGACTGCGTCGCCAACGCACTGCGAGAAACCGGGTAGAATGATTGCTCGCATGGCATACCGATTCGAGTTCGACCCGGTCAACAAGATTCTGCTGGCCCGGTTCGAGGGTCAGCTCACGAATGAATCGGCGGAGGAATTCCACAACGCCCTGGGCAAGAATTGGAGGGCGACCGACGCCCACGCGGGCATCTGGGACCTTACCGGCGTCGCCGACTTTGCCGTGGCCGCCGATTTCCTGCGCAACCTGGCCAAGCGCAAACCAATCACGCCGGGCTTGACCGACCATCCCCGCTTTATCGTAGTCCCGGTGACGGCTGGATACGGCTTGATGCGCATGTTTCAGATCGCGGGAGAGTCGGCGCGCCCTCTGCTGCATGTAGTGCGCACCGTCGACGAAGCGCTCACCACCCTCGGCGCGCAATCCCCCCACTTCGAACCTGTAGAGTGACCGCACGGTCAAGTCGGCGAAGCCATGCCTACACTCAAAACCCGAGCCGCTGAGTGATAGAGATTTATCGCCAACCGTGCCGACGTGCCCCAACTAATTTCACGCAACGCGCACGGAACGGCGGGACACGCTAAAATATCAGTAACTTTACCTGCCATTTTCGTCGCTCAAGAAAAGGGGTGTCGCATGACTCCGGAAACGCAACAGTCGGAATCCCCATACCGCGTGAAGATCGAAACCGATAACGGCCAGTCCTCTACTCTTCCTATTGCCGTCTTGACACCGAAGCAGTTGGAAGCGTTTCTTCAGAGCGAGTTCAAGAGGTTGGCGCAAGAAGCCGGCGTAAGAGGCGCTCGTATTCATGTGGAGCGGGCGGTAGCCGCTGACTATGAGCAGGTCCTCCGTGAGGTGACGGCGTGCCTGTCCTCTGCGAAGGCACGAGCCGCCTGACTCCCCGAGAATCGCTGCGCTCATCTTTGCGCCTTTGCGCTTGCATTTCTGCTCGTGCTGCCGCAGCGCTCCTTTGGGTTTGGCCGTGACCCGCTGAGCACTTCGGTTCGGCGCTGACGGCGGCCGATGAAACTCAGTGGGAGCAATTCGCAGGAAATGGCACTGCCCCGGAACGAGGTGGCGACCAAAAGCGCCAAGATCACAAACTCCTCTTCGCCAACGGGCCTGGATGCAACGCACCGCACTGCGGGCTCAGCGAGATGACAGGACACGGGTTCATCCTTGACATCGACATCCCTGACATCCTCTCTCACAGGATGACTGCAGTGGCGATATTGCGTCGCAACGCAGGGAGGACGCGGGTAGAATGAACGTCCTCATGGCTTTCCGATTCGCGTTCGATTCAGCCAATAAGATCTTGTTGCTCCGTGCCGAGGGGCAGACGACGGATGAATTGTTGGGGAAGCTATACCCCGAAGTAGAGAAGCATTGGGCGGCCACCGATGCACGCGCCCTGATTGTTGACTTCTCGGCGGTGACGGAGCCGGCAGCATCTTCCGGGTTTATACACCGGGAGGCAAGACGGCGGCCACCCATGCCGGAGCGCCCTGTCTTTATTGTCGTGGACTCGCCTGTCGGTTATGGTTTGGGGCGAATGTTTCAGATCGTGAGGGAAGATAAGCGCCCCCAGTTCCATATCGAGCGCACGCTAGGCGCCGCGCTGGCAGCGCTGGGCGTCAAATCCCCGCAGTTCGAACCTTTAGAGTAACCGCGAAGGCTTGTTGACCCAGGTGGCCCATTCCAAATTTCGTGTTCTTTGCGGAATTTAGAATGGGGACGCCGGCGGCGGCAGGAAGACTCTGTCCCGCAGCAGAACTGCCCCACTCAAGCCAAAATCGCGCCCGAGTGGGCCACCCGCCATCCTGAGTAGTGGCATCCGCGTGTAAGATGCAGCCGACTATAATTGCCGCTAAAAGAGGATTCCGGTAACGGTGTCCGTGGGCAGGATTCGAGCGGCCGGCTGAAATGAGATGAAGAAGGTCGGGAAGAGGATCGGGTTTGTAGCAGCCATGACGCTGGTCGCACTGGCGATTTTGTCCACTCGCTACGATATGGTGGACTTGCCGGTGTGGCATTTTCTTGGCGGCGGCAAAGCCCTCGATCCTGCTGGCTTGCACTTGCAGGGGGAATTCGTGGAGAGCAACCTGGGCGCGGCGGAAGGCCCGGCCAGATCAGTTACCGTGCGCATGATTGCGCAGCAATTTGTTTTCGTGCCGCAGTGCATCGCGGTGCCTGCGGGTGTTCCGATCACCTTTCGAATCACCAGCGCCGATGTCGTGCACACGCTGAGTTTCCTGGGTACGGACTACGGCCTCAAGGCTGTGCCTGGGGCTGTCACCGAAGCAACCTTTACTTTTGCCAAGGCAGGCGAATTCAAGATCCCTTGCCATGAGTTCTGCGGAGCCGGCCATTATGCAATGAGAGGCCGGCTGGATGTAGTCCCGCGCGATCAGTTTGCCTCCTTGCTTCCCGGCGAAAGGCGGACTTGTGAGCTACCTTAGTCCGGCTGCGCGCTTACGAATAAGAGTCGCAGGGCTTGGAACGCTGGTGGTGGTGTTTGCGATTACTGTTCTATCGCTCGGAAGGCATTCTTCGGCGCAGTCGAAGGATGCTGAACCTAATTCTCGACTTAATTCTGAACCCGCAGTTCGTATACCTTCGAACGTGGCCTGGACCGAAGAAACCCTTACGATGGTTTCCAGCGGTGATGCCTTTCGCGGACTGCTTCTTGCCCGCCGCTGTAATCATTGTCATGGCGAAGAAGGATTCAGCTCAGTTCCCGGCTTCCCCAACCTGGCGGGCCAGGACCGGTTGTCGTTCTGGAAACAGATGCAGGATTTTCGGTCGGGGAAGCGTGCTTCACCGGTGATGCAGGGCATCGCCGAAGGATTTCCGGCACGCGCTTCGGCCGACCTGGCTGCGTATTACGCGATGCTACCTACCGCGAGTGACCCGCAAGACGCGCGAACGTTTCCGCAGGCCATGCAGGACCCTTCTCGAGCCTCGATCGCCATCCGCCTCATTGTTTTCGGAGATGGCCAGCGTGGCATACCACCCTGCCAGTCGTGCCACGGTCCGGTGAGTTATGTGAAAGGAGCTCCACCGCTCGCTACGCAGAACGGTGAGTATCTTGAGCAGCAGCTCGAACGCTTTTCGAGCGGGTATCGGGCCAACGATATTAACGTTCGAATGCGTAGCATCGCCAGACAGTTAACTGCGGAGGAGAAGACAGCAGTTTCGGAATACTACGGTGCCGGACTGGGACCGGGAGCGAACTCAAGATAGCAGAGGCCTCGGAAACTCAGCGAGAGTGAATCTTAGGCCGTCTCCAGGGGTAAAGCCCGAGTACGCCAAGCTGCGATAAATAAGAAAATCCCCACTCCTCCCTTGCCGTTTACCGATCGTTGCGGAAACCAGGGATTCGGCTCATCGAGAACGGGAACTGGCGTGCAGCCTAACTTCGCGAGAAAAGACGCAACGCCGGAATACCGGCCACTGATCGCTTCTACTCCTTCAGCATGGCATCAATCAGCGCATAGAGCTGGCTGCGGTCCACGACTTCGACAAACGGTTTGCCGTTGCGCTTGTTGCTGACTACATAGAGCGTGGGGGTGTGCTGGATGTTGATGGCTTTGCCTAAATCTTTATCGGCGTTGACCAGAGCGGCGAACTTGCCATCGGGATCGACCACGAAGGGCAAGTCCACTCTGTGCTCGGCGCCGAATTTCTCCGCGAAGGCCCGCAGGTTCTGCGGCGTTACTTCCAGCTGGTTCGAGAAAATGTAGTCGCGGAATTCGTTGCCCAGGTCTTTCGAATGCGTATCGAAAAAGCGAGCCATCACGGCCGCTTCGTAGGACCAGGTATGGAACGGCAGCGGGAAATCATGCCGGATGACGGGAATCTTGTAAGTCTTCCCGGCTTCTTTCACCAGCGGCGCGGCGCGGCGGCAGTCGGGACATTGCAAGTCCTCGAACACCACAATCGCCACCTGCGCGCCTCTGGGCGGGCGCAGAGCGGGGTTGACTGGTTCCTGGTCCTGCGCGATCGCGCTGGAGACGGCCGCGAATGCGAACCAGGCTGCCAGCAGCAGCGGCCAGCGGTTCGGGAGTAGGTGGTTCAGAATTCTTCTGGACATGGCTTGCTTAATGGTAACCGAAGGGGCTTCGCGTTGTCAGGGGTGAGGTGCGGTAGTTTGAGGTAGTTCGCACGTCGGTGCGGGTGGTCGTAGGGATTTTAGATTTCAGATTTTAGATAATTTTAGATTTAAAACCTATGCCACCAGGCGAGGCTTTCCATCTGCCATCACAAATCTAAAATCTGAAATTGCCGGAGGTCGCAGTGGTCTTCCGGCGCGAACGGAACGCTGGAGAGCGCTTGCGACTCGAACTGAACGACGAGCCGTGCGTCCCATCCCGGCCGATGCGGTTCTCCTGCGGCTTGGCGCGCTTGTTCGACCGTGTCTCCGGAAACTTCGTTCACCACCGCCAGCCTGCGGTGCGGGGCTTTGCCGTCAAAGCTAACCGGCGCTCGGCGGGCAAGAGTGCCCGTCCCCGCATGGACCAAGTCTGGGGGCTGAGGTACCGTGGTACATTCCGCGTAAACCTTTGTGTGCGGAAAGCGGCGCAGCGTCGGGTTATAGTGAAAGCGGGCGTCGCTGCTATCGTGAAACATTCTCCTTCGGCACATATTGGTCGCGTCGTTTCCGGTCGCGTCGTTCTCGCGGCCTTGCTGGCCGCCGCTGCCTTCGTCGCGCTTCCCGCATGCAACCGCCGCGGACGCCGCGTGCTCGAAGTGGCTTATGTTTCCGCGCCCCAGGCTTCGTTGCGCGATCAGGTGGCTGCGGCTTATAACCGCGTGGGCTCGGTGAAAAACGGCGAACGCGTGGAAGTGGTCGATCACGAAAAGCATTTTTCCCGCGTGCGCACCGCCGCTGGCCTGGAAGGCTGGATCGAGCAGCGCTACCTGGTCGACCAGAAAACTTACGACGCGATCCAGAAGCTCACGCAGGACAATCAGGCGGATCCGGTGCAGGCCCCGGGCATCCTGCGCAATGACACGAATTTGCACGTCACTCCCGGACGCGAAGCGGAACATCTTTACCAGCTGGCCTCGGGAGCAAAAGTTTCCATCCTGAAGCGGGGCACGGCGGAGAAACAAGTGGGGGCTGCGTCGGCGAACGCGATGCCGGCGAAAACCGTGAAGCCGCGGGCCAATGCGCCTTCCGGCCCGGCGCTCGAAGACTGGTGGCTGGTGCGCGACAGCCAGGGACGGGTTGGCTGGGTGCTGGCCCGCATGGTGGACGTGGACGCTCCGCTTGACATCGCGCAATATGCCGAGGGCCAGCGCATCGTCGCGTTCTTCGAACTGAATGAAGTGCAGGACACGGACAAGGGCGTGCAGAAACCAGTGGGGCAGTATGTGTGCATCCTCACCGATCCGCACGACGGACTACCCTACGACTTCGATCAGGTGCGCGTGTTTACCTGGAACACCAAGAAGCACCGCTACGAAACCGCTTATCGCGAGCATGGGCTGAACGGAGTTCTCCCGGTTACGGTGAGTCACGAAGATTTCGACAAGGAAGGCAACCTGCCGGTGTTCGTGGTGCGCGTGAAAGACGACACGGGCAACGTGAGCGAACGCAAGTACAAGCTGAATACGCCGATTGTGCGGAGGGTGCTGGCGCCGGGGGAGCAGACGCCGGCGCCGCGGGCGGCGACGAAGCATCGGCGCAGCTAGGGCAGTTCTCGTGTGCTTCCGGCAAAGAACATCAAACTGGTTGATCCGAAAAAGCAAAGCAAGATTGTACGGGACAACGATCCAGACAAGACGATACGGGACGGGAAGTCCGTCGACAGCGCAGTGAAAGGCGCATTTGCCACTGCTCTGTTCTCGATGTCGGAAATCGGCTTCGATAAGGAACGAAGCCACGCGGTCGTGAGCTACCACTTCTGGTGCGGCTCTCTGTGTGGAAACGGCGCTACGTTAGTCTTTCAGAGGGTCGATGGCGAGTGGAAGAAGACCAGCCGCAACTGTGGGGGCTGGATTTCCTGACTCGGCTGGGTTGTCAGGGTACGACCGACAACATCCCTACGGCAGATCGAGCGGTGTTTCGGGCTTCGCGTCGTCCCAGCTTTGGGTTTTGATCTGGTCGCGAGCCTGCTGGATTCGTTCTTCGAGAGATGGCGCGTCCGCGCGCGGGGGAGCAGGTTTGGCGTCGCGGGAGAGGAACTGAAACATCTGCAGCAATTCCACGGCGGCGTGCGGGGAGTAGCCTGCGGCCACCGCCAGCTTCATGCCCTCGCGGTCGGCTGCGAGTTCGCCGTCTTTGCCGTAGGGACCTCCGAAGACTTCGATGGAGAGCTGGTCGAACTGGTCGGCGGTGAGATGATTTTTCTGCATTTCCTCGATGACGCGCTGCGCGCATTGGCCGAGGTCGATGTGCTCAATCTCGTGGCCGAGCACGACGGCGAGTTCGTCTTCGTGCACCATCAGCGCGAGAACGCCGCCGCCCACCACGATCTGGCCGCCCGGATAGGCCACCGCACTGCGAAAACCGGGATGCGGGTCGAGATGAAATTTGTAGGGCAGCTTGCGCTTGGCGTTGGCCGCGACTTTGTCGCCGACTTTTTGCAGGTAGGCTTCGATGGCCTTCGATTCGGGAGTGTCGGCGAATCCCTGGGATTTTTGAAATGCGAGGAAGAGCGCGTCGCCGGCACGGATTTCGTCGGCGATGGAGAGTTGCGGCGCGGGCTGTGCGAGGGCTGAAGCCGCGAGGATCAGCCAACCCAGCACGCCTGCGAGCGCGACTCTCACGACCTGGAAAACGGCGTTCCACATAGGGGCACATTTATGCAAAAGGGTTGGACGCTGGGTGCCGCTGGGGGGTAGCGGCGCGCTGCCGGCGCGGGACGAACTCAGCTCGATAGAGGCCGAAGCCGCAGAAAGCAGCCTCGGGGCGTGTCGCAGAGACGTAACTTGTTACGTCTTGCCGACGGCCTCTTCGGGGCAGGCGCCCGAGCTGGTGACGGCAGAGACGGTGCAAGCAACGTCTCTCCGGATGCTTGGGTGGCTGCCTTCAGCAGTAGAAATCGGCGATGCTTTGGACTACCCAGCGCTGTTCTTCTTCGGTGAGTTCGGGGAACATGGGGAGGGCGAGGACTTCTTTCGCGGCTCGCTCGGCTTCGGGGAAGTCGCCTTCGCAGTATCCCAGATAGGCGAAACAGGGCTGCAGGTGCAGCGGGATGGGGTAATAGATTTCCGCGCCGATCTTGCGCGCGGTGAGGAATTCGCGGAGTTCGTCGCGGCGGTAGGCGCGGATTACGTACTGGTGGAAGACGTGACCTGCGCCCGGCAGGGTAAACGGCAGGTGAACGGGCGCATCGTCGGGCGCGATTGCGGATTGCTGATGGTTGCTTGCTGACTGAGAGGCGGGCAGTGCGGCCTGCGGCCTTGCCAGTCCGGTTTCCGCGAGTAGACGGTCATAGATGGCGGCGCGGGCGTGGCGGGCCTGATTCCATCCTTCCACATATTTCAACTTCACGCGCAGAATGGCGGCCTGCATGGCGTCGAGGCGGCTGTTCCATCCCATTTCTTCGTGCACGTAGCGGCGCGAGCTGCCGTGGTTGCGCAGGCGGCGCATGTGCGCGGCCATTTCGGGATCGCTGGTGGTGACCAGTCCGGCTTCCCCGTAGGCGCTGAGATTTTTTGTGGGATAGAAGCTGAACGCGGCGGTCACGCCCAGGCTTCCGGCACGTTTCGCGTTCTGTGTCGCGTCGATACAGGTTGCGCCGATGGCTTGCGCGGCGTCTTCGACGACGCTCAGACCGAATTCCTCAGCCACTGGTTGGAATGAATCCATCGCAGCGCACTGGCCATAAAGATGAACTGGCAGCAGCGCGCGGAGCTTGGCTTCGCCGCCGCCGCGAAGGACTTCGCCTACTTTCTGCGGGTCGAGATTGAAGGTGGCGGGCTCAATATCGGCGAAGACGGGGCGGGCTCCGGCGCGCACGATGGCGCTGGCCGAGGCGAAAAAGCTGAACGGGGTGGTGAGAACGCGATCTCCGGGCTGCACTCCCGCGGCGGCCAGGGCGAGCCACAGGGCGTCGGTGCCGGAGGAACATCCTACGGCCTCGCGCGCGCCGCAGAAATCGGCCATTTCGCGCTCGAACTGTTCTACTTCGGGACCTAGCGCGTAGTACTGCGAGGCGCACACTCGTCCCACAGCCTGCAGAATTTCGGCGCGGACCTGCTCATACTGGCGCTGCAGATCGAGCATGGGGACAGCTTCGAGAGGCTGGGCGCCTGTGGGCTTCGCGGCGGCTGGGTGAGGAGTCGCCGGCTCGCCGACTTGCGACGGAGCTGGTGACGCAGGTTTTGTGGTCGGTGCGCTCACGGAAAAGGAGATTGTAACAGGCCGCGGAGCCCCATGAAGAGTGGCTGGGAAGCGCCCTGGGCGCGGGGATTCGCGGGCAAGGGCAGTCCCACAGGGGTGGGGTGACGAGAACCGGATTCTAAATTACATATTTCTCTGGACACTTACTATTGATTTCGATATAACACTACGCGTGCTAAACAACAACTGATTGAAAACAAAGTGTTTTGTGGGTCAGTGTTTTGGATTTCCAGTTGCAGGTGTGAGTGTTGAATGAGCTGCGGTATCGTGCTCAAACAGGTACGTTCGCGATAGACGGACGACCAGGTTGCACCGGGTTTCACGTTTCGACTGAACGGAATTCGATAGAGCGGGTTTCGAGAAGCCGGGTTTCGCTAGACAATTTTCCCAGATCCAGCACGGAATCAAGAGTTTACGCCATCAAGTTTAAGTTTTCCAGATCCATCGGATGACGCCTGGGGCTCGCAGGAAGCCGAGGCGTTCGGTTCCGAGTTGTTCGATGAAAAATTTCGAGGAGGCAGGAAATGCGTTTTGAACGTTTTCCTATCACAGTAGTTGTTGGTTTACTCACCCTATGCCTGGCGACCGCCCCCATGTTCGGCCAGTCGCTAACCACAGGCAACGTTTCAGGCACACTCTTCGACCCCAGCCATGCAGTTGTGCCTGGAGCCACCATCACCCTGAAGAGCCTGGACAACGGCACAACCGCAACGGACACGACGAGTTCGACCGGCACTTATCACTTTAGCCTGCTTAAGCCGGGCAGCTACCAGGTTACGGTAAGGCAGCCGGGCTTCGCCGAGCTCGAGGAAAGAACGGTTGTGGAGCTTGGCTCGGTCACCGTCGTTAATCTGAATCTGACGGTCTCCAAGCAGATCGAAACGGTGGAAGTGAGCGGCGCCGCTCCGCTGGTGAACACAGAGCCCAGCATCAACACGCCGTTCAGCGCGCAGGAAGTAGAGCAGTTGCCCAGCGCCGGCGGCGACATCACCAACATCGCCCAGACCTCCCCGGGCGCGGTGGTAAACCCGACCGGCGGTTATGGAAACTTTACGGTCAATGGCTTGCCCGCGACATCGAACCTGTTCACGGTGAACGGCGAGAACGACATGGACCCGTACTTCAACATCAATAACTCGGGCGCGTCCAACCTCACGCTGGGACAGAATGAGATCTCCGAAGCGACCGTGGTCACAAATCCTTACAGCGGGCAATATGGACAGCTGGCGGGCGCGCAGGTGACATATGTGACCAAGGGGGGTACGAACCGCTTCCACGGTAACGCGCAATGGTGGTGGAATGGACGCTATCTGAATGCCAACGACTGGATGAACAACAACTCGGATACTCCGCGGCCGTTCTCGAACGCAAACCAGTACGCGGCTTCTGTGGGTGGTCCCATCATCAAGGACCATACGTTCTTCTTTGTGGACTACGAAGGCCTGCGCTTTATCCTGCCCAATACCGACGTGGTCTATATTCCGACGCCGGCATTTGCGACGGCATTGGACACCAACATCGGTCTCGTCGCACCCAACGAGGCCAATGTTTACAAGCAGATTTTTGATCCCACTTCCGGCCTCTACGCGAACGCCCCGGGCGCAAGCAGAGCGGTTCCCGTCCCAGTTGACCCGCAGAGTCAGTGCGGCCTGCTCACCTCCCTGCCAGGCTTCGGGAACGGAACCGCCACCAGTCCAAATACGATCCCCTGCACGCAAACATTCCGGTCCACTCCGACGGCGTTTGCAAAGGAATTCATCCTGAGCGCGAGGGTCGACCAGAAGCTGACCGCTCACGACAACGTCTTCTTCCGCTACAAGCTGGACCACGGGTTGCAGCCAACGGCTCTGGACCCGATCAGCTCGGTGTTTGACGCACTGTCCAATCAGCCGGCTTATGATTTGCAGTTGCAGGAAACGCACATCTTTGGTCCCAACACCACCAACTCATTCACGGCTGCGGCCAGTCATTATGTGGCGCAATTCCAGCAGGGACCACAGGCGGTCGCGACGTTGCCTTACGAGATCGAAGGCCTTTCGGCTTCGGACGATTTCACCACGTTCAACGGGGTGGAAGAGTTTCCCCAGGGCCGCAACATCACGCAGTATCAATTTATTGACGATTTTTCCTGGACCCATGGCAAGCACACGTTCAAGTTCGGGGGGAACTTCCGCCGCTACGACGTGAGCGACCACAACTTTTTCTTCAATAGTCCGCGCGTCATCACCAACTCGCTGGACGAGTTGGCCGCTGGCAATTTCTTCGAGTACGAACGGGCTTTGAACACCTCGTCGGATGTGCCAATCGGCCTCTGGGGGCTCGGCGTTTATGGGGAAGATGACTGGAGAGTTACTCCTAAGCTAACGCTGACCCTGGTGCTGCGAGTGGAGCACAACGCCAATCCGGTGTGCAACACGAACTGTCTGGCGAACGGGGTCGGGCCCTTCTCGAGCTTTGGCTCCGTGAAAGCCGCAGAGGCAGGAACGGATCCGGGCGCCGTGCCCTACAGCAGCGATGTCGACTACAACCAGCACAACGCCTTCAAGAGCGTAGATCCGCTGAACTATTCTCCCCGCGTGGGTTTCAGTTGGTCTCCGCGCGCCGACGGCAAAACGGTGTTCAGCGGAGGGTTCGGGTTGTTCTATGACAATCCTGCAGCCGGATTGCTGGACGATCTGCTGGGGAATCCGCCAGCTTCGGTTTTGCTGCGGGTGAAGGGCGCGGCGGGTGTGGGAGTGCCCGCCTTCGACACCACCCCTGCTGGAGCGGCTGCGACCTTTACTGCTTCGGCAAACGCTTTCAACATTACGGACAGTTACAACACGATTGTCTCGAACCTGTCTGCTGTGGGCACGCAATTTAACGCTCCGGCTTTCACGACTATCGTGGGTAAGATCCGTTCGCCGCAGTGGCAGGAATGGAACTTCGGGGTGCAGCAACAGCTGGACCGCAACACCGCGCTGCTCATCAACTACGTGGGCAACCACGGGATTGATATCCCCTATACCAATGTCTGGGGTAACGCCTTCGACATCGGCCCGGAGTTAGGCATACCCCAGGGTTTCTACAACGGGGCGGTGCCGCTGGCTCCGGTGGTTCCCAACTACGGGACCGTAACCGCGGTGAAAAGCGGCGCGATATCCAGCTACGACGGCATGACAGTCACCTTGAAGCGCCAGTTCTCACACGGGATCGCTGGCCACTTCAACTACACCTGGTCGCACAACATCGATGAAATCTCCAATGGCGGAGTCTTCACCTACGGCGATTCGCTGCTGGGGCAAATCAACCCGCTGAACCTGCGCGCCAACAACTACGGCAACTCGGACTACGACATTCGCAGTCTGATCTCGGGCGACTTTGTGTTTAACCCCGAGTTCCACGTGAGCGGACCGTCGAGGTGGGCGTTGAACGGATGGCAGTTCTCTGGCAAGATGTTCTGGCGCACTGGACTGCCCTTCAGTATCGGAGATGACAACCTGAACGGAGCCATCACCAACTACAACGGCTCTTATCTGGCAACCGTGACGGGAAATGCGCAACCCGGAGGCTGCGGCGAAGCGGCTGCATCCGCTTCGGGAACGTCGGGAACGCCTTGCCTGGCCGCGAGCGGACTTCTGAACACGGCCAGTTTCCTTCCTGGTGGCTGGACGAACCAAACTCGCAACCAATACCACGGGCCGCACTACTTCGACATGGACCTGAGCCTGTTCAAGAACTTCAAGTTCGCGGAGCGTTATAACTTTGCGATCGGGGCGCAGGCCTTCAACGCATTCAACCACCCCAACTTCGGCTTCCCGGATGAGTTCCTGGGGGATTCGAACTTCGGCCAGATCAGCGGTATGACCGGCACGCCGACAAGCCCGTATGGCAACTTCCTGGGCTTCGATTCGTCGCCGCGCGTGATGCAGCTGACCATGAAGATGGTGTTCTAAGACAAGCCGCACGACCTGACCTGAGGCCGGCCTAAAGCCGGCCTCTTCTTTTTGGCCGTGGCTTTGCGGGTGATTCCGTGGTTTTGGTGCAAAGCGAAATCAGGCAGGTGGGCGCAAAAGCGTTGCGGCTCTACAATTCTTAATTGTTTGCATCTATAATTCTGGGCATCTCGAGCAGGTGAGGTGATTCTATGATTCGATTCAGTACCCTCGCATTGGTGCTGTTATTGGCCGCATCCTGGTGCTATGGACAAAGTTCACCGCCGGCCTCGCCAGCTGGTTCCGAGGCGAAGGTGGTGGGGCACGGCTCTTTTCCCGTGATTATCAAGAAAGCGATCGATTCCAGCAAACTCAAGGAAGGCGACCCGATCGAGGTAGAGATCTCGGGACCGTTCAAGTTGGCTGACGGAACTCTAGTACCAAAGGGTTCGAAGGTGACCGGTCACGTTACCGAGGCTAAGTCGCGATCGAAGGGCGATGCTGTGTCTGAGCTGGCCATCACCTTCGATAAGGTCAGTATCACGGGTGGGAAGCAATTCTCGGTCAAAGGCATTGTGCAATCCGTAGCTCCGCCTGAGGACCAGCCAGATCCGGGAATGCCCGTCGGCTCCGGGTCGCAGAAGGGTGGCGCTCCTGCGACCATGCCGACGCCAGGCTACCAGCCGCCTAACATCAAGACAGGCTCCAACACTGAATCCTCGGCGAAGGTAGATCCGGCCGTCAGTCCGAAGTCAGTGGGCGTGCTGGGGATGCATGATCTGCAGCTTTCGCCGGACGGCACGCTCAGTTCCTCGAAGGGGAAACAACTGAAGCTGGGCCAGGACGTCCGCATGATTGTGCATGTGGATGTTCTGGAATAGAGCACAATTTGGGGAATGCCGCGGCAAGCGTTTGAGGGTGGATTTATGACTCGATTCAGGTCAGTGTTGTTGGTCGTGTTTCTGGCGGCCTTGGGTTGCTACGGTCAAGGCGCAACGCCGTCTTCGCAGACTGGCCCGGCGGCCACCGGTCGGAGAGTGATTGCGCACGGAGCTTTTCCCGCGAAGGTCATAAAAACGCTGGATTCCGGCAGGCTCAAGGAAGGCGACATGGTAGAGGTCGAAACCGCGGGAGCTTTCAAAATGCCTGACGGAACGCTGGTGGCAGCCGGATCGAAGCTGTTCGGCCATGTCCGGGTGGCAAAGTCGCGATCGAAGGGCGACGCTCAGTCTGCGCTGGCGATCACCTTTGACAAGATCGAAATGGCGGATGGCGGGCAGCTTTCTGTCAACGGCATGGTGCAGGCTGTGTCAGCCCCAGCCGACGGGGTAGACCCCGGAGTGGCAAACGGGCCAACGGTGATGGCGAACGGAGCGATTGGATATATTCCTACCGCCAATATGAAGAGCGGGTCGGACCTGAACGCCCGGGGCAAGCCAATCCCGATTTTGGATGATCCGAACGCAACGGGAGTGCAGGGCATGAATGACCTTCAGCTGGAGGACGGTCTGCTGAGCACCTCGCAAGGCAAGCAGGTGAGGCTCGGCAGGAACGTGCAGCTGATGATACGGGTGAAGATCTTCGCTTAGGACGTCGACCGCGCCGCGATCGTTGCGCTTGCGATGAGACGAGAAAACCTTAGAAGTGAACATAGCGCAGCCTGAGGGCTGCGCCTTTTTGTTTTCTCCAGAAGTTCCGTTTCCGATTCGTCCCGCGCTTCACTTCCCGAAGAATACGAAGTGGGAGCTGGTGGCCATGAAAAACAGTAAGGGGACCGACAGGAAGAAATTGGTGCGGGAGGCCATGAAGGCTTGGCGCGCCAGCGCGGCGGCGTTGGCGGGGGGCGTTCCGGCGAGCGTTCCTTTGATGATCTTCTTATTGTTGGGCCAAATGATGCCCCTGACGTTGAAGAGCATGACGATGCCGAAACCCTCCCATGGAGAACACATGGTTGTCGTCCTTGGCCCACGGGCTCGGCCAGGAACTGCGACCAGTACTGCGTTCCTTTAGTTAACAGGGAGCCGGTGCTCCGGCTCCCATTTTTTCCCGAGGAGATCAGCCCCACATATACGGTGGGGGCCCTTTTTGCAGCGCCAAGACTCTTCTCTACTTCCCGAATATCACGGTGGTCGAAAAGTGCGACGCGGCCGCCATGTAGAACAAAAGCGGAACCGAGAGAAAGAAGTTGGTTCGCGATGCCAAAAAGGCCTGCCGGGCCAGTGCCGGGGCATCCGCAGGTGGGGTGCCGGCAAGAGTTCCGCGAATTATTTTCTTATTGTTCGGCCAAATGATGCCCCAGACATTGAACAGCATCACGATTCCCATTCCACCGCCCACGCCGATCGCGAGCACGTGGTTGTCGTCTCCGCCGACCGGGGTATAGTTCACGAATGTCCATCCTGCTGCGTAGACCAGAATGGCGGTCACGATTCCTAAAACGTATCCGCTGGGCGTCGCCTTCTTGATCAGGACAAAAAGGACCGCCCATACCCCGATCCACAGCAGCAAGAAGAGGCCGAATGTGCTGCCTTGACCAACACCCTGGCGTTGCGCATCGGGCGCCACTAGAAACTGTCCCCAGTACCAGAGGCCGAAGAAGACGGTAGCCAGCGCGCTCCATCGGAACCAGTTCAGGGTGGGAAGGGTCAGGTATTGAAAAATCTTGGGTTTCATGGGGGCGTCCACTTGCTTCATGAAGGGGACGTTGATCAGGTTGAAGAAATAGAGCAATCCGACCCAGGCGATGCCCACCATGATGTGGAACCAGCGCAGGATGAGCTGCGCGGCTTCCTTGCCAGTGATGGTGGGCAGAGCCAGAGATGCTGCCACTGTGGCGAAATGGTACATCAAGTTCCTCCTTGCGAGTTCAGAACATGTTCAAACGTCGTAGGTGTAGGGCCTGCGAGGCGAAGTGGGCCGCAGACAACCGGCGACGATTCAGCGCAACAGATGGTGACGGCGAAGCGAGGCCAGTCTGCACTCTGGGTGGGCTGATGTCAACCATTTAAGGCGACGCCGAGGCGATGCGGTGACATCCCGAATTCATTACCACAGGAGGACACAGAGAGGCATCGGGTAAGGCCAGGATGGGCGAGAGTGGAGACAAGCAGGAAGATTCCCCGTAGTTCGCGGTTGAAAAGCTGCGGGGGACGCCGTATCGTACTCGAAGCTGACTTCTGGCGACGGCGCTTGCGGATCCTGCTTCCGATCCGCGGAAGCGCGGCCAGCGGATGTCCCCCCTTGTTTCTGGCTGGGCGCGCAGGCCCACGGGAACATGCTGTTGTTTTGAGCTTACTCTGTCGGCGCAGCCGATGGAAGTGGGTTGCTGTTTTGGTCCGAGGTTTACGGTCCAAAGTTCGATAAGCAGTTTGATAAGTAAGGAGATCGGCAATGGAAAGCAACAAGCCGGCGCAGAACATTCAGGATTCCTTCCTGAACACAGCCCGCAAGGAGAGAACCAACATCACCATTTATCTCTTGAGCGGGGTGAAGTTAACGGGCCGCATCCGCTCCTTCGACAAGTATTCGGTGGTGCTCGAAGCCAGCGGGCAAGAGCAACTGATTTTCAAACACGCCATCTCCACCGTGGTGATGGGACGAACGGCGCACGGTGCACACCTGACGCATTCGGAAACGAAGCCAGCGGTGGGATCTGGGACGGCGTCGCCTTCCACCGTGGTGGCGGCGACCGCCTCGGGCACGGAAGGATAAAGGCGTTTCCGATTGCGCAGTTCACAGTCCAAGAATTCCCGCGGAGTGGCGCGCGCGCGGGGACGCGTGCCTCTGGAGTCGCAGGCCGAACCGGAACGAACCGGCCAGGAGCGCGCGTTTCTGGTGGGGCTCGAGGTGCGGTCGCGGCGGGCCCGGGGTGCGGTTACAGCGCAGGCGCAGGCGGCGCGGGATGCTGCCTCGGGGCCAGACGAGGGCGAGGTTTCGTCCGCGGGCGGGACAACCAGCGGGGTTGCGGCCGGAGCGACGGGCAAGTCGAGCATCTCTTCGAGCATTTCTTCGAACGGCAAGAAGCCCAGCATTCCGGAGTTCGATGCGGACGAATCGCTTGCGGAGTTGCGCACGCTCGCGGATAGTGCGGGGGCGCTGGTTGTCGGCGAAATTCTGCAGCGGCGGGATCGTCCTGATCCTGCAACTTTAATCGGCGCGGGGAAGCTTGAAGAAATTGCCGGCGCGGCCGCGTCGGTGAATGCCGATGTGCTTCTGTTCGATCACGATCTCAGTCCTTCGCAGCAACGCAATATTGAAAAAATTGTTCAGCGACGGGTGATTGACCGCACCCAGCTCATCCTCGACATTTTTGCCCGACACGCGCGCACCCGGGAAGGCCAACTGCAGGTTGAGTTGGCGCAACTGCAATACATGATGCCGCGACTGAAGGGACACGGCGCGGAGATGTCACAGCTAGGCGGCGGGATCGGGACGCGCGGTCCGGGCGAAACGAAACTCGAAACGGACCGGCGGAAGATTGCGCGGCGCGTGCGGCATGTGGAGCAACAGCTGGAAAACGTGCGGCGCATCCGGGCGCAGCAACGGCAGCGGCGGGAATCGGCTCCGGTGGCGACGGTGGCGCTGGTTGGGTATACGAACGCGGGGAAATCGACACTGTTCAATGCGCTGACCAAGGCCGCCGTGCTGGCTTCGCCGCGCATGTTCGCGACTTTGGATCCAACGATTCGCGGTGTGGATTTACCTTCGAAGCGGAAGGTATTGCTTTCGGATACGGTGGGATTCATTCGCAGCTTGCCGCACACGCTGGTGTCGGCGTTTCGCGCCACGCTTGAGGAAGTGCAGCGGGCTTCGCTGATTCTGCATGTGTCCGACGCCAGCAATCGGCTTTCGGCCGAGCAGGACGCGCAAGTGGAGATTGTGCTGAAAGAACTGGAAGTGGAGAAGAAGCCGCGCCTGCGAGTGATGAATAAAGTTGATCTGCTCGATGTAGAAGTGGCTGCGGGGTTGATGAGGGACGCGCTGCGCGACGACTCGAACACGGTTTACGTTTCGGCGGCGGAGGGTACGGGGCTGGACCGGCTGCTCGAGCGCGTCGACGCGATGATTGAAGAAGATCAGGTGAGCCGGGTGCATCTGCGCGTGCCGCAGAAAGAGGGGAAAATCCTGGCCATGCTGGAAGCGAAGGCGCGGATTTATTCGCGGGCGTATAAGGACGGGGCAGTGCTGCTGGACGTGGAGGCGCCGGAGTCGGTGGTGCGGAAGGTTAGGGAGTGGGCGGTGAAGCATTCGGCTTGAGCGGTCCTTCAAGGAAAAGCCCCACTTCTCGCAAAACACGCGAGAAATGGGGCACCCATGTCATCTTGACTTATCTTCACCCTGATCGACTTTGCCTCTACACCTCATGGTTTCTAGATCGGGTGGCCGTCGGCGTCGATGAAGTGGATTTTGCCGATTCCTAAGTCTTTGATTCCCTGCTCGATTTTGCCGCGGTCGCCGACTACTACCCAGACCATGCTTTCGGGATGGATTACCTGTTTGGCGGCGGCATCCAGGTCGGTGGATTTCAGGGCGCGGATTTTGCCGGCCATGGTGTCGTAATAATTGTCGGGCCAGCCGTATTGCAGAATGTCGAGGATGGAGAATCCCACCGAGTCGGAGGTCTCGCGCGAGCCCGGCAGACTCAGGGTTTCGTTGGCCTGAATGCGCGCGAGTTCTTCGGCGGTGACGGGGCGGTCTTTGACGAGGCCGTTAATTTCCTTGGTCATTTCCACCAGCGACTCTTTGGTTTTGTCGGTCTGCACGGGCGCGTAGATGAACAGCGGACGTTGCGCGCGCGCTCCCCAGAAGAAGCTGCCGGCACCGTAGGCCCAGTGCTTGTCTTCGCGCAGGTTCATGTTCAAGCGGGAGCTGAAAGTTCCTCCGAGATCGTCGTTCATGGCCTGGATGGCGATCTCCTGCGGCGTGTTGGCGGGGATGGAGGCGTTGCCGGTGATGATTACGGACTGGCTGGCGTTGGGTTTATCGAGAATGTAGACGACCGGTTCGGTCGCGAGCTTCACTGGGGAAAGATTCTTTGCAGGAACCTGAGCAGCCTTCCAACCGGCGAACAGCTTTTCGAGTTTCGGCGTGACCTCGGCGAGCGTAGTGTCCCCTACGACGACCAGCGTGGCGTTGTTGGGATGGAACCAGACCTCGTGGAATTTAATTAGATCTTCGCGCGTGATGGCTTGCGTGCTGGCGGTAGTGCCCGATCCGGTTAAAGGATTTCCGTAGGCGTGGCCGGGGCCGAAAATGAGGCCGGGGAAAACGCGCAGCGCCATCTGGATGGGATCTTTCTGTTCTTCCTCGATCGAATCCAATTGCAGTTTCTGCTCGCGTTTGAAATCGGCTTCCGGGAACGACGGGTTGAGAATCACGTCGGCAAACAGATCGAGTGATGGGTCGAGCTTGGCCTTCAGTGCCGAAAGGTTTACGTAACTGAAGTCGAGATTGGAGCGCGTCGAGAGGTTAGCTCCCAGCATAGCGGCCTGATCGTTGATCTGGAGCGCGTTCCGGGTCTTGGTGCCGTCGGTGAGCAAAGTGCCGGTGAGCTTGGCCGTGCCGGGCTTGGCAAACTGGTCGGCGGCATAGCCGGCGTCGGCGGCTAGCCAGAACTCGACCAGCGGAACCTCGTGGCGTTCGGCCAGAATGATTTTCAGTCCGTTGGAGAGCGCCGCCCGCTGCAGTTTGGGAAGCTTGAGTTCCGGGGGCGCGCCCAAAGCCGGCGTCTTGGCGTGATCGACTTCGACCTTCGCCGGCTTGTAATCCGGGAAGGGCAGCACTTGCACGATGTAGACGCCATCGCTGAGCCAGCGATTCGCCACGGATTTCAGATCGGCCGCAGTGGCCTCGCGGATTCGTTGAAGACTGATCTTGTAGCCGTCGGGGTTTCCGGTGAAGGTGGCGTATTGCGCGAGCCTGTCGGCTTTCCCTCCGAAGCCGCCGATGCGTTCGATGCCGCGAAGGAAGTTGGCCAGGTACTGGGTCTGCACGCGCTGCAACTCTTCCGACGTGGGACCTTCCTTGAGAAAGCGCGCGAGCTCTTCGTTGATTTCTTTTTCGATCTCATCAAGATTGTGGCCGGGGCGGGCGGTCGCCTGAATGTAGATCTGGCCACCGATCTCGCGGGCATCCAGATAGACGTTGACGTCGCTGGCGATCTGGTCGTCGTAAACAAGTCGCTTGTAAAGGCGCGAAGTCTTGCCTTCGCCGAGGCAGGCGCTGACTAGCGTCAGATAGTTGGCGTCGGCGCTGCCGAACTGCGGTACATTCCAGACCATGTAGACGCGTGGGAGCGGCACACGGTCCTGGGTAACAGAACGATGCGTTCCCGTCATCTTCGCGATCCATGCTTGCTGGTGGGTGACGGGCGGTCCGGGAGGGACATCGCCGAAATACTTTTCGACTTTTTCTTTGGCGGTCTTCGCATCGATGTCGCCGGCCAGTACGATCACGACGTTTGATGGTCCGTAGTAAGTCTTGAACCATTCCTGGACATCCTTGAACGAAGCCGCATCCAGGTCCGCCATGTCGCCGATCACGGGCCAGGAATAGGGGTGCCCGGTAGGAAACGTATTCTGCGAAATGGCTTCCTCGGCGAGAGCGTAGGGCTCGTTTTCGTCCTGGCGCTTCTCGTTCTGCACCACGCCGCGCTGCAGGTCGAGCGTCTTCTGGCTGAGGTCGAGAAAGCCCATGCGGTCGGCTTCCATCCATAGGGTGTAATCGAGCGCGGAGGTGGGCACGTTCTCGAAATAGTTGGTGCGGTCTTCGTTGGTGGTGCCGTTCAGGTCCGTCGCACCCACCGACTCGATCGCTTTGATGTAGCTTCCCGGGGCATGCTGGCTGCCGCCGAACATCAGATGCTCGAAAAGATGCGCGAACCCGGTCTTGCCCGGCTTCTCATTCTTTGAACCGACGTGATACCAGAGGTCGACGGCCACGATGGGCGCCTTGTGATCCTCATGGACGATGAGGGTGAGTCCATTGTCGAGGACGATTTTCTGGTAGGGAATATCGATGTTCTGGGCCTGCGCCAATGCGCAGAGAGCGACGGCAGAAATCAACAGGAGACGAAACGCGCGCATGAGTTACTCCTCGGTAAAAATATTGGACGGCGGACTAAGCCGTTGGTGAGAGCCTATCCAGAGTTTGGCGGAAACAGGGTTCGTCGGAAACTCGGTGGGAGTATACATCGGAGCAGTGGCGGGAATCACGCGGGGAAAGCAGGGATGGTGCCTAGATTCGCTAATCAACGAGGGCACGGGTCGCAGGCCCCTTGGGCTGGCGCTCCACTGCCGTAGAAACCGAGATCCCTCCGCCGCGATGAAAAACGCGGACGGTCGGGATGACAAAGTTGGATTTTCCCTCGAATCCCTCGCAGCCGCCAGAACCTGCTCCCGCGGGATGACAATCAAAATGGGTTCGCGCAAACTAGCATCGCGGAAATTAAATGGGCCGACAACCAAGAAGCGGTGACATTCCTTGGCTATCGGCCCATTCGATCCTGAATTGGATCGGAGGTGATATATCCATGCTAGACCTGTTTACGGGGAAGTCAAGGGCAAGTTGCAGATTTCTGCATAGTATTTGGTGCGGCCTTGAGACCTGCAGCCTTGGGAATTTACGTCTTCCACCTGGAAGGTCGCACTAAATCCTGCATTTTTAGCGGGTTAGGGTGATGCACGCGATCGGGCGCAAGAAGAGTTTTCGGGGGCCACTTCGTTCCAAAATTGGCTTTGCGCCGGTCTACGATCGCCGCCAGAAGTATGGTTAGGTGGTGTCTTCCCCGCGTTGACAATAAACTCCTCGGGACGCTAGACTTAACAGTTTTCAAAGCCCTCATTTTTCCGGTCTATATCAGCACAGCATGGATCAGACGCTTCATCAACTAGGGGAATTACTGCTCGGGGCGGTCCCCACGGTGATTCTGCTG
>Ga0209006_10000576_pt1 | contig 34437 bp, 31 predicted proteins | sample JacPin_JW_Ref_O2_FD_188567 | JGI IMG/M metagenome (GOLD analysis project Ga0209006, IMG submission 188567) | Forest soil microbial communities from Algoma, Ontario, Canada - Jack Pine, Ontario site 1_JW_Ref_O2 (SPAdes) (version 2) | ecosystem: Environmental > Terrestrial > Soil > Boreal... | reverse complement strand
TATTGCTTTTTTGTCTCGCAAGTGGGCCAAGGAACTCGACTACAGGCTCATCAAGGAAATGTGGGCATTCACGGGAAACCGCATTGCCGTGCGCTTCGCTTACGAGTGGCACGATGATTCGGGTCACTGGTATCGCTCCTACGGCAATGAGAACTGGGAGTTCAATGACGATGGGCTCATGGCGTCAAGGTATGCATCAATCAACGATCTCCCCATCTTGGAAGCCGATCGCAAATACCACTGGGCGCTCGGGCGACGTCCCGATGATCACCCGGGGTTAAGCGACCTCGGCTTTTAGTTTAACTGTCCTTTCATTTCAATCAGGGTTCCGATAGCAAAGATACTCCGGCTCCCGGCTTGTTTCTGGATGGAAATTGGCTCTGGACGGGCTCACCTCTGGCTGCTCGCCACACACTTCAACGGCCAGCCCCTGACCGTGGCTCATTGAGCAGAACTCCGCCTTTTGGTCCCCGTGACACTTGGGTTGAAGAATGTGCAGGCCATTACCAGGATTACGTGTGTGGCGGAAGAGCCAGGAGACGATTGGGCCGAACGTGGATATTCCCGCTATGAAGGAATCTAACGCCTTTCAACAAAGAGATTGGTTTTCCATGGCAGCGTGCTGAAGAGATGTATCTTTTCGCGGAGACGGATAATCCAAGGTTTTGGATCGATACCGTCGCCCCAATAGAACGTCCCCTGCGTTTCCGGCCTAATCGTGCTTGCGTATTGGATCCGAACTTCAAACAAAAGGGAATGTATGCCAGACCACAAGACAGCAATCATTACGGGAGCATCGCGCGGAATCATAGCCGGGGCCTTCCTGAAACAGGGTTACATCGTGGTAGCCGCCCTGGCACTCGCGCTACCGCTCCAGAGTCAACAATCGGCCATCGGCGATTCCACCCAGGCTTCTGGATCGGTGAGCGAAGCCAGCAAGCAACAACAGGTCGACCGGAACCTAACCGCCGTGAGAAAAGGGATGGAGCAGCCCTCGCCCTCAGAATCGCCGATCGAGCCGTCGACGATCGCGCTCGACGACGGCACGCCAGCGGTTCCATCGTCGAGCGCAGAGAACCCAGACCCTCAAAAGACTGTACCTCCGAGCGCGCAGAGTCCATCCCCCAACCATGACCCCACCTTAACGGGCAATTTCTTTCACCGCTTCGCGCAGTTCTACAGCCAGGACTGGGCAGGCACCAACCCAGCCGGACCATCTGTAACCAAACGCGGTCTTCCGGCCCCCGAAGATTCGCCTCCGTTCCCGTTCTCCGACTGGGGATACGGAGGATCCCCCGACATCGGCGCCCCGGATGGCAACACCTATCCCCTGATGTCCGCGCTCAAACTGGAAAACAGCCGCACGAAGGTTTACGGATGGGTTGCGGGCAGCTTCAATTTCAGCACCTCGGCAAAGAACAACTTTCCGCTCTCATACGATATCTTCCCCAATAAGATTGGACTCAATCAAGCGGTCGTCTACATTGAACGCCTTCCCGACACCGTGCAAAACACCCGCTTCGACTGGGGATACCACGTCACTGGATTCTTTGGCACCGACTATCGTTTCACGACCGCGAAGGGCTACTTCAGCGAGCAACTTTTGCTTTCGAACAAGCAATATGGCTTCGATCCTGTTCTCGAGTATTTCGACCTCTACTTCCCGGTAAAGGATGGCCTCAACATTCGAATTGGCCGCTTCCTCTCGGTTCCTGGAATCGAAGCGCAACTCGCACCGAATAATTACAACATGAGCCACTCGCTGCTCTACACCATCGATCCGTTCACCGATACCGGAATCTACGCCAGCCTCAAGCTGAACAAGCAGTGGATGGTCCAGTTTGGCGTATCGGGCGGTCACGATGTTGCGCTATGGACCGATGATGCCAAGGCCTCAGGCATCTTTTGCTTGAACTATTCGACGGCGAGTAACCGCGACAATTTTTACGGTTGCGCGAACGGCATCAATGACGGCAAGTATGCCTACAACAACCTGCAGGACTATGACTTCACCTGGTACCACAAGTTCAACAGCAAATGGCACATGGCGACTGAGGCCTGGTACATGTATGAGCGAGATGTGCCGAACGTCGCCGGCAATGTTGCCGACCCTATCAAACCTGAGCTTGGCGCAAACGGTGCGTTCTGCGCCGCGGGACAACTACGCTGCACTGCTCCCGAGTATGCGATCGTTAACTATATAAATCGTGAGGTCACATCCAAGTTTATGTTCGGATTCCGCTCCGACCTGCTCAACGATAAGAAAGGGCAGCGTACTGGGATCGCCGGGAAATATACGGAAAATACCTTTTATCTCACCCGATACATCGGTACCACGGTTATGTTCCGTCCTGAACTTCGCTTCGATCACTCGTGGGATCGCGAGGGATACAACAACGGGACGGCCAGAAATCAACTCTTTTTCGGCATGGATCTGATCTACAAATTTTGAGAGTGGGGCACGCCATCAAGGTCAACAAAAACAACGAACACCAGATCCTCAGCTTTAACGCCACGCTCGCCAACGCGTTGAATCAGCACGCCGTCGTCGCATACTGGGGGAGTTTGGATTCGACTCATTACCCGTCCAAGATACTTCCAAACGGGCAAAGCATTTTCGGTGGTGCGGCCTTCTACCAATCGGCGGAAACCGGTTACAATCCGACGACGGATATCAATGCCGGCACTGTCGTGAAGAGCTCGCTTTACGGCAGCCTAACCTCTGGCAGACCGCACGCCGCATCCGCCTAGGGGCAGCATTCACCTTCTAGAAAACCCCTTGGGTCGCGAAGTCTTTCGGGAAGCTCAAAAGGAGCTTCCCGATTTTTTATGTGCAGTGGGAGTGCGCCGAGTGCAACGCCTTCGCTCGTCTTCGGCGGAACCTGGCTTTCCCTCCTAGAAGTTCATATAATACCCCCCTAGGGTATATATTTAAGCAAAGATGCGAAGGCAATCAGGAAACATGAAGGACAAACTGCCGGAAATATCAAAAGAAAAACAGAAGCTGCTTTCTCGAATCAAACGCCTCGCCGGACAGATTACCGCGGTCGAGCACTCGGTGACTGACGGGGACGAATGCGCGGATATCTTGATGCTCCTTGCCGCAATACGCGGCGGTGTCAACAGTCTGATGGCGGAGATTTTGGAAGACCACATTCGGTTGCATATTACCCATCCCAATACCCGAACAGAAACCCCTGAGGAATTGACCGAAGATCTGATTTCACTGGTGCGCGCGTATTTGAAGTAACCCCTGGCGAAAAAAACAAAAGAACAAACGGCCGCAGGCTCAAGTTGACTTGGGCTACCGGTCACAAGGATCGCTTATGATGCCGGTATTTACCTGGAGGCGATTGGACCTTTTCGTCGCACGGGTTTGCATCCTAGAATAAAAGGCTAATTCGCGTCCTTGAGGAGAAACCAGGAGTTCGCGAAGCGTAAATGCGGCCGCAACTATGAGCACGAAGCGATGCACCTGGGTCAGCATGGGCAATCCGCGAATGGTCGAGTATCACGATCAGGAATGGGGTGTGCCGGTCCACGATGACCGAAAACACTTTGAGTTCCTTGTCCTCGAAGCGGCGCAGGCCGGGCTCAGTTGGGCGATCGTGCTCAAAAAGCGGGAAGGGTATCGCCGTGCCTTCAGTGAGTTCGATCCTGAGAAAGTTGCGCGCTATACCGAGAAACGGCTCCAGAAGCTCACGTTAGATCCAGCGATTATTCGCAACCGGATGAAGATCGAAGCTGCGGTACGCAACGCGCGGGCCCTGCTCGTAATTCAACGGAAGTTCGGAAGCTTTGACGCGTATTGCTGGCGGTTCGTCGATGGGCAACCCAGACTCAATCAACGGAAGGCAATGCGAGAGATTCCCGCGACCTCGCCGGAATCGGATGCGTTGAGCAAGGATCTCAAACGTAGGGGATTCAGCTTTGTTGGTTCGACAATAGTCTATGCCTACATGCAGGCGATCGGCATGGTGAACGATCATCTCGTCGATTGTTTCCGATACCGAGAAATTCGGCGCCTTGACCCCGTCATAAAGTGCCCCTAAGTCCCCCGTCTAATTCCGCTTGACATCAATCCTGTATTTCTGCAAGTATCGAAACATGCCAACCGCACGACGAAGCTCTGACAAAGTCGTCAAGTATGCAGATATGTTTTCCGCAATGGGCACGGAGGCGCGCCTGCGGATTATGCAGTTGCTTCTGGCCGCACATCCCGAGGGCCTTGTCGTCGGTGAGATCCAGGAAGAGCTGGACATCCCAAACTCAACGCTGTCCCATCATCTCGACAAGTTGAGATCGGAAGACCTTGTCAACGTCTCCCGGGAGAGCACCTTCCTGCGTTACACGGCGAACACCGATGCACTTCAGGAAATTCTTCAGTTCCTGTATGCCGAATGTTGTACGAGAAACAAGGCACTGAAACCGGAATCCATCATTCAATGCTGTAAGTGAGGAGTCATGAATCAGGACATCAAGGAAATCGTGAAAGAGAAGTACGGTCAAGCAGCTTTGCAAGTCACCACGGGCGGAAGTTCTTGTTGCGGTGCGAAGGCATCGACCGAATGCTGTGACCCAATCACGTCGAACCTTTACGACGCATCACAAGCCGGCCAGATTCCTGAAGAGGCAATGCTGGCGTCACTCGGATGCGGCAACCCAACCGCCCTCGCCAAGTTGAATCCCGGCGAAGTCATTCTCGATCTCGGTTCCGGCGGTGGGATTGATGTCTTACTGTCCGCCAAGCGTGTCGGGCCGACTGGCAGGGCCTACGGCTTGGACATGACTGACGAGATGTTAGCCCTCGCCAATGAGAACAAGCGAAAGGCTGGAATTGAGAACGTCGAATTCCTGAAGGGTGAGATCGAACACATTCCGCTGCCCGACGCATCGGTTGATGTCGTCATCTCCAATTGCGTCATCAATCTTTCCGCCGACAAAGACGCCGTACTGCGGGAAGCGTTCCGGGTACTGAAGCCCGGTGGTCGGTTTGCAGTGTCTGACGTTGTCACGCGTGGCGAGATGCTTCCCGAGATTCGGAAAAACATTCTGCTATGGGTGGGTTGTGTCGCTGGAGCCCTGCAAGAGGATGAGTATCGGTCAAAGTTATCTTCCGCCGGATTTGAGCAGGTCACTATCGAGCCGACCCGCGTCTACCGAATAGACGACGCTCGTGAGTTCCTTACAGGCCAGAACATTGATGTCGATGCGATTGCCCCACAGGTTGATGGCAAGTTCATGAGTGCTTTCGTCCGTGCGGTCAAGCCGCAACAGAAGGCGTGCTGTGGTCCGACGTGTTGCGACTGACATGAAAGATCATTACAACGTATTGTTTCTCTGCACTGGTAACTCTGCCCGTTCGATCATGGCGGAAGGCATTATGAATTCGAAGGGAAGAGTTCGGTTCAGTGCCTACAGTGCTGGGAGCCATCCTTCGGGCACAGTTCGACCGGAAGCGGTGCGACAACTCGAAGCGGCCCACATGACTACCGAAGGGCTCAGAAGCAAAAGTTGGGAGGAATTTTCGAAGCCCGACGCCCCGGAGCTCGATTTCGTTTTCACGGTGTGCGACAGTGCTGCAAAAGAGACCTGTCCAATATGGCCGGCACAACCGGTGACCGCACATTGGGGAGTGCCAGACCCAGCTGCGGTAAAAGGGACTGAGGAAGAGGTTCGAAAGGCGTTCCGAGAGGCATTCTTTCTGCTCCATCGTCGTATCACACTTTTCCTGAATTTGCCTCTTGCATCAATCGATAACCTGGCCTTGAAAAGGGAACTCGACGATATCGGACGCCAATGAGATTCACTCTTCATCGATTGCGCGCTCCGGTTCAGTTCGCTTTCGGTGTCTGCTCATTTTGGCGCCGTCTCAAGCTCATGAGGGGCGGTCTACGGGCGCGTTCTCCGTCGGCTGGTTCGCCGGGTTCTACAGGGGGTTTGGCTTCCCTGCGGGATCGGTGCATCGGAACCTTTCCCCTCGCGGCTACGGTTGTTCCGTTGTCATCCTGGAGAAGAACATTGAGGAGGGAACTGTGGACGTGCAAGTTGTCTCCGACGTCATAGTTGATGAAGCCGAGTTTCCTGAATTGATTCATAAAGAAGCTCACGCGCGAACGAGTGGTCCCGACCATCTCGGCTAAAGTCTCCTGACTTAATCTGGGAACCGACATCTCGGACACGCCTTCTTTACCGAAGTGCGCCATTAACAAGAGAACTCGCGCCAGCCGCTTTTCGCTGGAGTTAAAAAGTTGATCGACCAGATCATCCTGGAATCTGATATTTCGCTTCAACAAGTACTTCACAAAGAGAGCGGATAGCTTTGGTTCCAAGCTCATTGCCCGCATCATTGCATCCTTCTCTACATGCAGAAGAACGCAGTCGGTCACGGCAATTGCAGACGACATGCGTATGGGCTGCCCCGCAAGGCCGCTCTCCCCGAAGAAATCGCTTTCACTCAAGATGCCGAGGGTGGCTTCTTTGCCACCTTCTGAAACAACGCCTAGCTGTACCTTTCCCTTCTGGATGAAGAACAGTCCGTCTGTGGGATCGCCTTGAGCGTAAATCGTGTCCTTCTTTTGAAAGGACATCATATCTCTCCCCTTTCCAATGGTTGAAAGAAAGGCGCGCGGGTTGAAATCGAGTGCCTTCTTCGAGGCTGTAATACGCTTCGCCATAGGGGCCGTCCTGACAATGGAGAAACCACCAGTCTCCACTGTGCCCGATGAAATGGCTTTGCGCTGAGCAATACTGCTCACAAGGAACGAGTTAGTTCGGAAAGGTCCTGCGAATGACAGATCGGCCTAAAATCGATGCAGCGGCATATAGTGCAATTTTGATCAGAATTAGAAAGAGATCACCGAGATAATTTAACCTCTGAACGGAAGATCGTTCGCATTCCCGCGACCCCGGAGCACATATGTGGAGTTCGAAGCGATCCAGAGATCTGGCGATCTCCCACGCCCAACTCGAGTCCGTGATTTTGGAGCGGACTGCCGAGCTCCAGAGACTTTCCCAGCGACTCCTCAGAGTACAGGACGAGGAAAGACGCAAAATTGCTCGTGATTTGCACGACAGCACCGGGCAAACGCTGGCGGCGCTCAGAATGACCATTGCATTCCTGCAAATGAACTGCAAGTCGGACGCGCAGATGACGACGATCGCGTCCGAGCTCGCCGTGCTGGCGGATCAGGCGATCGACGAAGTTCGAACCATGTCCTACCTTCTCCATCCGCCGCTGCTGGATGAAGTAGGCTTTGCTTGCGCTGCCGACTGGTATATCGAAGGGTTTGCCAAGCGCAGCAAGATCCACGTGCGGTCGGACCTTAAGAATCTAGGCGAGCGGTTGCCGCGCAATATAGAGATTGTTCTGTTCCGCGTGCTGCAGGAGAGCCTCACGAACGTTCATCGCCACTCCGGGGCGTCCGAGGTGAGCATCTCGGTTCAACGGGACGACCATACCGTAATCATGGAATTACACGATTTCGGATGTGGCATAGCGCCGGATCGTTTGCTCCGGCTTCGTGAGACCAGCGCGGAGTCAGGTGTCGGGCTGGCTGGAATGCGTGAACGATTGAACGAGCTCAACGGCAAGTTTGAATTGGAATCCGACGGGAAGGGGACGACGGTGCGAGCCACAGTCTTTCTAACTCCACCTTCTCAGCCAACTGGCTGCGAGGATAGCGACCTCATCCACGTCGACTATTCCCCGACACCATCGGATCCCGGCCAGCCTGCCCAAGAAGAGTCGCCGAGCGGCGCCGTCTGGTCCACTGGTCAAGCTTCGTCGTGAAGGCCTCGCGCTCGGCGAATGCGCAGGTCTAAGCGAAGCCGTCAGGTTGACTCAGCGCCCCCAAATGCGCCTGATCGTCGATAAAGAGTCGGCCTGCGTCCAGAGCCTTACGATCGATTTCAAGCAGGTCAAGTTTCTTGACCTTATCTTTCAAAACGCCCAGCGCCGTACCCGCTGCCAGGCATTCCGTCTCCTCCAGAAGCGCACCCATCATCACTATGTTGGCAGCCTTGGTCGACCCCAGTTTGTCCGCGATTTCCGAAGCTGGAATGGCGACCACTTGAGCCCCGGATGCCGCGAAATCCGCCGGAAGGGTCGCGCCGTTATAAAGGATGAGTCCGCCGCTGGGCACTTCATGGGCGAACTTCTTCAATGAGAACTCGTTCATGGCCACCAGCACATCGGGGTGAGAAACCAGCGGCGAGCCGATTCGCTCCTTCGATAGGCAAACATGACAATGAGCGCTGCCCGATCGCATCTCCGGCCCGTAGGACGGCAGCCAGCTTACCTCCAGGGCTTCGCGCATCCCCATTTCGATGAGCAATTGGCCCAGCAGCAATACCCCTTGCCCGCCGAAGCCGGCTATCTTGATCTTGATTTCTTTAAAGTGATGCGCGCGTTTCTTGATCGCGGAATCCCTCGCAGCATCTTTCGGAGCGATCTCCAGAACATCTGCAACCGTCCGCTGCGGTGGGTTATTGACTACAGGATTCTCTGGCTTGCGATCGCGAAAAACATCCAGCGGAAAGTGGGGAACCATCTTTTCGAGGACCCATCGCCGCGCTTCGACCGGATCTTTTCCCCAGATGGTTGGGCACGGCGAAAGGATTTCGACAAAAGAAAAGCCCACTCCGTCGCGTTGAATCTCCAGCGCTTTCCGAACCGCACGCCGCGCCTTCATGATGTTCTTGTTGTCGGCGAGCGCGACCCGTTCGATGTAGGCCGGCGCCTCGAGCGTGGCCAGCAGTTCCGCCATGTGCAGCGGAAACCCTTCGTTCGATGGCCTGCGGCCCCAGGGCGAAGTTGTGCTCTTCTGGCCGACTAATGTCGTCGGGGCCATCTGCCCGCCAGTCATGCCATAGATTCCATTGTTCACAAAAAAGACCGTGATCTGCTCGCCGCGGTTGGCGGCATGCACGATTTCCGCTGTGCCGATCGCTGCCAGGTCTCCGTCTCCCTGATACGAGATGACGATCTTCCCCGGGCAAGACCGCTTGACTGCGGTTGCGGAGGCGGGCGCGCGGCCATGGGCCACTTGCACGTTGCCTACATCGAAATAGTAATAGGCGAACACCGAGCATCCAACGGGGCTTACGAAGATCGTTTTGTCCTGTACTCCCAGGTCCTGCAGGGCCTCGGCAATCAATTTGTGTACCACGCCGTGCCCGCAACCCGGACAGTAGTGTGTCTGATTTTTCAGTTCGGACTTGCGCTCGTAGAGGTCGTAAAATAACGTCGACTTGGAGTGAATTGCCTCGTATCCGTTTTCACGCCGCGTGATCTCGGATCCGGCATCCGGCTTCGTTTCGGTTTCCTCAGCGGTGCTTAGGGTGTCGTTCGGCATTTTCCTATCCCCTTCGAATTCATCACACGGTCACAGCCATGCGCGCCAAAACCTGTTCCTGCAATTCGTTAACGGAAGGCACGTTGCCGCCCACGCGCCCGTAAAAATCCACGGGCACCGTACCATTCAAACTTAGGCGAACATCTTCCACCATTTGCCCGTTGCTCAGTTCAACCACGATAACCTTTTCCACCCTGGCCGCAGCCTCTACCAGAGCCTTGGAAGGAAACGGCCACAAGGTAATCGGACGGAACAGCCCTGCCTTTACGCCTTTCTGGCGTAACGCTTCTACAGTGGAGAGCAGCACTCGCGAAACGATGCCGAAGCCAACCAACAATACTTCGGCGTCTTCCGTGTGGCAGAGTTCGCAGCGCGGTTCGGCTTCCTGGGCCCGAATATATTTGGCTTCCATCTCGCGCTGGTGTCGTTCCAGTTCATCAGTTTCCAAGAAGATGGAACTCACCAGGTTGGCTCGCGTCTCCGGCGTACCTTTCACCGCCCACGGTTTGTCTGGCACCTGAACTTCGCGGTATTCCAGATCGAGCGGCTCCATCATTTGCCCAACAAACCCATCCGCGAGAATCACGGCGGGATTCCGATACTTATCGGCGAGGTCGAATGCCAACATGGTGAGATCGGCCATCTCCTGCACTGATGCAGGCGCCAGCACGATGTTGCGATAGTTGCCGTGCCCGCCTCCTTTGACCATGGCAAAGTAATCGCTCTGCTCGGGCGCAATGTTGCCCAGGCCGGGGCCGCCGCGCATGACGTCGACAATCACGCAAGGCAGCTCCGCGCCCGCCAGATACGACATGCCTTCCTGCATAAGACTTACCCCAGGACCCGATGACCCGGTCATGACCCGCACTCCGGCAGCCGCCGCCCCATACACCATATTGATGGCGGCGACTTCACTCTCTGCCTGCAAAAAGGTTCCGCCCACTTGCGGAAAGTAAAGCGCTGCCGACTCCGCGATTTCGCTGGCCGGGGTGATGGGATAACCATAGTAGGCGCGGCATCCGGCAAGGATCGCACCCTTCACCACCGCAACGTTGCCCTTACAAACCTGCCGCATGTGCGCCTCCCTGCGGATCCGCTGACTTGGCTCTCGCTTTCAGGCGGTAGACCGTGATGGCGCCGGGCTCGGGGCAACAATAAAAACAGATTCCACAACCCGTGCAGTTTTCTCCGGTGTAGCGCGCCGGATGAGCGCCGTATGTGTTTAACTCAGGCAGCAGATCGATACACTTCGGCGGACAAGACTCCACGCACAGTCCGCATCCTTTACACTCTTCGAAATCGACTACGACTTTTCCGCGCGCCTGGGTCATCTTTCACCTCGTCACTGCTGGCTCTTCAGCTAACGGCCGCTGCAGCCACTTGGTTTGCTCGCAAAATTGATAAAGTTCTTCGCGAAATTTGGGATGCGCAATGTCGATCAGCGACTGCGCCCGCTCACGAATCGTCTTGCCGTGCAGGTACGCCACCCCATACTCCGTCACTACATAACGGATGAGCCCGCGCGACGTCACCACTCCCGCGCCGGGACTGAGCGTGGGCACGATCCGCGAAATCATCCCGCTCTTGGCGGTAGAAGAGATCGCAATGATCGGCTTGCCACGCTTGGAGCGCGACGCTCCGCGCAGAAAATCCACCTGGCCGCCTATGCCGCTATAAAACAGGCTGCCGATCGAATCGGAGCACACCTGCCCGGTCAGATCGACCTGCAGTGCGGAATTAATCGAGACCATATTGTCGTTACGGGCGATCAACGCCGGATCGTTGGTGTAGGCCGTGGGATGGAATTCGAAGATCGGATTGTTATCCACGAAGTCGAACAGTTTCTTTGTGCCCAGTGCGAATCCCAGAATTATTTTCCGCGGCTTGAAGTTCTTGCGGGCTCCTGTAAGCACGCCCGCTTCGATCAGCGGAATCACGCCGTCGGAAACCAGTTCGCTGTGCACCCCCAGATCCCTGCGATCCAAGAGAAAGGGAAGAACGGCATCCGGAATCCCGCCAATCCCGGTCTGCAGTACGGAGCCATCTTCAATCAAGCCGGCAACGTTGCGCGCAATGGCCCGATGCATCTCCGTAATCTGCGGAAGCGTGATAGCGCAAAGCGGGCGCGAAGCATCCACGATGGCATCGAGTTCGGTGACGTGAATGAAACTGTCCCCATACGTGCGTGGCATTTGATCGTTGATCTGCGCCACCACATAGCGGGCACACTTGGCGGCCGTAAGGGATGTATCCACCCCGATCCCAAAGCTGCAGAATCCGTGAGGATCCGGAGGAGAGAGTTCCAGCAGCGCCACGTCGATCGGCATGGCCCCGCTCTCGAACAAGCCTTCGATTTCGCTCAGGTGGATCGGCGTGTAATCTGCGCGGCCGTCGTTGATCGCCTCCCGCACATTGCCGCCGATAAACATTGCGTTATGCCGAAAGTGGCCGGCCATTTCCGGAGCCACATAGGGCGCAGCGCCCATTGTCATCATGTGGACGATCTCGACGTCCTCCACGAAGGGGCCGCGGCGCATTAAAGCCTCTACCAATGCTTCCGGTTCGGCGCATCCCGGTTGAATGTAAACCCGCATCCCGGACTGCACGCCGCGCAAAGCTTCATCGGCCGTGCGCAGTTTTTTCTTGTAATCGAGTTCCCAACTCATTCTTTCCCCCACATTCCCGCATTACCCAACCGAGCTAAGTTTCGGCGCTCGCCGAGATCGTGCTGACACGGTAAATTGCTCGTAACCCACTGCCGCGTAATAAATCGCGCGGTCGAAAAACTGGTCCACCAACTCTTCCACTTCAAGTTCTCCGGCAATCTCCACCGGGCGGTCCAGCACCGCCTCCGCCTTCAGAAACTCCCACAGATTCTTTTTCGTCAGAATGATGGCCCAGATGAGTTGGCTCAGGGGCACATCTTGCTCGGCGCGCTTTGCGCCGATTGCCAGATACCGTTCCTCAATGTCCACTTCGCCTTTTCCCAGCAGCCACTCTGCCAGGTGATGGTAGATTTCGTGAACCCGCTCCCGAAGCTCTTCGCTGGGAACGTGATTGTACTCGGGCAGCAGGGGAGAAGCGCTCGTTCTTTCCAGCAATCCTGCCGCCAGAGCGTCCGAGTGGGTTTCCACCAAGCGCAACAGCCTGTACGCAAGGATCATCGACCCCTCCTTGACTGCTCGAATCTTCAACCTTTGGCTCATAACCCAGCTATGACAGGAGGCACTCCTACCTGTGACATGGGTCACCGACGATTCCAGCGTCCATTTTCTGCGGAGCTGATCTATTGCGAGAGGGGTGAGCCCAAAGCCGTCCCTGAAAGTGACCTCCCACTCCGAGTGATCAAGTTCACCCCCAAGTGTGCTTTCCGTCACTTCATCTTTGCGGGTTCGTGATTAGCGTGATTTCAGGGCCGCAAACCAATTGCATGATTGGGCTATGCGCGGTTGACCCGGCATGCGTGCGATGGAGGCGGTTATGGTCTCGAATTGCGCGAATCCCTCCTGCTCGGCAACATTCCGGTATCTCCACGAAGGGCCGATTTTCCGGGTGGCAGAACGAAATCTTGCGGATATTAAGCGCCTCAGCGGATCCGGACACAATTGTTGGTTAGTGGCGAGTGCTCGAACACGGTCGTAGTTACACTGCCCGATTTGTCGTTGCAGAGGAGGCATCTTATGCAAACCATGGAACAGCCCATCACGCGGAGAGGAATTGCACTCCAGCGCATTCTGATCGCCACCGATTTTTCAACCGCCTCTCATCGCGCGCTTGATTTTGCCGTTGCGATTGCCCGCCATTACGGCTCCACGCTTTTCATCATGCACGCGGTGCCACCCGACCCGCACGACCGGATCCCTGTCGACCATTTTCCTCGTGAACTGGACCGCCCCGGACTGGAGGCGGAAAACCAGTTGGCGCAATTGGAGGTAGATGAGCCGCGTCTCGACGAGGTGAATCACAAGCTGCTGCTCAGGCGCGGTAACGTTTGGGAAGCCCTCGATCAGGATATCGAGCACGAAAATATCGATCTGTTGATCTTGGGCACGCGCGGTCGCACTGGACTGAAAAAACTCGCGTTGGGATCGGTGGCGGAAGAAGTGCTGCGCCAGGCGCGGTGCCCTGTGCTCACCGTTGGTCCGAAAGTCGCGCCGGCCGCATCCGAAGTGGTCGATTTCAAGCGTATCCTTTTCCCCACTGACTTTGCGCCCGTTTGCGATGTCGCCTTGTCCTACGCTCTATCCTTGGCGGAAGATTATCGATCCAAGCTCCTCCTTCTTTACATGATCTCCCCCCTGCCGGGCTCGGATCTTGGCCCAGCCGCATATGGACCGTCGTCCTATGCGGCTGACGAGTTCACCGGCTTGCAGCGGGCTATGCGCGAAAACGGTCTCAAGAAACTAAAAGAATTGATTCCCTTGAATGCAAGGTTGGCAGTGGAACCGGAATTCTTGACCGGAACAGACTTTTTGCCCGAAGGAATTCTGGAAACTGCAGCGCAAAAAGAAGCTCAACTGATCGTGATGGGCGGGAACAGAACTTCGGTCCCACGAGTGGCGGCGCACGTTCCGTGGGCTCTGATTCACGAGATCATCTGCCACGCTACCTGCCCAGTCTTGACCGTTTGCAGATAGGTGACAGGCGGGCCGGCGATTCGCATCGCTGGTACGACTACAAACTCGAAACGTTGGGTAGAGTACTTTTTCTCCGAAAAAAAGCTGAGGATCAGGAGTTGACCATCCTCTGCAATGCGCCCTTGTCGCGGATGAGGAGGGTTGCGCCCTTCAATTGCAGCAGCTGACGTTTCTTGAAATCAGAGAAAAGACGGCTCACGGTTTCCCGTGTAGTGCCGATCATCTCCGCGATCTCTTCGTGCGTAAGCGTCAACTTCACCTGCAGGGGATTGTCATTACCGGGCGCATTCGACCATCCCAACAGCAACTTCGCAAATTTCTCGGACGGAGAACTGGAGAGTCCGAGCGTGCGGATCTCTTCATATGCGGTGTAGTAATTTCGGCTAAGCTGTTCCGCGAGTCGCACCGCGACTTCTCCATGTTCCCGCAGGAACTGCATCAAGGCATCGCGGGCAATAAAATTTGCCTGCCCTGGTTCAATCATCTCCGCCGTTACTTCATACGGTCGGTTGGAAATGGTCGCGTTCAGTCCGAGAACATCGCCGGGATCCGAGATCTTCGTGATGATGGTCTTACCTTCCGAAGAAGACGTCGAAAGTTTTGCCTTGCCCGCGCATAACACGAACACACCCCGCGGTTGCTGCCCCTCGATGAAAAGCATGGCGGACTTCGGATAAACCGCCGTGGATTTGATTTCGTTAAGTTTCTGAATGGCGTCGGCTGGAAGATTGCAGAAAACGTGTTCTTCCCGCACTGGACAGGTCAGGCAATTGTCGAGGATATTCAGCCCGTAGGGAGCCCGCATTGCACCGCCTTCTCGTGAATTGTATCACTGACTCACTTGTGATCATGGTCACCAAACGGCGTGACTAGAGGCATGGCCGTTACTGACCCGTGTTGCCAGAATATGAAGTGCACTGCGAGTTATGGAAGCTGTGCCGCCGGAGGGTCCATGAGCACCGCTACTGAAGTTCGAGAGCCGGAAGTTAAAACGCCAGGGGTTAAGAGTTCTCCGGAACTGAATCTAGACACATTGGCCGCCAGGCCGATGTTTTCTGACTGCTTGCTGGAATCCGGCGGAGTGAAGAAAGGTCGCCGCGCGATCATCACCGTGCTGTCCTTTGCTTTTCAATGCTCATTGCTAGGCGTAGCGATCTTGATTCCTTTGATGTTTACCGAAGCGCTTCCCAAGCAGCAATTGCTGTCCTTTCTAGTGGCTCCCCCACCGCCGCCACCGCCGCCACCGCCGGCCGCAGCTACTGCCGCCAAAGTCATTCAGCGCGTGAGCGAACTCAACGATGGCCATCTGCGCACACCGGGAAGAATTCCGCAGAAAATACAAATCATTCGTGAAGAAGAAGCACCACCCTCTTTGACCACCGGCGGAGTCGTCGGAGGCGTGCCCGGCGGAATACCCGGTGGACAGCTCGGCGGAGTTATCGGCGGAATCATCAACTCCACTTCCAATCTCTCGGCTGTGCCCAAGTTGGCGGTTGTCGTCCCCAAACGGGTTCGCATCTCGCAGGGCGTCACGGAAGGGCGATTGATTCAGAAGATTCAACCCGACTACCCGACGATCGCCAAAGCTGCTCGCATCCAGGGCCAAGTAGTGCTCAGCGCGATCATTTCGAAAGGTGGGGAAATTCAAAATCTGGTTCTGGTCAGCGGACATCCCATGCTGGTGCCGGCTGCCATCAAGGCCGTTCAGCAGTTCCGCTATCGTCCTTTCCTGCTGAATGGCGAACCGGTCGAGGTAGAGACCACAATCACGGTAAATTTCCAACTCAACTGATGCTTGGAGAGTTATAGAAAGGTCCAAGTGCAAGCGCTGAGAGGTCGCAACTCGATGGAAGAATCAGATCGATTTCGTGTGCTGGCGTGGTGGTCCTCCGGACGGAATGGGATTGCACAATCCGATTCCGCGCCGAACACCATCCATTTTTCATCTCCGCCAGGCGTTGGCGGCGTGAGCGGAAGATGGACGCCGGAAGATCTGTTCTTGGCTGCAATTGCCAGTTCCTACACCGTCACATTCCGCACCCTCGCGGAAAATGCGAAGTTCGTCCATACCGACCTGCAGGTGCAAGTCAACGGCACCCTGAACAACGATGGGAAAGGCCTGGACTTCTCCGAGCTTAGTATCCGCGCGAATCTTATGATCTCTGATCCAGCCGATGAAGCGCGGGCCCTCAAGCTCATGCACATGGCCAGCAGCCAATGCAGCGTGACGCGATCCCTGGCGATTCGGCAAACCTTCGAACCGGTTGTCGCGGTGGCAGTCCCTGTCTCGTAGGGCGATCGCCCCTTTCTCCGCGAAAAAACAATTTGCGCTATCCTCGAGGGAAAGCCGTACCCTTCATCTTGACGAAGCCTCCGCTTTGCGAGCTGAACATGATCTCGAACATGCTGAACATGATCTCGTACCTTAGGATGGTTTGATGGAAGTGATGCCGACCGGAGAGAAGGCCGAAGTGCCGCAAAGACTGGGCTTGGACGCGATGTTCGCTCCCGCCTCTGTCGCCGTCATCGGCGCCACAGGTCGCCCCGGCACCGTGGGTCGAACCGTGCTCGAAAATCTTTTGCGCCCGACTTTTCAGGGGAAGGTATATGCCGTGAATGCCAGGCATGACGAAGTGCTGGGGCAAAAGACTTACAAAAGCATTAGCGATATCCCGCAGTCGGTAGACCTGGCGATCGTCGCCACCCCAGCTGCGACCGTCAATCTAATCATCGGCGAGTGCGTGGATGCCCACACCAAGTCTGTAGTCGTCATTTCCGCTGGATTCAAGGAACGCGGAGCCGAAGGTGCAGCCCTTGAGCAGCAAATCAAAGAGAAGTTGCGGAACACCCCGATCCGTTTAATCGGCCCCAATTGTCTGGGAATCATGAACCCCAGGATTGGGTTGAATGCCACGTTTGCCAAGGATCCGCCGGCGGCCGGCAGCGTTGCCTTTCTAAGTCAAAGCGGAGCGCTGTTGAGCGCCATCCTCGACTGGAGCCATCGCGAGCAAGTTGGTTTCAGCGCAATCGTTTCCACGGGTTCCATGCTCGATGTGGGTTGGGGAGATCTGATCTACCACTTCGGCGACGATCCTCATACCAAGAGCATTCTGCTCTACATGGAGTCGGTGGGAGATGCCCGCTCGTTTTTGTCCGCTGCCCGCGAGGTTGCTCTTTCGAAACCCATCATCGTCATAAAGGCTGGCCGGTCCGAGGCCGCTTCCCGCGCTGCAGCTTCGCACACCGGGTCGCTCACCGGAAGCGATGAAGTACTGGATGCGGCATTTCGCCGCTGCGGCGTGTTGCGCGTTCACAACATCGCAGACCTTTTTTACATGGCGGAGGTGCTCGGCCGGCAGCCCCCGCCGAAAGGTCCGCGTCTCACCATCTTGACCAATGCTGGCGGTCCGGCTGTTCTCGCCACCGACGCACTCGTCGCCAATGGCGGCGAACTGGCTGAGCTCTCCGCAACTAGCATGGATCGGCTCAACGAGTTCCTTCCCGCGCACTGGAGCCACAACAATCCCATAGACGTGCTTGGCGACGCTGAGCCTGAGCGTTACGCCCGCGCTCTCGAAATCGCTTCGCAAGATCCAAATAGTGATGGACTGCTCGTCATCCTTGCTCCGCAAGGGATGACTGATCCTCTCCACATTGCCGAACGTCTCAAACCCTACGCCAAAGAATATGGCAAGCCGGTCCTCGCCAGTTGGATGGGAGGCAATAGCATCGCCGCGGGTGAAGCCGCCCTGAATGCCGCGGGTATTCCAACTTTCCCGTTTCCTGATACTGCCGCTCGGGCTTTTACCTACATGTGGCGCTACACCTATAACCTGCGCGGGCTCTACGAAACTCCCGCGCTCACGGAAAATTCCGAGCTTAACGAAGGCTCCCGCACGCAGGTCGAACAAATTATCCAGCGCGCGCGGGACTCCGGCCGCTTGCTGCTGACAGAAATCGAGTCGAAGCAGTTGCTCTCCATCTACGGCATTCCCACGGTTGAGACGCACGTTGCCCGCAGCGAAAATGGAGCAGCCGCGCTCGCATCGAAACTCGGGTTTCCCGTAGTGCTGAAAGTTTTTTCTGAAACCATCACACACAAGACGGATGTTGGCGGAGTAAAACTCAATCTGCAGGATGAAGCGGCGGTACGCTCCGCCTATCGCTCGATTGAATCTTCGGTTGCTGAGAAAGCCGGTGCCAAACATTTCGCGGGCGTCACCGTGCAGCCGATGGTGAAACTTGATGGCTATGAACTAATCCTCGGCAGTAGCATTGATCCGCAATTTGGACCAGTGATCTTGTTCGGGTCCGGCGGTCAATTGGTGGAAGTGTATCGGGATCACGCTTTGGCCCTTCCGCCGCTCAATACAACGCTCGCGCAAAGAATGATGGAGCAGACACGAATCTTCACCGCGCTGAAGGGAGTGCGCGGCCGCAAGCCGGTCAATCTGGCCGCACTTGAACACTTACTGGTGCGCTTTAGTCAACTGGTGCTCGAACAGCGATGGATCTCCGAGATCGATATCAACCCTCTGCTGGTTTCGCCGGAACAACTGCTGGCGCTCGATGCCAGAATTGTGTTGTACGGTCCGGCCGTGAAGCTCGAGCAATTACCCAAACCGGCGATTCGCCCTTACCCGTTGCAATACGTCTCGCCCTGGACGATGAAAGACGGGAATCGGGTTACGATCCGTCCCATCCGTCCGGAAGACGAGCCGCTGATCGTCAAGTTGCATGAGACGTTGTCCGACCGCAGCGTCTATTTGCGCTACTTCTGTTCGCTCAGCTTAAACCGGCGAATCGCCCACGAGCGCCTGCTCAAGATCTGCTTCGGTGATTACGATCGCGAGATGGCCCTGGTCGCTGAACTTACCGATTCGGTCACGGGAGACCGCCGCATTGTCGCCGTCGGCCGGCTGAGCAAGCTCCACGGCAGAAATGAAGCGGAAGTCGCTGTGCTGGTTTCTGACAACTATCAGAAGCTTGGGTTAGGAAACGAATTGCTCCGCCGTATCGTCGAGGTAGCGCGCGACGAAAAGCTGAGCCAGGTTTCCGCCGAAATGCTTACCGACAATCTTGCCATGCAAGTCATAATGAAGCGCCTCGGCTTCCGCGTCCGCACGGAACAGGATATGACCTCGGTGCGCGCGTTTCTGGACCTGTAAGACCTCTTCACTTCGAGACTTCACCCGTCATCCTCTGTGGTGACCCTAGTCACATTAACCCGTGACATCGCGCATCGCTCGCTCCGGCAGGAGGTGTAACCCTGCATACGGGTGCGGAGGTGTCCTATGACAGTCCTGGAATTCAAGCGAGACACACCCGAAGTCGAGAAGCCATTCCCCGCCGTTTCTGTGAAGAACATTCTCTACGCAACTGACTTCTCGCCCACATCGGAGTCCGCCCTGCCTTACGCAACCGCGATCTGCCATCGCTTTGGCGCGACGTTGCATGTGGCCCACGTGCTCTCTGACGTTGGTCTGTTGTTTATGGCCGGCGGAGTGGATTACGTGAGCATGGGCTCGATCTATGAGGACACGCAAAATGCAGCGAAGGAAGAACTCGACCAGATTACAAAGCGTCTCGGCAAAATCCCCAGTCGCGCCTACGTGCAGCACGGCAAGGTCTGGAAAAATCTCAGCGCGATTGTGGCAGAACATTCAATTGATCTGATCATCATCGGAACTCATGGCCGCACTGGGCTGGGTAAACTGCTGCTGGGTTCCGTGGCCGAGGAAATTTTGCGGCACTCCTCCTGCCCAGTCCTGACAGTGGGTCCGGAGGTTCGCGGTCGGGCCAGACTGCCACAACATGATTGCGGGGATCACGAACTCGTCCCGCTGGAACTGGAAATGCGGCAGATCCTCAGCGCCGTTAAGTTATCTGCCGCATCCTTGCGCGTCGCACGGGCAGCCGTCGCTTTGGCCAGCGACTTCCACGCAAAGCTGACTCTGATGCACGTAATCGAACAATATAACGACCCCGGGTCCCCGCAAGAACTAATTGAAGCCGGAGTTCGGCAAATACAGTCAATCGTTCCTAAGGAAGCTGCGCTCGCCTATGCTCCGGATTTCGTGATCGAAGTTGGTCCTGCTGGGCAGTCCATCCTTAATGCTGCGCAGGAACGTGACGCCGACCTCATCGTGATGGGTGTCCGCCGCTCCGATGGTGCAACCCACTTGCCCTGGTCGACGGTTCACCGAGTTGTGGCCCACGCACCCTGTCCGGTTCTGACCGTCCCCGCATGAGCTGATCGCAAGGGTCACCCGTTGAGCTCTCGTTTCTCTCGCCCTCAAATCCCCACTATGCTCACAGGGGTTTGTGATCTTAGTCACTGCCGGTCCCGTTCGCTCCACTCAGAATCGAGGAGTCATTCGCTAGGCTGGAGCGCTCGTGTTCAAAATCATTCACGCTGAATTCATTGCCCCCGGGATCAAGCGATTCGTCCTGGATGCCCCTCGTATTGCCCGCAAACAGAAACCTGGTCAGTTTGTGATCCTGCGCGTATACGAACAGGGGGAGCGGATTCCCGTGACCATCGAGAATTCCGATCCTGCGCACGGCACCATAAGCATCGTCGTGCAATCGGCTGGCAAGACCACGCAGCTTCTGAATTCTCTGAACACCGGTGACAATATTCTGGATGTAGTTGGGCCGCTTGGTAAACCTTCTGAAATCGAAAAAGTCGGCACCGTGGTTGTCGTTGGTGGAGGAGTTGGCACGGCCATGGCGTATCCTTCGGCGGCTGCCTTCAAACGAGCTGGCAATCGAGTGATCTCGATTATTGGCGCGCGCACCAGGGAACTGGTAATTCTCGAACGGGAACTTCGCGAAGTAAGCGACGCCGTAATGATCACCACCGATGACGGCAGCTACGCTGACAAGGGCTTCGTCACCGACAAACTTCGCCAGCTCATCGAAAACGGTACTCGCATCGACCTCGTGCTCGCCATCGGCCCCATCGTGATGATGCGGGCCATCGCGGAGCTTACCCGCAAAGAGAATATTCGCACCGTGGTCAGTTTGAATCCCATTATGATTGACGGCACTGGTATGTGCGGAGGCTGCCGTGTGCCGATCGACGGCAAGAGCGAGTTCGCCTGCGTCGACGGCCCGGAGTTCGACGCCCACAAAGTCAACTTTGAAGTCCTGGTGCAGCGCAATTCGATGTATCGCGACGCCGAGCAGAAATCGCTGGCCGAGTACCAGCGCTCAACCGCGAAAACGGCGGCAACTCAGCCGGCGCTAGCCAATGAAGCCGAAAAATCTTGTGCCGTTGCACAAAGGGGTAACCGATGAGCCCGACCACGAACCATTCTCTGAACGTACTTCCCCTCAAAGAGCGCATGAAGATTCCTCGGCAGCAGATGCCCGAGCAGCCCGCCGACGAGCGCAACAAGAATTTCACTGAAGTGAATCTTGGCTATAGCCCGGAGCTTGCAATGCAGGAGGCCCAACGCTGCCTGGATTGCGCCAAGCCCACGTGCACCGACAACTGCCCGGTGGGCGTGAAGGTAAAAGAGTTCGTGGAGCTGATCGTCGCCGGCGACTTCCTCGGTGCCGCTGCAAAGATCCGGGAAGACAACGTGCTTCCTGCCGTTACTGGAAGGGTTTGTCCGCAAGAGGATCACTGCGAAGGAAAATGCCTGCTCTCCAGGAAAGTGAAGCCGCTGGGCATCGGGTATCTGGAGAGATTCGTCGCCGATTACGAACAGCGCATGGGCACGCATCTCATCCCTAACGTGGCGCCTACGGGAAAGCGAGTTGCCGTCGTGGGCAGTGGGCCGTCCGGCCTTACCGTAGCCGGTGATTTGATTCAAAAAGGCCACAAAGTGCGCGTCTTTGAAGCCCTGCACGAACTGGGCGGAGTCCTCGTCTACGGCATCCCTGAGTTTCGTTTGCCCAAGCAAATCATTCGCGAGCAGCTCGATTACATGCGCGAGATGGGCGTCGAGTTCGAAACCAATGTCATTGTCGGCCGCACCATTACCATCGACGAACTCATGCACGAGGAAGGTTTCGACGCTGTTTATATCGGCACCGGTGCTGGCCTGCCACAGTTCATGGGCATTCCGGGAGAGCATTTCAACGGCGTCTATTCGGCGAACGAGTTCCTCACTCGCATCAACCTGATGAAGGCTTACAAGTTTCCCACCTATGACGAGCCAATGGTTGAACTCCACGGCAAAGACGTCGCCGTGATCGGTGGGGGCAACACCGCGCTGGACGCGATTCGATCCGCGCTACGCCTGGGAGCGCGGAAGGCCTATGTCATTTACCGCCGCAGCGACGCCGAAATGCCCGCGCGCGCCGAAGAAGTTCACCATGCACGCGACGAGGGAATTGACTTCCAGATGCTCACCGCCCCCATCGAATTCCTTTCCGACGGCAAAGGCTGGCTGACCGCGGCTCGCTGCATGCGCATGGAACTCGGTGAACCGGACGCCTCGGGCCGCCGCAGGCCTGTTCCCATCAAAGGCTCCGATTTTGATTTGCCCTTATCCGTCGCCATCATGGCAATTGGGACCACCGCGAATCCGATCGTCCAAAGTACCACCCCCGGCCTCGGTACCGACAAACGCGGCTACATTCAGGCTGACAACGAAACCCAACGCACCACCCGACCGGGAGTCTTTGCCGGTGGCGATATCGTCACGGGCGCTGCTACCGTCATTCTCGCAATGGGCGCAGGCCGGCGTGCCGCCAAGTCCATCCACGAATACTTGACCACTGGCAGCTGGTGACGTGGCGGAAGTCGAAGGCTCTTCCACTGTCTTGTGAGTCCGATCACCTCTGGGCGAGACTCTTATCACTGCCGTACCAACTCGCCGGCGATCTAATGAAGCAGGAAGCGCGTTCGAGTATCTCAATAAAACAAATTGAAGTCCTTCCAGGGGGCTGCAATGGTGAATGACGATTTAGTGAAGTGCCCGCTATGCTCAGGTTTCACGCACGTGGGAAGTCCAGAGTTGCTGGCAAAGTTACGCGATCCCAAAATGCGCCAGCAAATTGAAAAGTTCGTTGCCGAGCTGTTGCAATCTTCATCCGGGGAACTAGCAACTATCGGCGCGGCGCAGGTCAAGAGCGCGGACTTCAACAAAGAAGTTCATCACTGGAACCCGAACGTACCTGTGTGGCGCCGTAGCCCAAAAGAGTAAGCGGTCTCGTAAGCGCGCCAGCAAGCACTTGATCCGCGCGGCCTCTGCTGAGAGCGTGGATCGTCCGGGAGGTGAAGCATGACTGGAATGACTTTGATCGCCTTCATCGTCGTAGTGTTGGGAGTGGGATTATTCTTGTTTCGCGCCATCCCCGCCATTCGCGCCTATTTCACTTATCGCGGGAAGCGCCTCATCACTTGTCCAGAAACGCAGCAGGTTGCTGCCGTCGATGTAGCGTCGGGTGAGGCCGCAGTCGGCGCTTTTCTTACCGAACCGACGCTGCGCCTGACGGAGTGTTCGCGTTGGCCTGAGCGCGAGACTTGCGGGCAAGAATGCTTGCAGCAAATTGAGGTCGATCCTGAAAACTGTCTCGTCTGGAATATCGTCTCGCAGTGGTATGAAGGCAAGCACTGCGTTTTATGTCACAAGACGTTCGGCGAGCTTCATCACCTGGATCACGCTCCGGCCCTCTTGAGCCGAGATCGCAAAACCGTCGAATGGAGGGAACTGCGTCCCGAGCAGCTTCCTGCCGTTCTTGCTGACCACCAACCGCTCTGCTGGAATTGCCACGTCACCGAAACGTTCCGCCGAATTCATGCGGACTTGGTTGTCGACAGGGAGCCAGAACCGAAGCGGATGATGTAGGCGTCTGAAACGGCCAGGTTTGCCCGACCCTCAGCGTCCCGCGGAATGATGGATTTCGAAATCCTCAGCCCTTGCCGCGCGTGCCGCCAACTCCACTAGCGATGGCATCGACTCCGGAATAGTCAGCTTGCGCTCTGGCGGCTGTTTTCCGCTGCGGATCGCATCCGTTAGCATTTCCAGAGCGAGATCGGTATTGGGACGAATGTAGATGGTGGCCGCCAGCATTCCGTTTCGTAACCAGGCCTGACCCGTCTTCGGCAATCCGTCACAGCCCGTGACCGGAATCCTGAGCCACCGTTCCCGTTCACTGGCTGGAATCTCGGCAAACGCCTTTCTCGCACCCGCCGCCATACTGTCATCCTGCGCGGCTACCAGGTTGATTCGCGACTCTTGTGATGTGCGCAGCCGCAGCCACGAACTCACGGCGCGATAGGCGCTTTCCTCGGTCCAATTGGCCCGCATCGATTTCACTTGAACATTTGCCGGCTTCGTAAGATTCATTCCCGCAGTTCGTTCTTTCGCCGCCGAACTATTTGCCGGACCCTCGATGTAAAGTACGCATCCACCGTGCGGCAGCAGCACCGCAATCTGCTTTCCCTGAATCTTGCCCACTTCCTCGTGGTCGGAACTGATGGAGAACACGGGTACGTGACTGCTCTTGCGGAGTTGCGGAATATAATCCGCGTCTTGATTCAGAATCACCCAGCCTATGTCTGCGGCCGTGGCGGCGTGCGCCACCTGTGGGAACCCTGTGCCGCTGGCTGGTTCAAATACAATCGCATCGGGACGTGACGACGCAGCGCCTTGAATATAGTGCAGTAATTGCTGGCTCTGTGTGACCGCATCGTTGTTGGCGTGAACCACCTTAACGTCGACATTCAATCGCTGCGCGGCCCTGGTAGCTGCGGCTGCCTGCTCTTGCTGGTAGTCGTTATCGTCGTTGGTAAGCGAAACCAGAAAACTGAGTTTCTTCATCACGGTGTCCAGGGTTGATCATAGTCAACTTTTCCCACATCGGATGATTACTGCAGTAACAGCGAATCCATCTGACGGCTCTAGTCAGCTCACTTCTTCACTTTCCGCTCCGCAAAAAATCGCTGCCGGTACTCCGCGTCGCGAAAAGCCTCGGTTCCTCCAGGGCGCGTGGCGGAGAACGCTCCCGCCAAATTTCCCGCAGCCAGGCAGTCCGGCAACTCTCCGCCCTGCAAATATTGGTGCAGGAAGCCCGCATCGAAACTGTCGCCCGCGCCCACCGGATCCACGGCTTCCACGCTGATCGCACCACTCTTGAAACGTTCTTTGCCTCGCTGTGCCATGGAGCCATCCCGCCCCAGCTTCACCACCACCAGCGGAACCATGGCGGCCAGCTTTTGAATTGCCGCTTCAAGGTCGTCGATTCCCGCCGCCTTCTGTGCCTCCCTCTCGTTTGGCATAAATATATCGACATAGCGCAGCGCCTCACGCAGTCCGCCTTCCCACCCATCGTCCGGATCGTCGTTCGTGTCCAGAGAAACGGTGAGCCCCGCCTCTTTCATTTTGCGGAACAACTCCGGAATTCGCGGCCGTAACTTGCGCTGCAGATAAAACGAAGAAACGTGAAAATGTCGCGAACTCGTCAGATATTCAAAGTCGAGTTCCTCGAATTGCAGATCGGCGATGGTTCCCGAGTACGTCACCATGTTTCGCCATTCTTCTCTCTGCAAAATCACGGTGAGACCCGTCTTCGCATCTTGTGCCCGGTGCACTTTTGAAATGTCAACGCCGCCCTGCTGTAGCGGCTGAAGCGCAATGTTTCCAAAATCGTCATCGCCAATGCGGGATTGAAATCCTACGCGGCTTCCCAGCGCGGCCAGATTGTGCGCCAGAATCGCGGACGATCCGCCCAGCGTCAGCATCATGCGATCCGCCAGCAATTCGCGCTCGCGCGGAAGTTCTTCCGGAACGCCGTAAAGAATCAGATCCATGTTGATTTCGCCGGCAATGGTGATATCAAAGCGAGGTGTCATTTGCTTTCTTTGTATAACGATTGCTTTCGCTTGTCTATCTGCTTTGTTTGGGTCATCCCGACGCCCGCGTGTTTTACCAGCGGGTCGAGGGATCTCCCTCTCCACTGTTGCCCCAGAGCCAAACTGAAGTCGACACCAACCTCGGCGACGATGCCGCAACTCCATTCGCGGTCTATCCTTTGGAACCACCGGCGGTGATAACCAACCGAATACCTCTGCTCATCAGCGTAATTGCTTTATGTTCACGCATCTGCGGTAATCCAAAGACAAGGATGCTCCTCCAAAATTCTATGGATTCAACTCTGTTACGAAAAACGGAATTCGCTGAAAACGAATGCGGCCCGCAGTTGCAACAAGTCTATGTGCGGTCGCAGGCAGTTGTCTCCCGCCGCATCGCCGGCGAAACCCTGATCGTTCCCGTGCGTGGCAAAGTGGGCGATCTCGCTTCCATCTACAGCTTCAATGCCACCGGGTCCCTGATCTGGGAAACGCTGGAATCGCCGAAAGCTTTAGCTGACTTGATCAACGCTGTCCAGCAGGAATACGCCGTCAGTTCCGAGCAAGCCGAGCAGGACGTCAAACAATTCCTGAATGACACCCTTTCCGCCGGACTGGTGGAAGTCCGCGAACAAGTTTCCATGGCGGCAATGAATTCGACATCAACCTCGCAAGGAGAACTGCAGCCCGGCTCGCGCTGATGACGATCGTGCATGCACGTTGTTCGGACAAAAGCGTCACAGCAAGATCGACAAAGTCAGGGAGATCATGGATCAACTGAGTTACGGAGCCTTCAGCGCGGACGTGCACCAGCGGCAATCCGGCCAGCGGGTGCCCATGCAGGTTTCCATCGAAGTTACTCGCCGCTGTCCGCTCGAGTGCCAGCATTGTTACAACAATCTCCCCATGGGCGATCAGGACGCTCGCAGCCGCGAAATGACCACGGAAGAGCATTTCAAAATGCTCGACGAGTTGGTCGAGATGGGCTGCTTCTGGCTGCTCTACACCGGCGGAGAAATTTTCGCTCGCAAAGATTTTCTCGAAATCTATACCTACGCCAAGAAGAAGGGCTTCCTCATTACCCTCTTCACCAACGGCACCCTTATCAATGAGAGGATCGCTGACTATCTGGTCGAGTGGCCGCCTTTCGCCATCGAAATCACCCTCTACGGCCGCACCCGCGAAACCTACGAAGCGCTGACCATGGTCCCCGGCTCCTACGACCGCTGCATCCGGGGAATCCGATTGCTGAAAGAGCGCGGCCTGCCGCTGAAGTTGAAAACAGTCGCCACCAGCATCAACAAGCACGAAGTGACCGCGATGCGGCAGTTTGCGGAAGAAGAGTTAGGTGTCGAGTTCAAGATGGACGGCCAGATCAATCCGAGGATCGATTGCTCCCAGAGCCCGTTGGCGGTGCGTCTTACACCGGAGGAAGTTGTCGCGCTCGATATGAGCACTCTGAAGGCTGCGGCCGAGTATCGGAGCCTCGCGGAGCGAGAGCGGGACAGTCCACCTCGTCTCTCCGACACGGTCTATTTCTGCGGCGGCGGGCTCCAGGCTTTTGCAATTAATCCCACTGGAGAGATGAGCATTTGTGTCACCTCGCAACAGGACACGTTTGACATTCGGCAAACCGGCCTCAAACACGCGTGGGAGCATTCCCTCCGTGAAGTACGAGATCGAAAGCGAACGCGAGTGACGAAGTGCGTGGGCTGCAAGATTCGGACGCTTTGCGGAATGTGTCCAGCAAACGGCGAAATGGAAAACGGCGACAAGGAAAGCCCGGTCGATTTCCTTTGTCATGTCGCACATCTCAGAGCTGCCGTGATTGGCGCCGAGGTTCCTTCGCACGGTCACTGCGAGTTCTGCGCCAATGGGAGTGAGTACGAATCGGTCATGGAATCCGCGAGACGGATTCAAAATAAGGAGATCGACGTTGACAGCTGGGTAGGGCCACAGCAAATCCTTCCAATACTAAACAACCCAAGTGCCTCGGTAGGCGGCTGTGGGAGCTGTGGAAATCATTAAGGATAGGAGATCACTTGCATCAGGTTGCGTTTTATTCATACTAAGCTCCAATGCGAGCACCAGACCTGCGGTCAGCTTTCCGCACCTTGGGCTTGCGACCGACACTCGCTTTGAGCGGTGTTCGATGGAGTGAGTGGTTGGGTGGGGTATGCCAAGATCGCATCTTCCTGCGGCTGGTGTTAACGAGCTCTGAGAGCAACTGGAGGCTGGATGGATCTCGAACCGAAACGACCTGACAGTAGGAAAACCTACGAGCCGCCCCGACTGGCGACGATCAGTCTACGCCCGGAGGAGGCAGTGCTGGGTGCCTGCAAGGTTTTCGGACAAAGCGGCGGGGGCGTCGGCCAGATGTGCGGTATTAGCTGCCCGAGCGCCGGATCATAGCGCTGGAGCGACAATTACGTGGGTCTGCGAGCCTTGCGAAAATGCGGACGAAACCCATCGATGAGTTAAATGCCAAGGCACGCAGCAGCTTTGGCATCGGCGGGGTGCGGGTGAGGCTCTCTGGCGGAAGCGACGCCGATGTCGTGCTCACACCTAAGATCGAGCCGTTCCGCATTGAGGGCGCGGCGTTCGATATCGACATCCAAATCGAGTGGGTTGGTAACATCCCTCAGCCCCGAGGGCGGCAGATGTTCGACTCGGGAACCACATGGAGATTGCACGAAGCTGAAGCGGGACTTGGCTTCGACGTAAGCTCGGAAGTCCGGGGTCCTAGTCCATTTACGCGCCTACTTATCGACAGATGCTTCAGCAGCGCGACACTTCAGATGAATGAATACTGTTCGCGCCTCCCTTCTGCCGCCCCACCCTTGAGCTATCCCCTTGACGAACTCCTGATCATGCACCGTCTCACCCAGGAGCGCGCCATCGAACTCCACGGCTCTGGCATCGTTCGCGCCAACGGCGTTGGGAATTTATTCGTCGGCCATTCCGGCGCGGGCAAGAGCACCACCACTCGTCTCTGGACCTCACGTGAAGAAGTCGAAGTCCTCAGTGACGACCGCATCATCGTACGGCCAGATCAGCCGCGTGACGGCCACTCTGACTTGAGTGCCCACGGACCCATGCGAATGTACGGCACGCCTTGGCATGGCGAAGCCATGTTCGCATCTCCCAACAGCGCCCCACTTACCCGAATCTTCATCCTCGAACACGGCTACGGCAACGTGATCACACGCCTCACTCCCAGCCAGGCCGTTGGAGAACTTTTCGCTCGCGCCTTCGTCCCGTTCCATCGACATGAATACGTCGAGTCTGCATTAAGTTTTCTCGAGCAGCTCGCCAATTCCGTCCCGTGTTATCGCTACTCCTTCGAGCCCGACGAGCGCGCCGTAGAAAAAATTCAGCACTTCAATGACTAGCGAGCTGGAAAGCGCAGTTCCGCGAAAGCTTTTGGGTGGCGCAGCGCTTCAGCGCTGCGATAGGAGCTTGGGTTTAAGAATCGGCTTTAGCCGCCGGGGTGTCCTTGCGCACGCAGGGGCTAAAGCCCCATTTATCAAAGCAACCAACTTTACCGCAGCGCTGAAAGCGCTGCGCCACCCAAAAGCACCGCATCCGGAATACCATCCAAGATCAAATCCTCAATCCAGCCTGACTTCGCACCCATGACCACCCCCAACCCCGATTCCCCCAGCTTCGAGGCCTTCAGCCGCGAGCTCCTGAGTCGTGGTTTGACCGTGCGTTTCGAGGCGCGCGGCGCCAGCATGTCTCCCTGCATCCGCGACGGCGAGATCGTCCATGTTACTCCGGTAATCGTGAGCAAATTACGCAAGGGGGATATTGTTTTAGTGAAATCTAAGAATGGCTTCCGAGTTCATCGGCTCGTTATCGCCGACCATTCCCAAGATTTCTACGTGACCCGCGGCGATTGCGGACAGGAAAACGATCCTCCCGTTAACGCCCAAATGATTCTAGGCATCGTCGTCGCCAAAGAAGTCAAGTTAGGAAGAAAATTTGTGCGGACTAATTTAATAGGTATCAGCGGCAAATTGCTGCGCTTCGGCGCCCGTGGTCAATACCTGGCGGGCAAGGCCCTGCGCTGGTTGGGACTGCTGCGCTCGTCGCCAGAAGCCGGCAACAGAAATAACCACCTGCTCGGCGTCCTCGGCCTGCTTGTCATTCTGCTCGCCCCCACTTCTTCCCGCGCGCAGGTCGCGGTCGATACCAGTCCCAGTACGAATGCCACGGCAGATCTCACCGGCCCGGGCACGAAAACGCTCACGTTTAATCACACCACTTCGGCCACCGCCAATCGCGGTTTGCTGGTGGGCGTTTCGATGAATATCGCGAACAGCCCCACAGCCGCGGTTACGGGAGTAACCTACAACGGGATCGCGTTAACTCTCCTTGGCGCACACAATGACACCGCAAACACGCGCCGCGTGGAACAGTGGTTTCTCCTTGCTCCTGCGAATGGAACGAACCTGCCCGTTGTTGTTTCCGTCAGCATTCCCGCAACCGCGACGGTCGGCGTAACCGCGGGAGCTACTGTCTTCACCGGCGTCGATCAGACCGTGCCCCATGGTTCCTTCGTCTCGGGGGATGGCGCGGCGGCAGCCAATTCTCAACTGGATGTCCCCAGCGTCATCAATGGAATGGTGTTCGACACGTTGGCTGTTGGAATGGGCACCGTCACCGTCAATGCACCACAGGTTTCTCAGTGGAACGTCACATCCGGGGGAGCGACTCCAAATGCGAGTCAGGAGGTCGTCGGAACCGCCAGCAGCCGCGTCGGTGCGCCCAGCGTGCCCATCTCTGAAAGTTTTGCCGAAAGCCTCAACCTCACTTCCGCCGCGCCGAACGCAGCCGCATTCAATGTCACCGCTGTTGCGCCCGTGACGGTCGCGCTCACTCTCACGGCCGTCGGAAACGGCGGGGGCGGCAACACGGTTTATACGGGAACGATCACCGGCGGTGCGGGCAATGCCTATGTCGGGGACACCGTGGTCGTGACCGGCTTCTCGTTTGGCGTAAACAACGGAACCTTCACCTGTACTGCATCCACCGCAACTACCATCACGCTCAACAATCGAAACGGATTCGCGCAGACGCATGCGGGTACGGCAACCGTTACGACCGGCGCTCTGTATACCGGAACGATCACCGGCGGCGCTGGCAACGCGTTCGCTGGAGATGGCGTGGTTGTGAGCGGATTCGTCACCGCAGCCAACAACGGAACCTTCACCGTCACTGGATCTTCGGCCACCACGCTCACCGTCAACAACAAGGCCTCAGTCGCGGAAACCGATCCCGCAGTGGCCGTCGTAACGACCGCGACCAGCACCAGCACCGTGTATACCGGGACCATCACCGGCGGCACCGGCAATGGATTCGCCGGCGACACCTTTGTAGTGGCGGGCTTCACCAACGCCGGCAACAACGGAACATTTGCGTGTACTGCCTCCACGGCCACTACGTTGACGTGCAGCAATGCAGGTGGAGTGAGCGAGACGAAAGCCGCGACTGCAACCACCAGCAGCACGCTGAACTGGTCCCTCGGGGCCGTCTCCATCAATCCCACTGCGGCCGATATCGGTGTTACCACCAGCGTCGCGAGTGCTGTCTTTCTTGGCCAGAATTCGATTTACACCATCACTATCTCGAACAACGGAACCTCCGCCGCGAACGCCGTTTCGCTTTCTGACACGCTCGCTGCCGGCATGACGCTGGTTTCCGCCATTCCAAGCGTAGGCAGTTGCGTCACTACGGCGAACCCCATCATATGTACGATCGGCACACTCGCCAGCGGCGCGACCGCCACTGTCGTCGTCACTGAGACTGCCACTGCCTCGGGTTCTTTCGCCAATACCGCTACCGTCTCAGATTCCGGGACGCCGCCCGATCCGAATACCGGCAACAATACTTACGTTGCGGTCGCCACGGTGCAGTCCGCGGCGTGCGCGACCGTTTCTCAAGCCGCGCCCGGCAATAATCTTACCGGCGTGTTGAACTCTTACTATCCGGGGACCGCGAGCGTTGCCAAGGGCGCAACCACCATCCCTGTCGGAGCCGCAACCGGTGCTGGTAGCGCCATCGCCGTCGGCAATCTTTTGCTCGTCATCCAGATGCAGGATGCCAGCATCAACGATTCGAATTCGGTTGCTTATGGAAATGGCTATACCGGCCAGGGATTCACAGCACTGAACAACGCGGGAAGCTACGAGTTCGTTACCGCGCAAAGCGCCGTTCCCGCAACCGGTGGTACCGTCACCATTGCGGGATCAGGCCTCGGTGGCGGGACAGTTTTCGCGTATCACTCCTCGGCCTGGTCGGCCACCGCGGGTCAGAGCACTTTCCAGGTTATCGTTGTTCCGCAGTACACGACTGCGTCATTCAATGCGGCTACACCTCCCAAGCCGCCCGCGTGGAACGGATCTACCGGTGGAGTTCTCGTTCTGGATACTTCTGGCACTCTGACTCTCAACGGCGCAACTGTTGCCGTCGATGGCCTGGGCTTTCGTGGCGGCGCGGGTATGCAGCTCACCGGAGGCGGCGGCGCCAACACCGATTATCGTCAACCCGCTCCTGCTAACTACACAGGCGCCGCTGGCGGTGTGGCCGGATGGGATTCCAACAAGGGCGAAGGCATTGCGGGAACTCCGCTCTGGGTAGAATCCGGGATCTCGTTCCTGAAAACCAACACGGGCTATCCCAGCGGAACCGCCGGAACTGACGGCAGCATGGCCCGCGGCGCGCCCGGCAACGCTGGTGCCGGCGGCACGGACGGCGATCCTGCTAATAACGATGAGAATGCAGGTGGTGGGGGCGGAGGCAATGGTGGCGCTGGCGGCTTTGGCGGAGACTCGTGGAGTTCAAACCTAAGCGACGGCGGCGAGGGCGGTGTGGCCTTCCCCGCAACCATTAATCGCCTCGCGCTGGGTGGCGGCGGCGGCGCCGGCACGCGTAATAATTCCGACGGAGACAATCAAGCCAGTGCGGGTGCAACCGGCGGCGGCATCATCATCATCCGGACTTACGGACTCAGCGGAAGCGCGACCCTTACAGCCAATGGCTCTTCTGCATATAGCCTTACCGCGAATGATGCGGGTGGCGGCGGCGGAGCCGGCGGGTCCATCGTCGTTCTCTCCGCTAACGGCGGCGAGAGCGGCCTCACGCTACAAGCGAACGGCGGAAGCGGCGGCAACGCTTGGGCGAGCCAGCCCTATAGCATCGGAAATCGTCACGGCCCTGGCGGCGGTGGTGGTGGCGGCGTGATTCTAGTCTCTGGCGCTCCTGCTGCGATCAGTGTCGCGGGCGGAGCCAATGGCCTCACGCTCATGCCTGGCGTGTCCTACGGCGCCACTCCCGGCGCGGCGGGTACGAGCGTCACCAACGCTTCCATTTCCCAAACTTCCGGCACACAGTCGGGCGCGCAATGCACTCCTGACATGACGCTCGGCAAGAGCCACGTCGGTAACTTTACTCGTGGTTCTACCGCCACCTACACCATTCCGGTCGAGAACCTGAGTCCATATGGTTCCACCAGCGGAGTTGTAACGGTGAACGATACTCTGCCTACTGGCCTGACTCCTATCAGCGCCACCGGTACTGGATGGTCTTGTTCCATCGCATCCCAGACCGTGAGTTGCGTCGATGCCGCGGTGCTTGCCCCGAATAGTTTTTACCCTTCGATCACAGTTATTGCCAACGTCGCGCAAACCGCTCCTTCTGTGGAAACGAATACAGCGCTCGTGAATGGCGGTGGCGAAATCAACCTGTCGAATGACAGTGCCACCGACGTAGCCAATGTTGTCTCTACAGCGGATCTCGGCATCACCAACATCGCTTCCCCCAATCCGGTGACCGCAGGCAGCAACATTACCTACACGCAAGTCATCACCAATAACGGTCCCAGCGCGGCTGACAATGCTCAGTTAGTCGAGGCAATCCCCGCCAATTCCACTTTCGTTTCACTGGCTGCCCCATCCGGCTGGACCTGTACCACACCGTCCCTTGGCGGCACCGGCAATGTCGTATGCACCGAGCTCACCATGACCGGAAGCACGGCTGCCACATTTACTTTGATCACGAAGGTTACCGCCGGAACTGCGAATGGCACGCTGATCACGGATACGGCGACTGTCAGTTCCTCCGTAAGCGATCCGAACTCTAGCAACAACACGGCTTCTGCCACCACGGTTGTTGGCACCACCGCCGGGGGAGAATTGTCGGTAACCAACGCCGCGTCGCCGGATCCCGTGCTTGCAGGCGGCACCATCACCTACACGCAGATCGTTACAAACACCGGAACGGCCGCCGCCACCGGAGCGACCTTTACCGAAAGCACCCCGGCGAACACCACTTTGGTGTCGATCACACCGCCCGCAGGCTGGAGTTGTGCCGCGTTTCCACCGCTCTGCACAAATCCCAGCGTGGCCGCAGGTTCCTCCGGCACGTTTACCGTGCTCTACAAAGTCGCCGCTGGAACGGCCAGCGGGACCATCATCAACGATACGGCGACTGTCAACGCGACGAATCAGGCCTTCGGCTCAAATTCTGCTACCGCAATCGACGTGGTCGCTAGCGCGACGCAGGCCGATCTTGCATTGAAGACTGCGGCCACTCCGCTCTCCGTCTTTGCCGGGAACGACATCACGTATATCCA
>Ga0209006_10000575_pt1 | contig 34453 bp, 21 predicted proteins | sample JacPin_JW_Ref_O2_FD_188567 | JGI IMG/M metagenome (GOLD analysis project Ga0209006, IMG submission 188567) | Forest soil microbial communities from Algoma, Ontario, Canada - Jack Pine, Ontario site 1_JW_Ref_O2 (SPAdes) (version 2) | ecosystem: Environmental > Terrestrial > Soil > Boreal... | reverse complement strand
GATAAACACAGCGTCTTCAATGGTGACACCCTCGCAAATGAAGCTGTGACTGGAAATTTTGCAGTTGTTACCAATCGATGCATTCTTTTGGACTTCGACAAAGGCACCGATTTTGACGTCGTCGCCGACCGTGCAGCCGTACATGTTGATGAATTTAGACAACTTAACGTTGCGTCCGAGCTTCACGTCGGGCGCGATGCAGACGTGTTCGTTCAGGGTAGCGGTGCTCATAGAGAGATGACTTTGCCTTTCTCCTGGAGGGACTTGTCGGCCGCCTCGAGCATGCGAACCACGTGCAGGCCGGCGTGGCCGTCGTTAAAAGGAGTCTTGTTGTTGAGAATGCAGTCGGTGAAATAGGCGGCTTCGACCTTGAGGGCTTCGACCTGTTCGACCTTGGGCGCCCACATGTCGCCGGTGCGGTAGCTGACCAGCATCTGGTGGAGGGCATCGCCGCTCTGCATCTGCACCCCCTTGTCATAGACCTTGAGCTTTTCGTCGGCATCGAGGTCGTTCCAAACGAGCATTTTCTTTTCGCCGCCGATGAGCGTAGTGCGGACCTTCACGGGCGAGAGCCAGTTCACGTTGATGTGGCCGATCATGTTGCCGGGGTAATAGAGGGTCATGAAGGCGATATCGGCGACGCCGTTCAAGTGGCGTTCACCGGTCGCGACGACTGCTTCGGGCTTCTGCTTGATCAGGTGGTCCATCACCGAGAGGTCGTGCGGCGCGAGGTCCCACAGGACGTTGACATCGTGCTGGAACAGGCCGAGGTTCACACGGGTCGAGTCGTAGTAGTAGAGCTCGCCCAGAGTGCCGTCGTCGATCATCTGCTTCATGCGGCGAACCGCGCCGGTGAACAAGAACGTGTGATCGACCATGATCTTGAGGTTCTTGCGTGCCGCGAGTTCGACCAATTCTTCACCCTGCGCGACGCTGTAAGTGAACGGCTTCTCGACGAACACGTGCTTGCCGTTCATCAACGCTTTCTTGGCGAGTTCGTAGTGTGTCCAGACCGGCGTTACGACGGCGATCAGGTCGATGTCGGGCGAGGTCAAGATATCGTCTACGTCATCCGTGGTGACCATATCCGGGAATGCATGGCGCACTTTCGCCAGCGATTTCTGGCTTTTGTCGCACACCGCGACGACGCGCGACTGATCCTGCGCGTGGAAGTTCCGAACGATGTTCGGACCCCAATATCCGTAGCCGATGACGCCGACGCGAAGCAGGTCTTTTCCTTCTTCGTTCTTCACAGCGACACACGACGAGCTGAAATTCAGTTTTGTAGCCATTTGTTCTCCACCTGGGCGATTGAGGATGTGAATTGAGAGAGGCGATGCGTGTTAGGTCGTTGCTTTTGAATTGAGGCAAACAAATTTTTGAAAACCACAGCGGAATCAAACCTAGTAGGCGCCGTCTCCAGAAAAAACTGCACGGGGCGTCTGCAACAGGATTTTGATGTCCAACAACGGTGACCACTTTTCGGAATACTGGAGATCGAGACGAACCATGTCGTCGAAAGTCGTCCGGCTGCGGCCGTAAACCTGCCACATGCCGGTGATGCCGGGCTTGGCTTCGAGCACGCGGCGGCGGTGCCAGATGTAGTAGGCCTCGACTTCGTAGGCGATCGGAGGACGCGGTCCAACCAGCGACATCTGGCCGATCAGCACGTTCCAGAATTGGGGGAGTTCGTCGAGGCTCGTGCGTCGGATGAAGCGGCCGATCCCGGTTACGCGGGGATCGTTCTTGATTTTGAAAGCGATCTGCTTCTCACCCTCTTGCCCCTTCGGTTGTTCCTTTGAACCCGCGATCAGGCTCTGCACGTACGCTTTGTGAGCGTCGGAATTATTCGCAACGTACATCGAACGGAACTTCAAAAACGAAAAGGGAATGCCGAATTGGCCGATGCGCTCCTGCTTGAAGAGCACCGGGCCTTTGGAGCCCAGCTTGATTGCGACGGCGATCGCGGCGAAAACGGGCGACAGGATGATCAATGCTGCCGCGCTGCCAACGATGTCCATGCAGCGCTTCACGAGCATCGGCAGCTTCTTCGACTGGTTCCGGTGAAACAGGTCTGGGTGGAAGGCTGGATTCGACTGATCGTGATTCGAGTCCTGTTCGTCGGAATCGTCGGCAAACGTGTGCAGCGAGACGTGCACGAGGTCGAGCTCTTCGGCGGTCAGTTCGGTCGCGAGGCTGCGCTGAATTTTATTGCGCAGCGTTTCGTTGGTGCCCGATTCTTCAGTGTCGCGGAGTTCGGTGAAGATAATTCCGAGAACGGCGTGATCTTTGTACCAGCCGGCGATGTCGGTATCGCGGCGAGCCTTGTCGGCCGCCTTTGTGATGCGGCGCAGAATGTCATGAGTCGAAGCGTTCTTGAGCGCCGCACGAGCGTCGAGCAAAATTAGTGTGAACTTATCTCCCGAACGTTCGGCACGCTTGCGTTCGAGGCAGAGCATTCCCAGGAATAGCTCTTCCGGCAAAATGTTTCGCGTAAAGTCGAGAGGGTTGGATGCGGGACGCGGCATCACCCGGGGGGCCGTACGCACAGCGTGCTCTCGCTGGGGGCGCGAGGCAGGCAAGGGTCGAACTGACTTGGTTTCAAGCTTCATGGGGATATTTCACCTGGGCTATGGTTCGTCTTTCGTGGCGCCGAACTGGGCGTGGACTCGTCGCCGCGTGTGCTTGTTGCAACTGTCGATCTCAGCCTCGCTATGCCATTGAATCTGGAGGCCTTGCAAAGAAATACGGGCTCACTCCGAAAGGATCGACCCGAAAGCCGATAACGCCTGAGCCGGGGGGACAACCGATCTCAACTCCGTTTGTCCTAGTGATAGCAATTCGCCGACCAAGGGATCCGGTCCCGGTTTTCGGGGCTAAATCCAAGTGCTTCTATGTATTGACAGCCTTGAGCTTAGCGGGACGTCAACAGGAGTCCGGGAGATCCGAACACCTAACAGACATCTCGTGAGTAATGGCGTGCAGCAAACGGGAAATCGCGTTCCGCGTGTCTTCGGAATTGCAAAAAAGGGCTAAAATTGCGTAAACTGCCCTTGTTCGAGGCTTCCCGAGCGCTAAACGAGTATTCGGGCAAGCTACCGCCATTTGAGTCCCATCGGGACTCCCTTCCGAACTCCCTAGAGTTGTGCACCGCGGATGCCAGACGGTTGAGTGACCTAGTTTCGCAATCTATTGAAAATAAATGAGTTGATAGATCGTCAACGGTAGGGACTAGAACTAAGTGGATTGCCCCTATCCAATTGTTCTAAAGTTTTTCCCAGGTCGTAAAATATTACAAACAAAGGGGATACTGACGCGCTTGGGGAAATTGGGATAGGCAGTGACGCTCGGCCAATCTCACCACGGTGATACCGGATTCGGAATCAGACTAAATCTGAGACTCTGCGGGTCGGATCGCAGGCTGTCGCTGGGAATGTGGGGGGTGGGGACCCCCTCCCTGTTTTTGTGTAAGAATGTGATTCTGCGTCGTTTAGGTCTGATTTTTGCGTAAGAATATCATTCTAAGGGGATTAGGTTCACTGTGGTGGTCGGAGCGGCCGTGTAAAGCTCGAAGAATCAGTGGTTTGTGATGAGGATCGGACAAGTACGCAGACGGTTGGTGGGTGAGTCGGATCATGCGCAAGACGGGCACGGCGTGCCGTGCCCCTACGACATCGATGGCGATTTTTTCGGAATCCGTGTGGCGTGGAATGTCCCGAAAGGGCGAACTAGTCACGACAACTGGTGATTGCTCGATCCTGAATTTTTGGCGTGGAAACAGGCGCTAAGTAGGGTTCCGGGGCGGCTGTATGCGTCATGTAGCATGGGGCGATGTCTCAGCTTACCGACATTCAGAGTGGCGCGGTTGCGACCGGTGCGGTTGCACCTGGCACAGTTGCGCCTGGCGCGATAGCGCCTAGGGTCGAGGTGCGACGCGTTTATTTTCTCGCCGGGTGGATGGCGTTGACGTTGGGCTTGTTTTGGGCGCCGCTTCGTTCGGTAATTGCTTACGCGTCAGAGAACGATGACGCGTCCCACATTTTCATCATTCCGATTTTAGCGACTGGGGTTTTGTATCTCGATCGCGAGAGGGTGTTTCGGCGGGTGGGTTTTGACGCACTGGCAGGGGCCGTTCTAGCGACGCTGGGAGCGGCGATCGCGGTTTTCACCTGGCGCGAACAGATCGGAGCGGGAACGAACGAGCAGCTCACGTCCTACATGCTCGGGCTTGTCGTTCTCTGGATTTCGGGTTTTGCGCTCTCTTTCGGTCGTTCCGCTTCGTACGAGGGCCGTTTCGGTCTGCTGTTTCTGTTTCTAACCGTGCCATTGCCCGAGTTTCTTTTGAGCCGGGCGATTTATTGGTTGCAGGCGGGATCCGCGGCGGTTGTCGCAGTGCTGTTCGATATTGTGGATCTGCCTTATCTGCGGAGCGGATTTGTTTTTCATACCGCTCACATCAACATCGAGATCGCACAGGAGTGTAGCGGTATCCGGTCGAGCATGGCTGTGCTGATTCTCGCGCTGCTCGCGGCGCATTTCTATTTGAGGTCGGGCTGGAAGCAGGCGGTGTTCGTGGCGTGCAGCCTGTTGGTGATGATCATCAAGAACGGGGTGCGGATCGCGGTTCTGACGATCCTTGCGATTCACGTAGATCCGTCGTTTCTCTTTGGCAGACTGCATCGCGACGGAGGGGTTGTGTTTTTTCTGTTGGGACTCGCGCTGCTGGTGCCGGTGTTGTGGTTGTTGTCGAGAAGCGAGAGAAAAGTTCTCAGCGCAGATTCGGTCGCGAATCAAAGCTACTGAACGGCCGGCAAGAGCACAGACATGAGTGTCTGTGCCACACCAAGAACCAGCGAAAATGCGGGGAAATCGCGCGCCGGACGAACGGCGTTGATGCGCTGTTCGAGGCTGAAACAAGACGCAGCGGTCGGGCGGGGCGAGCCCCGCCCCTACAGTCGACGGAAGCGCGATCCGAATTCAGGCGTTAACAATAACGGGGCCGGCGATGGCATTGTGTTGCGATGTGGCTGTGCGAGTTGAATGCAGGGGACTGCGGGCTTACTTCTTTTCGGCGTTGTAGTAGTAGTCGCCGCGAGACTGCGATTTGTCGACCTGGTTCATGACCACGCCGATGAGATTTTTGTCGCGAAATTCCGAGGCAGCTTTTTTCGCAACTTCGTAGCTGGTTTCGCCCGCGCGCACGACAAACAGGACGCCATCGCAGAGGTCGGCGAGGCTGCTCGCGTCATGGACTGGAAGCGAGGGAGGGGAATCGAGAATGACCCAATCGAAGGCCGGCGTCACCGTGTCGAGCAGAACTCTCATGCGCTCGCTGAGCAGCAATTCGCTGGGATTCGAAACGCGGGTGCCACATGGAATGAAGCAAAGATTTGGCGTTTCACTGTTCTGGACGATGCGGTACTCGTCAGCTTCGCCGCGCAAATAGTCTGAGAGTCCGAGAGTGCTGGGGGCCCCGAGCGCCGTGTGTAGACGCGGGGCGCGCAAATCGGCGTCGATCAAGAGCACGCGTTTGTCGGCCTGACGAATGATGGAACGCACAAGATTGGTGGCGATGAAGGTCTTGCCCTCACCCTGCGTGCTGCTGGTGATCAGGACGCGGCGAAGACTGCGCATACCCGCGATTTGATAGAGACGCGAACGAAGCGTTCGGAATCGCTCTCCAACAACACGGCCGCTCTCGCCGGCGAGGGAAGCGCGCAGAGTTGAGTCGGCTTTCCACTCCGGATGCGTACAGCGAGCAACCAGGTCTTCATAGCGAAGCGTCGTGCTGTGCTCGTCAAAACGCTCGGTCTGGCGCGGTCGAACGACTTCTTCCGCAGAGCGCTTCGATGAGACTGGCTGGTCATAGACCGGAGTTGCGGTGGCACGCGGCGCTTGTTCGCCGCCGGCAGGGCGCGGGTTCGCCGCTTTTTCCTGCTCCGCTCGTTTCAGTGCTTCGTGAATACGGCTCATCGGGTCCCCTTACGTTTGCAACGGATGCCAGGTTTCAAAATCCGGGTCACGTCACGCAATTCAATTGGCGCCGCTGCCCTGCAATACGCTGTCGTCGAGCAATCCCCGTTTACCCAGGTTGCCCGGAGTTTCGAGCACGGGAATCATCGCGAGCACCGGAAGGTTGAGGCAAAGTTCCGCGTCGCGCTCGGTGTGCATGGACTTGTCGAGCAGGGCGATCAAGTAGAGAAAGCCGAGGCTCAGGAACAAACCTGCTCCGAGGCCGCCGCCCACAAAAACACCTTTCTTCGGGAACGACGGTTTGTCGGGCAGGCTTGGCGGATCGAGCACGCGAAACTGCTCGCTTTCCTGCTGAGTTTCCAGGTCGCTCGCCATCGCGGATTGCTCGCGCTTTTTGAGCAGGTCGTTGTAGAAGTCCTGTGCTGTCTGATAGTTACGGGTGATTTCCTTCAGTTGCTGTTCAACGACCGGACTAGCCTGTAAACGACCCTGGAGCTGTGTGATCTGCTCTTGAATCTGAGTCTGACGGCGGCTCAGGTCGGTGATGCTGAGCTCGTCCTGGCGAAGCTTGGCGCGGAGCTGCTGGACTTGCAGCGAATCCACCTTTGGAGTGGGAGTCGCGTTCTCGTCCGACTTTGGCGCAGCGACCATGCGCTTTTTGAAATCTTCAATTTGCTTCCTGAGCTTCACGACATCGGGATGCTCGGGGGTGTACTTAGCTTCGAGAACGGCGAGCTGTTGCTGGAGGTCGCTCAACTGACGATCGGGCGTTTCCGAACTGTTCTGAAAGATCGGCGAAATGATCGCAGCGCTAGCTTCTTGTTGGCTCAAGAGCGATTCGTTAAAGGTCTTGTCTTGCTGCGCGCGGCTCAGGGACTGAACGTTGGCCTCGAGCTGCCCGTTCAGGCCGTTGAGCAGGTTGAGGTTGGTCTGCTCTTCTTCGGGAAGCGAACCCAGATATTGGCGCTTGAAGCCGGCGAGTTTCTGGTCCTGTTCATCGAGCTTGCGCTTGGCTTCGTCGAGCTGGCTGGTCAAGAACGTCGTGGTTTGAACGGCCTGTTGCTCGCGTTCACGCGTGTTTTGCTGCATGAACATTGAGGTAATTTCGGTACAGATCTGCTGCGCGGTTTGCGGGTTGTCGAACACGACGCTTACATAAAAGCCCGGAAGGCTGTTGTGCAGAGTGCCGGGCATCTGGTCGATCGGTTTGATCGTTACGGCGGTACGGAGCTTGGCGACCAGATCTTCCATGTGAAGGCGCTGGCGCTGGTCGGCATACAAGCCAAACTTTTCGATGATGGGCTCGAGGCGGGTGCGGCTCAGAATTTGTTCCTGCATCGATGCCAAGCGGTGGTTGAGGTCGTCGGTGACGACGGGCTTGACGTATTCGGTCGGGATGCGGGGTTGATCCACGAGGACGAGCGTCTCCGACGTATATTTCTTGGGCAGGAGAAGGGCGATCGCAAGACCAATGGCGCCACAGCCAATGATTGCGATAGGCAGGATCCACCAATAAGAGCGGAAGACGCGGCGGACTTCAGAAACTGTAATTTCACCGTTTCGGATCATAATCTCTCGTTTTGTCCCAGAATCGGGGCCGCTGGGGCCAAGGTTTTGGCCGACAAAGCGTGCAAAAAAGTCACGATTCCGGGTGGTATAGTAAGCACGCCTCCTTCCAGCGCGGACCCTTTTGGAGCAGCAGTTTCTTCCGGTGTAAGCCTATATTTTACAGTCAGATACGGATGATCGGCGGTGGCGTTTGGGGCCGTTCTAGCTGGTAGTTGAGGCGGGATGTGGAAGTAATCTATCCACATTGGATAGGAGATGGGACTGAAGTGACCTTTCGTGCCTCAAAGTGAGACACGCGAGACACATTTTCGGGTGTACGGGTTCTCGATTGAGCTAACCCCCGTCTATTGAGAAGGTTTGAGAGAGGCACGAATTTGCGCTGGGGCGGAATCTTGGATTTCGAATTGCACCCACTTTCAGGTTCACCTCTTCACAAGAGCTCGACGAACCATGCCCACTCAACGGTCACTTCAACCGTATCGCGCGATTGCCGGCCTGGCGATTCTGGCTTCGGCGTTGACCGGCTGTTTGTCGAACCCGGCTGCGAAGAAGCAGAAGTTTTTCGATCAGGGCGAACGCGCGTTTAAACAGCAGCAGTATCCCGAAGCGATTATTTCGTACAGCCGTGCGCTGGAAATCGATCCGAAATTTGCGGATGCACATTTCCGGCTGGCGCAGTGCTTTGAAAAACAGGGCAATTGGCCCAGCGCGATTCAGGAATTGCAGCGCACGATTTCGCTGCAACCGACGAACCTAGCTGCGCAAACCGATTTCGCACAGATCCTCTTGGCCGCGGGCAAGGCGCAAGAAGCGAAGGATCGAGCGAACACCGTGTTGCAAAGCGATCCTGGAAATACTGATGCGCAAATGTTGTTGGCGAATGCGGATGCGAGTTTGGGGGATACAAAGGCGGCACTTGCGGAGGCACAGCAGGCGGTGGCTTCCGGCGTGTCTCCAGCGCGTGCGCTGCTGAACCTGGCGGTGATCCAACAAAAAGCAGGGAAGGACGACGACGCGGAAGCGACGCTGAAGAAGGCGGAAGCAGCGGATTCGTCTTCGACGAACTCGCACATGGCGTTGGCAAGCCTGTATGCGCGGCATGGTCGCTGGAAGGATGCGGCAGACCAGTTCAGTGCGGCGATTTCGATTGCTCCACACGATCCGACACCGCGCAGCGCGTTGGCGGCGTTGTATGTGAAGCAGGGCGACACGGCTGCAGCAGAGAAGGTACTGAGTGACGCCAAGATTCAAGCGCCTGACGATCCGGCGATGTACCGATTGCTGGGGGACTACTACGTAGCACGCAACAGCTATCCCGCGGCACTGAAAGAATTCGGAGAGATTTCCGCGCGGCACCAGAACGACGTTGCGGTGAAGAGGACGTATGTCCAGCTGCTGATTCTGGAGCATCGGCTCGATGAGGCGAATCAACTTGACGAAGAGATTTTGAAGAAGACGCCGCAGGATCCGGAGGCGCTCGTTCTGAGAGCGCAAATACAGATTCAGCAGGCGAACTTTGATCAGGCGATGCTGACGCTGCGAACGGCGTTGAAACTCGATCCCGACAACGCGATGGGGCATTTCCAGTTGGGAATGGCGCTGCAAGGAAAGGGCGAACGGCAGCAGGGAGAAGTGGAATGGCGCAAAGCGGTTCGGCTGCGGCCGGATTTTGGTCAGGCTTGGTCGGCGTTAGGTTCGGCGGCTTCGCAGCGCGCGGATTGGAGCACGTTGGATTCGATTGGGGCGGAACTGAGGAAGATCTCGCCGAAATCTCCGGAAGGTTATCTATTTCAAGCGACGGCGAACTTCAATCAAGGGCAAGCTGCCGAGGCGGAAGATTATCTAAGGCAGTTCGTGAAAATTGCGCCGCAGGATGCGCTGGGATACGTGAAGCTCGGCGAGTTGCGGACGCATCAGAAACGCTGGGCTGAGGCCGAGGATTTTTATCGGCAGGCGATGGCGCGCGACTCGAATTCGATGGCGGCGGTACGCGGGCTTGTTTCGTTGGAGATTGATCGCGGACGACCGGCGGAGGCAGTGCGCATCGCGCAAGAGCATGCCGACAAGAATGCAGGCGACGTCGCGGCGTTCCTGTTGCTGGGGCAGAGTCAGGTGAAGGCGGGGCAGCCAGCCGACGCGGAGCGATCGTTTCAGCGGGCGGTGTCGATTGACGGACAGAATATAGATGCGGTCGTTGCGCTGGCGCAGTCGCAATCTTCGCAGGGTCAAAGGACGCAGGCGGTTGAAAGTTATCGGAAAGCTGCAGCGATGGCGCCGGGGAGCGCTGAGCTGCAATCGGCGCTGGGAGGCGCTTACGAGGCGACCGGGGATTGGCAGCAGGCGGAGGCTACTTATCGGCGGGCGCTGGGATTGCGGGCGGATTTTGGGCCGGCGGCGAACAATCTTGCTTACTTGATGCTGGAGCATGGTGGAGATCTCAACGTGGCGACGAGCCTGGCGCAGACGGCACGCAGGAATATGCCGGGGCTTCCTAATCCGGCCGACACGTTGGGGTGGGCTTACTATCGGGGAGGGTTGTTCAGTTCGGCGGCGCCGATGTTTGAGGAAGCGGTGAAGAAGGAGCCGGGGAACGCGACGTATCATTATCATTTGGGATTGGCGTATCAGAAGCTGAATGATGCGGGGCGAGCCAAGGCGGAACTGCAAAAGGCGATTAGCGTGGATCCGAAGTCGGCGATTGCGGAAGAGGCGCGCCGGGCGGAGTCGCAGGGTGACGGCGGGTCTTGATCTTCCTTGCAAAGATCACTCTAAGAAAACGGCTTTTGAATCAGGGGATTACGGCGACGGCCTGGTTGGAATCAGAGCTTTCGTCGCCGCTGGAATCGACCGAGGTGGCCACGTAGAAATAGGTCGTTCCTGAGGAAACTGAAGCATCTGAGAAGGTTAGGGCGTTGATCAGCGACGTGTTTATCTTGACGTAGCCGCTGCCGCTTACCGTACTTCTATATACGTTGTAGCCCGCCACGGTTGAAGAACTTGCGGTCCAATTCAGCGAAACATTGTGAGTCTGTTGCGAAGCGGCGGTGCCGGTGAAATTGACTCCGGTCACGTTGGCGTTGGCGACGGTCGCGGTCTGTGTAGTCGGACTGAAAGTGAAGCCGGACTTGCTTGGCGTTACCGAATAGGTGCCGCTAGACAGACCTGGAAATGAATAGGCGCCGGAGGAGTTTGCGGTGGCGGTCGCGCCGACGGGACCGGTCAAGACCACGGCAGCGCCGTTGCCTGCGGATGCCGGGCTGATGGTGCCGGAAAGCGTGAAGGTCGGGCTTGTCTGAGCTTTCGAGGTGAAGTTCACGCCCGTGATGTCGCTCGTTGAGATGCTGGCGGCTTGGGTCGTGGGATTGAAGCCGAATCCGGAGGCGCTTGGTGTGACGGCGTAGGTTCCCGCGGACAGACCCGAGAAGGTGTAAGTGCCACTGCTGGAAGCAGTTGTGGTGGCTGTGGATTCGCCGCTCAGAGAGAGCGTCGTGGTCGCGCTGGGAGTTGGGGTGACGGTGCCAGAGATGGCGAAGGTGGTCTGACCGGCCGGCGTTCCTGGGTTCTGGACCGTGGCGCTGCTGTTGGGCTTCACGTTACCGGTGCAGCCGATGGCGCACACCAAGGCCCCCGAAATGGCGAGCCACATCGCGGCTCTAACCCAGAGCCGAATTTGCTGGTAAGTCTGCCTCGCAGGTCGCATTGGCTCTCCGAACCGTTATTGGCTCAGGGTACCAAGAGGCAGGGGACGTACGCTCCGAACGAAAGGCCAAATCCGGTACAGGTGTTCGAGCCTGTACGCAAGGTGGGTATATATCACGAATTGAGCTGTACGCGGAGCGATATCGCCCCACGGGACGGCAGACTGGGGCGATGCGGGCGTCAGGGGATGGTGACGGTGACCTGGTTCGAGTCGGAGCTTTCGTCGCCGGTGGAATCGACCGAGGTGGTCACGTAGAAGTAGGTGTTCCCGTTGGTGACCGACAAGTCTTCGAAGGTGGTGGTGGTGACCAGCGAAGAATTAATCTTCACGAAGCCGCTGCCGCTGGAGTTGCTGCGGTAGACGTTGTAGCCGCTGACCTTGGAGGTGCTGGCGCTCCAGTTGAGGCTGACGGCGTGCGGCGCGTTGGAGGCGGCGGTGAAGTTGACGCCGGTCTTGTTGGCGCCGTTGACGGTGACGGCCGAGCTGGCCGGGGTGAAGGCGAAGCCGGAGAGGCTTGGCGTCACGGTGTAGTTGCCGTTGGCGAGGCCGGTGAAGGTGTACGCGCCCGACGAGCTGGTCGTCGTGGTGGCGGCGGCCGCTCCGCTCAGCGTTACGGTTGCACCGCTGCCACCGCTGGTGGGAGTGATTGTGCCGGAGATGCTGAATGTGGCGGTGGAGGTCGAAGTGAAGTTCGCGCCGGTGATGCTGGCGGTTGAGAGCGTCTCTGCGAGCGAAGTTGGGCTGAAGGTGAAGCCGGTGTGGCTAGGTGTGACGGCGTAGGTGCCTTGCGCGAGGCCGGTAAAGGTGTAGGAGCCTGATGAGTTCGTGGTGGTTGTTGCGCTGGATTTGCCGCTGAGGGCTACCGTGGTGCCTGAGGCGGCAGCGCCACTGACCGTACCCGAGATGGAGAAGGTTTGCGGGGCGTTGGCGGTGGCAGTGAAGTTGGCACCGGTGACGTTGGCGGTGGTGATGGTTTCGGCGAGCGAGGTCGGGCTGAAGGTGAAGCCGGTGTGACTTGGCGTCACGGTGTAGCTGCCCTTGGCGAGGCCGGTGAAGGAGTAGACGCCGGAGGCGTTCGCGGTGACCGTCGCAGAAGAGGTGCCGGTGAGAGCTACGGTTGCGCCGTTGCCGCCTGAGCCGCTGATGGTGCCAGAGATGGAGAAGGTCTGGGGAGCGATAGCTGTCGCAGCGAAGTTCGCGCCGGTGATATTGGCGGTGGTGATGGTTTCTGCGAGAGAAGTTGGGCTGAAGGTGAAGCCGGTGTGGCTAGGCGTCACGGTGTAGCTGCCCTTGGCAAGACCGGTGAAGGAGTAGACGCCGGAGGTGTTTGCGGTGACCGTCGCTGACGATGTGCCGGTCAAGGCCACGGTCGCGCCGTTGCCGCCCGTGCCACTGATCGTCCCGGAGATCGAGAACGTTTGGGATGAAACCGCGGTCGAGACGAAGTTCATTCCGGTGACATTCGCGGTGGTGACGGCGGCGGCGAGGGAGGCAGGATTGAACGTGAAGCCGGTGTGACTCACGGTCACCGTGTAGTTGCCCTTGGCAAGATCGGTGAAGCTGTAAGCGCCGCCCGTGTTCGTGGTAGTCGCCGCTACAGCAGAGCCGCTCAACGTCACGGTAGTGCCCGAAGCGCCGGGGCCGGTCACAGTTCCGGCAATCGAGAAGTTGTTCGCCGCTGCATTGTTCACGGTCACCGAAACGACGGCGCTGGTCGTCGTGTTACCTGCTGCGTCTTTTGCGATCGCAGCCAGTTGATGGGCGCCGTTCGCAACCTTGGTCGTATCCCAAGCAATACCGTAAGGTGCAGCGGTTTCCAGCGCGCCGACGTTCGCACCGTCGACCTGGAATTGAACGCTGGCTACGCCAACGTTGTCCGCGGCTGATGCGGTTACGTTTACCGTTCCCGAAACGGTTGCGGATGGGGCCGGAGCGGTGATCGAGATGCTCGGTGGCGTCTTGTCCGCGGCGTTGTTATTGACGGTAACGGTCACGACCGCGCTCGTCGTGCTATTGCCGGCGCCGTCGGTCGCAATGGCCTTCAGCGTGTGCGAGCCGTTCGCGCTCTTCGACGTATCCCACGCGTAGGCGTAGGGCGCGGCCAACGCGGGCGCGCCGACATTCGCTCCATCAAGTTCGAATTGCACGCCGGCGACGCTGACATTGTCCGAAGCATTCGCGGTTACGGCCACAACGCCTGAAACCTTGGCACCACTGGTGGGAGCGGTGATCGACACCGCCGGCGGCGTCGTGTCCTTCACCGTGTTGTCAACCTTGATCGCAACGGGTGCGCTGGTTGCAGAATTTCCCGCGTTATCCGTGGCGGCAGCCGTGATGGTGTGTGAACCGTTCGAAAGAGTCGATGAGTCGAGGACGTAGGCGTACGGGGAAGCAGCAAGATCCGGCCCAACGTTATTGCCGTCAACGCGGAACTGCACGCCATTCAAGGTGCCACTATCGGAAGCCACAGCCGTCAAGTTGACTTTGCCGGAGAGCGTTGCGCCTGCCGCAGGCGAGGTTACCTGCACAGAGGGAGGAGTGTTCTTGCCGCCGGAAGTCGAGAATGTCTGATCAGAACTGGCTGCTGAATCGCTTCCGCTCGTCGATCGAACCCGGAAATGATAGGTCGTGCCTTGTGCCAACGATGTGAGCGCCATCTGATGCGCGGTTACCATGGTGCTGCTGGCCGGAGTGCTCGCGCCGTAAGCCGTTGAAGTGCCGTAGTCGATTGCCGAAGTTGCGGGCTCGTTGGTCGCCCAACTCAACTGCACCGAAGAATTTGTCGCGCCGCTCGCTTGTACGTTTGAGATAGAGAGACTTCCGGTTGGGTCAGACGTGGTCCCGGCGTTGGTCGAACTGACAACTCCAGCGCAGCCGCTGAGCCCAAGACTCAGCGCGACAACCGCAAGCGTAAGGAAGAAAAATAGTGAACGTCTGCTTGCAGAGAAAGCTGCACTCGACATTTATCGATGACCCCAGTCAATCCGCGAAATCGCGCAAAGAAATTCCGACTAATTTGCTTACGCAGTTCGGAGACTACTGAGGGCAGCAAAGACAGGTAACTGAACACTCGACGCAAATGAGGGCAACGAGGTGGGAGGGCTCAGTACTGTCCAAAAGGGCAACCCTGTTTATGGGAGTGCGAGGCCGGAGGCGGCTTGGCTATGAGTCCATGATAGTAAAGGGCTTGAGAGGATCGCGAGCTGCCGCGCGCGATTCCTAGTACCGCGACTGTCACTAGCCCACTTTTGCCCTTAGAATAGGCGTTATTCTGGGCGGCGAGCTCGTTCCGGCGATGACGTCGCGACTTCCGACTAACCGCCTGAGGAAGCTTTGCGGTACCGACGCTCGACTTTTTTCGAAGGCTCGGGCTCGTTCGCAACGACCCCCAGCCGTTGTTTCAAATGACTGTCGAGTTCCGTGAGCGACCGGTCAAGGTTTCGCAGAGCAAGCCGCAGGTGGGGGATCTGCTCGCGCGCGAGTTCAATCATGAATCGGTCTTCATCGTCGGCACGGTTGCGCGAACGAGATACATATTCGCCGGCGCCTTGGAGCAGCTCTCCCAGCAAAAATAGGTTGTCAGCGCACATCGTTTGCTTTGACATAGGGACCTATTCGATTGAAGTAACCGCTTTCTCCAACGCAAGAATAGTTTCCTGCGCTGTGGAAACCATACCGTCGTAGGTCTAAAGGCGGGAAGGGAACCCATTAGTGGGCTTGACAGATGATGTCGCAAGCGATTTCCTGAGATCGAGCGTGTCAGAGAGACGCCAAGTTGTTGAAGACAAAAGTCAGTAGTTCGCCCGGGCGGCGTCGGGTAAATACGGTATCGACCTCGGGCACGGTCGATAGTCGAATACTGAAAGGCGCCGAAAGGCGTCATGTCGAGGGAGGAATCGTTTTATTATGCTGGCCGCTTTGGTATCGGTCGTGTTGCTCGTTATTGCCGGGCTCGCGGCTTACATCGTTTATCTAACGCCCAACCCAAAGGACCACATCTAGCCGGGTTCTTATCCGCAAACCATCTTCGTTTGAAAGGCGCGCTTCGGCGCGCCTTTCTTTTTTTCACTTCCATTTGCTTGGACAGCCGACGCATGTGCGAACGGAGGATGTTTCTGCTAAATTGCTAAAGCACGTCGGAGAGGTGTCCGAGCGGTTTAAGGAGCACGCTTGGAAAGCGTGTGTAGGAGAAATCCTACCGTGGGTTCGAATCCCACCCTCTCCGCCATCTTCTAGTTTGGCGCTAGCGTTTACTCCACCACACGATACTTACGCCGACGCAGACTACTGCAATCCCGATCCAGCGGTTTCGGCTGATGCGCTCTCCCAAAAACACTTTTGCGCCGAACGCGCCGGCGGCGTAACTCAACGCGCTGACCGGCACAACGAAACTTACTTCCTGAAACGACAGGATGCCGAGGAGTGAAAAAAATCCGAGGCTCATCAGCAGGACACCCAACCACATCCAGGGTAATCGGAGCGAATTGATCACGAAAAGGAACAGCGCTTTTGGGCGGAAGTCGTGAACTTCGCCGATACTCTTCATCGCCTTGCTGACGCACAGTTCGCCGCCCGTACCCGCCAGGACGATGAAGAAGAAAAAGATGGCCTCGCGCACGGCTAGATCGCTCCCGAGGCCGGCGTCGTACTCGGCGCCGTGCGTCCCACGATGAATACACCCAGGCAAATCACCGACACTCCGAGCCACCGCAACGGCGAGATCGTCTCACCGAGAACGAAGTAGCTCAGCACCGTAAGAAAGAAATAGGACAGGGAAGTCGCGGGCTGCACATAGCTATAGTCGGCCCAAGTCAACAACAGCATATGCGCGATAAAAAAGGTCAGCAGGCACGCGATGCCCAGCCAGACGTAGCCTGCCGTCAGCGCGTGAACCGCAAACGAAAACCATTCGCTCGTCGTCGCCGAAGTCACCGCGCCGACTCGCTTCATCCCCTTGCCGAGAAACACGTTACCCAGCGGACCTGAGACGATGCTGATCAAAATCAGTGGAATAGTCTTCAGTTGGAGTCTGCGAGTATGCGTCACGTGATCGGTTTCAACGGCTGATTCAGGGTAACAAAACCGGAGATCCGGCGTTGGAGTGTCCGAAGGAAGTCGCTGTGAAGGGGCCGCCACAGAGGCTGCGGGGCCCTCCCGGCCGAAGAGCGTCGACTTCCTATGCTAATATCAAGGCTGGCCAATTCCGGCTCACACTCTTCGCAACTCATCCGATCTACCTTGAAGCGACAGTATTTTCGCCAAGGAGCATGCGTACGGCAACGCCTAGAGTCAGCGACCACTCGCACCAAAATCTCGAATTGAGGTGCTATGGTCTCAGGAGTTAGCGAGTACATTCCGCTTTTCGCGGCGGCGATTCCGTTTGTCTATTATCTGATCGTTCTCTACAGCGCGAGCCGTTATTTCACGCAGGAAAAAAACGTATCGCAGAATCTCTCCGAGTTTACTCCGCCGGTCAGTAACTTGAAGCCAGTGCGCGGTCTCGATCCCGAAGCATACGACAATTTCGCGAGTCTTTGCCGTCAGGACTATCCCGAATATGAGTTGATCTTTTGCGTCACCGACCTTACCGATCCTTGCGTGCCTGCAATCCACCGATTGATGCGGGATTTTCCTGATCGCAAGATTCGCTTGCTCTGCAGCGCCGGACATACGGCCATCAATGACAAAGTCGCTAAGCTGCGCCTGATGGAGCGGGAAGCGCTCTACGAAACAATCGTCATCAACGACTCCGACGTGCGTGTCGACCCGGGCTACCTGCGCCGTGTGGTTGCCCCGCTTGCTGATCCGCACATCGGCGGCGTCACTTGTTTTTACGTTTCGGCGCACGACCGCTCGCTCGTCGAATGTCTTCAGACGGTAGGCATGATTTCCGACTTCTATGCGGGGGTGCTGGTCGCCTGGCAACTCGACGGTGTGCACTTTGCGCTTGGTCCGACGATGGTCTCCACGAAACAGCGTATCGCGGGCTTCGGCGGCTTCCAGGCGCTTGAGAATCGTCCTGGAGACGATCTGCTCTTCGGGCGCCTGATCGCCGAACAGGGTTATGAAATGAAGCTGTTGCCAAGCGCCGTCGAGACTGTTCCCGATTTTGCAGGCATTCGCGAACTTCTCGCCAAGCGACTGCGTTGGATGACGGTGATGCGCAACATGCGTCCTTGGGGCCACTTCGGTTTGATCTTTACGGTGGGACTTCCTTGGTCGATCCTCGCCGTTCTGCTTCATCCTAGTGTAATCGTTGTCGCTGTATATCTCGGCGGGTACGCAGCCTTTCGCGCTGCGATCACCTGGCTTATCGGGGTACACGGGCTCAAGCAGAAGGGAATCTGGACGAAAATGGCGCTCATCCCATTCTGGGACGCACTGGCATTTCTGATCTGGCTGGCGAGTTTCACGCGATCGTCAATCCGGTGGCGTGGCGTAACGTATCAGCTAAAGAACGGTCAATTTGCATCGCCGAGCCGAGATCTCACCTCATCGTCGTATTCGCCCACAAAAAGCGATTCGTAGCCGTCAGCGCTTCTTCGCGACGCTGCCAGCCACACTGCCATTTCCGGTTGCCAACGCCGCGCTCTTTGCCACTCCGCCAATATTGGTCTGTAGCCGGCGAGCGTTCCGCGGTTCGCGCCAATTTACCTGGGGTAGCATCATCGTTGAATCAACGCGGTCCTTGTACTTCAACGCAATGTTCATCAGCGAATCCAGCAGGGAATCCGACAAAAAGTGCGGTTTCAATCCCAAGTCCAAAAGTTTGGAGTGCTTCGCGTTGTAGTAGTGCTGTTCGGACTCCACGCGCGGGTCCGGAATGTGATCGACTTCCACCTTCATTCCCAACGATTTCCCCGCCTCCTGTACCTTGAGGGCGATGTCGAGAACGGAAAACTGCTCCGTAAACTGGTTGTAGACACGACATTCTCCGCGCTTCGCGGGTGTCAAACACGCCAGTTCAATGCAACGCACGGTATCGCGAATATCCAGGAATCCGCGGGTTTGCCCGCCTTTCCCGTAAACCGTCAAGGGTTGACCTATCGCAGCCTGCACGCAGAAACGATTCAGCACCGTCCCGAACACTTCGTCGTAGTCCAGTCGGTTAATCAGCGCTTCGTCCATCGCCACTTCATCCGTAAGCGTGCCGTACACGATGCCTTGATTTAGATCCGTGGCGCGCATGTTCCAGATCTTGGTCGCAAACATCATGTTGTGACTGTCATGCACTTTCGAGAGGTGATAGAAGGACCCGGGCTGCTTGGGATACGGGAGCACGTCGCGACGGCCATTGTGCTCGATCTCTATGTAGCCCTCTTCGATGTCAATGTTCGGCGTGCCGTACTCGCCCATCGTGCCCAGCTTGATCAGGTGACAATCCGGCTGCGTTTCGCGGATCGCGAACATCACGTTCAAGGTGCCCACCACATTGTTCACTTGGGTGGAAACCGCGTGCTTGCGATCAATCATCGAATACGGCGCCGACCGCTGCTCCGCGAAGTGAATAATGGCTTCGGGCTCAAACTGTTTCATGGACTCGAGGAAAAACTCATAGTCCACTACGTCGCCGACAAATAGATCGATATTTTTGCCCGTCAGTCGCGACCACTCCCGCAGCCGGTCGCTGAGCGGAAGAATGGGCGTCAAGGTCTGCGCGCCGAGTTCGTGATCCCATTGCCGGCGCACGAAGTTGTCCACGATCGACACATCATGTCCTTTCGCCGAAAGGTACAACGCCGTCGCCCAGCCGCAATATCCGTCTCCGCCTAGAACCATTACTTTCATCAAGTCTCCCCTTGAATGCTTTTCCGTCCGAATAGCGCCAGACGGGCTGAAACGGCCCTTACATCATTCCCTAATGACTGAAAATCGTTCCAGGGCGGACGAGAATCGCAGCCCCGAAACCAACGCTAAGTCCTGTACCACTAGATTGTAGGAGGTATTGCGACAACCTCCGGTTTCACCTTAACTGACCGATCCCGCTCGAAGGTCTTCGGTCTGCGGGTACTTCTCAAGCTCCTTTTCGGTGTACACGACACGATTCATCCCAACGACGCATATGGCTAAACCGAAGACACCCACGACACAATTCCAAAGTCGCATACAGAGAAGTGTCTCCGCCCCTCCTTGAATCCCCGTCAACAGAAACAACGCGTTGAACGCACTCTCGCCCACGCCGATTCCGCCCGGTGTTAGCGGCAGGCTGTTGACCAAATGCCCGACCGGCGCCACCAGCGCCAAACGAATCGAGAACGAAGCAGGGTGCACAGCGAACAATGCCAGCGCCGTCACCACCACCAGCGCTAGGTTCGCCAGCAGCGACAGCAAGAATGCATAGATCAACGTCAGTTGGTCCTTGCCTTGAAGCGACAGCGCGTCAATCACCCTCAGGGCGAGAGTCTGGATGCCTGGCCAGCGGCCGAGTAAGCGCGATATCAAGTTGCGCGTCGGAGCGTAGAACATCACGAGCGTGGAACCTGCCGCCATGCCGACCGCCAGCAATCCGTCAAGCGCTAAGACACGACGCAAAGCGGGAACCGAACGGATCAAGTCCGGGAAAAACGGCGCGAAAAGCAGCGGCAAGAGCACGAGCGAGAAAAGTCCTACAACGCGGTCAAGAATCAGAACCGTCGCCACCTCAGTGCGTCGTCCGCGATTCTCGCGGGTCGCATATACCAGCTTGGCGATGTCGCCGCCCGCGGCCCCTGGCAGAAATGTGGAGAAGAGGAAGCCGACCAGGTTCAACTGGATCGAATTCACAAGTGAAAGCGAGAGCTTAGCGCTGCGGAACAGGAGGGAAGCGCGCACCGACATGAACAAAATATCCAGGAAGAGAAATCCGACTGCGGCCGCCGTCACGCGACCCTCATGCTGCAATCGGCCAAGCGAGGTGAAATCGAGCCGGCCTGACCTCGCCAAATAAACCAGGATCGCGACGCCAAACGCCACGCGCAACGACACGAGTATCATCTTCCGCAGGACGGAATCTTTCTCGCTCCTCGAAGCCTTCGCTAAAGCTTCAGTTTGGAGCATGGTTCGCGGATACGTTCGTCAACAGAAACTTCCCCCCGCTCGTTGCCACCGTTCGAAAATTCTCAGCTCCCATCAGCTTTTCGATGCGCTCAGTGCCCATCTTGGACACGACCAAATAATATCGAGCGGGACCCAACCAAAGTTCTTTAAATTCGGAATCGGTCAGGAAAACAGCCGGAGCCCCTTGTGCCGCCGCCCCGTACTCTAAGTTATTGAACTTCCCATTCAAGAGCAACGGGTCCTGGCCTGTGTAGAAAATCACCGACGAGAATGTGTAGTAGTGATGATCGATGATCAATTTCCCAGGCGGTGCTGCGAGGTAGGCATTCGCCAGCGGCCGCGACGACAGGTAAGGATCGAATACCACCAGCGCCAACCGCGCCGCATGAAAAAACACCACCATCATAACGCCGGTCGCCAGGAATGCCCGCATCCCCGTCCACCGCAAATTGCCAGCCGCACCCAGCAGAAAAGCGATACCCGCCACACACAGCGGCAATCGCAGGTATGCGAACGAATCGAACGTCAGGTCGAGCATGTGTCCTAGCGACAAAGTATAGGCAGAGGGATGGCGCGCTAGTGCCGACGCGATGTCCCCGGGCGTGGGCAGATTGCGCACGGCAAACGCGATGCCCATCGTGGTCAACGCTGCCATTGCTGCAATGGCACCCAGGACGCGTCTTCCCCACTTGATCCACTCGCTTTCGGCATCCATCGCCGATCCCAGCAGCAGCGCCAGCGCCGGGTAGCACGGCATGGAGTAATACTCCTGCGTCGTCGAGAATGTGAAGAAAACCAGAATGAATCCGGTCAAGCAAAGCGCCATTAACCGTGCGCGCCCCGCGCGATCGATCGGCTTGAAGGACAGTTTCACGATCGCGGGGAGATACACGCTCCAGGGAAACAACCACAACAGATGGAACAGCCAGAACCACAACCGCGGCACCGTGTTGTAGTCGCGCGGATATCGCAGATTCAGAAAACGCAGCAATTGCTCGTTGATCACGTAGAACCAGAGGAATCCGTGATACAGACCGGGGCCGCTCTTCAGTGTCCACGCGAAGTAGGGAGGATTGCGGAGAGTGGCCAGCACATGCCACGGCGCAGCGATCAGCAGCACGATCAGCGTTCCACTGAGTGGTCGCAACCGCTCCCATGTTCTACGCACGAACAGTTGTTTCGTCGCGTACAGATAGATCACGGCAGCCGCAATCGGAAAAACCACTGCAATCAGGCTCTTCAATAACAGGCCGACGCCGAGGCCCGCCGCGAAAACCGAAGCCCATAGTCGCGGCCGTGCCTCCTCTTCCTCGAGCGCGCGCAAAAACGCCCACATCGCCAGCTCGATGGTGAACGTCAACATCACGTCGGGAATCTGCACGCGCGTAAAGAGGAACAGCCCCACGCAAGTCGAGACACACAAACCGGCGTAAAATCCCGCCCGTTTACTGAACGCCCACATGCCGAACGCCGCAGTTAGCAGCCCCAGCGCGATCGCGGACAGGGCCACCGGCAGCCGCGCTACCCAGTCCGTCGCGACCAAAAACTTGTAGCTGATCGCAATCAGCCAGTAAATCAGCGGCGCTTTCTCGAGATAGAGAACGCCGTCAAGCCGCGCCGTCACCCAGTCACCGCTGAGCAACATCGTCTTGGCAATTTGCGCTTGCACCGCATCAACGTCATCCATTAAGGATGGCGGCGACACCACACAACCTAAATAAATTGCGGCAGCGAAGAGGACGACGAGAAATATGAGGAACTTACGGCTCTGAAAGAGATCGCTCATTCGGGGCAGGCAGCTAAAGTGTAACTTTCCATCGTTTCATCCACAGAAATAGTATGAGCAGACCCCACAAATGGTACCCGACGTTGATTTGTCTCTGGAAGTGTCTCGTCTTGAGAGATGTGATGCCATCCTGGCGAAAGAGTTGTCCATACTCCCCTAGTCCAAATTGCAGCGCGTCTTCCAAGAGCCCGCGCAACGGTCCCCTCATCCACTCATGCGCTGGAATATCGAATCCGATTTTCTTGCGCCGCAGCGTTTCTGCCGGGAGCTTGTTCTTCATCAGTTCGCGCAACACCACCTTCTGTCGCGATCCGCGAATCTTGAGGTCGGCAGGAAGCGACGCCGCAAATTCAACAATACGATGATCCAGGAACGGAGGGCGCACTTCCACCGAGTGCGCCATGCTCATGCGATCGCTTTTCGTCAGAATATCGTCGGCCAGATAAAATTTTTGGTCCAGCCAAAGAAATGGTGCCAAGTCATCGTCCGTCGCTGGCAGGTTTTTCATTTCGCTGAGGACGCTGTCCAGCGTAGTCGGCAGCGGCTCATAAAGAATCGCGCTCAGGTCGGTCTGAGCGAACGTCCCGTTCCAATACACGTGGGCCCGCTCAGGCGGCATCAACGTCCCTTCAAGCAGTCGGGTTGCTTTGTACTCGAATCCGATCTTTTCGTCGGACACCGGCCATTTCCGTAGCGCGGCAAGGCCCGCGGAAATAATACTGCGAGGCAGCTTTCGCAGATTCTCTGCGATTCGATTCGCGCGATACGTCATATACCCGCCAAAAAGCTCGTCCGCGCCTTCGCCGCTCAACGCAACTGTTGTTTTCTGCTTGCATAGCTTTGACAGGAACCACACGGGTAGTGCGCCGGCATCCGCGCTCGGCTCGTCCGAGTAATAGGCAAATTCTTCGATCGCACCGGCGAGGTCGAGAGCCGGATTCAAATCCAATTCGTCGTGCTCGGTCCCATATTCCTTCACGATTTTCCGAATGTGGCCGGACTCGTCGAAACTCCGCCCGCGAAAGGAAATGGAAAAGGACTTCAACCGCGACGAGCTTGCCTTCACCGCGTAGTGCAACACCGAAGTCGAATCGAGTCCGCCGCTCAGCCAGATACCCAGCGGCACATCCGAGATCATGTGCTCGCGAATCGACTCTGCCATCAATCCATCGAGTTGTTCCGTGGCTTCAGAAAGTGAAATGCTGGAGGTTTTTCCATAAGGCAATTCCCAGTAGCTCGCGGCGCTGACTTTCCCATCCTTCCACTCCATCCATGTGCCTGATGGAACTTTGCGAATGCCGTCGATCATCGTCCACGGCTGCGGAATGTAGTTCAGCGACAGATAGGAATCGAGCGCTTCGCGGCTTAACTTCCGCTCGATCTCAGGATGAACGAGAAGAGCTTTCAGCTCGGAACCAAAGTACAGATCCTTGCCCCGCCGCGAGAAATACAATGGCTTGATGCCCATCCGATCGCGAGCCAGCACCAACCGTTTCTGCGGCAGATTCCATAACGCAACCGCAAACATGCCGCGCAGCCGTGCGAAACACTCCGTATCCCATTGCAAGAACGCTTTCAGCACTGTCTCGGTGTCTGAGTGTGATGAAAATCTGTGTCCCAACGCCTCAAGTTCGCATTTCAGCTCGGCGTAATTGTAAATTTCGCCGTTGAAGACAATTCCACTCTCGCCGCCATTCTCCAGAATCGGTTGGTCCCCGCACTCCAAATCGATGATCTTTAGTCGCGCCGCGCCGAGTGAGAAGGTGTCGGAACAGAAAACGCCCTGCTGGTCAGGGCCACGGTGTGCCAAGGTCCCCACCATCTCGCGCACTTTTTCGCTGGGAGGCTGCGAACCTTTATGTGTAAATCCGGCTATGCCGCACAATCCTGGATATCCTTCGAAACGCAGCCTTGAGATTTGCAGTGATCCGAACCTGGAGGCCCGACCCGCCTCCGCAAGCTTACACTACGACCTAACAGCGACGTCTGCCTGTCTCCCTCACTGGTCTTCCACCCCCGGGCAGAGGACAGAATCGATAAATGCCCGATCGCAGTCGCCAAATTTCGTCGAAGTTCTGATCTGTCTTTTCTTCACCGTCTGAGAAAGGATTGACAATTCGACGCGAAAAGAACTATTCAAGATGCACGAAAGCAAACGCAACTTTAGGAAAACAAACGAAACCAGGTCGTTTATCGAACACACTATGACGGAAATCTCGCTTCGCCGAATTGCCTCACGCATCTTTTTTCCGGGCATCTTGATACTGAGTGGTTTTTTTTACGCGAGCCCTCTGCACGCGCAGCGGAACGTTGTGGTTGTGCGTCCCAAGGAAATCGATGATGTTCTCGTGAATCCTGGAATGGGGATCACCACTTTCCAGCGCTTCAACGGACAGGAGCCGAACCCGCCACTGAAATGGTCGGAAGTCGGCCCGGTTGCGAAATTGCCTCAAGCATCTTCGAAGCCGGATTTTCCCGACACTTCAGTGTCGTACTGCCGTTGGTATTGGAACGTTCTCGAGCCGGAGCCTGGAAAGTTCAATTGGGCGATCATCGATCTAGCGATTGTCGAAGCGCGTGCGCACGGACAGAAACTCGCGATTCGACTGATGCCGTATTCGAACGAAGATCCTTTGCCGGAATGGTTTCGAAAATCCGGCGCCAAGCGCGCCAACAAGGACTCCGACAAAGACGGAAAAATCTGGCAGCCCGATTTCGCCGATCCGTTGTACTTGAAGTATTGGACTGAACTGGTCGCCGAGACAGGCGCTCGCTACGACGGCAATCCCTACCTGGACAGCGTGGACATCTCATCCGTCGGCTACTGGGGCGAAGGCTGGAGCCCGTACATGCCGGCGTTCTCCGTGCAAAAAACGCTGATCGATATCTGGATCGACGCGTTTAAACGCACGACCCTCTTGATGAATTTCGACGAGCCCGAAGCGCTCGCCTACGGAACGCAACACGGTGCCGGCTGGCGTCTCGATTGTTGGGGCGACATGCGCGTGAAATCGAACGATCCGTATTTCCCCGCAGAAATGTTGGAGATATATCCGCAGCAAATCGTGCGAACCGGGATTCAGGACGTCTGGCAGCGAAGTCCAGTCTCGCTTGAAACTTGCTACACCGTGCCCGGCTGGAAGGAACAGGGATACGACGTAGACTACATTCTCGCTCAGGCGCTACGCTGGCACGTGAGCACCGTAAATATAAAATCCTCGCCAATTCCGGCGGCGTGGAAAGGGAAGTTCGACGAGTTTCAGAAAAAAATCGGCTACCGATTTATCCTGCGTCGCTTCGAGTACAGCAAGACAGTTCCGGCTGGCTCCATGATGCCCGTACACATGTGGTGGCTGAACGATGGCATCGCGCCGATCTACGGCGAGTACGACCTCGTGATGGAACTGCACTCGGCTCAGAAGTCGGCCCAAATTCGAATTCCTGTCGACGTACGCAAGTGGCTTCCCGGCGACGCCGTCTACGATGGCTCGGTATACGTTCCCGCAGATCTCGGCGAAGGAAGCTACGACGTACGAGTTGCAATGCTCGATCCCAGAAGGGGTACGCCGGCGATCAAATTTGCGAACCAGGGCCTACAAGCCGATGGTTGGTATGCGATGGGCGCGCTCACGGTGAAAAATAGTGAACCGCTGCCTTAGCCTTTTCTGTTTCTGGCTCGCCTCACTGCTGTTCTCGTCACTCTGCGCGTCTCCATCGTCAGCGCAGAGTCTTCCGCCCGCTGACGCTTTCGAGGTTCTGCAAAAGCCGAAAGCCGGCCCGACAATCACGCCATTCCTCCAATATCAATTGGACGAAGCATGGCGTCAGGACGAGGCACAGCAAAAGGTCTGGGAGTCGGTTCAAACCGAAGCCGACCTACAGCGCCTTCAAACGCAATTGCGCGCAAATTTGATCGAAATGATCGGCGGCCTGCCCGATCGTAAAACCGATCTTCACGCGCGAATCACTGGCAAGATTCAGATGGAAGGTTTCTCCATTGAGAAGCTGATTTTCGAAAGTCTCCCGGGTGTGTTTGTCACGGCGCTTGTGTATTCACCTGATGATCATTCGACAAAACATCCCGCCGTCTTGGTTCCTGCGGGGCATGCGACCAACGGAAAAATCCATTACCAGGTTTTGAGTCAACGTTTGGCAAGCCGCGGCTACGTCGTCATCGCCTGGGATCCCGTCGGCCAAGGCGAGCGCAGCCAATTTTGGGACGCGAAAGCAGGGAAGAGCCGTTACAACCTTGTTTGCGCCGAACACGCCATCATGGGCAACCTCGCCTATCTCGCCGGCGCGAATCTCGCGCGCTGGGAAATTTGGGACGGAATGCGCGCCGTCGACTATCTCCTGACGCGCCCCGACGTCGATGCCGACCGCATCAGCATCACCGGCACAAGCGGCGGCGGCACGCAAACAACGTTGATCGCCGCGCTCGATCCACGCATTAAGGTGATCGTTCCGTCGTGCTACATCACCTCGATGCCGATGCGCATGGGCAATCGCATTTTCTCCGATCCCGACAGCGATCCCGAGCAAGACCTCTTCGGAACGCTGGTGAATAAAGTTGGCTACACCGGTTTACTCCTCCTGATGTACCCGCGGCCCGTGATGATCGCTTCCGCAGTTTTGGATTTCTTTCCGATCGAAGGCGCCCGCAAGTCATTCCGCGAGACGCAAAGAATTTACGAGCGTCTAAACCACTCGGACCGGATCGCCATGGCCGAGGGCTATCACGGTCACCAGTACTCCGACGAAAATCAGGAAGCCGGCCTCGATTTTCTCGACAGCTTCAACGGAATGCCTCTGCGCCGCGGCCTACTGAGCGCAAAGGAATTGCCCGACAAAGACTTGCTCTGCACAAAGTCCGGCCAAGTCATGCTCGATGAGGCCGGCGCCCGTTCGCTCATGGACGTAATCCACGACTATTACGAAGAACACAAAGGCTCAGAGCGAAAAAAACTACCCGCGCAGTACGAAGAATCTCAAGCTTCTGGCGTCGAGAGTTGGGCCGTGACTCGATTCACAGGCGCGCCTCCCGCCACAAATCAAATCACCTGGGAGCTGCAAGGCAGCGCGATCGTCGGCGAGTTCCAAGTCGACAAATATTTGCTGCGCCACAGCCGCCTGCTCGTCATGCCGCTGCTTTATATTCACAAATCGGCCGGCAGCCGCGACGAAGCATTGTTGTGGTTTAAGGAGACCGGGAAAGCGGCCTCTTCAGACTGGCCGCAAATCGAGGCCGCGCTCCGCTCCGGCCACGACGTCATCACCTTCGATTTCCGTGGCCTCGGCGAAACCCGCATGCCATATACGGCCGTGTCGCCAGACGATCCGCTTTTAGGCAAACTCGATTTCGATCACGCCTATATGAACCCGCTCTCCGGCGTGCTCGCAAACCATGTCTACAACTCGCTCCTATCCGGTCGCCCCTACTTCTACCAGATGATCGACGACGCCTCAATCGCCAAGCGCTTCGCTGAACAAAAATTGGGAGCGAAAGTAACGTCCGTCTCTGCGCCAGGCGAAGCATTCACACTCGCAGCAGCGATCGCCGAAGTTTCTCCGGACCTGAAACTCTCGCGCGAATCAGATTCTGTTCTTCTGCAGTGGCATGAATTGGCGGAAAAGAAGCAGGAAGTGTGGCCGATCGAGTTTCTGGTGCCAGGCGGCGCTTACATCCAGCAGGCGAAGTAGCCGTCCATCTGCTACTTCACGAACCGCAGAATCCCGAATCGACTCGGCACGTGAAACGTCCCGCCCTGGGGAATCGAACTCCACGCCAGGAACGTCCGCTTCTCGTCCCCGCCGTGTCCTGCCGCGCGAAAGAAATTCACGCGCCACTCATCGCCGTTGTGAGTCTTATCGACCCCCACCGCCGAAAGCGGAATCCGCATCTCCGTCAGCCACAAATGATTCTTCTCATCGATCTTCGTCGCGTGCTCAAATCCTGAATTCCACGCGGCATCGTTGAAGGGCGTCTTCGTCTTGTCGATCTCCAGATCGATCCACTGATTGTTCGGCGCCACTTCAAACTCGTAGTAGTGAGAAATCCGCTCAGGCCGCGGATTCAGAAAAACTTCCACGACATCGCGATTCCACAGATCCCACCGCTCCTTGGAAATATCCTCGCCTTCATAAACGTTCAGGGACTCGTAGTGGCCGCTAAACGCGAAATAGATGTACTGTTCGCTCCAAACTGATGCCACACGCGTCCTCACCGCCGGATTCTCCGTCTTTCCGGTCGGATCGTGATCGAACTCGACCCATTTGGCCCGGTTCCAGAGGTCCTTCGACAAGTCTCCGTCGGGTGCGGAGTCACTCGCCGAATAGGTCGAGACCGTCTCGATGCTGCCCAAATATGCATTTTCGCTTTGAGCTGAACCCGACTGCGCGAAAATGCGCCCGTTAGCCGCGAACGCGATCGCCGCCGTTAGTGACATGAAAGCAAGGCTGATTCGCAGAGAGTTCATTGGATTGGCATCAGCTCCGTTCGTTGAAGAAAATAAGAATTTGCACCCGCGACGTTTGAGTTGGCCCAGAATTTATGCCACTCTGGCGACCGAAAGTAAACGATAGAGAAGCGAATCAAAAATAAGTGATGGCGTTTAGAAAAACTTTCTGCTCTTCTGACAGGATTCAGTCCACGGAGGAATCGTGAGCAAGCTCAATCGCAGGCGCTGGTTAGAAAGCATCGGCACCGCCGCTGTCGCAAGCGCTCTGCCGTCGTCGGCATTTGGCGCCTCCAGCGCTCAACTCAAGTCGCCCGAAGGCTCCGGCAAAATGAAACTCGATCTCGCCGACTTTCGCCCCAAGAGCATGCTCCACGCTCCCGAAACAAAGGTTCCGAAGTCGCGCTATCCGGTCATCGACATCCACACCCACCTCTCAATCCGAGCCAAAGACGTCAACGGAGTCGGCGTCGGCGAAAAAATGGATTTCCTCGCAACGCCGGACACACTGCTCCCTGTGATGGATCGAAAAAACATCCGCCTCCTCGTCAATCTAACCGGCGGCTCTGGCAAAGGACTCGAAGAAACCATCCAGCGCTTCGACAAAACTCATCCCGATCGCTTCATCACCTTCACCGAACCGACCTGGGATCACACGAATCAGCCGAACTATCCTCAATTCCAAGCCGATGAGATCGAGAAGGCCCACCGCGCCGGCGCCCGCGGACTCAAAGTTCTCAAAACGCTCGGCCTCTATCTTCGCGAAAATGTCAGCGAAGGCCATCTCGTCAAAATCGACGATCCGCGCTTCGATCCCATGTGGGAAGCCTGCGGCGCCTTCAACATGCCCGTGGCCATTCACGTCTCCGACCCCGAAGCCTTCTTCCTCCCCACCGACGGCACCAACGAGCGTTTCGAAGAGCTCAACAATCACCCGGACTGGTCCTTCCACGGCAAAGATTTCCCGAGCAACATGGAGCTCCTCGAAGCCCGCAATCGAATGATCGCCAAGCATCCCAAGACGCAATTCATCGTCCTGCACGTCGGCAACGACGCCGAAAATCTAGCCTACGTTAGCGAGTGCATGGATCGCTTTCCAAACATGTCGGTCGAAATGGCTGCACGCGTCGGCGAACTCGGCCGCCAGCCGCGCGCATCGCGCAAATTCTTCGACAAATATCAGGATCGCATCCTCTTCGGTACGGACGCCGTTCCTAATGGCACCGACACTCCACAGCAGATTTACGGTGATGAACTCTACGAGATCTACTACCGTTTCCTTGAAACCGAAGACGAGTACTTCGACTATGCTCCCGCGCCGGTACCCCCTCAGGGCCGGTGGCGCATCTACGGAATCGGCCTGCCCGACCCAATCCTGAAAAAGGTCTACAACGAAAACGCGATTCGACTTCTGAAGCTTTCGAACTAGACGACCCGCTCGCATTCGGTCGAGTAATTTCGGAAATATTTCCAGGATTTGGGAAATATTGATTGACAGCCGCGATCCTTTCTGACAAAACGCTTCCACGCTGCCCAACAACGACGGAAGCACACTCATGACACGTTTCGCTTTTAGCCTTGCTCTAGCGCTTACCTTTATTACCGCCGCATTCGCCCAACGCCCCGGAAACTTCAGCGTCGTCGGCCCGGGCGGGGGCGGCGCCATGTTTCGTCCAGTCGTCAGTCCCCTCGATCCCAACACCGTCCTCGTCGCCTGTGACATGACCGGCGCCTACATCACCCACGACGGCGGCAAGTCCTGGCGCATGTTCAACCTGCGCGGTGTAGCCGAATTCTTCGTCTTCGATCCCCACGACAAAAACGTCATCTACGTGCAGTCCACCGTCCTCTGGCGCAGCGAAGACAATGGCGACACCTGGAAGGTCGTTTATCCGAAGCCCGCTGCAATTAAGGGCGTCAAGATGAACTCCGATCATTCCGACGAAGACGTGCTCGCCGCCCCGAACCCTCTCGGCGACATCGCAGCGATGACGATCGACCCGTCCAACTCAAAAATCCTCTACGCCGCCGCTGGCGATCGCAAAAACGGACCCTTCGCTCTCTACATTTCCCGCGATGCAGGCGAGAGTTGGTCGAAGCTGAGCGATCTTCCCGGCTCAGTCCTCAAAGTTTTTGTGAACCAAACCGCATCGGAAGAGCAGAGAAGCGTCGTCTCAGCCGGATCAAACTTCATTAACATCTGGAAATCGTCAGGTACAAAAACCCTTCCAGTTCCGCCCGGCCAAAAAATCACCGACATTTCTGCCGGCTTTGCTCCCCAAGGGAATCCCATCCTCTACGCCATATCGGACGAACGAGCCGCAACAGTCTCCGACGACCTCGGCGCAAACTGGCGCAAAGTGCAATTCGGCAAGGGCGACGTGAAGCAACGGGCGATCGCAACGAGCCTTCTCCATCCCGAAACCGCCTACGTTTCCTATCGCGATCTCGAAGACGGCGGCCTGAAATACATGGGTGTCGCCAAGACTACTGACACCGGCCGCACCTGGAATCTCGTCTGGAAAGAAGACATCAACCCAACCGGCAAACCCGGCCCAAACGTTCACGACGCTTGGATCACGCCGAAATTCGGCTCCGACTGGGCCGAGAATCCCCTCACGCTCTCCGTCGCCAATCAAGACGCAAATCTCGTTTACGCCACCGACCTCGGCCGAACCATGAAATCCTCGGACGGCGGCGCGACCTGGAACGCCGTCTACTCCCAAAAATCCAATGATGGCGGCTGGACCACCACCGGCCTCGATGTAACAACCTCCTACGGTTATCACTTCGATCCCTTCAATAAAACTCGCCAATTCATTTCAACGACCGACATCGGCCTCTTCCGCAGCGAAGACGGCGGAAAATCCTGGATCCAATCCACAGACGGAGTCCCTCGCGATTGGCGCAACACCACTTACTGGATCGTTTTCGATCCGGTCGTCAAAGGCCGCGTCTGGAGTGTGAACAGTTGGACGCACGACTTGCCGCGTCCCAAAATGTGGCGACGCTCCGGCGTCGCCAAGTATCGCGGAGGCGTCTGCATCAGCAACGACGGCGGAAAAACCTGGACGAAATCCAACGACGGTATGGATCAAACCGCAGCGACCTTCATCCTACTCGACCCGACCAGCCCCATCGATTCGCGCACCCTCTACGTAACAGGCTTCGGTCGCGGCGTCTACAAAAGCACCAACGGCGGCAAAAGTTGGACGCTGAAAAACAACGGCATCACGCAAAAAGAGCCATTCGCCTGGCGCATCTCTCGCGACGACAAAGGCACTCTGTATTTGTTGATCTCGCGCCGCTCCGAAGACGGCAGCATCGGCAACGACAAAGACGGCGCAATCTATCGCTCCACCGACGGCGCCGAGCATTGGACGCCCGTTGCCATGCCCGCCGACGCCAACGCTCCCAATGGCCTCGCGATCGATTCCAAAGATCCGAATCGCCTCTACTTGGCAACGTGGGCCCGCGCCACCGGCGAACATGGCGAAGGCGGCGGCATCTATCTCTCTGAAGACGCTGGCAAAACGTGGAAGCAAGTCCTCGATCGCGACCGCCACATCTACGACGTCACCATCGATCCGCGCGACGCGAAAATTCTCTACGCCGCCGGATTCGAATCGTCCGCGTGGATTTCGCAGGACGCCGGCGAGCACTGGGCGCGAATCGCAGGCTTCAACTTCAAATGGGGCCATCGCGTCACGCCCGACCCCGAAAATCCGAAAGCGATCTACATCACCACCTTCGGTGGCGGCGTCTGGCACGGCACGGTTGACGGCAAAGATCGCCCTCTAGACATTGCAACTCCCGAGCTCCAACCTGCAAAATGACGGGCGACCCACGAGGGTCCGACACATGAATTCGATTTGCCCGAGCCGCGTCTCGATTCGTTGGACATTCTTCGCGTTGCTTCTATTTTTCGCGAGCCCCGCTCATGCGCAAGTCCGCGTCTGGGAAGGCACGCTGACGCTTCCGGTCTACGAAGAAGGCGATCCCGATCCGAATCCGCCGTTCGATCAACAAGCCACCACGCGCTTCAACTATCCCTACACTCTGCGCAACGAACTCACCGGCGAACGCCGCAATCACGATCTCCGCGCCATCTATCTCGAAAACGAATACTTGAAGTGCTCCGTCCTCCCCGACATCGGCGGTCACGTCTACACCTGCATCGATAAAATCAGCGGCCAACCGATGTTCTACGCCAATTCCTCCCTGAAAAAAGCGGACATTGGCTATCGCGGCGCCTGGGCCGCCTTCGGCGTCGAGTTCAACTTTCCGGTCTCACACAACTGGATGTCGATGTCGCCTGTCGATTTCTCGTACGCAAAACACGACGACGGCAGCGCCAGCGTCACCGTCGGCAACATCGATCGTGTCTACGGCATGGAGTGGAGCGTCGAACTCGTCCTCCGCCCCGGCTCGACCGTTCTCGAACAGCACGTCCGGCTCAGCAATCGCAACGACATCCGCCAGCGCTTCTATTGGTGGAGCAACGCCGGCGTCCGCGTCTGGGACGATTCCGTAATCCAATATCCGATGCGCTACGCCGCCGAACACGGCTTCGCCGCAATTCAGAAGTGGCCGATCGACGCGCAAGGCAAAGACCTCAGCATCATCAAGAATCAAACCGACGGCCCCGTCTCGCTCTTCGTCCACGGCAGCCGCGAAGACTTCATGGGCCTCTGGAATCCGCATTCGAACACCGGCACCGCGCACTTCGCGCACTACGACGAACTCCCCGCGAAAAAAATCTGGTCATGGGGCGTCGACGCCGACGGCCTCGACTGGCGCAACGCATTGTCCAACGACAACAGCGCCTACTCCGAAGTCCAGGGCGGTCTTTTCCGAAACCAGGAAACCTACGCCTATCTGCAACCACGCCAGCACATCAGCTTCACCGAATATTGGATGCCCGTGCGGGAACTCGGCGGAATCTCCCGCGCCAATCTCTCCGCTGTCGCGTATCTCAACCGCAAAAACGACACCCTCGTCGTCTCGTTGAACGTAAATCAAAAATCTCCTGACGCTACGCTCCACGTCCTCGACGCCGCGAAGGTTTTGCTGAGCGAAAAAGAAAACCTATCGCCCGATAAGACCTGGACGAAGTCGGTGCCACTCCCCGACGCCAACCGCAAATACACATTCGAACTTCAGTCCAAAGACGGCTCAATCCTCCTGCGCCAAACCGAAGGCGAGTACGCCTGGACCGACGACTCAAACATCAAGCTCGGCCCGCAACCCAACTACGTCATCCCCCCCGAAGACTCCCGCACTGAAGACGATTGGCTGCAAGCCGGCGACGACAGGGAACTAAACGGCGACAAACTCGCCGCCCTCGACATCTACACCGCCGCGCTAAAAAAATTTCCGACCAGCTTCGAACTCCAGAAAGCCACCGGCCGCCTTCTTGTCAGTTTGAAGCGGCTCGAAGATGCTGAACCTCTGCTCGCAGCCGCGCACGCACGTAACACGACCGACGGCGAGGTTTCCTTCTATCAAGGCCTCGCCCTCGAAGCCACCGGCAAAGGCCCCGAAGCACTCGACGCCTACCAAGCTGCCATGCGTTCGCCGGAGCATCGCGCCGCTGCCGCTCTTCGAATCGCTGAATATCAATCCCGCCGCAAAAATTTCGAAGCCGCCCGAAAATCAATCGCTGAAAGCCTCGCCGCCGCTCCCGACGATCTCCGCGCGCAAGAACTGCAAGTCGCTCTCACCTCCGCATCTGGCGACACGCAGTCCGCAACAAAACAAGCCCAACTCCTCCTTCAAAAATTCCCTAACAGCGCTTTCCTTCGCGAAGAGGCTGGGAATCCTGACCTCGCTCACCTTGCGGCAGATCCCTACCGCGTCACAAAAATCGCTGGCGAATATATCCGCCTCGGTCTCTATTCGAACGCAATCAAAGTCCTCTCACGCACGTATCCG
>Ga0209006_10000574_pt1 | contig 34471 bp, 28 predicted proteins | sample JacPin_JW_Ref_O2_FD_188567 | JGI IMG/M metagenome (GOLD analysis project Ga0209006, IMG submission 188567) | Forest soil microbial communities from Algoma, Ontario, Canada - Jack Pine, Ontario site 1_JW_Ref_O2 (SPAdes) (version 2) | ecosystem: Environmental > Terrestrial > Soil > Boreal... | reverse complement strand
GGCGTACCTGCTTTTGCATGGCGAGCTGCCGAACGCCGAGCAATTGAAGGATTGGACCTATCACATCACGCATCACACGTTCATTCACGAGAGCATCAAGAAGTTTCTCGACGGATTTCATTACGACGCCCACCCGATGGGCATGCTGATTTCGACGATTGCGGCGCTTTCAACCTACTATCACGACTCGAAAGACATCTTCAGCAAGGAATCGCGACAGAAGCAGACGTATCGGCTGATTGGAAAAATGCCGACGATCGCGGCGTTTTCGTATCGCCATTCGCTCGGGATGCCGTTCGTTTATCCCGACAATGAGCTTAGCTATCCGGGAAATTTCCTGAACATGCTGTTCCGCACGACCGAGACGCGTTATCGCGCGAATCCGACGCTGGAGCACGCACTGGACGTGTTGTTCATTTTGCACGCGGACCACGAGCAGAACTGTTCGGCGAATACGATTCGCGGGGTCGGCAGCTCGCATGTCGATCCGTATTCGGCCACGGCGGCGGCGATTGCGGCGCTCTACGGACCATTGCACGGCGGCGCCAACGAAGAAGTCGTGCGCATGCTGATGGAAATCGGCTCGGTGCAGAAAGTGCCCGACTTCATCAAGCGCGTGAAGGCCGGCGAAACGAAGCTGATGGGCTTTGGCCACCGCGTTTACAAGAATTACGATCCGCGCGCGCGGATCATCAAGAAGGTGGCGTACGAAGTTTTCGATCTGATGGGGAAGAATCCGTTACTCGAAATCGCGCTGGAGTGCGAACGGATCGCGCTCGAAGACGACTACTTCGTGAAGCGCAAGCTCTACCCCAACGTAGATTTTTATACTGGCCTGATCTATCAGTCGATGGGATTCCCGACGACGATGTTCCCGGTGCTGTTCGCGATTCCGCGGACTTCGGGATGGATCGCGCAGTGGGAAGAGATGCTGCTCGACCCCGAGCAGAAAATCGCGCGACCGCGCCAGATTTATCTCGGCGAAGATACGCGGCACTACGTGCCGATCGATCAGCGCCGATAGCTGCGGCTCAAAACAATATTTTATTCGACGTGCGCACAGCCGATCGGCAGTTTTGAGAGGCGGCGGATGCGTTTGTGAATTGGCTCGCGCGGAGATCCTTCGCTTCGCTCAGGATGACAATGGTCTGTGGTTTGTTGAGAGAAAGTGTCAAGACGCATCGGCCGGGCGGGGCAAGCCCGGCCGCTACAAAGTCAAAAGCAAAATCAAAACCGGGTTGTGATGAGATTTGACGCCAGGGCAAGCTGGGGCGCAGCAGTGCTGCGCCCCTACACAATCGTGATGCACCATAGAACCGTGCTGCGCCATAGGACGGAGCCCTAGCGCAGCCGTGCCGCCCATACACACGCGTACCGATGAAGTACCTGGTTGCATGTTGGGATACCCGGTGGAGGGGGAGGCTCGACAGGGGGGTATCGGGGGGTATAGTTGAGCCAGAGAGGTTGGGAATGGCTCAAAGTACGAATACGACGCCGAATACGGGGGCGCGACGCCGCAGCCAGCGGGTGTTGATGCAGGTGGCGGTGCGGATTCGCGGAACGGACCCACAGGGACACAAGATCGAAGAAGAGACCGAGACGCTGGCGATTAACGCGCACGGCGCGTTGGTGTTGCTCAGCGCCAAACTGACCAGCGGGTCGAAAATCATTCTTCAGCACAAAAAGACGCAGGAAGAGCAAGAATGCCACGTGGCGTTTCTTGGGCCGGTGCGCCAGGGGAAGGCCGAGATCGGGCTGGAGTTTACGTCACCGCATCCGACGTTCTGGCGCGTAGCGTTTCCGCCGGAAGATTGGACGCCGCGACATCCCGAGGCGCGCACGGCGTCGAACCGCGGTGAAAAGGACAAGGCGCCGGCATCTGTAGAGAGAGCCGCTGAGAAAGTGGCTGTGCCGGAGAAGATTGTCGATAAGTAGCCGCGGCGCACTCGCGCGTGGTTTCCCGAAGTTGACCTAACTTACAGAGTCTGAGTATTCGAACCTGCATTAGGTACCGGTGCGCCTAGCGACGGAGTGGGTGCATCCGATTCTTCGCGAGTCCGCCAATAGGGAAGTAGCACAAATATCCGCACGGCCCACACTACGAATAGAACGTAGATGCCCCCGTAGTCGGTCCTGAGATCGATCGGCCCATCCGGCCTGCTCAGGTCCGAGAGCGGGGGTAAGCTGATTCCAAAGACGAGGATCACTCCTGCCGCGAAAAGCGTGTTGAGAAGAAACTCCACATAGATATTTTGTCCTCGTACGGCGACGCGGGGCGACAGACTTGTCACCTGACCGAAGATCGGCCTTGGCAAGATCGCTTCATGGCTTGACGGCGAGAATAGTGAGCGGTTTGAAATCGCGGAGCCTCTTTGCCAGTTTTGGAGGTCCTCGGCGAGTGAGCGGGTTTTAGCGGCCATTTTGCGCAGTGAATTCGCAGACATGGCTCGCAGATTGAACGTTCCGCTGTGACCCGCAGAATCGCGCCACGAAATGTAGATGGAGGAAGGCTGGAACCATCCCACTGGGCCCGGGCCGATCGCAATGGAGGTGATCTAACTGCGAGAAAGACCGAAATTTGCCTCTTCGCCCCGATAACGGAGTTGGTTGGCATCGAGTTCGAGGAAGCCCAAGTCCCAACTCCAATTCCATTCGTAGATGCGCGGCGCAGAATCGGGTGCCAGTCCCACAAACAGGCCGCGAGTTCCTCCGGACAAATCGTCGGCTGATCCCAGTTTCTTTCGCAGAGATTCTTCCAGCTTTTGATTTCCCCGCAGTGACAGGAATTCGAATACCACCAAGTTCGCGAAGATCGTGAGGAGAAATCCGGTCGAATATGCGAGCCAGAGATTCGTGCCTTCGAGGTGACCCCGGTGAGCGATGCTCACGTGATCGCCGGGAACAACGAAGTGACGGCTATCGCAGCCCACACTAATCGAGAGGCGATTCGCTTTTTGTACTGCGTAGAAAAGATCTTTCCGGAGGGAAGCGCTGTGGCCGGAATGGAATAGAGGTCGCGTGGCGGCGCAACGGATTCAGTCAGGAGTTCCGACAGGTGCGCTTCGGAAATTCCTGCATCTTGCGCGAGACGCTTGACCCGGCGGAGAGTCGAAGGGTGCGTCAGCAGTTTTTCGTCGAGCTTGGTCCAGTGCAGCGGCATGGTGTTCAGGCGCATAACGCGAGCCAATGCCGTGATCATGGCTTCGGCGTTTCCTGTGATCTTCACGGAGCCAGCGTCGGCGGCAAATTCATTGCGGCGAGACCGAATCAAAACCAAAAGCAACAAAGAAGCGTAGAGAATCGGTCCGACCGGCACCGACCGAGAGACCGAGTGCTCCAATAACCCCGAGGAAAATCCAATTACGACGATTGCGACGATCGCTACGGCGATGCCCTGCGAAACGTGTTTCTTCTGAAGGTGGGTAATTTCGTGCCCGACGACGGCATCTACCTCAGCTTTGCTGAGATTCTGAAGCAAGTAATCGGTCAGATAGACATTTTGAGCGGCGTGAGCGAAGGCGTTGGCCATGCGCAAACGCGCGGCCGGAAATACATACAACTGATTGAGCTTGGCTCCCGCGGTTTTTGCCAGCGCGAAAGCACGATCGCGAAGCTCGCCCGAAGTGAGGGCGTGCATCTCAATCCCAAAAGTACGAACGATATTGCGATTGACAATTTTGCCGACGACGACACTCGCTCCGAGAAATAGCGCGCCGATGCGCGGGGAGGAGAACATTTCGCCCGCCCCCATCGCCGCGAAGGCCACCGGAAACACGAATCTGCCTACGGTCCAGAAGGATTGGCTCAAAGCTTCCTGAGGAGTTCGCGTTATCCCACGCAGCGCCAGCATGGGAGAGGAAAGCACAAGGCAAAGAAAATAGACGAGGATTGCCGGCGCCCAGAGAAAAGCCCACAACAGCATGACTGAAGCGAAGAGATCGTCGAGATTTGGAAATGGAATCACGAAGCCCGCAAAGGCATCGACGTGGAGTATGTCGAGCGCGGCCCACCAGACAAGCGAGCCAACGAGAGCTGTCTTGATGACAAATCGCCGGTAAGCAAACGAGATCGAGGGCTTCGCCTCCTCGCTCACCCGAGAGGCGCGGCGGCGGAAGACGAAGGTGAGCACAACGGGAATTGCGAGCAGAGATGCGAGAACACCGGCGATAAGAAGGGCTTGTGATTGAGTGTAACCATACGCGAAGTGAATGGTTGAAGCCGGAGTGGTACTCACGAAATAGAAACAATAGGAGCGCAACTTATACGGATTAATTGCAGATGATTTCAGCCCCTCGCAATCGAGGATGTTTGCGGCAGGCACGTAGACCGTGACGCTGAGCTCACGACCCGGCTCGGCGGATTGAATTTTTTTGACGGCGTCGAGATTGATGGTCCCGCGCCGCGAGAGAAGCGATCTGCTGGTTGCAACGTCGCATTCCACGCTCAGGAGAGCGGTCGGATCGGATGAGGCTGTCGCTCGTAGAAGGTGTGAGGGTTTGCAGGCGAGGAGTTCCGCTACGACCTGAACGAAATCGTACTTGCGAGAGATGTCGGTTGTAGTGGACGCGTCGCTCGTCGCTATGTCGACGTAGGCAGGCTGGCGATCGTTGAGTTCGATCGTGATGGACGTCCATGGAGCTTCGGACTCGTCATCGTCGGCTGACTGTTGCGATGGTGTTGATGGAATGTTCTGAGCGAAGGTTCGCGGCTGGAGCAAGAGGAAAGCGAAGAGGAGCAAGCTCCACTTCATCCGGAAGGCAGGGATCCAGAAAACCAGGCTGTTTGGGGCCGCGCTCCGTCGCATGAAGAGAGAGTAAGCGAAAGTCGGGCAGGTGGTTAGCGAGAAGCTTACGTGAGGCGAGAATAAGATAACTGTTCGGCAGGACAGCAAAGGATGAGAGTCAGGTGGACTTGTGCGTGTCGCTGATCGAGGCTGAGCGGGTCAGGTTTGGCGGATCCACGAGACGAAGTGTTGCCAGAAGGGCAGCTTGGAAAACGGTAGGACGGTGAGCATGGCTGTGACAATCATGGCGGTGCCAACCGCTGTGCTGCGATGTACCCGCCGAAGCGACCATAGGTCGTAGACGAGAACGAGTATAGGTTGAACGAGAATTACACCGATGGTGAAGGGCAACCCAAAGCCCCATCGATCGATCGCGGGTCCGGTGATGGCCATGGTGCCGAGAATCATGAGGCGTTTGTGAAAAGCGCCGTTACGCCGCGCGAGCATGCCCCAGGAAACGAGAAGGATGAAGATGACCAGGTTCTCAAGGTCTCCGGCCAACAGAATTTCCGGAGGTATGTCCAGGTCGCCACGGCGAATGGAGGCGAATAGCGTAAGTATGCCAGCTACAACCATCAATGGGGGCAGGACGAAACCGAGGAGACCCAGCGTCATGTGCAGCTTCACTTTGCGAAATGTGACGAGTGAAGCTTGAGAGACAAGCAGGAAGATCCAAGCGACGAAGAGTGCACCATGGACGTGCACCAAGGCGCTGGGCAATTTGGCGCGGATCATGCCTGCGAGGAAGTAGCTTTGCGCGAAGCCGGTGACGACGATGACGAGTATGAGCAGAGCGGCGGCGAGAAAAAAGATGTCGTCGGAGCGCAGCTTCGTTTTTTGCACCGTCGCTGTTGCCATTTTTGTACTCGTTCGCGGGAGACCTGCTGGAGCGAATTGCGGAGGAAGATAGCACAACTGTTGCAGGTAAACGGGGGAAAGAGTGTGACGAGGGGTGACGGTGCGAGACTCGGGGCGTTGTTGCCGGTGCTGTGGAAAGGCCCGCGGTCTGGGATGCGACCGCGGCTACAGGGTGGCTCAGTAGAGGTGGTAGTAGTTGTTGTGTTGGGCGATTTGGACTGGGACTTGGAATAGGTCGGTGAGGTGGGCGGCGGTTAGCATTTTTTCTTTCGCACCGTCGGCGACGATTTTTCCGTCGCGCAGTAAGACGACGCGCTCGATTTCCGGGATGATTTCGGAGACGTGGTGCGTCACCAGCAAAATTCCCAAGCCAGATTGAGCAAGTTCGCGCATGGTTTCGCGGAGCTGCATTTGGGCGGCGATGTCGAGTGCGTTGCTGGGCTCGTCGAAGAGCAGCGTTTGCGGATCGTGGACGAGGGCGCGGGCGATCAGGGTGCGCTTGGCTTCGCCGGAAGACATGTGGGCGACGCTGCGGTCGGCGAGATGCGAGATGCCGAGGCGAGCGAGAGCGGCGTCGGTGCGGGCGAGCAGGTCGGGGTTCGGTTCGTGATGCGGGAAGATTCGCGTGCTGCTGAAGAAGCCGGAGAGGACGACGTCGCGGCCGGTCGAGTCGGTGGTGCAGGCGGCGAGCAGGTCGGGCGAGACAATGCCGAGCAGTGAGCGGAGTTCGAAGATGTTCCAGCGCTCTTTGCCGAGAATGGAGATGGAGGAGCCTTCGCCGGCGAGCGGATAGCATTCGCGCGTGATGGTCTTGATGAGGGTGGATTTGCCGCAGCCGTTGGGGCCGAGGATGCAGACGTGTTCGCCGGAGCCGATTTTTAAGGTGACGTCGTGGAGGGCGGCGCGTTCGCCGCGCATGACGGTGACGTGATTCAGAGCAAGGAGCGGGGCGTTGGGCGATTGCGTGGGGTAGGCGGGCATCGAGATTGGCGGACGACTCCTTACCGGCGACAAACACGCCGACGAAAACATTCATTCTAACTGAGTGATGGTTGGAGCGTCGAAGAACCCACGCAGATTCGCGTGCAGCGGCTGCGATTCAATCTGGTTCGCAAATTCTATCCGGGCGGGATTAAGGGGGGGCGATGAAAGCGCCAGCAAGCCAGGTGCGCCAAGCCTGCCGTGCCGAGTGTTCGAAGCGGTGCCAATCGGGCAAAGGGTGAGCTATCGGATTCCGCTCGTCCCGAACGCCCGGCGTTTTCGAGCGGGTCATAAGGTGAGGTTATATCTCACCACCGACGACCAAGGAGCCGACAAGCCGTGTTTGCTGGGGTTCCGACATGCCAGCATCGGCACGAGTTCGCTGAATACAGTGATTTCGTCTTCGAGGCTACTGTTGCCGGTGGTGAGTTGAGGCGTCGGGGAAACACACAAGGTTAGGCCTGCCGTCGGCTTCGCCGGTCGGCGGGTGGGCACCCGAAACAAATAAAAAAGGAGGCGAAACGAAGTTTCGCCTCCCGGGGTGGTTGGGGTGGTACGCCCTCGACGGCTTGCCGCCTGGCCTGCCAGCCAGGCGAGCAGCGTCACTCGCGTGATGCGCCGTAGCGTGGTAAGAGACTTACCACCAGAGGGCAAGTGGGATTTTTGTAGCACCGGGCGGGTGGGGTGTCAACGGCAAACGATTACCGATGGGTGACGGCGAAGCTACAAAAGAGTCCTATTCACCGCAGAGTTCGCAGAGGGCACAGAGACGGACGAGGAGTTCGGAAGCCAATTGCCGGCAACGCTCCCTGTGTATCGCTGTGGCTTAGAGGCATCCACAACAAAAACGCCCGCAAGATGCCTTCCTGCGTCAGAGTAAACCGGCGCTACCGTCTCAAGACGCAGAGGATCGTGCGGACATGGGGCGCAGCAGTGCTGCGCTCCTACACCATATTGCCAAGATCAGAGGGTTAGTCGCCGGAGGCGAAGGTTACGGCGGGGTTCAGGCCCAGTAGGGAACTACGGTCACGATTGGAGTTGACCTGACGGGCTGGGCGGCTGTGGGTTGCGGCCTTCATCGACCGGACTTTGGGCTTAAGAGATTCTTCCATTTTTTCGCGGAGGCGGCGACGGGCGCGGAAGAGGCGAAGGCGCACGGCGACGACGGAAATCGACAGGCGCTCGGCGACTTCTTGCGTCGAGTAGTGCATGACGTCGCGAAGCAGGCAGGCCTGTCGCAGGTCAGCTGGGAGCTGAAGGATGGCGTCGGCGAGTTTGCGGCCCATTTCGCGGCGCGCGCATTGTTCTTCGGGATCGGCGGTATGCGTCGGGAGCAACGTGGCGAGCGATTCTTCCGAGTTGCCGCGCGGTTCTTCGAGCGAGAGATGTTTGCCGTCGCGACGCTGGCGTAGCGTATCGATCGAAGTGTTTCCCGCGATGCGGGCGAGCCACGCACGGAAGTCGTCGGTGTTGTCTTCGCAATTTCCGGAAAATTGATTGAGACGCGACCACGCTTTGAGCAGCGTTTCCTGGCGCACGTCTTCGGCGTCGGCGACGTTGCCGGTGACGCGGCGCGCGCGCTGAAGCAGAGTGGGGACGAAGGGCGTCACCATTTCGGTGAAGGCCTCGCGATCGCCGCGGCGGGCGCGAGAGATTAAAGTGGTGCGCGGACGCGTGGTGGCGTTGGCGCTGGTGCGCAGAAGCGTGAATTGGGATGAGAAGGTGACCGGTGCAGCGCTCATGACGATAAGGAAGATGGCAGGCAGAGCGCCATGCGCGGATCGGGCCTAAGTGTCTGTAAATACGGTAGTTGTGTGATGGCCGGCGGTCGACGGGGCCATTGCGAAACGACCGGTTTTGGGACACATTGTCGCGAAAGCGGTCATTGTGTTCAAAAACGGTCGGTTGATTCGACGCCTCAGGCGCGACACAGCATTCCGCATGAATTGAGCTAAAGCTTCTAAACGCGTGATTATTTCCGTAGTCGGACCGCTGATCCCGCTTGAAACTTGCCGAGATGGGGCGCAGCAGTGCTGCGCCCGTACATTAACGCGCGATGGGTCCCGTGCGCGGCGCCTTCCGGAAAAACGCGAAAAAATACTTCGGTAACTCTATGTCCACGTACTGACGCGGTCAGGCTCTACCTTGGACATGAGCCAGCCGATATACTCCTCGGCAATGCTTTTTCGTGTTGGCTTGTGTTGTCCAAAGAGACGGTGCACCTAGGCGCACCGGGAGGAGATGACTTGAAAGAAAAACGGGCCTCGCTCGCGGAGGCGGCGGAGGTCGTGGACCGCGCAGAGAACTTCGCTGCAGCATTTTTTCAGCTGAAGCGAATTTTTGCGCCGTACACGAAGTCGCTGAACGTGAACGCGGACACACGAACGCGGTTCTATCTGGAAACCAAATCAGCAAGCTACAAAGGGCAGCCGTTGTTTTTCGGAGCGGTCATCGCAGGGAGAGCGAATGTGAGCTTTCACCTGATGCCTTTGTATTGGGACGCATCGCTGGTGAAGAAATTGTCGCCCGACTTGAAAAAGAAGTTGCAGGGAAAGTCGTGCTTCAACTTCACGGGTGCGGATCCGAAGTTGTTTCGCGAACTGGCAAAGGTCACGGCGGCGGGATTCACGCTGTATAAGCGGAAGAACCTGCTGTGACGGTTGCGTAGTGAATGATCAGGTCTGAAGGCCGGGCGAGGTGGCTTAGTTGGCCGCGTCGCCCGGTGTTGCATCGCAATCCCTCGCTTCCTCGCTGCAAACCACACGATAAGCTCGAGCATCCACTTAGATAGAGATGGGCTGACCGGTCGATGTGTGCCGGAATGCGAATCTCTGTTGTGTTTCGGGTTCGGGGGTGCGCATGCAATTCGGAAAAGTTACCGGAATTGGATTATTCGTGTTGGGATTGTTCCTGATCCTGGTGCAGTTCGTGATCATCACGGGAGCGCGCAAAGACGAAGGCAGAGACGTGCGAGACACGACGCCGACGGTCGAGAGCAAGTTGAGCTATGCGCCGGGAGTTATCGGCGGGTTGTTTTTGTTGGGCGGAATCTGGGTGATTTTCACTTCGCGACGCGCGGATGAGCCGCCGGCGGAACGCGCGGTGAAGTGACGCGCGGAACGATATTCGATTGCGATCGCTGCTAAAGAGTCGCCGCTAAAGAGTCGCTTCCAACTGCAAGCTGTCGATCATCTGCTCCAACTCTTCGTTTGCTTTGTCACGCCGCGCTTCGGTGTCCTGAATTTTCTTGCGCAGGCCCTCGATCTGCGTTTCCTGATCCTCGAGCTGCTTCGTGTAGCGCTGAACGAGTGATTTTTCCTCAGCGCTGCCACGGAGCGCCTTCATGTTTTCGCGCAGGCGTCCCTGATCGTCGACAATTTTGTTGATGTCGTCCTGGCGATTTTGCATTTCCTCCTCGAGCTTTGCGACAACGGCTTTCTGCGCGGTGATTTTCTGGAGCGCCTGCGCGACATCGGGAGTGATCGTGCGCTGGCGGAGAAAAATCTGGACCTGAGCGTCGTCGAGATTCGAAAGCTGGTGCACCGTGTCGAGCGTACGGCTCTCTTCGACGGGCAAAGAGGATGTTGCTTTGGCGGGGGCATCGATGCGGAAGCGATACGTGCCGGGAGCACGCTCCTCGGGCTCGCGAGTGCCGGCGATGAGCTTCCAGTCGGGCCGCGCGGGATGTTCGATGACGAGCGCGCGCGATGTGTCGTCCTGATTTTTGACGGTGTAGACCGTGCGTTCGCGCAGCTCGCTGGTCTGCGTCATCACGCCTTTGGAAATTTTGACACGCTGCACGTGCTGCGGCTCGCTGGCGCCTGTGGCTTCGACGAGCAGGCCAAGATCGGTGGCGTAGGAGACGATGCGGCGTTCGCCGGGCTTGATTGGATCGGTGATGCCTTCGCCGGCGAAGACTTCGCTTTCGAGAACGCTGAAGCTGCCGCCATCGAGCGTGAGCGAGCTTGTGTTTTTCAGCCAGAGGCCGCGCAAGGGACGTCCTGAGCCGCGCATTCCGGACCACAGAGAGATTTTTTCGGCTTCGATTTCGGTTTGCGCGATCGGGACGAGAGCGGACTGATTTTTCTTCAGCGTGACTTTGTCTTTGAGCTTGTATTCGAAGAGGTCGCCGAGGTCCTGGCCGTTCGCCGCAGCGTTCATGGCTGAGATGGAGTTATTGATCGTTCCGGGGGGTGGTGCGTAGAAGTTGCCACCGCCTACGCCGCCACCGGAGCCACTGCCAAGGCCTCCGCCGATGTGTGCGCGCCGGGCGACGGGCATTCTTCCACCTACGGCACCCAACGACGAGGCTTCAGCGCTGTCTGTACTCAATACTCCTGGTGCTGCCTGGACCATGACCATTTCGTTTGACGATCCTATATTCAGGGTGGCGTTCAGAGAGTTCTCACCCGGTCCAACGTTCGCGGCCATCAACGTTTTCTTGAAACCTGAGCTGCCGAACTCCACATTGTATTTTTCCGCTGTACCCAATCCGGAAAAACTGTAGCGGCCTTGGCTATCGCTCACGGTTTGCGCGATGGCCGTTTGATTCTGGTCGAGCAGACGCACCGTGGCTCCGGGGATTGTCGCACCGCTTGAATCGGTCACGGTTCCGACGAGATCTCCGTTGCCGCCCGTCATTGCGGCGCCGTGGGTTTGCGGAGAAAGCTCGACGCTTTCTGGGAGCGGGACGACGGGGCGGCGTCCGTAATAGGGCTCGGAGAGTTGCTGGATGAACGAGTGCGGCGCGCCGGCGACCAACGACAGATCGACGTCGTTCCAGTCTTCGCCGACGGTATTGTCGATGATGGCCCAGCCTTGCAGCAGCGGCTTTTTGTCGGGCTTGGAAGGCAGCACGATGCGATAGGTCGTCTTCCAGATGGGCACTTCGCTGATGTAGCTGACGTAGAGATTGCGCTCTCCGGCGCCGGCGGTGGAGACGGTCATGCGGCGGACGTCTTGCTCGCGGGCGGAGGCGATCAAGCCGAGGTATTTGCCGACTTCGAGTTGCAGGTCGTGATCCACGATGCGGACGCTCGTAGCGGGATTCAGATCGACGGTGCGGACTTCACCGGTGTCGGTAATCAGCGAGATTTCCTCGGTCTCCGAAGTCCAGTTCGCGGAGTTGCGCGTCTTGCGTTCGACGCTGAGCAATTTTCCGGTCACCGCGGGGCCGTTCGAACTGCGGACTTCGATGCGCGCTCCGCGGAGAGCCCCGAGAAATTCGGAGACGGTGGGGCGTTCGCTGAGCGCGAGGCGCAAGGTGCCCAGGCGGCGTGCGATCGGGGCTTCGGAGTTGTAATCGACGCCGGTGATGCGGCCGCCGTTCAAGTCGAGGACGGTGAGCGACTTAAGCACGTCATTGAGTTGCGCCGACGTGAAATCGATGTGGACGTCCTGGCTACCCCGGACGCGGCCGAGGTGTTCGAAATAGCCGACACCGTTTTTGTAGAGAACGACCCTGCGCACCGGTAATTTCCCGGCCGAGGATGATTCCGATGCGTCAGAACGTACTTCGCTGGCGGCACCGTTTGTGGCGGCTGAACGAGGCGGAGCTGTTTGTTTCGCGGATTGTTGAGACAGGCCCAAATCGCAAACGAGAAGACACACGGAGAGCGTCAAAAGGAGTCGCGTCATCGTTTCACTCCCAAACGAGCACTTGCGGGACAAGTACGACCTGGTCAATCGAGATGCAAGTTACCACGGCCGCGTTGTCCCCTGTAGCGCGGAGCCTTGTGGGTGCGAGCTTACCAACAACTTGTTGGACACCACGAGTGGCGGGGAGTGCCGCATTTTACGGCGGCTTTACGGGGCGGTAATAGCTGTACTATCCTGCGCGCGCAATCAACCTTTGCGTATGGGTGCCGCCATGAAGCGCATGATTTGCCTCGCACTGCTGTTCCTTCTCGCCGTGGTTTCCACCAGCGCGGCGGACGATTTATTCGACATCAAGCCGATGGCGGACGGTGTATATGCGGCGCTTGCGAAGCCTGTGTACAAAATCAACTGCAATGCGGCGATTATTTTGTTCGACGACAGCGTGCTCGTCGTCGATACGCATTCGAAGCCGTCGGCGGCGCGCGCGCTGATCGAGCAGGTGAAACGGCTCACCGACAAGCCCGTCAAGTATGTGGTGAACACGCACTTTCACTGGGACCATTATCAAGGGAATCAGGCGTATCCGAGTTCGTGGCCGGCGGGCGTCGAGATTATTTCGTCGGAGGCGACGCGGCTGAATATCGAGGAGCGAGGGATCCCGCGCGTGAAGCACGAAATTACGACGATGCCGGCGGATATCGAGAAGCTGAAGGCCGACGTGGCAGCGGCGACCGATCCCGCACAAAAGGCAAAATTGAGCAGCGATCTCGCGCAGGCGCAGGACTATTTGTCAGAGCTGAAGACGATGCAGGTGACGCTGCCGACGCTGACGTTCGATCACAGTTTGATCCTGCACCGGCGCTCGCGCACCGTGGAGATGTTCTGGCTCGGCAACGCGCATACGAATGGTGACGTGTTTGTCTATTTGCCGAAGGAAAAAATTCTGATCACCGGCGACGCGATGCATGGTTGGACGCCGTTCATGGGCGACAGCTATCCGTATGACTGGATCACGACGCTCGACGAGGCGGAGAAGCTCGATTTCGATCAGGTGCTCGGCGGGCACGGCGATGTTATGCACGGCAAAGAGCGGTTCGAGTTGTGGAAGCAATATTTCACCGATCTGATGGCGGAGACCGCGAAAGCGTATGCAAATGGGGCTACGCTCGATCAGGCGCAGGAGCAAGTTTCGAAAATTCTGATTCCGAAATACTCAGCAAAGTTTGACCCGGCGTTCCCACACGACATGATTCCCAACGTGACCAAGGCATATCAGGTCATCGCATTCCCTAAATAATCGGGCAAGACGTACGCAAATTGACACGCCTAACGTCTTGCACTATAGTGAACCAAATGGTTCACTATTCCGCACGAGCGCGAAACACCGATCGAGCCTTGGCGGCGATCGCGGATCCCACGCGGCGCGCCATCGTGGACCGCCTGGCACGCGGGCCGGCGCGAATCTCGGATGTAGCTGCCGATTTCCCAATGACGCTCACAGGATTCTGCAAACACGTGCGCATTCTGGAACGCGCGGGCTTGGTGCGGCGCAAGCGGCGCGGCCGCGAAAATACGCTGCGGCTGCAACCCGAACCGCTGCGCGACGTAGCCGAATGGGTCCTGCAATATCGCGAATTCTGGACGGCGCGGCTCGATCGCCTGGAGCAATTCTTCGCTGACCGTCGAGCTGCAACAAATTTGAAAGGAGAATGAAATGCAAACCACTGAACTCACTGTTACTCGCACGATTCCTGCAACACCGGAAGAGGTGTACGACGTCTGGATTGATCCGAAGAGCCCGGGCGGGCCGTGGTATGGCGCGTCAAAAGTAATCGTGAATGTGGCCGTCGACGGATTGTTTTACGTGGCGATGACGCACGAAGGCAAGCTGTGGCCGCATTACGGACGGTTTGTGAAGCTCGACCGGCCGACAGTCGTAGAACACACGTGGATGTCGGAGCCGACAAGGGGTCTCGAATCCGTCGTGACGGTGACGCTGGAAAAGCGCGGCGCCGATACGCTGATCACGCTGCGACATACGGGCGTGCCCGACGACGAGATGGGCCGGAAGCATCAAGAGGGTTGGGGCTGGATGCTGGGCGCGCTGGCCGACTCGCTGGCGAAGCGCAAGGGTGCCGCCGGGGTGTGAAATAATATTCGCGAATGATTCTTTGGAGCTGAGATGGCTCGTTATTTGACGCAGCACACTCTGTCGTGTCTGACGCGGCAGGGTGCCGAGGGTTTGGCGAAGAGGTTACAGAGCAGCGAGACGATACGCGCCGTGCGGATTCTGGTGAACATGTTGGAAGGGAAGATGGTCGTCGAGTTCAGCGCGGCTTCGCGTGAGGCGCTAGAGTCGTATCTGAAAGCCGAGAACATGCACTACGACTGGGTCTTGCGCATCGAGTGGGAGACGCAGGCGCAGGATGGGAAGCTGCACGTCGCGGAATAGAAAGAGAGTTGACAGTCGACAGTTGAAAGTCGAAAGGGAGAGCAGGATTGCGATTGCCATCGAATACGTGGGTCCACGCGATTCGCGTTAGTCGTAGCGCAGCGCGATGAGCGGATCGACGGTGAGAGCGCGCCGCGCCGGAATGTAGCAAGCGAGCAGCGCCACAGCCAGCAACACAAACGTCACGCCGATAAACGTCCACGGATCGATCGCGCTGACTCCGAAGAGCAGGCTCACGAGTAAGCGCGCGAATATGGCCGCGACTGCGAGCCCCACAACAAGGCCCACAACCGCAAGGCGCATGCCTTGGCCCGCAACAAGCCGCAGCACATCGCCTTCCTGAGCGCCGAGCGCGCGGCGAATCCCGATTTCGTGTCGCTGCTGGTTCACTGAATAGGAAAGCACTCCATACACGCCGACAGCGGCAAGAATCAACGCGAGTCCACCGAAGAGCGTGAGCAAAGCCGCGCCCATCCGCGGCGCCCAGAGCGCATCGCTCATGATTTCGTGAATCGTCTGGACATTCGTGATCGCGAGATTCGAATCCAGCTGCTGCACAACGCTCCGCACGCTCGAAATCGACGCTTCCGGGTCACCGGTGGTGCGAACTTGCAGCGTCGCAAACGGCACATATTCCTGCGCCAGCGGCACGAAGGCCACCGGCTGGGGATCCTCGCCGACTTGAATCACTACAGTGTTGCTGACGATGCCGACGACTTCTCGCATGTCCATGTCGCCAAAAAAGTGAAAGCGCTTGCCGAGCGCCGATTCATTCGGCCAGAAGTGCCGAGCCATCGCTTCGTTGATCACGGCGACTTTACGGGTTTCTTTGCGATCGTTGTCGTTAAAAACGCGGCCCGCTTGAATGGGAATCCGCAACGTATCGAAAAAAGTCGCGGTGACGTTGTTTGTAGTCGTCAAAGTGCCGCGATAACCCGAGCCTTCATCCTGACCTTCGGGAAAAACAGTGCGAGAAAATCCGCCGCCCACCGGAAAGTTAGCGGAGAGTGCCGCACCGGCAACGCCAGGAACGGAACCTGCCCGCTCAGCCGCGGCGCGATACAACTGCTGCGCTTGCCCTTCCTGATAGTGCAGAGCGCCGACGTTGAACGCCATCACGAAGAGCTTTTCGGACTCAAAGCCCGGATTGATTTTTTGAGCGTTGATCTGGCTGCGGACGAAGAGCCCGGCGCCGACGAGGGCGACGAGAGCCATCGCCGTTTCGACCACGATGAGCAAGCTGCGAATCGGATTGTTGCGCCAACCGACGGAGTTGCCGCGTCCGGCGGCTTTCAATGTGTCGGCGAGATCGGGCGAGGATGCTTTCCACGCCGGCGCGGCGCCAAAGAGAGCGCCGGTGAGCAGAGCGACGCCCAGCGTGAAGAGCAGGACATGCCAATCGAGCGCGAGATCGACATCATTCACTTCGATGAACGCGGGTCGATATGACCAGAGAATGTTGCGTCCCCAGTAGGCGATAAGCAATCCGACGGCGGCCCCAGCGAGAGAAAGCAGCGTGCTCTCGGTCAGCAACTGGCGCAAAATTCGTCCACGGCCTGCGCCGAGCGCGGCGCGCACGGTCATCTCTTTGTCGCGCGTAGCGGCCTGGGCAAGCAGCAGATTGGCAAGATTGGCGCACGCGATCAGCAGCACTAAACCGACCGCGCCCATCATCATCGCGCCGGCGAGCGTGAATTGATCGTGCTGGTTGATGCCGACGGCAGCTTCGGCCAAGGAAGACAGCGCAACGCTGCGGCCGGCGTTTTCTTTCGGGTATTCCGTTTCGAGCCGCGCCGCGATCGTTTTCAACGACGCTTCCGCTTGCGGCATCTGCACGCCGGGCTTCAGCCTGCCGAATGCCGTCATCGCAAGGAATCGCCGGTCGTGCACTGCGTCGATTGTGAATCCTCCAAGCATCTGGGAATACATGCTGATCGGGACCCACGTTTGTTCGGCCGGCGCGAGCGATATTGTCCCTTTGAATCCGCGAGGCGCGACGCCGATGATCGTGTAGGGAATCGCATCGAGAATCATCGGTTTCCCAACGACATTCGGTTCCATTCCAAATTTATTCGCCCACAAGGCATAACTGATCACGACGACCGTGTCGCTGTTCGGGTGCGTGTCCTCCCCGGGAAGAAAAAATCGGCCGGCCGCGGGTTTCAATCCAAGCACGTCGAAGTAATTCGCCGTCGTTAGATAGGCTTGCAACTGTTTCGGTTCTGCGCCGCCGCTCCACGTGACCGGCGTGTTCAGCCACGCGACAACGTCGGTGAATACCTCGCTCTGGCGCCGGTAGTCCTCATAATTCGGATACGAGAGGCCCATTTTCTCGAAATTTGCCGCGGTCACGTGAGTCTTGCTGTCAACGGTATCGAGCTGGACGAGGCTCGAAATGTCGCGTACGGGAAGCGGATGCAGGAGGATTGCATTTACAACCGTAAAGATCGTTGTGTTCAATCCGAATCCCAGCGCGAGCGAAATCACCGCGACAGCACTGAACCCACGATTCTTCAGCAGCATACGGATGCCGAATTTCAGATCGGCCGCGAAGTCGTGTGCCCAGCGGTAAATCCAGGCGCCGCGGCTGTCTTCCTGCGCGAGCGCGACATTTCCAAATGCGCGGTGCGCCGCCTGCCGGGCTTCGTCGGGTTTCATGCCACCCTCCACGTTTTCATCGGTCTCCATCTCGATATGCGTGCGGATCTCATCGTCGAGCTCGCGCGCGATCTTGTCTTTGCGAAAGGCCCCGCCGAGCTTCGAGATATTGCGGTTGATGCTCACGATGTCGCTCCGTTCGCGGCGCCTCTTCTCAGTCGTCTTCCGCCGGAAGCGGGCTCAGAATCCGTGTGATCGCCTCGCTGAACCGTTCCCACTTGCTGTGCTCGTTCGAGAGTTGTTTTCGCCCTGCGGCGGTCAATCGATAAAAGCGAGCGCGCCGATTCGTCTTCGACGTTCCCCATTCGGCGGTCACCCAGTCTTCCTGCAATAGCCGTTGGAGAGCCGGGTATAGCGAACCGTGATCGATGCGGAACGTCTCGCCCGACGTTCGCTCGATGAATTTTGCGATGCCGTGTCCATGCATCGGCCCCCAGCGCAACGTGCGGAGGATGATCAGGTCGAGTGTGCCCTGCATGATTTCCAGCCGGTCGGTCGATTTCTGTCTTGGGCTCATAGGTAGACAACCTACCACAAGAAGGGTAGACGCTCTACCACGCGAAACGTTTCCACCCTCGGAAGCGAGGCGGGCAGGGCTCTCGGTACCAGGCGTCGGTCTGAAAGGCAGCCCAGCGGTACCTTTCAAGCCCATTTGTGTTGCATCTCGGTAACGTTGCATCCGATACGTTTTGCGATATAGCACAGCTTTAAAACGTTTTATCTCGCGATACCCTCCGCTGGCGCTATCTTCTTCCGAAACCAGGCCAACATCCCAAGGTCGAAGGGTTGTGCCCATGAAACGCTTTCGTGTGGTTATTTCCCTGATGACCAGGGAAAACGATTACCAGCTCGAACAGGCGGCGTCCGCGCAAGAGTCCGCTACGAGTCTCGGCATCGACGCGCAGATCATCTTTGCCGACAACGACTCCATCACGCAGGGAACGCAGCTCCTGAAAATCATCCAGGGCGAAGCCTCGACGCGTCCCGACGCCATCGTTTGCGAACCGGTCGGCGGCCCGTGTCTCCCGCAGGTGGCGCGCGCCGCCGTGCAGGCGGGAATTCCGTGGGTGCTTCTGAACCGTGATGCCGACTACATCGCCGAACTGCGCCGCTCGACGCCTCGTCTCCCGATTTTTTCGATTGGCTCCGATCAGAAGGAAGTCGGCCGAATCCAAGGCCAGCAGCTCACCGCGCTGGTACGTAACGGCGGCGGAGTGCTTCAGATCCAGGGGCCGTCCGAAAATTCGACAGCGAAAGATCGAACGCTCGGCATGCAGGCGGCGTTGCCGCCACATATCCCGGTCACAACTCTGCGCGGCCAATGGACCGAAGAAAGCGCGCAGCGCAGTATCGAGTCATGGCTTCGACTGAATACTTCACAAAAAATATCGATTGGCGCCATAGCAGGCCAAAACGATGCGATGGCGATGGGGGCGCGCAAAGCGTTCTCTGCGCTCGACAACAACACAGATCGCGATCGCTGGCTGCGATTGCCCTACGTGGGATGCGACGGAGTGACAAAGACTGGCCAAAGCTGGGTACGGACCGGCCTGCTTACGGCTACTGTGATCATCCCGGCGACCGCCGGACGCGCACTTTCGATCCTGCATCAGGCCTTGCTCACCGAAGTGCGTCCACCGGAGCGGACGTTTACAACACCGGAATCATTTCCGCCGGTCACTCAACTGAGCTGAAAATCGCGGCACGCGCGCTCGCGGCGCCCGACTCTTCATTCGTTCATTCCTTCAAGATTGAAAAGAAGAAAGCCGGATCGATCGCTGCACCGTCACTCTCTCCGTCAGCAGCGCGCGTTCCGGCTTCCTTCGCGACTTACTTACACCCGCACCACGACACAACGCTCCTTGCGCCGCGGACGTCGGCCATCCCTAGAAAAAAACTAAGCGCCAGCCACCTTCGCCTTCTCCCCGTGATGCTCGACGTGATGCTTCGCCGCTTCCGTTGCGTGATGCGTGGCATGGTGCAGGTGGCCCTGGGCGGTGTGCGCGTGGTGCGCGGCGGTTTCGTGGTTGCCCTCTTCGTGGTGTGCTGCCGCTTCGCGATGATGGCGCGCCGCGTGTTCGTGATGTTCCGCTGCCTTATGATGATGCTCTGCCGCTTGCTTCGACATAGCTCCTCCTCGTTTTATCGCTTGGCCGGACAGCCAGACTGTCCGGCGAGGTAGGGTGCTCCTCGTCCGATTAACGAATCGTCAGTAGATTGTGAACGCTGGAATACGCTGAGGAAGAAAGAGGAAGGAGTGCAACGCGGCAGCCGATCGCAGCAGCCGTTAACGTACACGGCCGTCCCATCTTGGAACTACCTCGACGGATGCCTCGAATTTACTAGCGGGTGGCTTCGCGGAAATTCCACTGCTTGTGGTTTACGTCGACGCTGGCGACTTCTTCAGGGGTGAACGGCACCTCGCGATGCCCACGAACCTGAATCACGCAGCCCTGGCTGGTCACAACCTGATCGAAATGCTTTCCGCTCTTGAGCGTCACCGACACAACGTGATAACCCATGCCGGTCTCTTTGTGTCTCTGTACGCGCGTCGAAAATTCGTGTGGAATCTGGGTCAGCCGCTTCATTTGCTCGCCTCTTCGCTTTCAGCTCTATTGGCCTTAAGTTTGTATGACCAATTTTAGCCTCCCGGAGATACCCTGTCCAGTCGGTCAGGCGATTTCCACCGAAATCAAAAGGATCGTTGTAAATAATTGAAAAAAATAGGTTTAGCACGATGAAGACTCGCTAAACCCGGCAGTCGGATCGTTGCGTGATTCGTCGGTATCGGGTTCAATCCGCGAGCTTCTCGCCGGTGCAGGCAGCCATAACTTGCCCTTTCGAACTGCGCTCGACCCATATCTCCAGGGCACGGCGTCTGTCCGGTTCAACGCTGCCAGACGCAAGATAGGTCCGTAACTCCTGCGCCGCATTCAAATTCGCGCACCGATTCAAAAACACCTGCGCCAGTGCCAGCCGCGCCTCTGGAAATTCGCCCATGGACTCTCGCAGTAAACGCTCCGCTTCCTGCGATCTGCTACCTTCTGCCGCCATGGTGCTCCCCAATAGGTACCACGTCGCTTTACGCCCCGGATCCAGGCCCAGCGCTTGCCGTGCCGCAGCTTCGGCTTCCGGATACTGCTTTAGCTGGAACAAACTGAGGCTCTTGTTCCGGTAAGGCGCCTCCAACTTCGAATCGATTGCGATCGTCGCATCGAACTCCGTGATCGCATCCCGATAACGCTCCATTTCCAGGAGACCCGCTCCCAAATTGTTGTGAGCCTCCACAAACTTTGGATCGAGCTTCAGCGCCTTCTGCAGATGCTGTACCGCGCCCGCATAGTCTCTCGACCTCACGCACTTCTCCGACCGTCGAAACTCCTTCAGCGCTCCAGCCGGCACCTGCATGCTCCCCACCGAAATCGTGGCGGCGACCGGCGCGGCTTTCACCGTCGGTTCGGAAGGGTCCGGCTGCCTCTCGTTCGCCGCGAGCGGATCGGTAGTCAGCCATTGTCCTGGACGTGGGCTCGGCGAAGTCATCCGGAATACATCGCTCCTCTGCGCGAATCCTTGTGGCGCGCACGCCAGGGTTGCGACGCTTGCGCACGCTACAAATCCAAAAACAGATACGAATCGTCGTTTCGTTTCGGGCCTCATGGCGGGACCTCCTCAGCGAACGTCTTCTTGGCCCGCGCTCGCCGCTAACGGTTGAATTTCAAAATCGGAGCCCTCAAGAGTGATTCGGGGTCAAATAAGCCAAGCCGGGCGCCGCAGGGCACACGTCTCCGTCCGCATCGATGCTGTCCGGTGGCCAAACCTGGAAGCGATTCGATCCGTTTAACCCCAACTCACAAGAACCACTCGTTTGTCATCCCGACCGGAACGGCGTAGCGAGTGCTTCTCTCCTCACGCCTTGGTCCAGGATTCCGAGCCCAACTGCTTTCAGTCCGAGAGAAACTGCTTTAGTTCAAAAGACGCCCCGACCCGCACAACGGATAGGCGCGGCGTTTGTAAAAAAATTCACCGACTCAGTTTTTGTTTTTGCAATTCGCGCACCAAGCCCGTGCTCGCCGCGTGAATCGAATCCGCGTCCTATACTCGTGCCCTAACTTCACGGAAATTCCGCCGAAGCTCGTGCCTCTGCACTCAGCTACGCCCAGCCGATTCACAAAGTTCCACGGATTCGCGCATTTTGACGGGATGTAACGGTTACCCGAGCTCGGCGAGATGAATCGCTTGAAACTTCCGCGAATGAATCGCGGAAATTCACATAAACCCAATGTGAAATTTATTAAGGAAGTGTGATGTTTCGCGACACAGCGTCCGCTTCCGGGACGCTACTGCGGATTGGTGGGACCATTCGGCACGCCGTCCTGCTCAAGGGCCCGCAAATTCTCTCGCGCCAACTGATGATTCGGATTCAATTGTAACGCGCGCTCAAAATGCTTCCGCGCCTCTGCGACGTTCCCCGTTTCCGCCAGCGCGCTGCCCAAATTGGCTTCCGCATCCGCATCTTGCGGACGCAGCTTCGCAGCGACCTGAAACTGCTCGAGCGCCCCGGCAAAATCCCCGTTCGAAGCGAGCGCATTCCCCAAGTTGTAGTGCGCGTCAAAATAGTCCGCTCGCGCTGCGAGCGCCCTCTGCAAAAAGGGAATGGCCTGCGGAGCGCGCCCCGCCGCCAGCAACGCCGCGCCAAGTCCATTGTTCGCCGCCGCATCCTCAGGGCGCAGCCGCACCGCGTCCGTAAACTGCCGGTACGATCCCGCGATATCACCGCGCGCTTGCAGCAGCGCCGCCAAGTTGTAGTGCGCCTCAAAATCCTCCGGATTCCTCTCCAGATGATGTCGCGCCATCGCCTCTTGAATCAGCGCCCGCGGATCGCCACCGTCACCACTCCTAGCGCCATCCGTAGGCAAAACTTGCAGCCACAGATGCGCCATTTCATCGCTCGCGCGATTTCCCGCCACGACTCGCGCCGGTGGATGATTCGGATTCCGCACGTTTTCCGCGGAATTGTCATACGCAAACCGCATCGTGATCTTCGTCCCAGCCGGCAGCGTCATCGGTTCCGTGTAGCGATACACCGCCTGCCAATTCAAATCCCAATTCGGAATATGGATCAACGTTCTCGAAGAACCACCAGGCAGCGTCGCCACCGCATCCAAATTTTTTCCCAGATAATGTGCGTGCGGATAAATCGCCAGCAGCGACACGCTCACCGGCAGCGTAAAATCGTCGCTCACCACAAAATCTTTCGCGCCCGCCGGAATATCCAGCGCGCCGTCCTTCTCCATCTGCAACAAAATCGGATGCAGCGTCGCCGGCTTGTCCGTGAAATAGAGTCCCAGCACCGGTTGCAGCGTCTCCGCCTTGCCCGACGGTTGCAAATGCACGTTCAGCACGAGATCCGAATTCGAATCGATCGAAATTGCCATCCCATCCGGCTCGACATATGGCGCCGACCCTGGCTTCCAAAACAGAAAATGGCTGTCGGGATCGAAAACCTCCGACTCGATCGTCAATTCCATCCCGCCAAATCCATCGCCCGGATTCTTCTCCTGTAGCCGCGCCGTTTGCCCGCGATCCACCAGCACATTCGCGTGATGCACCAGTCGCTTGTCGCCGGGACGAATCTCGATCGCCTTTAGCCAACGCGCCCGGTCCACCGGCGCGCGAAATACAAAATTCCAATAAACGTCACTCCCGCCCGCCGCCAGCGAATACGCCTTCGTCGCCTTGACGATCAAATCCGGCTTGCCCAGTTGCCATCCTTCGACAAACCGCGGCGCCGCCGGCAAATCCGCCGGATCTCCCTCCGCCGCGCCGCCCTCGGCCCAGTCACGCAGCCGCGCGATGTCGGCATCCGAAAGCCGCAAGTCATCCGCAAATTTGGGATCGTCCGCAGCAGGCAGCCACGGAGGCATGAGCCGCCGCTTGGTCACTTCCTCGATCAATCGCGCGTGCGATTTCGCGTCGTCGTAGGTAAGTAGCGAAAACGGCGCGGCTTCCCCGGGCCGATGACAAGGAGCGCACGAGCGAAACAGAATCGGCGCGATGTCCTTTGTATAAGTGAGGGAAGGCGGCGCCGATTCCGTAGGGGCACGGCACGCCGTGCCCGTCCGCGCCACGCACGAAGCTTTCGGCTCGTTGTTCCTGGTGAGATTTACCGCCGGATCATTCGCCGCCTTCGCGGCACAAAACGCCGCGAGCAGCGCGGCGCCAATCGCTGCGCACTGCGGCCACCTTCTCATTTCAGATCCGAGATGTAGCAGCCGACAGCCGGCGCCGAAGCGTTCGCAACCTCTTTACCATCCAATGTAGCGCGAATCGCATCTTCCAACTCATGCGTCGTCGCCGCCGGCCGCGCCCGCCCGAAATCCTCATACAAATTGTCGATTCGCCCGTGATAGACGAGCTTCCGGTTCGCATCGAAGACCGCCGCTTCCGGCGTCGCCAGCGCATGACTCTCGGTCACCAAACTCCGCCGCACATCTCGCAGCGCCGGCAAATCGTATCCGAACTCCCGCTCGTGCTTTCGAATCTGCTCCGCCGACTCCGACCGATCCGGATACACCAGCCAAAACGCAATCCGCCCCGCGTTCTCCAGCCTCGTCCGCCGCTCGATCCCCCGAATCGTCGGCGCATACCGATTCGAAATCGGGCAATCCACCCGCACAAAAATCAGCACCACAACTTTGCCGCCCGAAGATTTCAGCGGATCGACAACAGCACCGTTGAGGTCGATGGCGTTTCCTTCGTCGACCCCGATGCGGACCGGTTCAAACGCGCGAATGCGCGAAGACTCACGCAACACGCATAAAAAAAGAGAGGAAACAATCAGGATTCGAAACGCAACCGGAATGGAGTAAAGCCGACGACCCATGCGCGCCCGCACCGCTCAGGCACAAAAATGGTACTGCTCGCCGTGTCCGCTTGTCTAACGCAACTCCATCCTTCTGTTGCAACACCCAAGCCAAGCTTCAGCCGTACTTAACCCCGTCCTTGCTCTGCCCAACTTCAATAATGTATCCATCCGGGTCCCGGATATAGCAGCGCGTCTCGCCGTACTTCACGATCGGCTCCGTTATAAACTCGGCGCCTCGGCTCTTCCACAACTCATAGCTTGCCTGAATATCCGCGACGCGGAAATTCAAAAAGCTATTGATGTGATTCGGATTGGGCGTGCTGAGCAACACGGTCGGCTTATCCGGCGTCGGCCCTCCCCCGACGTTGATGATCATCCATATATTCGCCAGCTGGAGATATCCCGGCGCGCCACCGGCGTCGCCTCGGCTCAGAATGCGCGCCCCAAAAACCTTCTCGTAGTAGTTCAGCGATCGCTGGATATCGGTGACGGTAATAAAATGCGCAATGCTGAGCCCCTCTTTCGGAGGCATCTCATAACTTTTCTCTTCGATTCGGACGCTGCCGGTGCTCATTCCACTCCTCCATTGCCGAAACGCCTGCTCCCGTCTCGACCGCTATTTCTAGGACGTTCACCGACTCAGATGCATGAGCAAGCAGTTGTATGCAGGAATTCTTCGTCGCCCCAATCACCCGATAGGACGTTCCAGATCGAAGTCCATGGTCTGGTTTTGGTCTCATCGCGCCCTGGCGAAGTGAGCCGATGCCTCCGGAGGACAGGTTCACAACACGATACTTAATGCCAAGCGCCACAAGTCTTTGATACGATAAGCATTCCGCAGAAGTTGCCGCACGACCAATTCCAAGCCGTTGATCGACACTTCGGAGTTCGCTGGGGACCTGGAAGGAGTTTGTCCATGTGTTCGAATTCTTCGCGCTACCTCCTAGTCCCACTTGTGCTCGTCGCCTTGCTATCCACAGTCGTCTATCCGAGCAAAGCCGGTCAATCTCCCACCGCTCCTATCCCTACCTACATTTTCGGCAGAGCCGATTTCCTCGTTGGCAATAACCCTGTCGCGCTCGCCTCCGGCGACTTCAACAACGACGGCCAACCCGACGTCGTCGTGGTCAATCAGAACGACAACACGATCTCGATCCTCTTAGGAAAAGCCGACGGGACTTTCGCGCCCCACGTCGACTACCCAACTGGCCCGGTGCCAACAGCCGTCTTAGTAGGCGACTTTAACCGTGACGGAAATCCCGACATCGCCGTTGTGAACCAGAACTGCGAACTTCACGGCAACGTTCATGGTCCCCCAACCTTTGTTTGCGGAAGCGGTACCGTCGGCATCTTCCTGGGAAATGGCGATGGCACGTTTGCACCAGAAACCGAATACCTCGCAGGAGGCGTCCAGCCGGTTGCAATTGCTTCAGGCGATTTCAACGGCGATGGCAATCTGGACTTGGCCGTCGCGATCGCGACTTTTTGTTACGGGGGAGGATCTGGAGGCGCGTGTAGAACCGGCAGTGTTTCCGTGTTCCTGGGCGACGGCACCGGCGGCTTTGAAACTCCGCCGGTGACTTATCCGACTCCCACGGGTCCCTTTTCAGTAGTCGTAGCCGATTTCAACGGCGATCACAAACCGGACATAGCGGTTGCTGGCGGGCAGGCCGCACCAGGCACCGTGTCGGTACTGTTGGGCAACGGCGACGGAACCTTTCAAGGTCACCTCGATACCGCGTTGGACGCGACAAATGGTCTCACTCTGGCTGTGGCCGATTTCAATGGCGACGGCAAAATTGATTTGGCCGCAGCCGGCAACGGATTTGTCGACATCATGACTGGCAACGGGGATGGAACATTCATATTCAAGCAGCACTACGCAGGCGGAAACGCCGTGGCCGTGGCCGATTTCAATGGCGACGGAAAATCCGATTTGGCGGTTCTCGTTAACACAAATTCCTTCGCGAACTATTCGGCAGCAGTGATGCTGGGCAATGGTAATGGCACATTTCAAGCCGGAGTCCAATACAGCACCGGCGTGAATCCTCAGGCGCTACTTGCCGTTGACCTCAACGGCGACGGCAAGCCGGATCTCGTCGCGCCGTGTGCGCAATTTTCATTGATTGGCCTTCCCGGCGTGGTATCCGTCGACCTCGGTTTTGGTGATGGTACCTTCGGCGGCTCTACTCCCGTGGGAACCGGCTCCGCCGCGATTACATCAGCCGACCTGAATGGCGACGGAAAACAGGACATCGCCACCGCGGGTTCGATCTTCCTGGGTAACGGCGATGGAACATTTCAATCTGCCGCCAATCCCGGCAACTTCGTTCCCGACAGAACGGCAAACTTCGTTGCCGCCGCTGACTTTAACGGCGATGGCAAAACAGACTTGGCGGTTGCAAATACGCTTTGCGCTCCCGGAATGCCGTGCAATCCGGGATCAGTCTCCATTTTTCTGGGCACCGGAGATTTTTCGAACTTTACCCCCGGGCCGTACCAGCCGCGAGTCGATTACGCGGTCGGCGTCATGCCAAACATGCTGACGATCGGCGATTTCAACGGAGACAGCAAAATCGACTTGGCTGTCGCAAATGGCTCAAGCTTTACGCCTAGCTCAATTTCGGTGCTGCCTGGCAAGGGCGATGGGACGTTTCAACAACAAATTCAAACGGCTGTCCAGGGAACGAATTGGATCGCCAACGGAGATTTCAACGGTGATGGCAAGCTCGATGTCGCAATCGTGACGAATGGGTCCGTAACGATCGTGCTCGGCAACGGGGACGGCACATTCCATCAAGGAAGTTCCTACCCGCTTTACTCCGCAAATGGGACGGGAACGATCACCACGGGGGACTTTAACCACGACGGCAAGTTGGACTTGGCCGTTACGCACCTCGCGCAGGCCTCTGCGCAAGGAATGGTATCCGTGTTCCTCGGGAACGGCGATGGCACCTTTCAAGCGCCGGCAGACTATCCGACGTCGTCTTTGGCCACCGCACTGGTGCAAGCCACCGACATCAACGGCGATGGGAAGCTGGATTTGCTCATCGGCTCATACAGCGCTCCTCACCCGTTTACGATTTTAATCGGCAATGGCGACGGGACATTCCGATTGCCAGTCGCGTACTTGGCACCGGACGGCAGTGCCTCCCCGTTCACCATCGCCGATTTCAATCAGGACGGCGTACCCGACGTCGCCTCGCTCGGCTTCGATGGTAAGGTCGGCGTGATGTTGAGCACGCCGTTTGCGTCGATCTCGCCGGCCTCGCTGAATTTTGGCAGCCAAGGTGTCGGCACAACGAGTCCCGCACCGATAGTGACCGTCAGCAACGGCACCAACGTTCCGTTTTCGATCACCGGAGCAACAGCGAGCGGTGCTTTCGCCGCCACGAATAACTGCGGCACCGTCCAGCCGGGCGCGAGTTGCACGATAACGGTCAAATTCACTCCATCCGCTACAGGCACGCAGACCGGAACACTCACCATCACCGACAGCACGCGCACCAGTCCTGCTGTCATCCCCCTGACCGGCACGGCTCTGAATGGCCCTTTCTTGACGGCCCTTCCATCGAGATACACATTCCCGCCACAACCGGTAAATTCGAGTTCGAGTTCGCCCGTACCGCTCCTGCTCGTCAACACCGGAAACGCTAGCCTGACGCTCAACTCAATCGGCATTTCCGGTACGAATGGCCCCGACTTCAGTCAGACGAACAATTGCCGTAGTTCCTTGGACGCCGGTTTTAGCTGCACAATAAATGTAAGCTTTGTCCCCGCCGCCGGAGGATTGCGGACGGCTAAAGTCTCCGTCAGCGATTCCGTGTCGGCCACTCCGCTGTTGATTCCCATATTCGGTAGCGGCAGCGACTTCCAGATTTCTGCCACCGCGTTCTCCCCAGCGAGCATCACTGCCGGAAGTTCTGCGACTTCCACCGTTGCGATCACCTCTCTCGGCAGTTTCTCGGGAACGGTCACTCTGTCGTGTGCCAGCGGTTTGGCCGCGGGCGTATCGTGCAGCTTCAATCCGGCTACAGTCACCGCATCGGCCGCTGGCGTCGCTTCCTCAACGTTGACCGTAAACACCACGGCCAGCGTATCGCCGGCCGCATACACGATCGGCATTGCGGGAGCTTCGAGCACCTCGTCACACAGCACCTCGCAAACGCTGACTGTGCAGTCCTCCCAGCCTCCGGCTTTTTCGCTGGCGCCCTCCTCGTCCGGTTCTTCGTCCGCTTCCGTCACAGCCGGGCAAAGCGCCAACTTCACGCTGTCAGCCACCTCCACGAATGGATTCAGCGGCACGGTCAATCTGAGCTGTACCGTTAGCCCCACGCCGAGTTTGGCCCCGACGTGCACTGTCCCGGCTACGATCCAGGTCGCTGCCGGCACACTGGGCTCCATCTCTGTCACCGTATCCACAACTGCGCAAACGTCGGCGCAATTGTGGATTCCAAACGGTCTTCAGAACTCTTGGGCGACGTTGATGTTTAGCTGTCTGCTCGTTATGGTCTTCGCGCTGGTGCCGGTTGAACCAAGCAAGGACAAAAAACGTAAGAACTACGCACTCGCCGGGCTCCTGCTCTTCGCAATCGCGCTCGTTGGTTGCGGTGGTGGCAGCAGCAACAGCGATGGCGGCGGTGGTGGAACCGCTGGCACTCCGGCAGGCAACTACACCATCACGGTTACCGGTACATCAGGAAGCGTAAAACAAACTAGCTCACTCAAACTCACGGTGAACTGACGCGAATACCACCGGCAGTGGCGCGATTTCCAGTGAAACCTGACTTCTCCCAATACGGATTCCCGTATCAAGAAAACCTGATCATGGCTTTCATCGGCGATTCCCATACGCACGGCACAAAGCCGGGAGTGACCAATTGGTATGGACTTTTCATTCCACCGCCATCTCACGTGCTCGGTCTCGACAGCGATGACAGTTTCGTTTTCCCCAAAGGCGGCGAAGGGGGAGGCGACGTACAGGTTTGCCTGTTTACGCTGCGGCAATGGGCGTCGCTTGCAGTGAGAGGCGACTTCTTTGCCCTGCATTTTCTTTTCGAGCCGCTCGAATTTACATCGGAAATCTGGAACGTGTTTGCGTCCCGGCGGCAGATTTTTCTCGCCAAAAAGCACGCAACTTCCTATTTCGAATTCGACGACGATCTGCTGACGGAAGTGCTTTGGCGTGCACACTCAAAGAAAGGCCGCCGCATTCCGAAAGATGTGGAATTCGGGTACGACAGAGAGTGGACGATGAGTATGATCCGCTCTTGGGATGAGGCGAAGGAGTTGCTGGAGAAAGGCTGCATCACATTCCCCAGGCCCCGTAACGAGGAGTTGGCTGCAATTGGAAGCGGCAAGTATTCTCTAAGAAAAGTTAAGGCAATGTTTTTGCAACGGCAGTCCGAGGCTCTCGCAGCCGAGGCGAAATCGCCTCTTCCCGAGGCCGTGGACCACGAAGCAATTAACGAACTACTTGCCGAGGCTTACCAAACCTCCTGGCGAACATCTCAAACGCGGACGGGCAACTCACCGCAACTGCCCCGGCTCAATCCCTCTCGCCCGCGCCGCATCGAGTAACTGATCCATCGCCGATTGCAATGAACTTTTCTTCGCCTCCAGCGTTTTGATCTGCTCCGGCACCGGTTCCATGCTGTATTGCGATGGATCCGACGTCAGCACGCCCATGTTCTTCGAATTCCCGTGGTCCGCGTCTTTGAGCTGCGCGATCTGTCTATCCAGTTGATCGATGCCCGCCTGCAACTTCTGCAATTGTTGCCGCACTTGCGCCAGCGTCTTGGGATCGACGCTACCGTCTTTGGTCTTTGTGTCTGCCGCTTTGTCCGCACTTGCCTTGTCCGGCGGAGGTGGCTGGAGGCTCGAAATCTTGGAAGGCGTGGCGGCTGGCCTCTGTTGTTGTGGCGTTCCCACCACCGAAATCGTCCCGGTCACGCACGACATGTCGTCATTCGTCCAGACCTTTTTTGGTTTCGGCTTGGCTGCTGCACCCTCAGCTGCCGGCGTCGAATCGGCACTCGGACTCTGCGCCGCAGACCCTACACCGACGAACATCCCCGCAGCCAAGAGCCCGATGGGAAGAATGAGCACACGGAGCATAACGACTCCCTTCGAACGCACTGGCAGCAAAGCCTGGCGTTCTAGGCGGTCTATCTCTCTTGAATTATAGAAATCCAGCGCTTAGGGGTCGCCGGTCGTAAGGGCAGGTTTGCTCAACTCGGCACGGATTTCCGCCAACGCCTCTTTCGGCGGACCGATACGCTTGTATTGCGTATAAAAAGTCTTCTCGTGGACGGAAAAACTCATAAACAGCCGACGCCCATCGAAGTCATATTGGGCGTACGTCGGGAGCCAAAGCCCAGGCGCCAGCTCCCACCGCTCCTGCATAAAGTGGCTTCCCTTGTATACCTTGGCTAGAAAACCGCCGATCGAGATATCGTCGGTCACCTCAACCTCGACCTTCGCCAACTGATTCGCCTGCTCGTCGATCCACGCCACTCCCTGCACCTTCGCAAAGATCGCCGTCGCACGCGACGTCGGCTTGTACGCTGGATTCGGTTCCATCTTGAATTTCATCAGCATTCGGTCGCCGCGCGGTTCCCGAGCCAGGAACGTATATAGGAAGGCCGTCTTCGTTGCGTCGATCAGTTCGCCCTTGTCTTTGCGGTGCTTGTCGGCCTTTTCGTAGGCGTCGCGCTGTGCTCTTCCATCCTCCGTCGCCCAATCCAGCGAATGCACTAACTTCTCAAGCTCTGCTCGATACGCCTTAACGTCAGTCGGCTTTCCGTCCGGACCCATCGCGATCTTGTCCGTCCCGGTTCCTGCCGGAATGTTTCGCGTCACATGGATCTCTGGCGGAGCCGTCGCCGCCCCTTTGTGAATTTCTTTTTTCTCGATGTGTTCGTAGACGCTGTCGCCCTCGTCATTTTTCTTCTGGTTCGCGATGACCTGATCGAGCATCGCCATTCGCCGGTCCTCGGTCCAATTGTCGGGATTGTCTTTCCCCGAAGCCGCAGACGGTGCCGGTCCGATAGAGGTAGATGTTGAAGGACTGTTTTGTGGACTAGCCTCGGGCGACTGCGCACTCACACCCATCACGCATAATCCCGCAGCAGCCAGCCAGATCGAAAGAGGGACAGTTCGCGATGCCCGCATAGTCAGGTTAATAACCGGAGAGAGCTATCCGCACCATTAATACCATTGGATTCGATCCCAATCCCGATTGTTGCACACGGTTCCGTTCTTGCCCCATCCCCACATCCCCAATTCTGCTATTTGGCATAATCATGTACGGGCGCAGCACCGCTGCGCCCCGTGTCCGCAAGCCGTAAGCTCGACCACCCGGTAGCGCCGGCGTCCCGCCGGCGTTTTTCCGCTCCGGTCTGCAGCCGTCAAGCCGCCTCAGAGCCCCCCTCCCGCAAGCCGTATAAGTGGCCGCAAAGAAAGCGAGCCTTGTCATCCTGAGGCGTCCGAATGGACGCCGAAGGATCTCAGCCCTAACCCCGCCGCAGCCCTTCCCAGAGACGCCGCCCGCCGGTCGCAACCCGCTTTCGACTTTAACCTGTCCACTTTCGACCTCTCCTAACCCCAATCCCTGCAACAAATTCACCCACCACCAGTGAGCCTTACCCCTTTAGAATCAAATCCTTACATTATTCTGCGACCCATCTCGTTTAGAATGCCATCCTTAGGAAAAAACGGGGGAGGGGTGAAGAGCTCACCCACTCGCCCCTTTCGTCCGATGAGACTCTGCAGTGGGCAAAGCAATTTCATCCTGCCGCGTCTAAATTCGTGTATCCCTCGCATTTCCGCGAAACGAATGGGCTCCTGTATTCGTATTGATTTATGTCCGCTGTGCGGAGGCCGGCTTTGGGTGTAACCGCGTACGACAGTTTGAGCAACGCCGGAGGGGCGTCGGCATCGCTGCGCGAGCAGTCTGGCGCCGTGGCGAAGCGCGGTTTTCGCGCCAATCTCGTCGCCTTCTCCGAGACCTTCAAGCTCGCACTCGACGCTCTCCGCGCCCATAAACTCCGCAGTTTCCTCACTTTACTCGGCGTCATCCTCGCCGTCCTGACCCTCGTCGCCGTCATGAGTGTCGTTTCGGGACTCAACCTCTACGTCGCGAATCGGGTCGCCAACCTCGGGGCTAACACCTACGTACTCGATCGCTTCGGCATCATCACCAGCCGCGATGCGTGGGTCAAAGCCCAGCGCCGCCCGTTGGTCACTCTGGACGAGTACGAGTTCCTCCACGACAACATGAAAATCGCCGATCGTGTTGCCGCGACGGGCTGGGTCGTCAAGGACATCCGCTACGGCGACAAGCTTCTCGAAAATACGAACGTAATGGGCGCTTCCCCCGACTACGCTGAGCTCCGCAACATCGGTTTGCGTTCAGGGCGGTACCTCACGGAAGCCGACAATTTGCATCACTCGCCGATTTGTTTCATCGGCAACGACGTCGTCAAAAAGTTTTTCCCCACGGTCGATCCGATCGGCAAATCGATTCGAGCCGGCACGCACTCGTACGAGGTGGTCGGCGTCGCCGAAACGATTGGCTCAGCATTCGGGCAATCGCAAGACAACTTCATCCTCATCCCGCTGGTCACGTATTACAAGGAATGGCACACGCAAGCCGACTGGCTGGCGATCTTTGTGCAGGCGCCCAACGCGGAGCAAATTCCGGCTTCCGAAGATGAAGCGCGGATGCTCATGCGCGCCCATCGCCACCTCTCGTACGACGACACGGAAAATTTCGCGATCCTCGGTTCCGATTCGATCATGGCGCTGTGGAAGTCGCTCACCGGAAATCTGTTCGCGGTCGCCGTGGCTCTGACCGCTGTATTCCTGGTCGTGGGCGGCATCGTGATCATGAACATCATGCTCGCCAGCGTCACCGAGCGCACGCGCGAAATCGGCATCCGCCGTTCGCTCGGAGCGCGCAAAAATCACATCCTGTTGCAATTCATGACCGAATCCGCCGTGCTCGCCTCTGTGGGCGGTCTCATCGGCATCATTCTCGCCTATGGCGTTGTCGCTCTCGGCCGTTCGGTCACATCGATTCCGATGGAGACTCCGATGAGCGCTGTAATTTTGTCGCTCGGCGTCTCCACGGGCGTCGGACTTTTCTTTGGAATTTATCCGGCGATGCGCGCCGCAAAGCTCGACCCGATCGAAGCTCTCCGTTCCGACTGAGGACACCGACACAATGGCGCAGTCTCACGGCGAAAATCTCAAGCAGGCGATGGACACGCTCCGCACGCACAAGCTGCGCAGCGCGCTCACCGTTTTTGGCGTCGTCCTCGGCGTCAGCGTCATCATGCTGGTCGCCGCGCTGATCACCGGCTTCGATCAGCAGATTCAGGAAAACATCAAGCAATTCGGCGCCGATACCGCATTTATTCGACGTTGGGACCAAGGCCCGGGCAGCGACCGGCGGCCACTGGAAGAGCGACTCCGCAAGCCGCTCACGCTCGACGATGCGGAAGCCATCAAGTTATCGTCCCCCGCCGTTCGCAACGTCACCACGGAGATCGAGTGGTGGGAAAAGCCCCACATCATCCGAACAAAGTCCGGCGAAGTCACCGGCATCGACTTTGAAGGCGTGCAACCCAACTTCGGCGAAGTCTATGCAAACGCCGCCACGCTTTCCGGCCGTTTTATCAGCGAAGGCGACGATCTCCATCGCGAGAATGTCGTCCTGCTTGGCGAAAATGTCGCGCCTGTGCTTTTTCCGGATACGCCGGCCGTCGGCAAAGACGTGATGATCGATGGGCAGAACTTCCAGGTCATCGGTGTCGTGCAAAAACCAAAAGGGCTTTTCGGGACTGGCGACGAAGACCGCCGCGTCCTGATTCCGTACAACACGTTCCGCAAGGTTTATCCCGGCGCGTACGAAAATCAGATTCGCCTGCAGGCGTATCCCAATCAACTCGATCAGGCTGTCGACCAGGCTACCGAAGTCTTGCGCCGCCGCCGCAACGTTGCCTACAACGCCAAAAATAATTTCATGATCGAGACCGCCGAAATGCAGGTGCAGGAATTCCACAATATCGTTGCCATGGTTGCGGTCGCCACGGTCGTTCTCAGCTCAATCGGGTTGCTCATCGGCGGCGTCGGCGTGATGAACATCATGCTGGTCAGCGTCACCGAGCGCACGCGCGAAATCGGCGTCCGCAAAGCGATCGGTGCGCGCAGCAGCGACATCACCTGGCAATTCCTGCTGGAGGCCATGACGCTCACCGGCGCCGGCGGGGTC
>Ga0209006_10000573_pt1 | contig 34491 bp, 27 predicted proteins | sample JacPin_JW_Ref_O2_FD_188567 | JGI IMG/M metagenome (GOLD analysis project Ga0209006, IMG submission 188567) | Forest soil microbial communities from Algoma, Ontario, Canada - Jack Pine, Ontario site 1_JW_Ref_O2 (SPAdes) (version 2) | ecosystem: Environmental > Terrestrial > Soil > Boreal... | reverse complement strand
CCCGCCCGCTGGCAAGTTCTTCTTTTGAACTTCTCATTACTTTGGTTGCAAACCAACAGCCAACTATTTGCAGTCTTCCACTTGCCAACCTGCGCGGATTTGCCCTAGCATCCGAAATGAAAGCCGGCCTGCGGGGTTAGTGATGGCGGGTCACCGATATTTGAACCAATGCTGAATGAACGGGAGCTCTACTCGAACTAGGATCCGGTGTGCAACGCTCCGCCATGCGGAGATGCCTAAAGGGTCTCGGAGGGCGCCCAACGTCTACCGACGGGTTCATTCTCGGCCCCGTCACACGGCACAGTGGGTCGGCTTGATTTTTCTAAGTGGCGTATAAATTCTTGTCATCCTGAGCGGAGCCGCTTTCAGGCGGAGCGAAGGATCTCCTGCTCAACCGGCCCATCGCGTAAGCCAAACTGGCCCATCCTTTCCTGCTAAACTGACTCTGTAGCCAATCCATCACTCACGCATCCAATTCAGAGATGTATCCCCAACTCTTCCATATCGGAAGCTTCTTTCTCCCGACCTACGGATTCCTCGTCGCCACCGGCGTCCTGCTCGGCCTCTGGATCAGCGTGCGCAACTCCGAGCGCCTCGGCTACGACGGCGACAAGTCCTGGAATCTCGGCATTCTGGTCGTCCTCTGCGGCATTATCGGCGCGAAAATTCTGTACATCATCAACGACTGGAGCACCTACAAGGCTCATCCCGGGGACATCTTCAGCATCGCCACGCTTCAAGCGGGCGGCGTATTCTCCGGCGGCCTGATCGGGGCCTTCATCGCCGCCGCCTGGTATGTGCGCAAAAATCACATGCCCCCGCTCGGTACGTGCGACGCCTTCGCCCCCGGCCTGGCCCTCGGACACGCCATCGGCCGCATCGGTTGCTTCGCCGCCGGATGCTGCTACGGCAAGCCCACCCATCACTGGTGGGGCGTAACCTTCAAGAATCCGTTGGCAGCCGAAATCACGGGCACGCCGCTGGGCACACCGCTCGAGCCCACGCAATTGCTCGAGTCCGCGGTCGAGCTGGCCAATTTCTTTTTTCTGATGTGGCTGCTGAAGCGCAGAAAGTTCGACGGCCAGGTCTTCGGCGCGTTCATGGTTGTTTACGGCGTCGCCCGCTTCTTCCTCGAATATCTACGCGACGATCCCGGCCGCGGCAGCGTCTTCAACGGCGCAATGACCGGAACTCAACTGATCGCCATCGGCCTGGTGTTAGCCGGAGGCATAATCTGGTGGCTCCGTCCCGGCGCAAAGCCAATTTCCTCACAATCTGTCAGCGCTGCGCGGTAACCCCTCAGAATTGTCATCCTGGGCGGTTTTTCTGCCGCTAAGGACCTATGCATCGTCTCGGCCAATTCCTGTCAAGCAAAAAACTTTCCCGATTCATCTAACTCGTTCTGCGTAAAGAGGATTCTCCTCCACCCCACACCCTGCAATTCCTTTCAACCTTGTTAAAATAGATATATACCGTGTTTCAAAGCACGATCAGCCGCGTCGTTAGTCCAGCAAACCTGGGAAGCGCCCCGATCCAAAACGTAGCCTGTAAGTCCTTATTCCGCAAGATTTTACCCGTAAGTCCTTGGCGCTCAAGATTTTGCCGTGAATCGCCGGATCATGCTCATCGCAACCCTAACAAAATCATAGATTTACCGAAAAAATCCAGAAAAAATACAACGCTCGATCTCTACCCTCACCACCCGTCACCTTCGGGCTTGGGCAGACAATGACCCTACCCACCGCACTCGCCGTCGAACCCGCCTCCGCCGGGCAGCGTCTCGACCAGTTCCTCGCATCTCATCTGGACGTCAGCCGAGCCCGCGTGCAGCAACTCATCGCCTTTGAAAAAATTCTCGTCGACGACGCGCCCGCCAAAGCCTCGCTCAAGCTGCGCGGCGGCGAACGCATTTCCGTCCTCGGCCCAGCCCCGCGTCCTCCGCTGCGGGCCATCGCCGAAGAGATCCCGCTCGATATCGTCTACGAAGACGACGACCTGGCCATCATCAACAAGCCCTCCGGCATGATGGTTCACGCCGGCGCTGGAGCGACCGATCCAAACGGGGAAGACGCGCGCAACCGCGGCACGCTGGTCAACGCGCTGCTGCATCACTTCGCCACGCTCTCCGCCGTCGGAGGCGAGATGCGCCCCGGCATCGTCCATCGCCTCGATAAAGAAACCAGCGGGCTGATCGTCGTTGCCAAAAACGACGAGGCGCATCGCAAACTTGGGGAGCAATTCGCCCGGCGCGAGGTCAAGAAAACCTATGTCGCGCTGGTCCACGGCTGGCCCAAAAAAGATTCCGCTACCATCTCCGCCGCCATCAGTCGCGACCGCGTTCGCCGCACCCGCATGACCACCCGCGGCTCCGGCGGCCGCGAAGCCATCTCTCATTACAAAGTCGTGCGCCGTCTCGACACGACCCACGGCAAGCTCGCGCTGATCGAAGTCAAAATTGATACCGGCCGAACCCACCAGATACGCGTTCACATGGCATCGCTCGGCCATCCGGTTGTGGGCGACAGCCTTTACGGCGCGCCCGCGGAGTTGAAGGGCAAGGCCCAGAAGCAGAACGTCAAGGCAATCGCGTTGGAGCGCAACTTCCTCCACGCCGCCGAACTGCAGTTAGCGCATCCTAAAACGGGGAAGACAATTTCGCTGAAGAGTCCGTTGCCAGAGGAGTTACAAGGCTTTCTATCTTTGCTCGAACCGGGTTTAGTCAGACCTGGCGAGAAATCTCAAAATACTTGATGGCGTCATCCTGAACGAAGCCGTTCTTCAGGCGGAGTGAAGGATCTCCCGATTAACCGGCCTAACGCGTAAGCTAAATTGCGTAACTACCCAAAAACACGGCAATGATTTTGAACGATATAATGCTGAATCAGGTGGAAAACTTGGGGAAGCAAATTTCGCGTATCACTGTCTGCGCAGCCATGCTCGCGTTCGCGGCGCTGAGCGTAAGCGGGACGAACGCGCTCGCGCAATCTTCAACGGATACAACTCCCGCGGCGCAACCGCCGCAAGTGCAAAAGCCTCAGGATCCCACTCCTCCCGCCACCGACGACGCACTCACGACCATCCGCACCGGAACCAACGAAGTCAACGTCGTCTTCACCGTGACCGATAAGCATGGCAAGCGCGTCACCGACCTGAAGCAGGCCGACTTTGTCGTCGACGACGACAGCAAGCCGCCGCAGGAGGTTCGCAGCTTCCACGCTGAGACGAACCTGCCGCTGCAAGTGGGATTGCTCATCGACGCCAGCAGCTCGGTGCGCGACCGCTTCAAGTTCGAGCAGGAATCTGCGATCGAGTTTCTGAATCAGACCATTCGCCCGCGTTATGACAGCGCATTTGTCGTGGGCTTCGACGCCACGCCGGAAGTTACACAGGACTTCACCGACAATACAGACCTGCTGGCAAGAGGCGTGCACGATCTTCGCCCCGGCGGCGGCACCGCGCTCTATGACGCACTTTATTACGCCTGCCGCGACAAGCTGCTGAAGGCTCCCAAGAATGCGACCGTGCGGCGCGCAATCATTCTGCTAAGTGACGGAGAAGACAACCAGAGCCACACCACGCGCGAAGAGGCCATTGAAATGGCGCAGCGCGCCGAAGCGATTGTCTACACCATCAGCACCAATGTGAGCGGAACCAAAGGGCCCGGCGACAAAGTATTGGAGCGCATTGCCGATGCCACCGGTGGGCGTCCGTTTTTTCCCTTTCAGATTCGCGACGTAGCCAATGCCTTCGCCGAAATTCAGGACGAGCTACGCAGCCAGTACGCCATCTCTTACAAACCGGCGGACTTCAAGGCCGACGGGCATTACCGCACCATCGAAATCGTTGCCCACGATCAGAAGAACTTCCGCGTCCGCGCCCGCCGCGGATACTACGCGCCGTCCGCGCAATAAAAAATCCTCATGCCGGGATATTCGGGAACGCCACTGCCAAAGAAATTGGGAATCAAAGATGGCTTCCGCGTTCGTCTGGTCAATATGGCTCCCGACGTGAAAAAAGAGCTAAAGTCAGAACTCGCGAAATGCGAAATTCTTTCGAACGACGCCGCCCAGGTCGATTTCGCCATCACGTTCACAAAATCGCAGAATGAATTGGAATCGGAATTCAAGCGAGTTGCGAAGTTGCTCTCGCCGGCTGGAATGTTTTGGGTCAGTTGGCCAAAGAAGAGTTCCGGCGTCGCCACCAACGTCACCGAAAATATGGTCCGCGACACTGGCCTTGCCGTCGGCCTGGTCGACGTGAAAGTGTGCGCGATAACCGACATCTGGTCGGGATTGAAATTCATGCGGCGCTTGAAAGACCGCAAGTAATGGTTGTGTACAAAAAGCAAGCCATCCTCCAGCGCCGAAACCGGTAAGTTTCGCCGCCAGTGAATGGCTGTTTAAAATTGAATTCCCCGGAGAAAACCTCGTGTCACCGCTCTTGCCCTGGCCGGTTAGCGCAAGGCATAAAGCTACGCAGTTCTTGTTCCGGTGAACAAATGCACCACCAGCGAAATCACTGCGAAAAGCAGCAGCAGATGGATCAGGCCGCCGGCGACGTGAAACATCAGAAAGCCGCCCGCCCATAGAATCAGAAGCAGAAAAGCGATTAAGAGAAACGGTCCAAATCTCATTTGGCCTCCTGTAAGATCGATCCCTCACTCAACAGGTACCGTTATAAAGCGAAGCGCGCGGCCAAACCATCGACGGAATACTGTAATGAGTTTTCCGCTCATGCTGAGAGAGCCCGCATCTTTCCATTGCGTCGGCACAGGGATTCATGTAGTTCTGACTAAGGAGATTCCATGGTACGAGTCGGAGTGATCGGATTCGGTTTGGCAGGGCAGGCATTTCACGCACCCGTGATTCGCGGCGTTCCCGGTATGGAGCTGGCTTGCATCCTCGAGCGTCACGGCAACAAGTCTAAGGACAGATATCCCGAAGTCCGCGTGGCCCGCACGCTGGATGAGATGCTCTCCGACAAGACCATTCAGCTATGTGTGATCGCCACGCCGAACGATTCCCACTTTTCCTACGCCAAGGCCTGCCTTGAAGCCGGACGCCATGTAGTCGTTGACAAGCCGTTCACGCCGACCATGGCAGAAGCGACGCAACTTGTGAAACTGGCGACTGAGCAAGGGCGAATCATCAGCGTCTATCAGGATCGCCGCTGGGATGGCGCTTTCTTGACGGTGAAGAAACTCCTGGCCCGTGGCGAAGTCGGCGAGGTTGCGGAATACGAAGCGCGCTTCGACCGCTTTCGTCTGGATGCCAAGGCCGGTGCCTGGCGGGAAAAACCCGACCATCCCGCAGCCGGCGTTCTGTGGGATCTTGGACCACATCTTCTCGACGGCGCGATGGTTTTATTCGGAGAGCCGGAGTCGATCTGCGCGTCGGCGTATTGCGAGCGGCCTACTTCAACCGTCGACGATTCATTCGACGTCACTATGGTCTACCCGAGCCTGCGGGCCCATTTGCGTGCGCGCATCATCGCCTACGCTCCCGGTCCGCACCTGCTCGTCCATGGAACCAAGGGATCGTTCATCAAGTATGGGATGGATCCGCAGGAAGAAATCCTGCGCAGCGAACACTGTCCGGATGGGCATGACTGGGGCGCAAACTGGGGATTGGAGTCGAAAGACCATTGGGGAACGCTCACACGCGTGGGAGAACAGCCACGGAAAGTCGAAACCGAACGCGGCGATTATCGCGGCTATTACGCCAACGTGCGCGATGCAATAGAAAAAGGATCTCCGCTGGATGTGACTCCGGAGCAGGCGCTGCGAACGATGCGCGCCGTTTTATTGGCCCACAAAAGCAGCCGCGAAGGCCGTAGCGTTGGCTGGAGCGATCCCGTCGAGTAACTCGAGTGATTACTAAATGTAAAACCACCCCTTGACAGGGCTGCGGTTGCCTCGCTAGCATAATCAAAGTACCGACCGACCGGTCGGTTCTTTAACCTGAGGCAATTGCAAGGGCTTCTTTCCTCCCCTTGTAGCGAAGGAGCACCGAGTGGCTACGATTTTCTATGAACGTGACGCCAAACCTGAGGCGTTGAAGGGAAAAACCATCGCGATCCTGGGCTACGGCAGCCAGGGGCACGCGCAGGCGCAAAACCTCCGCGATAGCGGATACAAAGTGATCGTCGGGCTCGACCCCAGCCGCAAGAGCGCGAAGCAAGCGCAGGCTGATGGCATGGTCGTGGCGCCGCCCGATGAAGCGGCCAAGCGAGCCGACTGGATTCACGTTCTTACTCCCGACGAGACCCAGGGCGAACTTTACGAAAAGTCGATCAAGCCCTATCTGCACCCCGGCAAGGTGCTGGGCGTTTCCCACGGCTTCAGCATTCATTTCAAGACGATCGTTCCGCCGGCGGATGTCGATGTGGTCATGATCGCGCCCAAGAGCCCCGGACATTTGGTTCGCCGCGTTTTTAGTGAAGGCCGCGGCGTTCCATCACTGATCGCGATTCAACAGGATGCCAGCGGCCATGCCCACGAACTGGCGCTGGCCTACGCCCACGGCATCGGTTCCACCCGTGCGGGCGTTCTGCAAACAACTTTCCGGGAAGAAACCGAGAGCGACTTATTCGGCGAGCAGGCGGTGCTCTGTGGCGGGCTGACTTCGCTGATCAAGAAAGGATTCGAGACGCTGGTCGAAGCCGGCTACGCTCCCGAGATCGCTTACTTCGAATGCCTGCACGAAGTAAAGCTGATCGTCGACCTGATCTATGAAGGCGGTTTGGATCGCATGCGCTATTCGATCTCGAACACGGCAGAATATGGCGATCTCACGCGCGGCGAGCAAGTGGTGGGCGACGCCACCCGCAAGGCGATGAAGAAGACGCTGGCCGACATTCAGAGCGGTGAATTCGCGCGCGAATGGATTGCCGAGAACAAGGCCGGCTGCCCGAACTTCAATCAACTGCGGGATAAAGAGAAACAGCACCCGATCGAGATTGTCGGCGCTGAACTGCGCGGCATGATGAGCTGGCTTCCCAAGGAAACGAAGAAACCGGCGGAAACTCCGAAGGCGCAGCCGAAACAGGTGGTCAATGCATAAGGGCGCCGAAATTGTTTTGCAGTGCCTGCGGGCCGAAGGGGTGGAGTTGATGTTCGGCTATCCCGGCGGCGCGATCATGCCGTTGTATGACGCGCTCGAGGGCAGCGGCATTCGTCACGTCCTCACGCGGCATGAGCAGGGAGCGGTTTTCGCGGCAGAAGGTTATGCGCGCGTTACCGGCAACGTGGGCGTGGCGCTGGCCACGAGCGGCCCCGGAGCCACGAACCTGGTCACGGGCATTGCCGATGCCAAGATGGATTCTGTTCCGTTGGTTTGCATCACCGGTCAGGTGCGCAGTGCGCTGATTGGCACCGATGCATTTCAGGAGACCGACGTTTTTGGCGTGACGCTGTCGCTTACCAAGTGGAGCCGTTTGGTGCGGACGCTCGACGAAATTCCTGAGGCGATCGCCGAAGGTTTCTATTGGGCGCGTCATGGACGCCCCGGTCCGGTGCTCATTGATATTCCGACCGACATGCTGAAGGCGAAGAAGGAATTCTTGGGGCCGGTGAAGTTTACGCCGAAGGCGAAGCCTGTCGAAGCCAAGGCTGACGGTGGTTTTACTGAAACGAGCTGTACCGAGAAAATTGCGGTAATGCTGCAGCAGGCTGCCAAGCCGGTTGCGCTGGTTGGCGCTGGCGCGAAGTTGTCCGGCGCAATTCCTGAGTTGCGCCAACTGCTCGACCAGTTGAATATTCCGACCTTTGCGACGGTTCATGGACTCGGCGCGGTTCCGCCTGAGGCTCCGTATTACCTGGGCATGGTTGGCATGCACGGAACGCGGGCGGCGAACACGGCGTTGCACGAGACCGATCTGCTGCTGGTTTTCGGGGCGCGGCTGGATGATCGGGTTACGGGCGATCCCTCGCGCTTTGCGCCGTATGCCAAGATCGTTCACTTCGAAATCGATCCGGCGCAACTCGACCGGGTGCGCCCGTGCCAGGTTCCGGTGATTGGAAATCTGGCCGATACGATTCCTGCGCTTCACGCCGAAATTCGTCAGCACAAGTTGCCTGACTTTAAAGAATGGCGAAGCGTTGCCTGCGGCGAGGAGCGTGCGGAACTCGATCCGCGTGGACTGGCGCAACCGACGATTCGTTTTCTGGATGAACTTTTCAGCCGCTTGCCCGAGAACAGCGTGATTCTCGCTGATGTCGGCCAGCACCAGATGTGGGCGGCACAGCGCTATCGTTCTTCGTCGCCACGCGGGTTCATCACCTCGGGCGGCCTGGGAGCGATGGGCTTCGCTTTGCCGGCAGCGGTTGGAGTGCAACTGGCGAAGCCGGATACCTGCGTACTTTGTGTCTCCGGCGATGGCGGGTTCCAGATGAACATTCAGGAGTTGGCGACGGTGCATCGCCTCGATCTGCCGGTGAAGATGGTGATCATCGACAACAAATATCTCGGCATGGTGCGGCAGTGGCAGCAGCTTTTCTACGAGCGCAATTATGCGGAGACCGACCTGAGCGACAATCCCGATTTCGTGGAGATCGCGAAGGCCTACAAGATTCACAGCTTCCGGCTGAACGAAGACGCGATGCGTGAATTTCCAGTGTCGAAGCAGACGGGCGACGAGATTGACCGGTTCCTGAGTTCGCCGGATGCGGAGTTGCTGGTATTCGATTGCGCGCCCGAGGCCAATGTTTTTCCAATGGTTCCGTCGGGAGCGGCGCTTTCGGAGATGTTGCTGGAGGAAGAACCGGCGCAGTGAAGAATCCTCCCACCCTTCGCAAAGAACGCGAAAGGGCGGGGCAACCGAGTTAGAGAGGATTAAAGATGCACACATTTCAGATTCGTTATCGCAATACGCAGGGCACATTGATGCGCATCCTGAACGCGGCGTCCCGGCGCGGGCTCGACATTCCTGCGGTGCATGCCGCGGCCGAGGGAGACGATCATCAGGCTACGCTGCTGCTGGATGTGAATCCCAAGCAGGTGGGCCAGCTTCACCGCGAGTGGTATTCGATTATGGATGTGATCGAAGTGCGCTCGGGCGCAGCGCAGGCGGAGTGGACGGCTCCGCATCCTCCCGCGACAGTTGCGCTGGAAGAACAACGCGCGGCGGCGCGCGCATAGGTTCTAGAGAGATTTGTTGGGCAAGCATGACGATCTCCTGGGCAGCGTCATGCAACTTGGGGAACCTGCTGGGCGGGTTCCCCGTTTTTATCGTGAAAAAGTTTCAGGTTCGACATTGAAACGTTGCCACTTTGAAACCTCGTTTATCTGTCCTGTACTCTTTCATCTATATGGATCTCAAACATATCTCCCGCAAAATTACTGAAGGGCGCGATCGTGCCGGTGCGCGCTCCATGTTCAAAGCTGTTGGATATACGGACGCCGATTTGAGCAAGCCGCTGATCGGCGTGGCCAACACGTGGATCGAGACCATGCCCTGCAACTTTCACCTGCGCCGATTGTCGGCCAAGGTGAAAGAAGGCATCCGCGCGGCGGGCGGCACGCCGATGGAGTTCAACACGATTGCCATTTCCGACGGCGAAACCATGGGAACCGAGGGCATGCGGGCGTCGCTGGTGAGCCGCGAACTGATCGCTGATTCGATTGAACTCGTGTGCCGCGGGCAGATGTTTGACGCTGTGGTCTGCGTCGTGGGCTGCGACAAGACGATTCCCGCCGCTGGCATGGCGCTGGCGCGGCTGAATCTGCCAGGCGTGGTGCTTTATGGAGGCACGATCGCTCCCGGGACTTATCGCGGGAAGGATGTGACGATTCAGGATGTCTACGAAGCGATTGGCGCGAATGTCGCAGGGAAGATCAGCGACGCGGACTTGACGGAATTGGAGAACGCCGCCTGTCCGGGTGCGGGCGCCTGCGGCGGCCAATATACGGCGAATACGATGTCGACGGTGATGGAGATGATCGGACTGTCGCCGATGGGATTCAATAGCGTTCCGGCGCTCGATCCGCAGAAGGATCAGATTTCATTCGATTGCGGCAAGATTGTGATGGACGTGCTGCGCGCCGGATTGCGGCCGCGCGACATTATGACGCGCGAGGCATTCGAGAATGCCATCGCGTCTGTGGCTGCTACGGGCGGATCGACGAATGCTGTGCTGCATCTGCTGGCAATGGCGCGCGAAGCGGAGGTCCCGCTCGAGATCGACGATTTTCAGACGGTGAGCGAGCGAACTCCGCTGCTGGCCGATCTGAAGCCTTCCGGAAGATTTGTGGCGGCGGATATGCATCGTGCCGGCGGAATCGGCCTGTTGGCGAAACGCTTGCTTGAAGGGAAATATCTTCACGCGTCGGCGAAAACTGTTTCCGGCCAAAGTATCGGCACGGAGGCCGAGCGGGCGAAAGAAACTCCCGGGCAGGAAGTGATTGCGTCGTTGAGCAAGCCGAAAAAGGCGACGGGCGGACTGGTGATCCTCAAGGGAAATCTTGCGCCCGAGGGATGCGTCATTAAGATGAGCGGGCATGAACGGTTGGAGCATCGCGGTCCGGCGCGGGTTTTTGACCGCGAAGAAGATGCGATGGCTGCGGTGACGAGCAAGAAAATCAAGGCCGGAGACGTGGTGGTGATTCGCAACGAAGGGCCGAAGGGCGCTCCGGGAATGCCCGAGATGCTGAGCGTTACGGGCGCGATTATCGGCGAGGGACTGGGAGAATCGGTCGCGCTGTTAACCGATGGACGCTTCAGCGGCGCGACGCGCGGGCTCATGGCCGGTCACGTTTCGCCGGAGGCTGCGCTGGGCGGGCCGATTTGCGCTCTGCGGGATGGAGATATCGTTCGCTTCGATGTGAAGAAGCAGATACTAGAAGTTGAAATCAGCGCCGACGTTTTGCGGCAGAGGATGGCGGAGTGGAAGGCGCCGAAGCCGCGATATGCCACGGGCGTATTTGCGAAATACGCGGCCCTAGTTTCATCGGCATCGCAGGGCGCGATTACAACTCCGCGCTAGAATTTATTGTTAGAAGGAAATTTCTAGAACCAGTCCGAGAACCAATCGCTGCGGTAGGCTACCCACCAGGCGATGAAGAGGATCGGGATGGTGGCAAAGAAGGCCCACCAGAATGGGAGCATAAAATCGGCGAAGAGGCCGAGCAGTGCAAAGACCATCCAGAATAGCTTCTTCTGCATCGGAATAATTGTATGCCGGGCTTGGCCGGCGTTTTCATTACTTTTGTTACGCAACTTTATGAAGGCAGCTTTATGACCGCAGCACGAACATTATTCGAAAAAATTTGGGATCGGCATGTAGTCGCGCAGCCGGCGGGGCGTTCGCCGATTTTGTATATCGACCTGCACCTTGTGCATGAAGTGACTTCTCCGCAGGCGTTCGACGGACTGCGCGCAGCCGGTCGCAAAGTGCGGCAGACGGCGCGCACGGTGGCGACGGTCGATCACAACATTCCGACTGAGCCGCGGGGAACTCCGATTACCGATCTGATTGCGGCGAAGCAGATTTCGGCGCTGCAGCAGAATTGCAAGGAGTTCGGCATCCGGTTGTTCGACATGGATTCGCCCGAGCAGGGTATCGTGCACGTGATTGGCCCCGAGTTGGGTATCACGCAGCCGGGCATGACCATTGTCTGCGGCGACTCGCACACCAGCACGCATGGAGCTTTTGGTTCGCTGGCTTTCGGGATTGGAACGTCGGAGGTGGAACACGTTCTGGCGACGCAGTGCCTGGCACAGCAGAAGCCGAAGACGATGAAGATTGAGGTGCGCGGGCGGCTGGCGGAGGGCGTGACAGCGAAAGATCTAGCATTGGGCATCATTGGCCAGATTGGCACCGACGGCGCGACCGGGTATGTAATCGAATATGCGGGGCCGGCGGTGCGGGCGCTTTCAATGGAAGGGCGCATGACGCTCTGCAACATGAGCATTGAAGCGGGCGCGCGGGCGGGAATGATTGCGCCCGACGAGACGACGATTGCTTATGTGGCGGGAAGAAAATTTGCTCCAGTAGGAGACGCATGGGATAAGGCGGTTGCGGAGTGGCGCAATCTGCCGTCCGATGATGGAGCGGTTTACGACAAAGTTTTGGAGATCGATGGCGCGCAGCTTTCTCCGTTTGTGACGTGGGGAACGAATCCGGGGATGGTGGCGCCGGTGACGGGGCGCGTGCCGGAGATCCGGACGATGGAAGATTCTGACCGGCGTGCGACGGAGCTGGCCTTGCAGTACATGGGATTGGAACCGGGCAAAAAGATTGAAGAGATTGGAATCGATCGAGTGTTCATCGGATCGTGTACGAACTCGCGGATTGAGGACTTACGGGCGGCGGCGAAGGTCGCGAAGGGACATCATGTGAACGCGAAGGTGCGGGCCATGGTGGTTCCGGGATCGCAGGCGGTGAAGAGGGAAGCGGAGCAGGAAGGATTGCACCGGGTCTTTCAGGATGCGGGATTTGAGTGGCGCGAGTCGGGATGTTCGATGTGTTTGGGAATGAATCCGGATATTCTGCAGCCGGGCGAGCGCTGCGCCTCAACCAGCAATCGCAACTTTGAAGGGCGCCAGGGGCGCGGCGGCAGAACGCACCTGGTGAGTCCGATGATGGCGGCAGCGGCGGCGATTGCCGGGCACTTTACGGATATCCGGGATTGGAAGTATCAGTAGCTGCTTGCGGTATTTCTTGTGGCGGGGAAAAGCAGGTTTCTCGACTGCGCAGAATTGCCTTCGGCAATTCTGCTTCGCTCGAAATGACAGGGTTTGGTTAATGCGATAGTAAGGGATTAAGAATGAAACCTTTTACAGTGCATACCGGGCGTGTGGCGCCGCTGGATCGGGTCAATGTGGATACGGACCAGATCATTCCGAAGCAATTCTTGAAGCGGATTGAGAAAACTGGTTTCGGGCAATTTGTGTTTTACGATTGGCGCTTCAGCGCGGATGGAAAGAAGATTGAAGATTTTGTGCTGCACGAGCCCCGCTACGCGGGCGCAAGCGTGCTGGTTGCGGGCAAGAACTTTGGCTGTGGCTCATCGCGCGAGCACGCCGTGTGGGCGCTAGCTGATTTCGGCTTTCGCGCCGTGATCTCATCTTCGTTTGCCGATATCTTCGCCAACAACAGCACGAAGAACGGATTTCTCACGGTGCGATTGAGCGAAGACGAAGTGGCTACGTTGATGAAGCGAGCTCGGGAAATCGAAGGCTACGAAGTTACGATCGATCTGGAAAAATGCGAAGCGCGCGATGGGCAAGGATTCCGCGCGAAGTTTCCCGTGGATGAATTTGTGCGGCATTGCCTGCTGAACGGTCTGGATGACATCGGGCTTACTTTGCAGCATGAATCCGAAATCGCCGCTTATGAGAGGCTTCATCCGGCGGCGCTAGAGATGCGGTCTGTCTGACTTCAAGCAACCGTCAACGCGGGTATTGCTTACGCGATAGGTCGGTTCAGTGGGAGATCCTTCGCTCCGCCTGAAAAACGGCTCCGCTCAGGATGACGCCAACAAGGATTTGAGCTGTGTGGGATCCAACCGCACACTTCAACGCGGGTAAAGAATTGTAAAAGCCCCCGCCGTACTCTTGACCTGCGCGACCCCGGAGTTGATCCTGAATAGGGCAAGTTTTTTGCCATCGTAACCCTGATTTTTCCTGGATGGAGCTTGGGGTTCCCTGACGGAGGAAAATCCTGCCTCCTTACCTAAAGTTTCCGAAACGAGCCTAGAATACTTACGTCTAATAGTTGTACCTATTTCCGCTGAGTGCCGCGGACCGATTGCAAAATATGACTCATCAACTTACTGGAAACCGAAAATCTGGGGCGAATTCCTCTTTACATGTGGCCCGGCGCGCGGCGACCCTTCTGGTGGCGTGTGCCGCCATGATTTCCCTGGGCTGCAGCACCTCCGATTCGAAGGATAAAGCGCACGCCGCCGCTCCGCGTCCCGTGGCGGTGGCGGTAGCGCAGGTGAAAACTCAGGACGTGCCCGTATACCTCACCGGATTGGGGTCGGTGACTGCTTTTTATACGGCCAATATCAAGAGCCGGGTCGATGGCCAGATCATGAAGGTGAATTTCAAAGAGGGCCAGATCGTACACGAAGGCGACTTGCTGATCGAGATCGACGACCGTCCGTATCAGGTGCAGTTGGAGCAGATGCAGGCGCAATTGTTCAAAGATCAGGCTTCGTTGCGTGACGCGAAATTGAATTACGACCGTTACGTGACGCTGATTCCTTCCGGCAGCATCGCGCAACAACAGGTCGATACGCAGAAGTCGACGGTGGATCAGCTGGATGGGCAGGTTCGCACCGACCAGGCGCAGATCGATAACGCCAAGCTGCAGATCGTTTATTGCCACATCACGGCTCCCTTCACCGGCCGCGTGGGTTTGCGGCAAGTCGACCCAGGAAACATCGTGCACGCGGCGGATACAAATCCGATGCTGATTCTGACGCAGCTGCAGCCGATTGCGGTGATCTTCACGCTTCCCGAGGATCAGTTGCCTGCGGTGGCGAAACACATGCAGCAGGGAACGCTCGAAGTCGATGCCTTCAGCCGCGACGATCAAACGAAGCTGGGAACGGGCAAGCTGCAGACGATCGACAACCAAATTGATCCGACTACGGGTACGGCGAAGCTGAAGGCGGTATTCGACAACAAAGATAACCAGCTTTGGCCGAACCAGTTTGTGAACGCCAACCTGCTGCTGGAGACGCGGAAGAACAGCACCGTGGTTCCGACGGCGGCCATCTTGCGCGGCCCGCAGGGCACGTTCGTTTATTCGGTGAACTCCGATAAAACCGTGCAGGACAAACAGGTCACAGTCTCGCTGACGCAGGGAGACACCACGATCGTGAGCAACGGTCTCGCCACCGGTGAAACGGTGGTGACAGACGGCCAAGACAAATTGCAGCGAGGAAGCCAGATCGAGTTCCGCAGTGGTCCGCCGACAGGAAATGGAAGCGGTGGTATCACGGGCAGCAACCGCGGCTCGGACACTTCTACTACCCCCAACTCAGGCCAATGAGTCCCTCTAGGTTATTCATTCTCCGGCCGGTTGCGACCACGCTGCTCATGGTGGGCGTGCTGCTCGTGGGCTGGGTTGCATTCATGCAGTTGCCGGTTTCGGCGCTTCCGGAAGTCGACTACCCGACGATTCAAGTGATGACGTTTTATCCGGGCGCCGATCCGGACGTGATGGCGTCGTCGGTGACTTCGCCGCTGGAGCGGCAATTCGGCCAGGTGCCGGGCCTGAGCCAGATGACCTCGACCAGTTCGTTCGGCAGTTCTCTGATTACTCTGCAGTTCGGACTCGACCAGAATATCGACGTAGAAGAGCAGCAGGTACAGGCTGCCATCAATTCCGGATCAACCTACCTTCCAGCGGATTTGCCGAATCCGCCGATTTATAACAAGGTCAATCCCGCTGACTCCCCGATTATCACGCTGGCGCTAACTTCCGACTCCCTTCCGCTATCGAAGGTCGAGGACATGGCGGATACGTCGCTGGCACAGAAAATTTCTCAACTGCCCGGCGTTGGACTGGTTTCGATCAGCGGCGGGCAGAAGCCGGCGGTGCGTATCCAGGCGAATCCGACTGCGCTTTCGGGCTACGGACTCAGTCTGGAGGATTTGCGGGCGGCGCTGGTGCAGGCCAACGTGGATCAGGCCAAGGGCGTGATCGATGGCGCCCGGCAGTCTTATACGATCGGCGATAACGACCAGCTTTTTTCCAGCGCAGACTATAAGCCGATTGTGGTGGCTTACCACAACGGCGCGCCGGTGCGCTTGAGTGACGTGGCCAACGTTATCGACGGCACGGAAAACAGAATGCTGGCCGCGTGGATGAATTCGACGCCGGCCGTGATCGTCAACATCCAGCGGCAGCCGGGCGCGAACATCATTCAGGTTGTCGATCGCATCAAGAAACTGTTGCCGCAACTGCAGGCTTCGCTGCCGAAGGCGGTAAAGGTTGAGATTCTTACCGACCGGACGCTTACGATCCGCGCTTCGGTTCAGGATGTGGAGTTCGAGTTGATGCTCGCCATCGGCCTGGTGGTGATGGTGGTGTTCCTGTTTCTGCGAAATCTTGCCGCGACGGTCATTCCAAGCGTTGCCGTGCCGTTATCGCTGATTGGCACATTCGCCGTGATGTACCTGCTGGGCTACAGCCTGAACAATCTGACGCTGATGGCGTTGACGATCTCCACTGGATTCGTAGTGGATGACGCCATCGTGATGATCGAGAACATCGACCGCTATCTGGAGATGGGAGACTCGCCGCTGGATGCGGCGTTGAAGGGATCGGGGCAGATCGGCTTCACGATCGTTTCGTTGACGGTTTCGCTTATCGCGGTGCTGATCCCGCTGCTCTTCATGGGCGATATTGTCGGCCGCCTGTTCCGCGAGTTCGCCGTGACGCTGGCCATTACGATTCTGGTTTCGGCGGGTGTTTCGCTCTCGCTGACGCCGATGATGTGCGCCAAACTGCTTAAGCACAGAGAAGCAAGCCAGAGAGGCCGCTTCTACCACGTCACCGAGGATTACTACAACCGCATCATCGCGTTCTACGGGCGCACGGTGAAGTTCGTGCTGAAGCATCAGACCACGACGTTGCTGGTGACCCTTGCGACTTTGATTCTTACCCTTGCTTTGTACGTATGGGTGCCGAAAGGGTTTTTCCCCGTACAGGATACGGGCGTGATTCTTGGTATTTCCGAAGCTCCGGATTCGGTTTCATTTGACGCGATGTCGGTGCGCCAGCAGGAGCTGGGAAAAATCATTCTAAAAGATAAGGATGTGGAGAGTCTCTCGTCTTTCATCGGAGTTGACGGAACGAATACCACGCCGAACTCGGGACGCATTCAAATCAATCTGAAGCCGAGAGATGAGCGCTCCGACAATGCCTCGGCGATTATTCGCCGGCTGCAGCCGGAGCTGGCGAAAGTTGAGGGTATTACGCTCTACATGCAGCCGGTGCAGGATCTCACGGTGGAAGACCGCGTGAGCCGCACGCAGTTCCAGTATTCGATTGAAGACGCCGATGCGCAGGAGCTGGCGCAGTGGACTCCGAAGCTGGTGGCGAAGCTGCGAAGCCTGCCGCAGTTGCGCGACGTAGCCACCGACCAGTTGAACAACGGCCTTAAGACCACCGTATCAATTGACCGCGATACGGCCTCGCGGCTGGGAATTTTTCCGCAGGCCATCGACAACACTTTGTACGACGCCTTCGGGCAGCGGCAGGTTTCAACGATCTTTACGCAGTTGAACCAGTATCACGTGATTCTCGAAGTGATGCCGAACTTCGCGCAGACGCCAGACGGGTTGAAAGATATCTACATTCGGCCCAGCACGACTACGGCGAATACAGGCGCACCTTCGGCGAATGGCGCATCGGTAACGACGAGCGGCGCACCGGTTCCTATTTCGACATTCACTCGCATGAAGTCGAGCGCGGCGTCTTTGGCGGTCAACCATCAGGGGCAATTTCCCGTGGTGACGTTGTCGTTTAACCTCGCACCCAATGGATCGCTGGGCGATGCGACGAAGGCGATTCAGCAGGCGGAGAAAGACATTCAGCTTCCGCCCAGCATTCATGCGTCGTTTCAGGGTACGGCTGCGGCGTTCCAGAATTCGCTGGCATCAGAACCGTATTTGATTTTGGCAGCGGTGATCACGGTTTATATCGTGCTCGGAGTTTTGTACGAAAGTTATATTCATCCGATCACGATTCTTTCCACGCTGCCGTCGGCGGGTGTGGGCGCAATTCTGGCGCTGATGATTACCGGGAACGATTTAACTGTCGTCGCGCTGATCGGCATTATTCTTCTCATCGGCATCGTGAAGAAAAACGCCATCATGATGATCGATTTCGCGCTCGAGGCCGAACGCGTGGAGCACAAGCCGCCCGAGGAGGCTATCTATCAAGCGTGCCTGCTGCGCTTCCGGCCGATCATGATGACGACCATGGCGGCCTTGTTAGGCGGACTTCCGCTGGCGCTGGGTACGGGAACCGGGGCGGAACTGCGGCGGCCTCTCGGCATCACGATTGTTGGCGGATTGCTGTTGAGCCAGTTGCTCACGCTCTATACGACTCCGGTCGTGTATTTGTGGTTCGACCGTTTGGCGCAGCGATTCTCGCGCTACCAGGTCGGCAATCGCATCGAGCCGGAGCCCGTGTCGGCGGACTAGAAGATGAGTATTTCCGCTCCATTTATCCGGCGTCCGATTGGGACTTCGCTGTTAGCGGCAGCGCTGCTGCTCTCGGGGATTCTTGCCTTTAATTTTCTGCCGGTAGCTTCTTTGCCGCGAGTCGATTTTCCTGTCATCGGCGTCGGAGCGAGTTTGCCGGGAGCCGATCCGCAGACCATGGCATCGGCTGTGGCCACGCCTTTGGAGCGGCAATTCGGGCGCATTGCCGCCGTCAACCAGCTGACTTCGGCCAGCCAATTGGGCACGACATCGATCACGCTGCAGTTCGATTTGAACCGGAACATCGACGCAGCGGCGCGCGACGTGCAGGCTGCGATCAATGCCGCCCGCAGCCAGTTGCCCGCGAATTTGCCCAGCAATCCGAGCTATCGCAAAGCGAATCCCGCGGACGCGCCGATTCTGATTCTGGCGCTGACTTCCGATACGCAAACCGTGCCGATGATGTATGACGCGGCCGACTCGATCCTGTCGCAGAAGCTGGCGCAGGTCGATGGTGTAGGGCAGGTATTTGTTGGAGGCGCGGCGCAGCCCGCAGTGCGCGCGGAAGTGAATCCGACGCTGCTGAATAAGCTGGGAGTGGGGCTCGACAATGTTCGCAACGCTCTGAACGCGGCGAATTCCAACGCTCCGAAGGGGCAGGTGTCCGACGGTTCGCGGTCCTATACCTTTACCGATACCGACCAGCTCTTTACCGCGGACCAATACCGTCCTCTGATTGTCGCTTACAACAATGGCGGCGCGGTGCGGCTGGGAGACGTTGCTGACGTGTCGGATGACGTGGCCGATGTGCGCAACCTTGGGATTGCCAACGGCAAAGCCAGCGTGCTGATCATCGTGTTCCGGCAGCCGGACGCCAACATCATTCAAACGGTTGACCGGGTTCGAGCTTTATTACCGTATCTGCAGTCCTCGATTTCACCCGCAATTCACCTATCGATTGCGATGGACCGGACGATTACCGTCCGCGCTTCGGTCAAGGACATCGAAACGACGCTGCTGATTTCGATCTTTCTCGTGATCATGGTCGTGTTTGTGTTCCTGCGAACCGTGCGCGCCACGATTATTCCGAGCATCGCGGTGCCGCTCTCGCTGATTGGAACTTTCGGCGGCATGTATCTGCTGGGTTATAGCCTGGACAACCTGTCGCTGATGGCGCTGGCGATTTCCACGGGATTCGTGGTCGACGACGCGATTGTGGTGCTGGAAAACATTACGCGTTACGTTGAGCACGGCATGGGCGCGCTAGAAGCGGCGTTTAAGGGCGCGGCGGAGATTGGTTTTACCGTGCTTTCGATGAGCGTGTCGCTGGTCGCGGTATTCATCCCGCTGCTGATGATGGGCGGAATTGTGGGCCGGCTCTTCCGCGAATTTGCGGTTACGCTGAGCATCGCCATCGGCGTTTCGCTGGTGGTTTCGCTGACGACCACGCCGACGATGTGCGCGAAATTTCTGCGTCCCGCGAAAAAAGACGAAAAGCACAACATCTTTTACCGCGGGAGTGAGTGGGTCTTCGAGGCCATGCTCGGCACTTATGATCGCGGCCTGAAGATCGTGCTGAGACATCAGTTTTTGACTGCGGTTGTTACCGTGCTGGTTGCAGTCTTCAGCGTCGTTTTGTACGCCCTGGTGCCGAAGGGCTTCTTTCCGCAGCAGGATACCGGCCGGCTTCAGGGCGCCGTTATGGCGGCGCAGGACATCTCGTTTCAGTCGATGAGCGACAAGATGCGGCAATACGTCGCGATCGTGATGAAGGATCCGGCGGTGGACACGATTGTCGGCTTTGCCGGCGGCAATACGGCGCTGAATCAGGGCCGGTTCTTTGTGATGTTAAAGAGTCTGAACGAGCGGGGATCCTGCCAGAAGGAACATTTCTGGGACGGCTGTCATTACCCGTCGGCGGATGATGTGATCAACCGCCTGCGCGGCAAACTAGGGGTGGTGCCTGGCGCCACACTGATTATGCAGGCATCGCAGGATTTGACCATCGGTGGACGATTTGGCAATGCGCAATATCAGTACACTTTGCAGAGCGCGAATCTTACTGATTTGAACAATTTCGCGCCCAAGCTTTTGGAGAAATTGAAAGCGGTTCCCGAGTTGCGCGATCAGAACTCGGATCAGCAGGACAACGGGCTGGAAGCGAAACTGGTGATCGACCGCGATACCGCCAGCCGCATGGGAATCACGGCGCAGACGCTCGATAATGCACTTTATGACGCCTTCGGACAGCGGCAGGTTTCCACCATGTACCGGCCATTGAATCAATATCACGTGGTGATGGAAGTTGCTCCGCAATTCCAGCAGACACCGGAGGCCCTGCAGAACATTTACCTGCGTTCGACGGCGGGAACGCCGGTGCCGCTGGCGGCCTTCACGCATTTCGAGCCATCCAATATCCCGCTGGCGGTGAATCACCAGGGACAGACGCCCTCGGTGACGATTTCCTTCAACCTCGCGCCGGGAGTTTCTCTGGGGCAGGCGACGCAGGCGATCGAAAACGCCCAGCGCGAAATCGGAGTTCCCGCAACCATTCAAGCAAGTTTTCAAGGAACGGCGGCGGCCTATCAGGATTCGCAATCGAGTGAACTGGTCCTGATTCTGACGGCGGTAGTCGCCGTCTACATTGTCCTGGGCATGCTCTATGAGAGCTACATTCATCCCATCACAATTTTGTCGACGTTGCCGTCGGCCGGCGTAGGCGCACTGCTGGCGTTGCTATTGACGCACAACGAACTCAACGTCATCGGGATGATCGGCATCATTCTGCTGATCGGCATCGTGAAAAAGAACGCGATTATGATGATCGACGTCGCCCTCGACATTGAGCGCAAGCAGGGCAAGCCGCCGGTTGTAGCGATTTATGAAGCGTGCATCCTGCGCTTCCGCCCGATCATGATGACGACCATGGCTGCCTTGCTGGGCGGGCTTCCGTTGGCACTGGGCAGCGGAACCGGTTCGGAACTCCACCGGCCGCTGGGCATCACGATTGTCGGCGGCCTGATCGTAAGCCAGATGCTAACGCTCTTCACCACGCCCGTGGTTTATGTCTACCTGGACCGCTTGCGGCTGGCTTTGCGCGGCGGCGAGGATGAGCCTTTGCCTGACACCGGGCCCGCCCACGCCGGGGCCTGATCCTTTCCCGATAGCGCCAACTCGACTACACTAGTGATTCGGTCCAACGGGTTCGGTACAACCTGGCCAGAGAAATGCCGCATCGCAGGAGCTTGGAGCGGCAGTTATAGCGTGGCGAGGCCGGCAATTTTCCAACATTCGTTTCAAACTACTCTCAGGAGTCAGGGATGCTAAAGAAAGCTGGGACTCTGCTGCTGATCTGTGCGAGTTTGGCCACATGGATCAGTTGCGGGAAGACCACAAACCATTTTGTGTACGCGGCGATCAATGCGTCGAATGAAATTTATGTTTTTCGCGAGGACCCCAACTCGGGCGTCCTGACGCAGCTTTCTTTGAGCCCGATTGGCGCTGGCGTCGGTATCCAGACGCTGCTGATTCATCCCTCGAACAAATATCTATACGCCAGCAACTCTGGAGAAGGCGATGTTTCTTTGTTCGCGATTTCGAGCGATGGCGCTCTGAATGAAGTGCTTCCGCGCACTCCGGTGGGTGTCGGACCGACCGCGATGGTCATGGATTCGGCGGGCGCTTATCTGTATGTCGCCAATTCAGGAGGGAACAGCGTCTCGGTCTTTTCCATTGGTTCCGGCGGTGCGCTCACGCCGGTCGGCACTCAGGTTCCGGTTGGGCTCTCCCCGCTTGACATGGCGATCGACCCCACGGGCAGCATTCTTTATATAACTGGCAACGGCACGCTGGGAAGTGAAATCCAGGTTTTTAGTCTGAACGCTGGAGTGCTTACCTCGACTTCCGGCTCACCCTATCAGACGGGAACCGATCCTCAGGGCGTGGTTGTGAGTCCGAGCGGTGCGAACGTCTATACCGCGAATACCAATGATGATTCGGTTTCAGAATTCACGTCCGCGAGCGGAGCGCTAACCCCGGTTGCTGGCTCGCCTTTCGGAGGTTCAACCTTCGCCAGTCCGAATTCGCTATACATCAGCAAGACCGGAGGATTTCTGTGCGTTACCAACAAAGGCTCGAGTAACATTTCGGTATATGCGATTGCCTCCGACGGGTCGTTGAGCGTGATTTCGGCTTCACCATTTGCCAGTGTTGCAGCGCCTTCGGTCATTGCGGGCGATCCCAACGGCGAGTATATATTCGTTGGCAATCAACAAGCGGGGCAGACCGCAGTTCAATCATTTGCGGTCACCGCGAGCAGCGGTATTCTCACCGCGATTGCCTCGTATAAGCTGCCGGGGACAGCGACCTCGATTGTTGTTTTGCCCTGATCAGCTTTCGGGATGGAATGAAACGGTTCGTGATTTGTCAGGGTAGAAGTGCCGTCGCCGTGACGGTTTTTTGACAGAAGGGTGACAAAGGGCGCCCACTTCGTTGGGAAAATAAAAGTCAGCTACAGGCGAAGCTGGGGCAGCTTCCTGCGAGTCGCGTCTGTAGATCGATAACCGCCGGCGCGGGAAATCACCGCATCTGCGGCTGGATCCGAACCCATGAAAATCGCCAGCGCGGCGAGCGCCTTTCCGAAGAACTACTACTCTCAGAAATTCCTTCTCGAACAACTGCAAACATATTGGGGAGACCAACTGCGGAATCCGCAGATGCTGGCGCGTCTGCATCGCAACGTTACCGTCGAAGGGCGCCACCTCGCGCTGCCGGCGGAGAAATACTACGACATTACAACTTGGGGACAGGCGAACGACGTATGGATTGAGGTCGCGCAAGAGTTAGGGGAGCAGGCTCTCTGCCGCGCTCTTCATCATGCGGGAGTGCAGCCGAGCGAACTCGGCGCGCTCATTTTTGTTTCGGTGACCGGAATTTCAAGTCCATCGATCGATGCTCTCCTGATCAACCGCATGGGCTTGCCGACGAACATCCGGCGCATGCCGATTTTTGGATTGGGGTGCGTGGCTGGCGCGGCCGGAATTGCGCGAGCCGCAGACTATGTGCGTGCGTATCCATCGCAGGCGGCGGCGCTGGTTTCAGTGGAACTATGCTCGCTGACCATCCAGCGCGATGATCTTTCGGTCGCGAATCTGATTTCGTCGGGATTGTTCGCTGATGGTTCGGCTGCGGTGATCGTTACCGGCGATGAACTGCCTGGAACAGGGCCGGAGATTGTGGCGACGCGGTCGATTTTCTATCCAGAGACGGAAGAGATGATGGGATGGAAGATCACGGAAAAAGGTTTTCGCATCACGCTCTCGCCGGAGGTGCCCGTGCTGATTCGAGAGCATCTGGGGCACGATGTCGATGCGTTTCTGGCGGAGCATGGGCACACGCGCGCGGATATTGGCAGCTGGGTGCTGCACACCGGCGGACCGAAGGTTCTGGAAGCGACGGCGGCCGCACTCGATCTGCACAATGGGGAACTCGACGCTTCGTGGGACTGCCTGAAGAGGGTAGGGAATTTATCTTCTACGTCGGTGCTCGTGGTGCTTGAGGATGTGATGAAGAACCGGCGTCCCGAGCCCGGTACGTTGGGCATTTTGGCGGCGATGGGACCGGGATTCTGCTCGGAATTGCTCTTGCTGAAGTGGTGAGAACTTAAGAAGAATTCGTAGAGATGGGCCAGAGATTTCCAGAGTCGACGGATGTTTTCGTAATCGGCGGAGGGCCTGCGGGGTTGGCCGCGGCGATTGCGGCGCGGCAGCGTGGATTTCGCGTCATCGTCGCCGACGGGTGCGAGCCTCCGATTGATAAAGCTTGTGGCGAGGGATTTCTTCCCGACGGGCTGGCTGCGTTGGAGCGGCTGGGCATTCAGGTTCCGCTGAACGAAGGGCGCGCTTTTTGCGGCATACGTTTCCTGAGCGCTGACCGTTCAGCAGATGCATCTTTTCCTGGTGGCAGCTACGGCTTGGCGGTGCGAAGAACGGTGCTGCATCGGGTGATGATGGAGCGAGCGGCGCAACTGGGCGCGGAGTTGTTATGGCGAACGGTGGTTACGGGAATTTGTGCTGAAGGAATTTATTTGGGAACTCATCTGGTTCGCGCGCGATGGATCGTTGGCGCCGATGGGGCCCATTCTCGGGTGCGGCGATGGGCGGGCATCGAAATGCGCCCTCGTCCTCGGCTGCGCTACGCTTTCCGCCGGCATTACCGGGTGGCTCCGTGGACCGATCACATGGAAGTGCATTGGGGCGAGCATTGCCAGGGTTATGCCACAGCCGTTGGTGACAACGAAGTTTGTATCGCGCTCGCATCACGCAATCCGAAATTGCGGATGGAAGGTGGCCTGCAAACTTTGCCTCGCTTGAATGCACGGTTGCAGGGAGCCGGGATCATTTCCGCTGAACGCGGAGCGCTCACGGGAAATCGCGGGCTGCGGCGTGTTTGCTGTGGTAATGTCGCGCTCATCGGGGATGCATCTGGCACGGTGGACGCGATCACGGGCGAAGGCATGGGGCTGGCGTTCAGCCAGGCGATTGCGCTGGCTGAGTGTATCGAAAGCGGCGACCTGGCTCGGTATCGGGCGGAGCATCGAAGAATTGTCCGGCGTCCGTGGTGGATGGCGCGATTGATGCTCACTCTGGATGGCCGGCCGCGGCTGCAGGATCGTACGCTGCGCGTCTTTGAAAAGCATCCAGAGATATTTCAGCGCATGGTCGCACTGCACGTTGGAGCATTGCCGCCCACGGATCTGGTATGGGACGGCCTCGCCATGGGATGGGGATTGTTGACCGCATAAACATGGCGACCTCAAGCGGCTGGAAAATTCACATCTCCATTCTCATCGCGCTCGTGGTTGCGGGAGGGGTTGCATCGGCTCAGCAAAGATCTTTTCAAGTTGACCCGGCAAAAACTACGATTAACTTCACGCTGGATGCGGCGCTGCATTCCGTGCATGGCACATTTCAGGTCAAGCGAAGTGGGTTGCAGTTTGATCCGGCGGCTGGGCAGCTATCGGGCGAAATTCTGGTGGATGCGAAGAGCGGCGCGACTGGAAATGGCATGCGCGACCGCAAGATGCACAAAGACGTGCTGGAAAGCGATAGTTATCCCGATGTTTCTTTTCGTCCCGATCGTATCGAAGGCAATGTTGCCGGCGCGGGGAAGTCTTCCGTGAAAGTGCACGGGACATTTCGCATACACGGTGTCGATCGCGAGATTACTGTTCCCGCCGAAGTGGAAATTTCCGGCGATCACTGGACTGCCAATGTTCACTTTACGGTGCCCTATGCGAAGTGGGGGATGAAAAATCCCAGCACGTTGTTTTTACGGGTGAGCGATTCGGTGGAGATTGAGATTTCCGCCGCGGGATCAGTCAGCGAAGCTACAGGTGGAAACACCGCTCAGTAACCATGCTGGGGCACGATTCCCTTGCCTTCGGTGCACTCATAAGCGCGTCCCGCTGAAAGATTCTTATACTCTTCAGTCCGGCCGCTGGGCCACGCAATCACTACTCGATCGATGTGGTCGCGCTGGTCGAGTCCGAACGTTAAGGGCAGTTCCGACTGCGAAAGATAGCTCGATCCTCCCTTCACCATTTGCGATTGCGTGATGCCCCCAGAGAAAACCGATACTGTCGATCCAATTCCATCGCGATTGGATTTCGTGCCGACCAGCCGGAGGCGGATGCTGCGATTGCCGCTCAGCTGATCATTGCGATAGAGATACGCGGGACCGCTGTTGGTGGTCAGCAGAAGATCAAGATCGCCATCGCGGTCGAAATCTGCGTAGGCAAGTCCGCGGCCGACTTTCGGCTGATCGAAGCCGCCGCCAAGTTGCGATGCAACGTCACGAAATCCAGCTTTCGCGTTGTTCAAAAAAAGTTGCGGTGGTTGCGCGTATCCAACGTTGCCGCGGATGTTGCGCACCGTCTCGTCGATGTGGCCGTTGGCTACGGCAAAATCGAGCCAGCCGTCGAGGTTGACATCGAGAAAAGCGCAGCCGAATCCCAGGCTGTTTTTAGAAGCCAGGCCCATGCCGGATTGTGGTGCGATATCTTCGTAGCTTTTGCCGCTTCGCCGGTAGAGGCCGATCATCTCGTTGTCGAAGTTCGTGATTCCCACGCCGGGTGCGCCGGAATTTTCGAAATCGGCAATGTCCACGCCCATACCCGCGCGAGCCTTGCCCTCGCTGCTGAAGGCGAGTCCAGCTTCTACCGCGGCGTCTTTGAACGTGCCGTTGCGCTGATTGCGATAGAGCTTGTTGGGCTGGGTGTCGTTCGCGACGAGCAGATCGGGCCAGCCGTTGTGATCCTCATCGAGAAGCGCAACCCCCAACGATTTGGAGCTGCTGTCGAAAATTCCACTTACGGCCGTCACGTCCTCGAAGGTTCCATTGCCGCGGTTGTGAAACAACCAGCAGGTCTCGCCGCGATAGGCCTCGGGCGTGCAATACGATTTGTGCTTGCCGTCGAGGCTGCAAAATACGTCGTGTTCCGGCGACCACTTCACATAGTTGCAGACAAAGAGATCGAGCAGGCCGTCGCGGTCATAGTCGAACCAGAGAGCGGAAGTGCTGAAGCCCTCGCGCCTTCCCAACCCACTCGCAGTGGTAACGTCGACGAATGTTCCCTTGCCGGTGTTGCGAAATAAACGGTTCTGCCCCACGCAGGTTACGAGGATGTCGGGGAAGCCATCGTTGTTGTAATCGCCGACGGCCACGCCCATGCCATAGAGTTCGACGTCGAGTCCGGCGCGGGAGGTCACATCGGTAAATGTGCCATTGCCGTTGTTGTGGTATAGGCTGAGCGTGGTCCGATTTTTCTTATGTCCGGGCCAATCTGCGCCGTTGATCAGCAGGATGTCCTGCCAGCCATCGCGATCGTAGTCGAGGAAGGCGCAGCCCGAGCCCAGAGTCTCAGGCAAGAACTTGCCGCCGAATGCGCCGCTGTTGTGCTGGAATTGAATTCCCGCTTGCCGGGTCACATCGGTGAAGCGAAAGCCGGGAGAGCTTGTGCTCGTCTGCGCAGCACGAGCGTCGAGAGTGATCAGTTGCGAGTTGGAGGCCAGGGCCGCCATTCCCCAGAGGCCCGATAATCCCTGGAGGAAGGAACGACGGTTCACGGAACGTTTACCAATCCGGCTCGAATGGCGTAGACGACCAACTCGGCGGTCTTGTGAATTCCGAGAGCATTCATGATGTTGGCGCGATGAACCGCAACCGTGTTGGCGCTGAGATCAAGCACCGCGGCGATTTCCTTGTTCGACTTGCCGTCAACAATCATCTGCAAAACTTCAAGTTCACGGGGTGTGAGGGCGCCGCTCCGCTCTCCCTTCAGAACCGACCGCTGTTCGACTTTCGGATCGAAGACAGTTTCGCCCGCTGCGACTTTGCGGATCGCCGCTCCAAGTTCCAGATCCAGAGCATCTTTCAGAACATATCCTCGCGCTCCGGCTTCCACGGCCTGCCGCACCCAGGTGCTCTCGGTGTGCATGCTGAGCATGAGCACCGCAGTTTCCGGAGATTCGTTAATGATCTCGCGCGTGGCCTGCAGGCCATTCATGCCGGGAAGAGCGCAATCCATCACAACGACTTGTGGCTGAAGTTCCTTTGCCAGTTTGACGGAGTCTTCTCCGTTGCCGGCCTCGCCGACGACTTCCATGTCGGATTCATCTTCCAGCATGCGCCGGAAGCCGCGCCGGACCAGGCTGTGATCATCCACGAGCAACACTGTGATCTTCTTTTCCATAGGACTCCGCTTTTTCTCTGGGCACCGCGAGATGCACTAACGTCCCGCCCTCGGACGCTCGTGAAAAAACTATTTGCCCGCCCATCAACTCCGAACGCTCGCGCATGGCGACCAGGCCGATCCCGCGTTTCGCGGGCCGCTCCTGAAAACCGACGCCATGATCTTCCACTTCCAGTTCCAGCGCGTGGGGCAGAAAACGCAAACGCACCCACGCCTGCTTGGCCCCGGAGTGGCGAGCCACATTGTTCAGCGCTTCCTGGAGCACACGGTACACATGCACGCCGGCGCTGCCATCGACTGGGAACGGCTCACCTTGCTTTTCATAGGATATTGCAATCCCGGTCTGCCTTTCCACGGTTGGAATGTACCAATCGAGAGTGGTTTCCAATCCGGCTTCATCAAGCATAACCGGATGGAGCGCCTGCGAGAGGCTGCGCACGCTTTCAAGCGTGGTCTGCACGATCTGGAGAACCTCTTGTAAGTCGGCGCGCAGCGAAGAGCCTTCCGGCGCGTGCGTTCCAGCCCGGCGCAACATGGAGCCAACCGCGGTCAGAATCTGTCCGAACTCGTCATGCAGTTCGCGGGAGATATAGCGCAGAGTCGATTCCTGCGTGGAGATGAGCTTTTGCGCGAGCTCGCTGCGGCGTTCGGAAATCTCCTCGAGGCGGGCAAACAGGCGGCGGTTCCATCGGATGACGGAAAGGCCGTTGAGTAAAATCGCTAACAGCGTCGCGGCCAGGAAGATGTAAACGTCACGCTGCACATGATCGTAAATCTGGACGATACGCTGGCCGGCTTGCTCTTCGTTTTCGCTGTTCTGCACCAGCAATCGCGAAACCGCCGTACTTAAGGCTGCCTGCCGCTCCTGCAACGACAACTGAATTTGCTCCCTCGCTTCTTTGTCTTTTCCGTCGTGAGCCAACGCGAAGACGCGGTCGACGGCATCCCAAAATTGGTTGAAGGAGGAGGTCAAGAACGCGCTCTGCTCCGGCGTACGGTTGGTGGCGGCGAAGCCGGACTCAAGACGAATGGCGTCATCGAGGTCGGTGCGGATGCGTTGAAATTGCGACGACCATGCGGTGAGCGGATAAGGCTCGTCTCCGCTGACCATGTCACGCATGCCGACGGCAAGCAGGCTGAGGTCATTTTGTATGCGCAGCAATTGCAGGGAATCCTTGCGGTTGCGATCGACCATGTCGGTCTGCAGGCGGCGCAAGCCGTTCACCTGCCAACTGATGTAGGCGGAATAAGCCAGGACCGCCGACAACGTAATCAGCAGGCCCAATAACAAGGCCACGGTTGGCGAGCGATCCGTCGAAGGCGCGCGAGGCACGCCCCGAGCATACAACGGCTGGGCGCGGACTGTCACAAAAGCGGGGCGCAGCGTGAATGTGTCACAATGGCGGTACCGATCGCGCAAGATACGCGGTAATTACGGCCAGTAATCCAGTAATAATGAAGCGAATTAAACCCCGGCGGAGTCGAATAAGAAGTTGAGTCCTCCAGCAAAAGAAGTTCCAAAAACCCCGAAACTGCAGCGACTGAAAGCGGTGTGGCCCGAAGTCTGGAAGCTGATGCGCCCGCGCCGCGGAGTGCTGGCGGTTGGCTTCGTGTTGATGATAATCAACAAAGTCGCCGGATTCGTACTGCCGTACTCGTCAAAGTTTCTCATCGATAACGTCGTCGTTAAAAATCAGATCGGAATCCTTCGGCCGCTTGTCCTCTCCGTGTTGTTCGCAACATTGATCCAGGGCGTGACTTCGTTTTCGCTGACCCAGCTACTCTCCAAGGCAGCACAGCGGTTGATTACCGAGCTTCGACAGCAGGTGCAGGTACACATCTCACGCTTGTCGCTGTCCTTCTATGACGCGAATAAAACCGGCGCGTTGGTGTCGCGCATCATGAGTGACGTAGAAGGCGTGCGAAATCTGCTGGGCACAGGGCTGGTCGATTTCTCCGGAGGACTGGTTGCCGCGGGCATCGCCCTGGTTTTGCTGCTGCGCACCAGCGTGCCGTTGACGCTGATTGCGGTTGGGTCGCTTACCTGTTTCGCATTAACGTTGAATAAAGCCTTCGCGGTCATTCGTCCGATTTTTCGCGAGCGCGGAAAAATCAATGCCGAGGTCACAGGCCGGCTCACCGAATCGCTCGGCGGGGTTCGCGTGATCAAGGGATATCACGCGGAGGAGCGCGAGGAAAAGATTTTCGCTTCGGGCGTGAAGCGTCTGCTCGATAACGTCATGCGTACGCTGACCGCGACGTCGCTGATGAGTCTTTCGGCCAGCGTGCTGCTTGGAGTCGTAGGAGCGGCCACTATGTACGTAGGCGGGCGCCAGATGATCGGACACACGCTGACTCCCGGCGGCTACATTTCTTACAATCTTTATCTGGTTTTTCTCGTGGCACCGATCATGCAGGTCGTCTCGATCGGGACGCAGATCACGGAAGCTCTCGCGGGTCTGGAGCGCACGCAGGAAATCATGCGCGAGCGGCCCGAAGATCAGGATCCGAAACGTACACGCGCGCTAGCCGATATTTTGGGAACCGTCGAGTTCGACAATGTGAGCTTCAGCTATGACGGAGCGCACGAAGTTCTGCACGACATTTCGTTTGTCTCGCAGCCGGGCACAGTAACCGCTCTCGTTGGTTCGTCCGGTTCAGGCAAGTCGACGACTATCGGATTGATCTCGGCCTTCTATGTACCGACGCGAGGAGTTGTCCGAGTAGATGGCGTCGATCTGAGCACCGTTCGCCTGGATTCTTTTCGCACGCGGCTGGGCGTAGTGCTGCAAGAGTCGTTTCTCTTTGATGGGACTATCCGCGAGAACGTAGCGTTTTCCCGGCCGGACGCCACAGAAGAGCAAATCATGCATGCCTGCCGAGTCGCGCGGGTGGATGAGTTTGCCGAGACCTTCGCCGAAAAATACGATACCGTGGTCGGCGAGCGTGGCGTGAAGCTTTCCGGGGGACAGCGGCAGCGCATCTCGATCGCGCGCGCGATTCTAGCGGAGCCGCGCATCCTGATTCTCGACGAAGCGACCTCCAGCCTCGACTCGGAATCGGAGCAATTAATTCAGCAAGGGCTTTCCTACCTGATGCAGGGGCGGACGACGTTTGTCATCGCGCACCGGCTTTCGACCATTCGACGCGCCGATCAGATCCTGGTGATGGAAGCCGGGAAAATCGTGGAGCGTGGAACGCATGCGGAACTCTATGCGGCGCGCGGACGCTATCACGACCTTTACACGCGGCAGCACGGAGTGGAGGAGAATTTGTTTCTCGCGCCTGGCGAGGGCGATGCCGTTGCCGTGGAAGGAAACGGCGCGAATGGCAAAAACAGAGAAGCGAAGGCGGACGCGCTGCAAGTGCTGCGAGGAGATGTGCGCTAGACGTAGCTAAGCCGACCCCATGCCGACGACTCCCGCGAAAAATTCTGCCAGCACGGTTGCGATCCACTGCGAAAATCTTTTGCGGCACTATCGCATGGGGCAGACCATGGTCCGCGCGCTCGATGGGGTTTCGCTCGAAGTGCGCGCTGGAGAGTTCGTTGCGCTCTTGGGCAGTTCGGGCTCGGGCAAGTCGTCGATGTTAAATCTGCTGGCAGGCCTGGATCGGCCGACATCAGGAAGTGTCGTTGTGCAAGACCGCGATTTGGCCAAGCTCTCGCGGGAAGAATTAGCGAAATACCGACTGCATGTTGTAGGGATGGTTTTTCAGTCGTTCAATCTGATCTCCAGCATGACGCTGGCCGAGAACGTCGAACTGCCTTTGCGCTTCGCCGAAGTGGATCGCGGCAAACGAGATTCGCTGGCTCGCGAGGCTTTGGAGCGCGTTGGCCTGCGGGCGCGCATGGACCATCGGCCGAGTGAACTTTCCGGCGGCGAGCAGCAGCGGGCTGCCCTGGCCCGCGCTTTGATTAACCGGCCGCAAGTCCTGCTTGCGGATGAGCCGACGGGGAATCTCGACAGCCACACGGGAACGGAAATCATGAACATGGTGCAGGGGTTCAACCGAGACCTGGGAATGACGGTCGTCATGGTGACGCACGAGCGAGCGCTGGCGGAACGCTATGCGCAGCGCATGATTTTTCTTGCCGATGGAAAGTTGATTGGAGATCAGGCAAACTCGCCACGCGAAGATCATGATGGCGCGCGGGAGAGATCATCGTGAAGCTTCCTGACCTTACAGAACTCGCTCTGCGGAATCTGCGCGAGTCGCTGCTGCGAAATTCGCTGACCACGATCGGCATTTCCGTTGGCGTGGCGTCGCTGGTGGCGATGCTCTCTCTCGGTATCGGTCTGCAGCAATTGGCCTCGCGGAGGCTGGTGAAGTCTGGGTTATTCGACACTGTGGTTGTCACGTCGCGCCGCGATCTTCGCGGATCCATGGGCCGCGATGAAGATCGAAAAGCGCCGACGCCCGGTGAGAGCCGCGTTCTCGATGAGCCGGCCCGGCAGGAGATCGAGCATCTGCCAAATGTCATCGAAGCCTATCCTGATATTCGATTCATCACGGAACTTCGCTATGACGACAAGCCGCATCTGACCATGGTTTCGGCAATGCCCGCTTCGATGAAGTCGAATGACGCTTTTGAAGGAATGCAAGGCAGTTTCTTTTCCTCCGATGCAGCCGCAGAAGTTCTTCTGCAAAAGTCTTTTGCCGCGGAGTTGTTGGGGAAGACTCCGGTGCCGGGCGGAGCGGAGCTGAATGTTGCCGAGCTTGCCCCGTCGTTGCTCGGCAAGGAATTGACGATGCGTTACGCCGAACGCGTGAGTGGCGTGACGCCAGCGGTGCCGCTGCGAACGAATGAAAGCTCTTCCGATGCGGGATCAGCTGCTTATTCCGTCGTTTCTCGGGAACAGAAGCTCAAGATCGTCGGCATTGTCGATCTCGATCCTGAAAGCATGCGCGGGCCGACCCGCGGCAAGGCCTTTCTACCCTTGAAGCTGGCGGAAACTCTACACATCATGCAGCCCACCGATCTGCGCGAAATCTCAAGCGCGGCCAGCGATAAGCCCTTGTATTCGTCGGTCAGTGTGCGCGTGAAAAATCCGGCGCAGGTGCAGATCGTGGAAGATGCCATCAAGAAGATGGGCTTCACCACGTTTTCCATTCTGGATGCGACCCGCAGCCTGCGGCAATTTTTCGCGGTGCTCGATCTCTTCCTTGGAATCTTCGGCAGCCTCGCCCTTGCCGTCGCGTCCATTGGAATCGTGAACACGCTGGTGATGGCGATTCTCGAACGGCGGCGCGAGATCGGCATCATGAAGGCCATCGGCGCCAGCGACATCGACGTGCAGCGATTATTTTTTGCCGAAGCGGGCGCCATGGGGCTTCTTGGGGGCGTCGTCGGTGTGTTGCTGGGATGGACGATCGGCCAGGTCATCAACGTGGGCACGAACATTTATCTGAAGCGCCAGTCGCTGCCGCCCGAACATTTCTGGGCAGTGCCGTGGTGGCTAGTTGGAGGGGCGATTGGATTTTCGTTTATCGTCAGCCTCATCTCCGGACTGTATCCCGCTAGCCGGGCCGCCAAACTCGATCCCGTGCAGGCCTTGCGCTACGAATGAAGTACATACGTATTGTCTGCGCGTTATTTTTCTTCGTTAGTTTGTCTGGATACGCGCGTGCGCAAAGCCGCATCGATTGCAACGCGCTGAACAGCCGAATTCTCAAGCAAACGGTTCATTACTGCGTCTACCTGCCATCGGGATACGATGCCGGCGCGTCGCGAAATTCGCCGCAGCGCTATCCGGTGCTTTATTTTCTGCACGGCCTCGGCGACAACGAGCAGACGCTGTTCAACAGTGGCGGATGGACCCTGCTCGACGATCTGCGTAACCAGCACAAGCTGGGAGATTTTCTCATCGTTGCGCCGGAAGGCAGACGAAGCTTTTACATCAACTCGGCGGATAGCTCGGTGCGCTACAGCGATTTTTTCCTGCAGGAGTTCATGCCGCACATCGAACGTGCCTACCGCATTCTTCCGGGGCGCGCGGGCCGCGCGATCAGCGGCATTTCCATGGGCGGCTATGGAGCATTGCGGTTCGCCTTCGCCCATCCTGAATTATTCTCCGCCGTGAGCGCGCAGAGCGCAGCGCTCATTACAGAATCGCCACAGGCGCTGAATGTGGCTTCTCAGTCGGGCGCGCCACTGGCGGCTGTGCTGGCTTCAGTATTCGGACGGCCGATTAGTGTTGAGCATTGGAACGACAACAATATATTTCTGCTGGCCAAGAAAAATGCGGTCGCACTGAAAAAGCTAGCCCTCTATTTCAACTGCGGCCAAGACGACAACTACGGATTCGAAAAAGGCGCGGCCGCGCTTCATCTCGAACTGGAGAAAGAGAACGTCGTCCACGAGTATCACGCCTACGCTGGCGACCACAGCCTGACCTATTTCTTGTCCCACTTCGCTGAGGTCATGGAATTTCATTCGCAGGCCTTCGGGCTGACCCCAAAAGAAAAGCGATAACGGTGTTGTAAACTACTCGTAGCGAGGGCCTTCCCTCGTCACGCCTCTTGCGGAGAGTTGGCCGAGTGGTTGATGGCACCGGTCTTGAAAACCGGCATAC
>Ga0209006_10000572_pt1 | contig 34498 bp, 28 predicted proteins | sample JacPin_JW_Ref_O2_FD_188567 | JGI IMG/M metagenome (GOLD analysis project Ga0209006, IMG submission 188567) | Forest soil microbial communities from Algoma, Ontario, Canada - Jack Pine, Ontario site 1_JW_Ref_O2 (SPAdes) (version 2) | ecosystem: Environmental > Terrestrial > Soil > Boreal... | reverse complement strand
GCGAGGGCTATCAATTCATCTGTCTTTGCGTAATGGCCTGGCGGGTAAATCAGCGCGGTCGAAATTCCGAGTGCGCCGTCTTTCATTGCCTGGGCCACGAGCGCTTTCATCTGTTCGAGTTCGGCGGGCGTAGGGGCACGGTCATCGTCACCGATCACCGCTTCGCGAACTTGCGCGGCACCGACGTAAGTACCCAGATTTATGGGGGTACCGTCTTTTTCCAAGCGGCGGAAATAGCCGTCAAGCGTGGTCCAGTCAATCGTGAGATGGAACTGATTGAGGAAGGGCTTTAGCGGGGCTAAAGTCTTTTCATTCTGCGGTGCAATCGAGCCGCCTTCGCCTGTAATTTCCGTGGTGATTCCCTGTGAGAGCTTGCTGAGCGAGCGATTGTCGATCAACAAGGACATTTCGGATTGGCCGAGCATGTCGATAAAACCAGGGGAGACGATCATCCCCTTCGCATCGATCATCCTTTTCGCTTGCGCGTAACCAAGTTGGCCGATTGCCTCGATGCGGTCTCCGCGGATCCCGATGTCAGCGGCGTACCAAGGGCCCCCACTGCCGTCGAGTATGTGTCCATTCTTAATGATCACGTCGAAGGGAGCGATGCCACCGGCAGGTGTGGAATAAATAGCGTTTGCGATTTCGCCGAGCGCCTGGCCTGCGATTTTCTGCGAAGCATCGGGCAGGTCAATGGGCATCGAAACACGGTTAACATAGGCGGCAAAGGCCAGACGCCGTCCGTCGGCGGTGGTCATATAACCGGCAAGACCTTTTCCGTTGAGCATCAGTTTCTTATTTAGAGCATCGTAGGAAACAAATGTGCCGGTCTTGGCGAACACGTGCCCAGCGGCCGGCGAATTTACCTGGATATTCCAGAGGGTTCCGTCGCGTCCTAGAATCGGCAGCGACTGTTCGAATAGTTGAAAATCCTTTTGTTTGGCCATGTAGGCGAGGTAGCGAACCATAAAATCCGGCGTGTAGTACGCGGATTGCGCGCCGCCTGCGCCGTCTGCCTGCGAAGCTCCCCTTAAATCGAGCGCGCCGTTTGTCAGGAAATCCCGTTCTAGATCGAATCCGTCTTGATCGATGTCGTCCGTTTTGCGCCCGAGAACCGCGCCGAGAATAAACGGCGTCATGGTAGCGTGCAAATTTTGACTGACTTTGAGAGTGACCTTTATTTCTTCGGAAAGCGGAGGAGAAATATGGTCGGCGACAGCAGTATCGGGCGTGTAGGCGGCAACAAGGCCTTTGAAATCAACCTTTTCATCGAGTGGAGGAAGAGTTGCGATGATTCCTTTCTCGCGCAACGCTTCCACGAAGGTGACTTGTGCGAACCGGCTGGGCTGAGGAATGGCATAGGTGTAAACAATCGGAGGTCCATCAACCGGGAATTTTCCTGCGAGCGTCACAGTGTGGGAGCCGTCGGCATTGGCTACGTCAGTCAGTTTGACTTCAGGTTTTGAACCCGCTGGCCCGGTGGTGACCATATTTACGAAAGAAACGTAGCCGCTTGCCGGCGAGATATTCAAGCCGACCGGAGCATCTTCGCGGTTTCCCGGCGAAACCGTTAGATCGACGACGTTGTCGTTCACAGAGATCGGCGATACGACTACGTTTGTTCCTAATTCCCGGTCGCCCTCTGGAAATAATGTCGCATCCACGAGCACGCGGCCTTCGATTCGCTTTATTCCATGCGCAGCCACTTGGGCTGCGAGTTCGCGAATTACCAGCAGTGGATCGCCTGGCACGACTTTCGTATCTGGGCTGCCGTCGTAAGAATGATCTTGGTTCTCAAAGGCGAGCGTGCCGTCAGGCTGAATGCGGCCGGAGAGGTTGGGATCGCCACTGGCCACTAGAATCAAATCCCCATGCAACGCACCGTCCGCGTTGATCGCACCTGTGCGGTAAACGCGAGTGTGGAAGCGGTAATCCGCGCCGAGAAGCTCGAGCGCAGTACCTTCGGTCAGAAGTTTCGTCGTCGAACCCGGTGTGAAGAGTTGCTTGCCGTGAAGGGCGTAGACAACTTTGTCGTCGTCCAGGGAATAGACTTCGACGCCGAAAGTCGAATGCTTGTATTCCGGTCGACTGCTGATTTTGCGGACTTGAGCATCGAGCGCGCCATCTTTTTGCGCCGTGGTTGCGCGTGGCCAACAAAACAAAGCGACGGCACACGCAGCTGTGAACATCCAAAACAGAAATTCCTTTTTATGATCCATTGTCGATGGCTAAAGTTCTTTCTTTAGAAGTTGATATTGCTTGCCGCCAAATTTGCAGGAGGTAATGGAAACCATATAGGCAATCATCGGCGTCAAGCCTACATCAGGAGAGACCTCAGTCGGCGCTTAATAATTACGAGTGATGAGAGACTCAACAGCGGAATACCGGTGCCCAGGAGCGGCGGTGGAATCTGAGAAGTATCTAGTGAGCTAAGGATGGTAGGCCCGTGCGGGCTCGAACCGCAGACCTCCACCGTGTCAATTCAGAGCCGCAAGATGCAACGTCCCGCAAGAACGAGCAGCAAAACGCACCGAAGGATAAGCCCTGATAGTAGTTAGGCCCGCTCGGGCCTGCATGGAACTGCACCGGACCGATTATGCGCGCTCGTGCGAAGAAACCAAGACTTATGACACAAAGCACGCCACAATTTCCAGCCCCTCCTCCGAAGCAGTTAGGGAAGCTAGTGCAGATCCTCTGGCAGTCGAGGAATTCTCCCATCGTCGCCTGCAGCCGACTACCCGAGCAGCGGACTCATAATCCAAATTGAACCACTTCACGGTAACCCAGCGACGGCTCAGGAATCTCTACACTGAAGTGCACTTCTACGATATGTCCATAGTGGCGGGCGACTTAGTTATTCGCTCCGACAGATACCCGAGCACTGGCGAGTTCAGCTCAGCACGTCCAACAAATCGCGACTGACACCAAAACTAACACCGAGACTTGGTCAGATATAGTCGCGAAGAATGCAGGATCGCAGCACGTTGCTCGTGTGGCGTTGTGTTTACATCACGATTCTAAAGCCTCGGACGCACTCGCGGTTTCGTCGGAAGCATAGCGGACGCGGTGACCAAGCCTTCACTGAGCGCCAATGCGCGCGCTGACAGTCGGATTCTATTCTGATAAAGTTCTCAACGTCTTCACTTCGTAACTGGCGAGACCTTGACGCGCTTATAAGGAACAAAATGTGCACCTACATGGTCTGTTCCAGAGACCTCGGGGAATTGACCGCTTCCGGTGAAGAGTCGTGTAGAAAACGTATGGTCAATAGCGAACAACCGCGTAAGAGTGTCGCAGACCTAACCGACTTGATAATCTCATTCGTGGGGCAACACACTAAATGAGCCAAGTCGTCATCGAAAACCCAATCCTCAACTCGCCTTTCACCGAGCCGACCCGCCATTTCCGATTTAGCGACGAGGGCATCACCAACGAGGTGATTGACGGCCGCCGTGCCAGCTCGTATTTTGTGCCTATCGCCAAGGCGAAGAAAAAGGGTGCCAATCAGCTTCAATTCGAAACGGAGTGGACACAAGACCGAATCGAAGAAAACAAGCTGGTGAACGACATCCGTCGTCGCGTCGCGCTGTGGCGCAAGGGCGGCTACGTCGGAGTGACTCCAACTACCGCACGCTTGATTGCCTATTGGATCGATCCCAACCGCGAGAAGAAACTTTTCTTCTGCCAGAACGAGGCGCTTGAAACTGCGATCTACATTGCCGAGGTCGCAAAGAAATACGGCGACGCCTGGATTGAAAACACAATACGCGAGGCGAATGACACATCGAATCCCGGCCTGCCGCGCGCAGCATTCAAGATGGCCACCGGCTCTGGCAAAACCGTTGTCATGGCCATGCTCATCGCCTGGCACACCCTCAACAAGCACGCCAATCCTCAAGACGCCCGCTTTTCAGACACGTTCCTGATCATCACGCCCGGCATCACCATCCGCGACCGGCTCCGCGTGCTGTTGCCGAACGACCCGGAGAATTACTACCGCCAGCGCGACATTCTACCGGCTCAGCTACAGGACCAGCTCGGGCAGGCTAAAATAATCATCACCAATTTCCACGCCTTCCAACTGCGCGAGAAGGTCGCCGCCGGCAAACTTACGAAGTCGATTCTCGCCGATGGGCAGCCAAGCCCGTTCACCGAAACTCCCGACCAGATGGTGCGCCGCGTCTGTCGCGAGCTAAACACGAAGAAAAACATCATCGTCCTCAACGATGAAGCCCATCACTGCTACCGCCACAAAGCTGACGGTGAGGATGAAGCGCTCACCGGCGACGATCGTATCGAAGCTAAGCAACGCGACGACGAGGCCCGCGTCTGGATTTCCGGTATCGAGGCCGTGAAGGCCAAGATTGGCGTCAAGGCCATTTACGATCTGTCGGCCACGCCCTTCTTTCTGCGGGGCTCAGGCTATCCCGAAGGTACCCTCTTCCCCTGGGTTATCTCGGATTTTTCGCTGATTGATGCCATCGAGGCCGGCATCGTGAAAGTGCCTCGCGTGCCGATTGCTGACGACTCAATGACAGGCGAGCAGCCCACCTACCGGGATCTGTGGCTCCGCATCCGCGACGATCTGCCCAAAAAGGGACGTAAGACGGACGAGGTCGGAGGCGAACCCAAGCTTCCCGTCGAACTGCAAGGGGCGCTGCTCAGTCTGTACGGTAACTACGAGAAGTATTACCGCCTGTGGGAACAGAACGCCGAAGCGCGCGCGCGCGGTATCACACCGCCAGTGTTCATCGTCGTTTGCAATAACACCAACGTTTCCAAACTTGTCTTCGATTTTATCGCTGGCTGGGAAAAACAGATGGGCGAAAAGACCATCGCCCAGGCTGGGCAACTGCCCATCTTCCGCAACGACGATGGCCATGGCGCCTGGCTTCATCGACCGAACACCGTCCTGGTCGACAGCCAGCAGCTCGAGTCCGGGGAATCAATGAGCGAAGACTTCAAGAAGATCGCCGCGCGCGAAATCGATGAATTCAAGGCCGAATATCGCGCCCGATTCCCCGGCCGCGATGCAGAGAACCTGACCGATGAAGACTTGCTGCGCGAGGTGATGAACACAGTCGGCAAAGCGGGCAAACTCGGCGAACACGTCAAGTGCGTGGTCAGCGTGTCCATGTTGACCGAGGGCTGGGACGCCAATACCGTCACCCATGTTCTGGGCGTGCGCGCCTTTGGTACGCAACTGCTATGCGAACAGGTCGTCGGCCGCGCGCTCCGGCGGATGAGTTACGCCGCTAACGAGAAAGGGCATTTCAATCCCGAATACGCCGAAGTTTATGGTGTGCCGTTTTCCTTCATCCCCTGCAGCGGCGCAACCAAAGCTCCCAAGCCGGGCCTCCTGCCGACCCGCGTGCGCGCCCTTGAAACCCGGCTTGCCTGCGAGATCACCTTTCCTCGGCTGCTTGGCTACCGCTACGACGTGGCAGGCGAGCGGCTCGACGCGACCTTCACCGACGAGTGCGGGCTCACGCTTTCCACTGCCGACATCCCCACGAAGACCGAAAATGCGCCAATCGTCGGCGAATCCAGCATCCACACCCTCGACGATCTGAAGCGCCATCGACTCAATGAAGTCGCCTTCCTGCTGGCCAAACTCACGCTTGAAAAATACTTCCGCGACGACCACGGCAATGACAAGCCGTGGCTCTTCCCGCAACTCCTCGGCATTGCCAAACGCTGGCTCGCGGAATGCGTCACGCTCAAGGACAACACCTTCCCGCAACTCCTCCTCTTGATCGAGTTTGCGCACGACGCCGCCGACCGCATCTACAAGGCCGTAGTCGCCTCGACCGACGGTACGGCGGCGCTCAAGCCCATCGTGCGTCCATATGACACTATCGGCTCCACCCGTGACGTGGATTTCGACACCACCCGAGCCGTCTTTGCCACGCGCGATGACAAGTGCCACATCTCCCACGTCGTCGCTGATACCGGCTCGTGGGAGCAGAAGATGGCTGAAGCCCTTGAAAACATGCCCGAGGTCATCCGCTACGTCAAAAACCACAACCTCACTTTCACAATTCCGTACACGCTGAATGGCGAGGAGCAAAACTATATTCCCGACTTCATCGCCTGCATCGACGATGGCCACGGCCCGGATGATCTCCTAAGCCTCATCGTCGAAGTCACCGGCGAGAAGAAGAAAGATAAGGCTGCCAAAGTCGCCACGGCGCGCACGCTGTGGGTGCCGGCTGTCAACAACCACGGCGGCTTCGGGCGATGGACCTTCCTTGAAGTCGCCGATCCGTGGAATGCGCAAAACCTCATCCGCGACTTTCTGAGTCAGGCGCAAGCGGAGACAACAAAGGAAGTCGCTCATGGCTAAGAAGAACAATACCCGGACGAAAGTCGAGTCGATCCGGCACAAGGATAAACGCACCAACATCCCCACTGAGGAACTGCGCGACTTCGTAGTCGCACAAGAACTTTCTCCCAAAACGATGCTCTACCCGCGCGACCAGTCGCTCGATCCGCAACTGGTCTGGAAGGGCAAGGATGAACAGGACCGCGAGGACCTTGCCGTCGCCATGGTGCCGATTTACATCCAGGAGAAGATTCATCCGCAGGCCATCATCGACGCGCTGCCCCGCACCGAGCGGCCTGGCGACGACCAAACCAACCTCTTCGCCGATTTCAACGGCGGCCCGTCCGACTTCGCGCAAAAGGTCGATTTCTATCACCACGAACAGAACTGGAGTAACCGCCTCATTCTTGGTGACTCGCTTCTCGTGATGACTTCATTGGCCGAGAAGGAAGGGCTCAAGGGCAAGGTGCAGACCATCTACCTCGACCCGCCCTACGGCATCAAGTTCGGCTCCAACTGGCAGGTGAGCACGCGCAAACGCGACGTGAAAGACGGCAAAGCCGAGGATGCCACCCGCCAGCCCGAACAGGTGCGCGCCTTTCGCGATACATGGAAGCTCGGCGTCCATTCCTACCTTGCCTACCTGCGGGATCGGCTTGTGGTGGCCCGCGATCTACTCACGGAGACAGGCAGCGTATTCGTTCAGATCGGGGATGAAAACATTCATCTGGTGCGGTCCGTCATGGATGAGGTGTTCGGCCCCGAGAACTTTGTATCCCTTATTGCATTCAAGAAGACCAGCAGCGCTTCAAGCGAACTGCTTGCTGGGGTGTGTGACTATCTGATTTGGTTTGCCCGTGACAAGCTCATAATGAAGTATCGGCCGTTGTTCTACGCGAAGGAAGCAGGCGGTCAGGGCGGGGAACAATACAATATGCTCATGCTCGACGACGGAACCATTAAGTCCGTCAAGGGTCAAATTGACTTCGGAGCACTGCCAGCCGGTGCGCGGCTTCTTCGGCACAGCCCACTCACAAGCCAACGTCCGCCAGGCAATTTCCCGGTGGAGTTAGATGGCCGAATTTACAATCCCAAAACCGGATATTGGAAAACCGGAGAAGCGGGGATGGCCAAACTCAAATTGGCAAAGCGTATTATGGCATTCGGTAACACGCTCGAATACATCCGCTTTCTCGATGATTTTCCCGCGACACCAATGACAAACGTTTGGGAAGACACGGTTACCTCGGGCTTTGCAGAACCGAAAGTATACGTAGTTCAAACCGCAACTCGGGTTAGCGAACGCGCAGTATTGATGACGACCGATCCTGGCGATTTGGTTCTGGATCCTACATGTGGCAGCGGCACCACGGCCTACGTTGCCGAACAATGGGGCCGTCGATGGATCACCTGCGACACTAGCCGCGTTGCGCTCGCGTTGGCGCGGACCCGTCTTATGGTTGCGAAGTACCCTTATCACCTATTGGCTGACTCACCCGAAGGGATCAAGAAGGAAGCCGAACTGACCGGCAAGATGCCACCGGAGTACAAGACGCAAGACGACATCAAGAAGGGCTTTGTCTACAAGCGTGTGCCACACGTGATGCTCAAGAGCATCGCGAACAATCCGGATATCAAGGACGGTATGACACGCCAGCAAATAGATGCGGTCATAGCCAAACACGCCGACACCGAGACGCTCTATGACCAGCCGTACGAAGACAACAACCGCCTGCGTGTGTGTGGGCCATTCTCCGTAGAAAGCCTCTCGCCGCATCGCGTGCTGTCCACTGCCGACGAGAACCAGAACGGAACCGTGAGCGAGCAAGAGGCCCGCGAACAGCAGGACTTTGCCACCATGATCCTGGACAATCTCAAGAAGGCGGGAGTCCAAAACACCCGCAAGACCGAACGGCTCACGTTCGACCGGCTCGACCCCTACGCCGGGGTGTGGCTGAATGCCGCAGGCGAATATACCGACGCTGATGGCAAGACCCGGCGCGTGGCCGTGACCATTGGCCCCGAACATGGCACCGTCGGCCCGCAGCAGGTGAAGGAAGCCGCCAAGGAAGCGGTGCAAGGGCTGGGCTTCGACATGCTGATCGTTTGCGGTTTCGCTTTCGATCCGCACGTTGCCGAAGAGGTCAAACGTTACGGCAAGCTGATCGTGCTGCCCACGAAGATGAATCCCGACCTGGCCATGGGAGATGAACTACTCAAGAAAACCGGCGCCGGCAACTTGTTCATGGTTTTCGGAGAGCCGGATGTGGAGATCAAGAAGCAGAAAAACGGGCAGTTCGTCGCCGAGATCAAGGGCGTCGATGTCTACGATCCCACCACCGGGCAGATTCGCAGTGCCTCCACCGACGACATCGCCTGCTGGTTCATCGACACTGATTACAACAGCGAGAGCTTTTTCGTGCGCCACGCCTACTTCACAGGAGCCGAAGAACCCTACGATAAGCTCAAACGGGCGCTTCGAGCTGAGATCGACGAAGCGGCCTGGAGAGCTCTGTACAGCACGGTCAGCAGGCCATTCGACAAACCGAAGTCCGGCAAGATCGCCGTTAAGGTCATCAATCATTACGGCGACGAGGTACTGAAAGTATTCGAAACCTAAAAAGCACGAATCCTTAGGAATGCGTATCGCGGCTCCTACTTTTCCCTCCTGGACAACCCCTGCATTCGGCCCCTGCAGGTGTCAGCTAACCCCTTTTAATTTAATAGGTTCCTAATTTTGTCACCCGCTAAGCCATAAATTATCGCGGAATAGTGAAAAGTTTATTGACACCGTTTGTGAACGATGTTAACATGAGTATGTAAGCTTAGTTCACACATCTGGAGGGGAGTCGTGGTCGAAACACTCATTGGCGTTTTTGAAATTGCGGAACTCGCGGACGTGAGTCCGTCAGCCGTGGCGAATTGGCGGAAGCGCTTCCCAGATTTTCCCGCTCCCCTCGCTGAATTGAAATCGGGGCCGGTCTTCTCAGAGAACCAAGTCAAGCTCTGGCTGGCCAAGCGAGAAAAAGGTGATTCAACCGAGGTGGTAGGGCTCTTTTACGACCAGCTAGCAAGCAGGCGTGGAGACCCTCCCGATTTACGTGAAAAAGTCGAGGAAGTCCTGGTTCATCTTCAAACTGAAGCGACATCGACCAAACGCCCAGGCATCCTGCTCGGCCGGGTGCAAGCCGGCAAGACAAGAGCGTTTCTAGGGGTCATCGCCCGCGCTTTTGACAAAGGATACGATGTTGCGATCATTCTCACGAAGGGCACGAAATCCCTTGCGGAGCAGACGCTCAGCCGTGTAAAGGAGGATTTCCGCGAGTTTATCGCCGCAGATCAGGTCGAAGTCTTTGACATCCTGGCCGTGCCCGAGCTGACGCCCTATGAGCTGACCCACAAGCTTGTTTTTGTCGTGAAAAAGGAAGATGACAACCTGCGGCATCTCCTGACCCTGTTTCGGGAGCAATGCCCTGGACTGCGCAGCAAGTCGGTGCTGATCATCGACGATGAGGCCGACCTCGCCTCGGTAAGTTTCCGCAAGACTAACGGTGTAAGTACAGCAGGGGTTATATCTCAGCAAATCGATCAGCTCCGGGAGTCTGTAACGAACTCTGCCTTTCTGCAGGTTACGGCCACTCCCTATTCTCTTTACCTCCAGCCCGAGGACGAGATCCCCACCAATGGAGGCGCTCTCTTCAAGCCGAAACGTCCGGCGTTTACCGTTCTCCTCCCCACGCACAGCAAGTATGCCGGCGGCGACGAATATTTTGAAAAGAGCACCGAAACCGATTCCCCGGCGTTTTACTTCTATCGTGAAGTTCCGTTGGCCGAGCGGGACGCACTCAAAAAAGAAGATGGTCGCAGATTGCAGATCGACAGAGTTCTGACCGAGAAAAACTCGGCAGTTCTCACCGCCGCTGTCGTTATGTTCCTTGTTGGCGGTGCGATCCGCCGGCTGCAACAGCAGGCAGCCGGTCAACGGCCTCAGAAGTACAGTTTTCTGTTCCACACTGAGCAGTCCCGAAGCTCACACGAGTGGCAGGAGAAAGTTGCCAGCGCAATCCGGGATTCTTTGGTTGACCAGGCACGCGCGGATAGTCCGTTGTTCAACGAACTGGTTCGGGCTGGTTACAACGATCTTCGTAGGTCGATTGAGCTGGAAGAAGAACCACTTCCGAAACTCGTAGACGTGAAGAAGTCTGTCGTCGATTCACTAGACGTTAGTCAGCTCATGATTACGAAGGTAAATTCCGACAACGACATAAAAAAATTGCTTGCCGACGACGGGCAGCTCAAACTCCGAACGCCGTTTAACATGTTCATCGGGGGCCAGATCCTCGACCGCGGCATCACCATCAGCAATCTGATCGGTTTTTACTATGGCAGGAACCCGAACCGTTTCCAGCAGGATACGGTACTTCAGCATTCGCGGATGTACGGTGCGCGTTCCATCGCAGACCTGGCGGTGACACGATTCTATGCGCCTCAGCACGTACATCAGGTGATGAAGAGAATCCACGAATTCGATGCTGCGCTCCGGGAAGCCTTTGAATCCGGTGCGCATGATGGTGGCGTCTACTTCATTCAGAAGGACGCATCCAATCGACTGATCCCCTGTTCTCCGAATAAGCTCTTGTTCTCGGATGTTGTCAGCATACGACCAGGGCGGCGGTTGGTCCTTTCTGGTTTTCAGACAGTCTCCAAATCGCGTGGAACCGAAAATCTGAAGGCTCTGGACGCGCGCGTTGAAAATCTCGTCGGTTCGGCGCAGGCACCGATCCTCATCGACGTGGCCGAAGGGGTTGAACTCCTGAAGCTGGCATATGCCAATCTCGAATTTGACGATTCGACTGACGATGACCGGGAAGCCCATATCGCAGCATTGGAACACCTGGCGCGCACATGCAAAAAACCTGAGTTCAAGGGCAAGATCTGGTTGTTGGCTGCAAGGGATCGCAATGTCGCTCGCTATCGCGAGGAAGGCCGATTTTCCAACGCACCCGATACAAAGCAACAGAAGGATTTGGCCCTGACAAAGGCAGAGCACATTCCCGTCCTCATGCTTCTTCGGCAGAACGGTGATGAGGCGAAGGGTTGGCGCAATATTCCTTTCTGGTGGCCAGTCGTTATGACGCCTCGGACGGGAATTACGGCGATATTCGCTAACGACGAACCTGTGCCGGCGACAGCGCGCACCAGTGCAGGCCCGGTGAGATCTCTCTCAACAGAAGAAATCGCTTAGCCCATCTCCACGACTGATGGGCAGGCGTTGGAGAGTTGAATTGACGAACGGAAGATCGGATTTGGAGTAAATCATATGGACGTTACAGTTCTCATAGTCATCGGTGCTTTGGCTGCCGCGTTGGGCATCGTCGTTGGACGATATGTCTGGCCGGCCGTGCGCGCAAGCGATCGAGATGCACTAGCCTTAGCTCAAACAGAGGTTGCCCGGCTGAATCAGGAAGCTATCGCGCTTCGGAGCAAGGCAGACCGACTCGATGCCGAACGCAAGACCGCCGCCGGCGAAGCAAGAACGGCAGCGGAGGAAGTCGCGCGACTGACCGAGCGCACAGCTGGTCTTGCGAAACAGGTCGAAGAACAAGCAAAGCAGAACGTCACCGTGGAGCTACAACGTGATGCAGCCGCCAGCGAGGCCAAATCGGCGGGAGCCGAAGTCGCGCGGCTCAAGGAGCGTGAAAACGCTCTCACGCAGAAAATCGAAACTCAGACCTTGCAACTCGCCGAGCAGCAAAAGCAATTGACGGCGGAATTTGAAAACATTGCGAATCGCATCTTGAAGGCTAACGCTACCGAACTCTCAGCGAATTCGCAAAAGGCATTGGCCGCTATCCTCGATCCGCTACGCGAACGCATTCAAGACTTCCAGAAAAAGGTTGAAACCACTTACGAAGCAGAAAACCGCGAAGTCCTCTCTCTCAAAGAGCAGATCAAACTGATCATTGAAACGAGTCATTCCATCGGCAACCAAGCGGACGGACTCGCAAAGGCGTTGAGAGGCGATTCTCAGCTCCTCGGTCGCTGGGGCGAGCTGACTTTGGAACGCATTCTCGAAGCAGCGGGTCTCACAGAAGGCAGGGAATACATCTCCCAAGGGCGTGGCTTGGGCCTCAAGAACGAAGCTGGCGGTACTCAAAAGCCGGACATCGTTATCATGCTTCCCGAGCAACGGACGATGATCGTTGATTCAAAGGTTCCTCTTACATCATACGAGAGGATGATTGCTGCGAAGGACGAAACTGAAAGAGCAGTCTGCGCCGAGCAATTTGTCCGAGATGTGAAGTTTCATATCGATGCTCTCGCCGGCAAGCGCTATCAGGAAAACGAAAAGCTGCAAGCGCACGACTGCGTCCTCATGTTTGTACCGATCGAAGGTGCACTGGCCGCAGCACTGACGAGGGAGCCTGAGCTTTTCGTCTACGCATGGGAACGTCGTGTTGTACTGGTTGGCCCCCCAACCCTTCTTATGACGATGCGCACTGTTGCGTCAATTTGGCGCTATGAACTGCAGGGTCAGAACGCTCAGGAGATTGCACGCCTGGCTGGCGACCTATGCGACAAAGTGACCATGAGCCTCCTCGATCTGAATGATGTCGCCGAGAAAATCACAGGAGCCTTGAACGCTCACAATGAGGCTGTGAAACGGCTCTCGACAGGGAAAGGCAATGCGCTTTCGGTCGGAGAACGCATTCGCAGTTTGGGCGTGAAAACCAAGAGACCGATGCCATCAATGGTCGTAGATAGCCTCTCGATCATGCCGACCACCGAAGAATCAGAGGAACCCGTTTCCCTAGAACCGGGCAGGGAAGGATAAAAAGGAAGAACCGGGAGATGCCGCTGCCTACTTTTACTTTTGACCACCTGTTTGTCTGGTCGGAAAGCTTGCATGATTCATGAGTGACGAACTCCTATTCAGCAAAGGCGATATCTTCTCAGCCATTCAGGGGCAAACCGAGGCCCTCAAAAAGAAGGTGCAATCGATCCCTACCAATACGCTCTTGAATGCGATCGAGCAGGACCTTATCCAGGCAGTGGTAGAGGAGTTCTGGCTTGGTGTGCCAGTCATCAAAGACGACGAAATTTATATCGCCCACGCGGGCGAGACTCAGGTTGACGTAAGCCGCGATCCTGTGCGGAGGTTCGCTTACGATGTTCACTCCGGGCCGGCCTATGTGCCCGGAAACAAGACTGTCATCGCGGTGCCATTCGAAGGAGACTCCGGGTTTTTCAGGATTCGACCGCAGACCTACACGTTGAATCCGCCGCGGGGCGAGATCACCAAAAACGAGATTCTGCTTACCTACGTCAGAACCGATCAGAACGCCGAGGCCATCAAACAGGATTATCAGCGCACGGTCGCCTCGATTAAGCAGTATCTCGCCTCTCTGTCACAATCTGCGGCAGAATTTAACAACCAGCTCCAAGGTCTCGTCACGTCTCAATTAAAGGCTAGGAAGGACAGGCTCTTGGCCGATGCCGGCATGACGGCGGCAATTGGCCTGCCTCTGAAAAAACGCGAGGGAATTCCCCTCACCTACTCCGTACCTGTAACTCGCCGCGTTCCGAAGATCGAGCAGTTCAAGCCCACGGGCGCATTCAAGCCGGAGCCTGCCCTGGCGAACGAGGATTATGAGGAGATTCTGCGGATCATGCAGAACATGATCCAAGTGATGGAACTCAGCCCTCACGTTTTTCACAACATGGGCGAGGAAGACCTCCGGACTCACTTCCTCGTTCAACTCAACGGCGCTTTCAAAGGTCAGGCCACCGGCGAGACGTTCAACTTTCAGGGGAAAACCGACATCCTAATTCGCGTCGAGGGCAAGAACGTCTTCATCGCCGAGTGCAAGTTCTGGAAGGGTGAGAAAGCCCTAATTGCCACGCTCGACCAGCTTCTGTCCTACCTTAGCTGGAGGGACACAAAGGCCGCCTTGCTGGTTTTCAATAGAAATGTCGATTTTAGCGCTGTCCTTGCGAAAATTCGTGAAACTGTACCAGCCCACACCCACTTCAAGCGCGATCTCGGCGCATCCGGTGAGAGTGCGTTTCGTTACGTATTTGCTCAGCCCAACGACAGCAATCGCGAGATCATTTTGACGGTCTTTGCCTTCGACATTCCGACGCAAGGCGCTGAGACAGACACCACGTAGGGCGCGCAAAGAAACAAGAAGCAGCCCAAATGGGTTGTTGTCGCCGTGGACGAACTCGGGGTGGTCGATCCAGCCGATGGTGCCCCGGACTACATCTCGATCCCGGAATATGTCTAAACTGGCTGCATGATGCCGTCGTTTTCATGATAAGTGGCTGGCCGTCCGGAAGCCCGCCCGATTTCATGAATCCCGCTCTGATCTTCGTTATGTCGGATTTTATCTGGATATCTCTATCTGGGTCCTTGATACCTTTTATTACATCACATAGGTATTTTGATGTAATTTAGGGTATCGCTTGATTTTTGTTCTGATGTATTATATGGTATCAATAATGAAAAATGATGTAAAAAAGGGTATCAAATTTCTGCGGCAGAAGGCGCTTCCCGCCGACCTGCGCCGGTCCCTGAAAGATGCGAGGGAGAAGCGCGGCTGGAGCCAGAGGGATCTGGCCAGCCGCCTCGGCATCGCCCAGAGGCACATCTCCGGCATCGAGTCGGGGAAGATCGTGCCCCGCTACGACACGCTTCTTGAGCTGGTCCGCATGCTCGACCGCGACCTCATCATGGTCCCCCGCGCCCTAGTGCCCGTCGTGCAGTCGCTCGTGCGCGACCACCTTAAAGACCAACAGGGCGAAGGCGAGGAACGCCCCCTCTACGCCGCCGACGACACTACGCAGGAGCCACGCGATGAAGTTTGATCCGAAAAAGCTCAACGCGCTTTCGGTGCGCCTGCATGGAAAGCACATCGGCGTCATCACCCGCATCGCGGGCGACCGCCAGCTTTTTGCGTTCGAGCAGGATTACGTCGACGATGAGAAGCGCCCGACCTTGAGCCTCTCCTTCAAAGGCAGCACGGGCGGGCTCGTGACACAGACGCGCCCCACGGGGCGCCGTGTGCCGCCGTTCTTCTCGAACCTTCTGCCCGAAGGCCACCTGCGCGAATATCTCGCGAAGCGCGCGGACGTGAATCCCGAGCGCGAATTCTTCCTCCTCGCCATGCTCGGCGCCGACCTTCCCGGCGCGCTTGTCATCGCGCCGCTTGAGGGAGAGGCGCAGCAAGCCGGCGCTCATCATGATGATGAGCACAACGAGGACGATCACGGCCATGGCGGCGAAGAGCCGTTGCGCTTTTCTCTCGCCGGCGTGCAGTTGAAATTCTCCGCCGTCATGGAAGCCTCCGGCGGCCTGACCATCCCCGTGGACGGCATGGGAGGATCGTGGATCGTCAAGCTGCCTTCCGCCCGCTTCAAGGCCGTCCCCGAAAACGAATTTGCTATGCTGGAGCTGGCCCGGCGCGTCGGCATCTCCGTCCCTGAAAACAAACTCGTTGATATCGCAAGCATCAAAGGACTACCCAAAGAGGCCCATACGGTGGAAAGCAAGGCGCTCGCCGTGAAGCGGTTCGACCGCCTCCCCAACGGGGAACCCGTTCATATGGAGGATTTCGCGCAAGTCTTCGGGCAATTTCCCAATGACAAGTACAAACACCGCAGCTACGCGAATATTGCGGCCGTTCTCTGGGCGGAAAGCGGCGAAGAAGCCACCTGGGAGTTTGTCCGGCGGGTCGTCTTCTCCGTGCTGATCGGGAACGCCGACATGCATCTTAAAAACTGGTCGCTGCTCTATCCCAACCGGCGCACGCCCGTGCTCTCGCCGGGCTACGATTTTGTCGCCACGTTGCCCTATCTTCCGGCCGATACGCTCGGACTGAGTTTTGGCGACAGCCGCAGCCTCTCCGAAATCACGCCCGACCAGATGCGGCGTTTTGCCGACGCGGCGCGGATTCCGGCAAGTCCGCTCTGGCAGATCGCGGTCGACACGGCGGAGCGCACGGCTGAAACGTGGAAAACACTGGAACAGGCGGACATGCTCCCTAAAGACATGCGCACCTCCATCGAGACACAGATTCTTGCAGTCGCCGCCACTGTAAAGTGACAATAAGCGAATCGATCACAATTCCATCCATGACGACGCCCGGCGCAAATATCATTCTGGATATAAATGACAGGATCGCCTCCGGCGTCTATGCGGACATTTTCAGACCGTCCGAAGGAGTGCTTGTCTACAAGTTGTTCATCGGCTTCCGGCATCACACGACCGTCAGCCAGGGAATAACCGATCGGGACGACGATCACCGGCGCCGGAAGACCTTCGACTCCGAATGCCGGGCTTACGAGACCGCCGCTCAGGACGCATTCCTCCGCGACCACATTCCCAATTCGTTCCGGCGCTGCGCAATTGCCGACGTTATCGATTACAACGAAAGCGTCGCCGCCGACTATCTGCTCCCCTGCTGCTATGGCATGGAGTATATCGAAGGCGAAGCCGCCAAACTGAGAGCAGTCGACCGGCTCGCTCATATCAGGGAAGCGCAGAGCGCTTTTCACCGCGCCGGCATCGCCCACACGACCGATGCCTCGGTCTTCTTTGCCGAAGACCTGCAGAAATTTAAGTTCATCGACTTCGCCGTTGAGGCGCTTCCTCCGCCCCCCTGGCTGTTCAAAGCCTGATCATCTTGGCGTGTCCGGCTTCGCCGGTTGGGCTCTACATTCGGGCCGCGTCCAGTCCTGGCCACATCGTCTGCATACACGGAGTCTCGCGCTATCGTCGAACCCCTCCTCCATCAGCACCATCACCGCTACATCCACCTTCACCGCCAAGTCCGCGTCCACTACCACGATGACCACAACCCCCGCCACCGCCTTGTCCTCCCCGTCATGGCCGTGGTCATCATGACCATCGACATTGTTGCGAGTCGTGGTGTGCAGCGGCATCGGGAGCTGCAATTCACAAAATGAAATCCGTCATAGACGTATTAACGAATGACGGGGCGCGAACGAACAAGACTTCTACCCGGGCATCCTGTATTAGGAGGAGATTGTGCATTTCGTGTTGACAAGCGATAGAAGGCTGTGATAATCCTGCATAAGGATATGTTCATCCTTAAACAGGACAGACCGGAAGGAGTAATACACAATGCCATCGACAGATAAAGTGCTCTACACGAAACGGGAGGCGGCACATTTATTGTCGCTCTCCCTGCGCAGCCTCGACTATTTGATTTTCAGCACTCAATTGCCCGCCCGTCGGATCGGTAGGCGAGTTCTAGTCCATCGCGATTCGATAGAGCAGTTCGCGCGTCGTGATCACGCCTTCATTCGCCCTTCGACGGCATCTCCTGTGTAGCGATTGCGGGGCGGTGCCTTCGGCACCGGATGTTTTTTTGACACGTCACCCCTAGAAGGGTGCTGCACAGGAACCTTCGGTTCGCGTATGCGAACCAATTGATTTTGCGATCCTTAAATCACAACCCGAGCACCTGTGGCGACAAGCGGTTCCCGTTGGGTAACACCAAGCGTTTGATTCAGTTGAGTTGTTCGATTCATCGCCGGTGAATGTCAGATGAAGCCAGCCTCACGTACAAAATCTGTGGGAACGAAGGTTACCGAGGCGGAGTACGCCCGACTTGAGGCATGCGCCTGCCAAGAAGGCCTTTCCATAAGCGAGTGGTGTCGGAGTGTGCTCCTGAAGAGGACTCATGGAGAGCGGCCTACTGAGACCCAAAGAATCACGCTCGCCGAGGTTATGGCGCTGCGAACCATCCTCCTTAATTTGCATTTCGCCGTTGCTCGTGCGGAGACCATAACCGCTGACGCCATGCAGGCAATCATCGAGCGAGCAGATCGGGACAAAGCGAAGAAGGCAATGGAGCGTCTAGGAATCAACCCCAGCGAACAAGGGGGCAAGATCTAAGATGACTCAATCATGGGGTCGAGCCAGTTTCGCGGGGAAATGGCCGAGCAGGAAGCCTTGGTGGAGCATCGCCGTAATCTTTGCGGCGGTTCTCAGTGTAGGGCTCATCGGCGATTTTTGCCGTGCCTGGGTTTGGACGCCTCTCCAGCGGTACTACGCTCCGATTTACACAACGACCGAGGACTACCGAACTGGACGGCAAGTTCACTCCTACAACGTCTTGATCCTCGTAACTGCCACCGGAAGTCGCCTCGCGCTCGACAATGACGTGATCGAACGAGGGGACTATTCGTTTATTCCCTCAAACCAAGCTCTCAAGTCGGGAGCGTTGCGCGTCGAATGGCAGAGCAAGCCATTTGAGAATGCGAAGTTTTATGCCTTATTGCGTCACCTAATTTACCGTGACAAATCCCTTCAGGCCTTTTTGAAACCAGCATGGATTGGCTCACTGGTCATTTTCTTCGCCGGTCTATTCGTAGCAATTCCCAAAGACTTAGCGCGAGCTAGGCGGTTGAGGATCGGACGCCGCCTAAAGGGTCCGGAGCTAGTAACCGCTGCCCAGTTCAACGGACGGAACAAATCCGATGGCATCGGATTCCTCCAACAACAAAGCTCTGTCATCACTTTGAGGAGACGCTGCAAGTCTGTGTGCATTCCTAGAAGGATCGAGTCTAGCCATATCCTCATCATGGGCGATACAGGGACAGGCAAAAGCGCTCTCATACGGCAGCTTCTGGTCGAAGTTGAAAAGCGCGGCGAGAGTGCTGTCGTTTACGATCCCTCACTGGAGTACACGCCGCAATTCTTTAATCCTTCGCGCGACGACTCAATCCTGAATCCGCTCGACCAGCGGATGCCGTATTGGACGCCAGGCGCTGAACTTCGACACGACGCCGAAGCATTGACACTTGCGGCGTCGCTGTTTCCAGATCGACACAATGAAAACCCATTTTTCGTTGAAGGGCCGCGAAAAATATTTGCCCATCTGCTGACATTCCATCCGACACCGGAGGAGTTGGTCTGTTGGATGTCGCATCCCGAAGAGATCGACGCGCGCGTGAAAGGAACTGAATATGAAGCGATCATTGATTCCCAGTCGCCGCCTCAACGAAACGGCGTGCTCGGCTCGCTCAACATGGTGGCCGATGCTCTGAAACTATTGCCGCCTGAGAACAGCACTACTCACAGCTGGAGTGCGCTCGAATGGTCCAAGGAACGTCGAGGATGGCTGTTCTTAACAACCACACCCGAAACGCGGAAGAGACTGTTGCCGCTCATAAGCCTGTGGCTAGATACCTTGGTTCTGCGACTCATGAACCAAGGGAACGCGAACAGACGTTCCGTTTGGCTCATCCTCGACGAACTCGCCAGCCTACAGAAATTGCCGCAACTGCACACGGCGGTCACTGAGAATCGCAAATCAAATAATCCCGTCGTTCTCGGCTTTCAGGGACGCAGCCAGCTCGAAACCCGGTATGGGCATGAAGCGGAGGCCATGCTCTCGCAGCCAGCAACGAAGATCTTCCTTCGAACAAGCGAGCCGCGTGCCGCGAAATGGATAAGCGAAACGATTGGTGAAGTCGAAATTGAACGCCTCAGAGAAAGCAGATCCACGGCGCACAATCCCAAGTACTCAACATCGAAGAGCTACAACCTGGACCGCCAGGTAGAGCCTTTGGTTATGGCGAGCGAGATCACTGGCCTTGAATCGCTAAACGGATTCCTAAAGAACGGAAACCTTGTAGTGCGGATGAGCTTTCCTTACATCGAGCTACCTGAAAAGCAGCCCAAATTCATCGAACGAAATACTCCAGCGTTGCCAGGAACCGCCCCAAGAACATTGCCCCCGGGGGAGAACGACGATCCCCACGCCCAGAAGATTTTGCCCCAGGAAGTTACACAAACTCGTCAGAAACAATTGAACCGGGCCGAGCAGCAGCAACGATTCTTTGAGTAGGCACCGAATGCTTACGATTTCCAAACCGTTGAGCGCCGGCCAGGCGCGTTCCTATCACGCGGAAGAATTTGCAAACGCTAAGGACAACTACTATACGCAAGGAGAGCAAGTCGTTGGCGAATGGCATGGACGCTTGGCGGAGGAATGGGGCCTGAACGGCGAAGTCCGAGAACAACAGTTTCATCGGCTTAGTGAGGGGCAGCATCCAGTATCGGGTGAGCAGTTAGTTCGGCATCAGAGTCCGCGCGAATATGTAAACGCGCATGGCGAGAAGATCAGGACAATGGAGCATCGCGCGGCTTGGGATGCTACCTTCTCGGCACCTAAAAGTGTCTCACTGACCGCCCTTGTTGGCGGCGACGAGCGTGTCCGTGATGCCCACCGAGACAGTGTTTCGGTCGCACTGGGCGAAATGGAGCGTTTCGTCCAGGCAAGGCTGGGGAGTAATCTTCCCGCCGAGACTACTGGCAAATGGGTTGCGGCCAAGTTTGAGCACGACAGCTCCCGCCCTGTGGATGGCTATGCAGCGCCGCAGCTTCATACGCATATCGTGTTCTTCAACGTCACGCAGACTGCGAATGGTGACTCGCGAGCGTTGCAGCCGAGGGAACTGTACAAATCGCAACAGTATGGGACGGCCATCTATCGGTCGGAACTTGCAATACGTCTGAAGGAATTGGGCTACGAAATAGAACGAGGCAAGAGTGGGCAGCCAGAAATCAAGGGATACAGCGCCGAGTACCTGGAAGCGTCGAGCCCACGACGGCGACAGATTGAAGAGCATTTAGCGAGGACAAATAAAAGAGGAGCGGGAGCAGCTCAGATCGCCGCACACCAGACTCGGGAAAGAAAACTTGAGACTTCACATGAAGAAATGCAGGAGAAGCACAGAGCTTTAGCCATCGAGTTTGGCGGCCAGCCGGAACACACTGTTGAGGCTGCAAGGCGACAGGGTACGCAGCTCAAGCCAGAACCAAATGAGCGAATGGTCCAACAGGCCCTCGCCTATTCGACCGAAAGGAATCTGGAAAGGGAAGCGGTAGCCGATGAACGTGCGCTCTTGCGGGACGCCTTGAACCGCTCAATGGGAGAGACGACCCTTGCAGAGGTTAAATCCGGCCTCGACAGAAAGGCTCAACGTGGAGAACTGACAGAGCTACCGGAACATTCAAAATCGCCAAGTCGAGCATTCACGACGAAGGAGATGCAGTCATACGAGCGGGAAACTGTTCAAAGAATGTGGCAGGGACAGCACCAGTTTGCCGAAATAGCAAACCAGCGGTCTCGTGACTCAATTGAGAGAGATTCCCCGCATTTGAACGACAGGCAACGCCAAGCCATAACGCAAATCCTGTCGAGCCGAGATCGAGTGATGGCCTTGGAAGGAGTAGCGGGAAGCGGTAAGACCACTTCGTTAGCGGCAATTCGGGAAGTGGCCGAACGTCACGGCTACAAGGTCGAGGGATTAGCGCCAACGTCACGCGCGGCACAAAAACTGAGCGAATCGGGGATCGATTCCCGCACGCTACAAAGGCATTTGTCAGCGAGCGAAGATACCCAGACCAACGGAAAGAGGCTCTACGTTCTTGACGAATCGAGCCTCGCAAGCACAATGCAAATGAATGAATTTCTGCGTCGACTGAGCGGAGAAGATCGGGTCTTGCTAGTTGGAGATACACGCCAACACCAAGCTGTGGAGGCTGGCCGCCCTTACCAGCAACTCAGGGAAGCAGGCATTGAGACAGCCCGCCTGGACGAGATCGTCCGCCAAAAGGAACCGGCACTCAAAGAGGCGGTCGAGCAACTGTCGCGCGGTTCCGTCAAGGAAGCAATCGACAATCTCCGTTCTCAGGGTCGAGTACACGAAATTGGGGATCGCAATGACCGAATGCTCAAGATTGCCGATGAATACGCAAGACAGCCAACCGGCACTTTGGTCGTGTCGCCGGACAATCAATCCCGCAGAGAAATCAATGATGTGATCCACCGCCGGATGCAGGAGATCGGAACCGTAGCGAAAGAAGAACAAAAACTTAAAGTGTTGATCCCGAGACAGGAGATAACAGGGGCTGACAGGCGTTGGTCCGGCAAATACGATCCGGGCGACCTTGTACGCTACACGAAAGGCAGCCGCTCCCATGGAATCAAACAAGGCGAATATGCGCGCGTGGAGAAATCAAACGAAAAGGAAAATCTACTTACGGTTCGACGAGGGGATGGTGAGCGAGTGAGCTACGACCCACGCCGATTGCATGGCGTCACGATCTATCGAGAAGCTGAGCGCGCGTTTAGCGAAGGCGACCGCGTCCAATTTACTGCGCCCAACAGAGAGCTTGGAGTTGCGAATCGAGAGCTAGGTACCATAGAGCGGATCAACGACGATGGAGACATCCGTTTACGAATGGATTCAGGTCGAGTTACTCAATTCAACGTAAACAAGAATCCGCATCTGGACCATGGTTATGCAGTGACCAGTCACAGCAGCCAGGGGCAAACCGCCGACCGAGTTTTGATCCACATCGATACAGACCAAGCCGGTGAAAAGGTTGTCAATCGGCGATTGGCTTATGTTGCGGTGTCGCGAGGACGATACGACGCCCAGATCTATACGAACGACACACTCGAACTCCGTGATGCACTAAGCAGGGACACATCCAAGAGCGTGGCGCTAGAGACGTCCGAAATTCTCAACCGAGAGCAGGGCCAAGGAATCGTCTCCCGTCAGGCTCACATTTCTATGAATCCGAGTCCGGTCAAATCGGACCGCCCTCAATCAAATACACAAAGCTTGAGTCAACAATCGGAAGGTAGGTAAATTCCGCGAGCCGGTTTAGTGATAAGCCAGTAAGGGCTAGCGAGGCCGAATCCCTGCTTTGAGCAACCGCTCAAGTTCGTCAATGATCCCACCGACTCGAACGCCATATCTGACGAGGCGCACCGCGTACCTGCGCGTAGGATTGGTGAGCTGCCGTTCGATCTCAATACATTCCGAGAAATGGTCGTCGTTTTCAGCCGCGCTATATAAACGGCGGGCCAACTTCCGGTCGCCTTTGGAGATAAGAAACGCATACTCCCTCCGAACAGCACTGTGCTCCAACCACAATGCGGCGAGTGCAGAAGCTAGATGCCGAGTCAGATTTGTCCTCACGATTCAAGTTCGACTCCAAAGTCTTTGTCCAGCGATCCCAACTTAATGAATTCGCGGAGTTTCAATTTTGCCGCTTTTAGGATGGCATTACCGAGTGCGCGCTCTATTTGTCGATTGAACTGTTTCCCATGCCTTCGAGCAGCGGCCCGGGTCGACTTTTTGCACCACACTTCGATGTAGTATCCCGTGTGAGTAATTTTCATCGCGATTCACGCGTAAGTTCTTCGCTCAAGTCGGTAAGTTCTTGGAAGAACGCGCCAACTGGATATTTCAGACCATAGGCAAGTCGGACAAGCTGACAAAGATCTCCGCCGCTCGTCACCTTTCCCCGCTCCGCTAGAATGAGGAAGCGGACTGGAAGTCCTGAGTTGCCTGCCAATTGAATCCGAGTCATGCCTTTTCTTTCTCGGATTCGGCAGATAAGTATTCCAAGCGCTCTTCCGATGCGCCCACATTTGTCGTGTGTCTCAACGGGAGTGAGTGCTTCACGGAGCAGAATTTCCGCCTGATTGGTCGTTAGCCCCAGATCCAACCGTGCCCTTTTTACAGTTTGACCGAATGCCTTGCGAACAGCTTCATCCCCTGGATATCCGATAGGATCTTTTGAGGAATTCATTTCCGGCTCCCTTTCCTTCCACGTTCGGCTCGAACGTAGTCCTTGAGGACTTCGTAGTCTCCAGTTGAAGCGTCATAAAGATCTGCCGAGTGCACGCGGATGTATGGAACTACCGAGATCCCTAGGAACGTTTTGTCGGTGAAATGAACCTGGAAGTAGAGCGTGTCTTGCTCATTATGGGTCTGAACGTAATCGACAATTTTTCCTTCGACACCTGGATAGCGCTTTTGGCCCGTACGCACAGAAGAGACTCCTCGCCGACAACTTAGTGCAAGAGGCGGAAAGATGCGACACGCATCGCGAAATATTCGCTTTTGCATACCTGGTCGCCAAATTCCTAGCAAAGGTGGGATTTTTCGAGTCTCGGATGCTGTCAATCGAAAAGATGTCTTGTTCGCTTTTGCACTCTTCTATCGTGCGAAGTCTGACGGACCGCTATGTTTGTCCTGTTTTAAGGACAAGAAGTCCGTTGCGCAGACCCTGTCCCAAGGCTCCATCGTCGCGTAAGACAAAGTGTTTGTTACGTTTGCGGGACAGCCGAACGCGAGAGGTTTGGTACGCGAAAACTTTTCGAAATTGGGACAGTTTGAAGTAGTCTAGCGCGCCGCGAATAGAGCGGTTGCTTTACAAATCCTCTTTAGGTCGCGCTTCAGGTAAGCAGTGCACAACACCATTTCATTCTTCGATTCCTTCTATCGAATGCAGGTCTTTCGTGATCGTCACAATTCAGCGCCCTTTCAGAAGAAACGCGCCGAATTCTTGACTCACTTGCGAGAGCGAGGGTATTCGGAAAACACGGTGCTGCAATTTTCCTCCTACTTGCTCCATATAAACCGAGTTCTTGGTTTTGAGGACAACATGCGCGTTGTGACACCGGAAGAACTTACCTGGGCGGGCCGAAAATGGGAGAAATACGAAGGACCGCTCCGAAACAGGTTGCCGGGCAAGCGTACGTATGAGCTTTTCATGCGGATTGCACGGGGATGGTTGCGATACAACGGTTGCCTCGCTGGACCGATAAAAACTCGCGTCTCCGAAGAACGGCTCAGGGATTTTGAGAATCGGTTAAAGCATCAATTTGGGCTCGCCCCGACGACAATACAGACTAGGTCCATGCACGTTTCCTTTTTTCTAACCTGGTTGGCAGAACGACGAGTGCAGCTACGCCGAATTGCGGTTCATCATGTCGAGCGATACCTTGATCTAAAGCGCGACCGGGGATGGGCGTTAACGACTCAGGTCCTCGCTGCCAATTCTGTCAGAATGTTCCTCAGACACGCGGAAGAACGCGGATGGGTAAGGCCTGGCTTGTATCACGCAGTTCCGACATTCCAGATACCCAAACATCAGTTCGTCCCGAAGGGGCCGTCCTGGGCAGGCGTGCAGCGAATCATCAGCTCGCTTCGAGATAGAACGCCACTTGAAATCAGAGATCGCGCAATCGTTTTGTTGGCGGCTGTTTTCGCTCTCCGATACGGAGAAATTCGCGACTTACGTCTCACCGATGTCGAGCTTGAGCGGCGTGTTCTAACTGTGCAAAGAGGTAAGAATCGACGGACCCAGCGCTTTCCTCTCGATCAAAAGACGACTTTTGCTTTGCGCAGATACATCTGCGAAGTACGGCCCAAATGTGACAGTCCATCCGTCTTCGTTACATCCCTCGTGCCGCACCGACCCCTTTCGCATGGAACGGTGTACGCCATTTGTAAGCGCTCGTTTTGCCAAAACTCTGTGGAATCTCCACGCAAGGGTCCCCACGCTCTCCGTCATGCCTGCGCCATGCAACTCATGAAGACGGGCTCAACACTTCGGGAAATCGCAACGTTTCTAGGACACAAAGACACTTCTAGCGTTGGACAATATGCTCGCTATGACTTGGAAAGCCTTCGACAAATCGCAAACTTTAGTCTCAAAGGATTGCTGTGAAGATCAATCGGTGTGTCGAGGCATACGTTGCGAGAAAGCGTGTATGTGGCTTCATTTATACCGCAAGCGGAAAGATCCTTTGGCGCTTTGCTCGGTTTGTTGGGAACGTAAGTATTTCGTCGATTAAAGAGCGACATCTCGATCTTTTTCTGACTCGGAACGCCGTATCTAATAACACGTGGCGTCGTTACGTCTCTTATCTCAGCAAGTTTTTTGTCTATTGGTATGCCCGCCGACAAATGACGTACATTCCACGAGCCAAGCAGAAGCCCGCAATCAAATCGTCGTTTTTCCCGTTTGTCTACACACGATCCGAACTTCGCAGGCTTATCGATGCTATTCCGGCGTGTCAACGATACCCGCGTTGCTCGATGGATGCAGACACGTTTCGCACGATCCTTCTCCTGGTTTACGGAACGGGAATGCGAATAGGTGACGTACTCAGGGTCTCAGATTCAGACATCGACCTGAGGCAAAAAACTATCCACATCCAAGGTGCTAGCGTTCAGTTATCGCGCGACATCCCGATCGGAACGGACGTGGAGCGATTGCTGCAACAGTACTTAAGGAAAACTCACCGAGTCAAGTTCGGTTCAGGGAAGGCGCTATTTCTAACCATCGGAGGGAATCCTGTGCCCTATGCCGTCGTGAGGAATTCGTTTCATCACCTCCGAAGATTAGCCGGTGTGACGCGGCCTGCCAGTTCCTACCAACCTCGCATTCATGATCTACGCCATACCTTCGCGGTGCATTCAATCGCCAGTTGGGAACATGAAGGCCTGTCCCCTGAAAGAATGCTTCCAATCCTTGCCGCGTATATGGGTAATGTTAACCTTGAAGGCTTCGAGCGGTACCTCGAACTAACGCCATCTAGCTATAAAGCCCAATTGGATTGTCTGAAGATGCGCCCACCTTTACGTGCGCAGGTCGCAAAATTGATTCATCGTAATAGCGCTTGAGAAGTACTCTCATTTTGAAACCACTATCTTCGCACTCGTAGTCTCGGACCGCTACTTGGCTTGCTCGAACTAGAGACCGCTCCGAGCTGTCCGCGTCCCAGCGCGCAGATTCACACGCTGACGGTCTCCACTAGCACGCCTCGCGCCACAAAAAAATCTGTGTCACTCCGCTTGCCATCCGTTCCGACCTGAACGCAGTCATCTCTCCGCTTTTGTCCCCTGTTTCGGCGCATTGCTCCCTCTGCTAGCGGCGAAGGGAGCAATAGCTCCCCGAAACAGGAGAACAAACATGAAAGTCGAGCAAGCAAAACAAGTCGCCAGCAAGGCAATCGAGGAGTTGAACAAAGCTCTGGAAAGGGGCCACAGCGAGGGGCTGAAAGCCTGCCTGACGGCAATGGCAAGATTTCACCGCTACAGTGCGGACAACGTTTTGCTCATCCTCTCGCAGCGTCCCAACGCGATTCGCGTCGCTGGTTTTCACACATGGAAGGAGCTTGGGCGCTTTGTTAAGAAGGGTGCGAAGGGAATCCTCATCTTTGCACCAATCTTTCGCAAGCAACCCATCGAGAAGGCCGGCCAGGACAATCAACTCAACAAGTTGGTTGGCTTCCGTGCAGTTCACGTTTTCGACTTGGCTGACACCGATGGTCAACCGCTTCCCTCCCTCGCGGGAACGGAGGGCGATCCAGCGGGTTACACCAATCGGCTAAAGCAATTCATTACGCACCGAGGCATCCAGCTCGAATACTCGAACGATATCTACCCCGCATTGGGACTCTGCTCACCGGGGAAAATCGTTCTGTTTCCGGGGCAATCGCCTGCGGAAGAGTTTGCAACTTTGGCTCATGAAGCTGCGCACGCTCTTCTCCACCAACAGGAGCGACGCTCCGAGACGACGAAGTGCGTCCGCGAGACGGAAGCTGAAGCAGTAGCCTTTGTCGTCTGTGAATCGATTGGCCTTCGGGCGCAACGGTCTGCAGATTACATCCAGCTCTATTCCGGGAGCGCGGACACCCTCGCTGAATCGCTGGAGCACGTACAGCGCGCTAGTTCTCTGATTCTCACCTCGATTATTCCAACGGATTAGCCCGAATTTCGGGAGGCCCGCCGATGGCGGGCCTCCCATCAAACCGCCGGTGATACAATGCCTTATAGAATCCGCTCATCAATCTTGGACAACAGTAAACTTGCCAAAAACATAAAGTGAATCGAGCGCACGGCGTCGATTTGGATGTTGGCGTGAGCCTTGGGATTTCGAACGCCAGTCATCGCTCCGGAGAATATCTGCATGTAACCTACCTGGATGTTGCGCCCGGTCTCGTTTCCGAGGTCATCGAGCTTTAGGATCGGATTCTGAAGCGAAAAAGCGCACTGCATGAGGCTTGCACCGTCGTACTCTTTACCCGTTCGAACTTTCACTAGTCTCCGAACGATTTCGTTAATCTCTTTGAAAACGGCTTCCGCAGCATCTGCATAGTGACCACTATTGAATCTCTTTTGGGCAACCTCGACCACCTTTGGGTGCAGTAGACTCCAGACTGTTGCAAATTGATCAGCCATTTCTTCGGGAGCTGTCGGGACAGCTTTGGACAGCATTTTTTGCCCTTTTTGCAATTTGAGAATTTCGATCTTCTTGAAGATGTTATTGTTTCTCGTTCTCGCTTCGGGTCCTACTTTCTGCCACCATACCTGAAAAAATAATGAAGGCTCGTACAGCAGGGTGTTGCAAATCGTCTGTGCTTCCTGTGCTTCCACTTGCAATACGGACATTGCCTTTGTGGAGAGCCATTTGTAGTCCGATTCCGTGAGCTCACGGTCAGTCTCACTCCACTTACCAACGTAGGTCTTCTCGAAACCGGCCAACAGGCTGTCATAACGCGCCAGCACTTCATCGACAATGCTCTGGCCTAAACTTGAGCTCCTCGCAAGGCCGCGGCTGCCGAAATGCTCGCGGATATTTGCGGCTGACCGATCCAGATCTCGGTACGCTTCGTTTCGGACGAGCTCAAACTCCTTCTCGCAGAGACTGTTCAGCGTTGGAATATCAATCGGAGTCATCGTCAGGGTCCCAGGAAAAAAGCATAGCCTAAAAATGCAGCTTATCAATCTGCATTTAAGCTCGCCCGCGTCGCCGAGATTTTGTCATTACCTTCGTTTTGACGCTCTCATTCGCTTGTCCTTGGTTAGGAGGAGCGTATCCTGACGTAGGATTATTCTCTTGACTGTAGATACGGAACGTAATACGGTGTCCCATAACAGGAGGAGTTCAAGAACATCATTTATGGCTCTAATCGAACACATTGGCCAGCGCATTCGAGAGTTCCGCACCGGTTATGGCGGCGGCACAGGCATTTCCCAGGAAGCGCTTGCGAAAAGTCTTGGAGTTGCGAGCAACACGGTCTCGCGATGGGAAACCGGCACATACAAACCGACCATTGAGGATTTGGACAGGCTTGCGCGGTTTTTCGGCAAGTCAATTTTGGAGTTTTTCCCAAGCGAAGATGTTCGTTCCGAACGTGATGAGAAGATTGACGCGCTCCTACGCGCTGCAAAGCAACTCAATGATGACGACGTGGAAGAGCTAAGGCGCTTTGCGGAATTCCGACGCGCGCGGCACGTCTACACCAAGAGAGCTCCGGGACGCAAAGCAAAGAAGTGAAAACAAGTGAAAGACACAGGCTACTACTACGAGATGCGCGAACTCGCGCAGGAAGCCCGGGCAAGAAATGGAATTGAGGGCCCGGATGTATCCATGCGCGAGATGTGGAGAACATACCGGACTGAGGGCATCGATGAACTGCACTTTCGGCACGGTTTCAAACAACTTAGAGGCGCTTATTTCAACGACGAGTATGGGGTAACGGTGATGCTGGCAGGCGGATTGCCGGACGAGCCTACAATTTTCACTATGGCGCACGAACTCAAACACCATCTCGTGGATTCCAAAGCCGGGACCGTCGTCTGCCGCACCGACGAACAAACGCGGCGCGTCGAGATCGGTGCGGAAGTCTTTGCGGCGGAATTCATCTACCCCGAAAAGGATTTTGTTTATGACCTCTTTCGGTTGCTGCGAGGAATGCCGCAAACCGTGAATGCAGAGGTTCTCGTGGAGTTAAAGCGAAGGACAGAGACGACCCTTAGTTACGCAGCTTTGGCAAAACGCTCCATTCTTCTGAAGCTGACCGACGAAATGGCGCTTCGCGAAGCTCGTTGGGGAGAATTGGAACGACAGGCACCCAATGAGAAGAAACGGAACTAGCAGCTGAGCAGGGAAAAGTATGAGTCTATTCAAACGCAACAAAACCTGGTGGACTGACTTCTCGGTAAACGGTGTTCGCTATCGTCAATCCCTCGATACAACGGATTGGCGTCAAGCACAGTCCGACGAGAAAAATCTCATCGCCGATGCGACAAGAGGCAAGCTGGCTCCGGCAAGCAAGAAGTTTGCTCGATTGGCGTTCGGTGAAGCGGCTGATCGTTACCTCGACAGCCGCCGCCTAGAGCTATCCGACCGAAGCTATAAGAAAGAGCGTCAACTCCTTGTTGAGCCGCGTCGATTCTTTGGATCCATCACTGTCATGCGAATCGGAGCAGAGGAACTGCTCGCCTACCGCCAGGCGAGAGCAGAAAAGAAAGTTGGTTCGACCTACCTCAATATGGAGATGGGGGCAATTCGCAGGATTTTGAAGCGAGCCCAACGTTGGCACCTGTTGGCCGATGAAGTGCGGCCCCTTAGAGAGAGGCACCAACTTGGTCGAGCGCTTTCAGAGGAAGAAAAGGGGCAACTGCTGAAAATGGCCGAGAGTAAGCCGGAGTGGTTCAATGTGCGGCTGGCTCAAGTCCTGGCGCTGAACACCACGATGCGCGGATGCGAAATCAAGGGATTGCGCTGGAGAGACATAGATCTTATCGAACGAACGTTGACCATTCGACGCAACACAACGAAGACCGACGCGGGCGAGCGTGTAATCCCGTTGAATGCGAGCGCCCACGCCGCCGTCCTTGAGCTATACCGGCGCTCGAAGGACAAGGCCGATGAGGACGGCACACGAGTCGAGCCCACGCACCATTTGTTTCCCGCTTGCGAAAACAATGGGTTCGACCCTAGTCGGCCTCAAACAAGCTGGAGAACGGCTTGGCGTCGCCTGACGCGGACGATTCAATGCCCGGCGTGCGGCCAGCAGCAGGACCCTGGTAACAAATGTCAAAACGAAAAGTGCGAAGCAGACATATGCAACGTGAAGAGCCCGACTGCAGGACTTCGATTCCACGATCTTCGCCACCATGCTGTGACGGAGCTCGCCGAATCCCAGGCTAGCGATCAAACCATAATGGCCATCTCAGGGCACGTTTCGCCTAAGATGCTCGCCCATTATTCTCACGTTCGCATGGAAGCCAAGCGACGGGCGCTAGACGGTCTGACTGCCACAACGAAGGGTTATGGCACAAACAGCGGCACAAACGCGCAAGCCACTACGCCTGTTCATCCGCAAGTGATTGAAAGAAATGGTAGGCCCGTGCGGGCTCGAACCGCAGACCTCCACCGTGTCAAGGTGGCGCTCTAGCCAACTGAGCTACGGGCCTACTGACTTGCCTATTCTAACACAGCGATTGGGGGCTTCGCGCGCAGGGTGAGCGCTCAATCCGATGGTTGCTTAACGGAAAACCCCATAAGCAAAAGGGAGCGCTGCGAGAAAGGTAAAAACAAGAGCGCGGCAGTTGCGGCAATGGCCAAGCCGAAGCCAAGCCGGTGAGTTATCAAGAAGGGTGCGAGTGCCCACAGTTCGTCGAGCGGAAGGAGAAACGGAAAGAGCTTTTGGAATTTTATATTTAGTCCGCAATAGTTGAATGCCGTTGCCGCAAGCAGATAGAGGCGAATCGGAACTCCGATGGCAGCGGTAACGATTAAGAGCACCAAGATTGGAAGAGCAAACTCTCTCGAAGCCGCGAGGATCGCCTCGATTTGGGACAATCGCGCCAGTGAAAGGACGTAGAAGATCAGGTACATCAGTTGAATCAAAGAAAAGAGAATCCGCACGGACGTTTTCGAAGCGAACGGCAGCTCATGCGAATCGCTTAAGATTGAAGAGCGCGCTGGCTGCGAATCGAGTACTTCAGCACGACTTGAAGAAGCGCTGTCGCCTACCTCGGGGCTCTGCGCCAAAATTCCCGGGCTCAAGCTGGACGTAATCTCGACGGGTGCAATGAAGCGGTATCCGCGGCGTGGTACGGTTTGGATAAAACGAGGATTCGCTGCCGAATCGCCGAAGGCGCTCCGCAACTGATTCACCGCCGTGTTTAAACCGTGGTCAAAATCGACGAAGGTGTCGGATGACCAAAGGCGATCCCGCAGTTCCTCCCGGGTGACAAGTTCCCGCGGATGCTCTAAGAGCATTTGGAGAATCTGAAGCGCCTGTTCTCGAAGCCGAGGCTGCGCTTTTCCGTCCCGCCACAGTTCGCCGGTTGCGGTGTCGAATTCAAATACACCGAAGCGAAGTTTTTTTATTTCGTGCTTAGGCTCGATCAAGGCAAATCTCTCAACGGCATCATTCTAAAGGAGAATCTTCATTAACCGGCTGATTTTAAGCCGTTTATGAAATGAGTTTTTTGTGATGCGAAATGATCCCCAGGTCATTGAATCCGCTATCGACTGCAAACCATAGTGTGCATATGTCGAGCAGATTCAAGGGAGATGACAGAATGAGTCAAGAACAACTAGCTACAGAGCCTACGCTTGCCCGAGCACCTGGTAGAAAACCCTCGAATAGGGAGCTAGCGGAACGACCTACGATGGAATTTCAGAACGCAACGCGAATTCAGGAAAGTGTCACATCCGTTTTGGAACGGAGAGCATTGCTCTGGCTAGCCGCGCAACTACCTTCGTCGGTTACCTCTGACCAGCTGACCTTTCTCGGATTTGTCGCTATGTTTCTGGCAGGCTGCGGTTACTTCTTAGCGCGTTGGCATCCCGTGGGATTACTACTTGCGACGATGTTCCTGGCGCTCAACTGGTTCGGAGATAGTCTCGATGGGACTTTGGCGCGTGTAAGAAACCGGCAGCGCCCTCGTTACGGTTTTTATGTTGACCACATGATTGACTCGTTCGGAGCCCTGTTCTTGATGGCAGGTTTCGGGCTTTCCGGCTATGTTGAATGGCGGATCGCGATGGGAATGCTTGTCGCATTCCTGCTGTTGTCGATCGAGACCTACCTCGCTTCCTACACGCTCGGAGTTTTTAGACTGTCTTTCGCCAAGCTTGGTCCCACAGAAATCAGGATACTCTTGGGTTTCGGTAACTTTGTTTTGTGGCTGCATCCGAATATCAGAGTCCCGGGATTATCCTGGCGGCTGTTCGATTTCGCCGGTTTAGTCGCGATTCCTGCTATGGGGATTATGGTTGTTAGTGCGGCGGTGGTGCACACCGCGGAACTCTATCGACAGGAAACGCGGCCGCAATGAATGCCCGCAAGAACATCAATCCAATCATTCTTCAATGGATGGAAAGATGCGCACGAGAGCTGGTCCCGAGCCGCGCATCCTTCTCGGACCTGAGGTTCCGACCATTTATCTAAGCGTTTTCTTCAGGAATGCGATCGTGCGTGCCCAGGCATCCGCAGCGTCCGCGGGTTTGTAACCGGCTTGGTTATTTGGATTTTCGAAAGCATGACCCGCGTCATCATAGATTTTGATATCAACATAACGGTTCAGGGCCGTTAGCGATTTCTGGAACGCCTTCACGTCTGCGGGAGTGATTCCGTGATCTTGTCCGCCGAAATTTCCAAGCACTGGCGCAATAATCTGTTGGATATCGTTGGGGTCGGTCGGCAGCGCCCCATAATTCACCACACACGCAAACAAGCGCGGCTGATGGATTGCGAGTTGCAGAGAATAGCCGCCACCCATGCACCACCCGACTGAACCGATGCGTCCGTTCACATCTTTCCTTGCGGCCAGGTAATCGAATGCCGCTTGCATGTCGCGAATTGCTCGATCTTGAGGCAATCCTCGCATCAATTCATGGGCTTCATTCGGATCCGTTGCTGTTTTTCCGCGGTATAGGTCCACCGCCAGAACTACGTAGCCCTGCTCGGCGATTTTTTGCGCCTGCTCTTTCACCCAGTCGTTCAATCCCCACCACTCGTGTATGACGATCACGCCGGGGTAGCGGCCGGGTTGCTCCGGAACGGCCAGAAAACCTTCAATGGTGTCTTTGCCGCTGGGAAATTTCACCATTTCAGTTTTCGGGTCCGCGGCGCGCGCACCTAGGATGGCAACGACCAAACCAACTAGAAAGACAGCCGAAATAATGCGGTGCGTCCGCTTCATCAACGATTCCTCCCGTGCCCAATGAGCATTATATATGTTGATAGCTCCGTAGTTGCTCGGGAATTGCCGTCCTCTGGGCCGGGGGTACAAGTACCAGCCTCCTAGATTGCGCTCCTCCGCGCCTTTCCAATGCAATTTCAGCACATTGACGCGCCTCTGCGACTTTGCTATGTTCGCGTATGGTTTTTTCCGGAGGGTGCCAGTGAAGCATCGCACGATCCGCACCTCAGCGAACTCTCAAGCCAGCCATAAGTTATTGAAAAAGAAGACGATGAAGGCATCGAAGAAGAAGATTATCGCTCCCCCGGATCCTGACGC
>Ga0209006_10000571_pt1 | contig 34532 bp, 30 predicted proteins | sample JacPin_JW_Ref_O2_FD_188567 | JGI IMG/M metagenome (GOLD analysis project Ga0209006, IMG submission 188567) | Forest soil microbial communities from Algoma, Ontario, Canada - Jack Pine, Ontario site 1_JW_Ref_O2 (SPAdes) (version 2) | ecosystem: Environmental > Terrestrial > Soil > Boreal... | reverse complement strand
GCTCGCGGCCGCAAGATTTCCCGCATGGTTGTTCCCGAGGCGAATGCCAAAGAAGCCGCAATGGTCGGCGGAGTCGAAGTGTTCCCCGTGAAATCGCTGCTCGATGTGATTCATTTCATCAACTCCGGCAACGGCATCCTGCCCATGAAAGCCGATGGCGATTCCCTGCTGCGCGAATCGCAGCAATTCTTCGTCGACTTCAAAGACGTCCGCGGCCAGCACACCGCCAAGCGCGCCATTGAAATCGCCTGCGCCGGAGGCCACAACATTCTGATGATCGGCCCGCCAGGTTCGGGCAAGACGATGCTGGCCAAGCGCATGCCGACAATTTTGCCGCCGCTGACCTTCGAAGAAGCGCTGGAGACCACAAAAATTCACAGCGTTGCCGGAGTGCTCGACCAAGGAACGGGCCTGGTCGGCAAGCGCCCGTACCGCTCGCCGCATCACACAATTTCCGATGCTGGACTGATCGGCGGAGGCGTGATTCCACGTCCCGGCGAAGTATCGCTCGCCCACAACGGCCTGCTTTTTCTCGACGAACTGCCGGAGTTTCCGCGCAATGTGCTTGAAGTCCTGCGCCAGCCGCTCGAAGATGGCACGGTCGCCATTGCCCGCGCCTCGATGTCTCTAACGTTCCCGGCGCGATTCATGCTGGCGGCAGCCATGAATCCCTGCCCCTGCGGCTTCCACAACGACCGCTCGCGCGAGTGCCACTGCACTACGCCCATGATCCAGCGCTACATCTCGAAAATCTCCGGCCCGCTGATGGACCGCATCGACATCCACATCGACGTCCCCGCCGTGAACTACAAAGAGATGCGCTCGACCCACGAACCGGAAGATTCGGCGAAAATTCGCGAGCGCGTAATGCGCACGCGGCAAACCCAGCTAACCCGTTTCTCCGGCTCCCGCGAACGCCTTTACTGCAACGCGCAAATGTCTTCCCGCCACATTCGCGCTTATTGCGAACTCTCCGCCGACTGCGAGCGCCTGCTGGAACGCGCCATGACCCAGCAAGGCCTGAGCGCCCGTGCCCACGACCGCATTCTGAAAGTGGCTAGAACGATTTCCGATCTCGATGGCACGCCGCAGATTGAGCCCAAGCACATTGCGGAGGCGATTCAGTACCGGAGTTTGGATCGGACATATTGGACGTAGGGGCAGTGCGGGGGACCGTTAGCGTACGAACTCAATGATATGGCGATGTTACGCCAATCATTAAGCTAGCCACCAATCTGCGGCCTTGCCGTAATGGCGCGCTGAGGAGCTTTCTTGTCAAGTTTGAGCCTGAGTTGCAGCGGGTTGAACAACGCGTGCTCGAAATGCAGATAGTAGGCGCTTTTTCCGTGTTGGGGACGGAAATGAAAATATCCCTTGCTGTCCGTCGTAGTGGTGCGGAGTACCGCAGCCCCACCCCTCGGTGCAATCTATTACCGTCATGTCTGGAATAGGAGCGCCCGAAGGATCGAGAACAGCACCCTCGACTCGCTGAGCAAGTCGAGGTTCTTCAATGACGACAAGCTCTCGAACCGCCTTCGCCGAAATGACAAAGAATGCGCAGGTAAGCGCGACGGCTATCGCCCGATGCACACAACTCTTATCAGGTATCAATCCCCTCCGAGCAAGCTATGGAAAGACATCGAAAACGGCGCGATTACGCACACGAGCCATCCACTGAAACGTCGGCCCCGAACGCCTGTGAATCCTCAGATCTTTAGCCTTCCGTGATCCTCTGTGTTTCCCCCCGTGAAACTCTGTGTCAAAGATTTTGACCTTACTGAATCGAAATCACCCCCGCCGGCGCGCTGGCCTTAATCTCATCCACCCTTGTCACCACCTTGCGCGTGAAGGCATACATCGACTTGGCATGCGGTGAGCTTTCGCCCTGCATCACAATCGGTGTGCCGCCATCCCCGGCCTTTCGCACCTCGGGATCCAATTCGATGCTTCCCAAGAACGCCACGCCGAAGCGCTGCGCCATGGTCTCCGCGCCGCCGCGGGAAAAAATATCCACTTCGTGCTGGCAATGCGGGCACACAAAGAAACTCATATTCTCCGCCACGCCCACCAGATCGACCTTCATCTGCCGGAACATTTCAATGGCTTTGCGCGCGTCCTGCAATGACACATCCGACGGCGTCGAAACTACAATCGCGCCGGTCAGCGGCACCGTCTGCACCAGCGACAACGCGATATCGCCCGTGCCCGGCGGCATATCGACAATCAAATAATCCAGCCGTCCCCACTCCACCAACCCCAAAAATTGCCGGATGATCTGATGCAGCATGGGCCCGCGCCAGATGATCGGCTTGTCTCCCGGATTCAGCAGCCCCACCGAGATCACCTTCACCCCAAAGGCTTCCAGAGGCTCAATGCGGTTCTCGCCCACCATCCGCGGCTGCGAATTCACTCCCAGCATCAGCGGAACATTCGGACCATACACATCGGCGTCGAGTAACCCAACTTTATGCCCAAGCTTCGCCAGGGACACGGCAAGATTCACCGCCAGCGTGGTCTTGCCCACGCCTCCCTTGCCGGAACCGACCGCGATGATGGCGTCGACGCCGGGCAACGGTTGTGGAGCTTGCGGCGCTGCGCCATGCTGATGGGGTACATGTGCGTTCAAAGGATCACACTCCAGAATGAAGCAGGATGGAAAGTCACTCTCGATTATACAGAGGAGTGGCAGGGTAGCTCAGGTCCACGCCAGGAGAAGCTCCCTTGTCATCCCGAGCGAAGCGAGGGATCTGGGTTCTTTTCGGCATCCAGCGGAACCCAGATTCCTCGTCGCTCCGCTCCTCGGAATGACAATAGGGACCTCCGACAATTCACCGCGCCGCTCTCTTGCGCCGCTCGAACTCCGCCCGTCGAATCTCCCGCCGCCGCCCCGCGTCGTCATAGCGCCGCTGCTGCTCCTCGTTTTCAGGAATCACAGCCGCAACCTTCAGACGGTTCCCCGCCCCGTCAATCGCCACAAATGTCAGGTACGCCGACCCTACATGCTGCGCCGTATCGGCAATGTAATTTTCGACAAACACCTTCACCCCAACTTCCATGGAGGTATGAAAGACGCGATTGACCGACGAGCGCAAAATTACCAGATCGCCCACCCGCACCGGAACTAAGAAGTCGATGTGATCAACCGATGCCGTAACTACATAATTGCGCGAGTGCCGGTGCGCAGCCATTGCCCCCGCCAAGTCGATCCAATGCATCAACCGCCCGCCCAGCAAAGCCGCCAGCGGGTTGGCATCGTTGGGCAGAACAATCTCCGCCATCTCCGACTGCGAATCCCGCACCGGCCGCGGCGCCAGTATGTTTTCAGTCATAATCTCCTATCCTTGTGTCATTCCGAACGGGGCCGAAAGCCCGGTGAGTAATCTGCTGTGGTCTGCAGCCCCTCAGGCGACCTCTGTCACTCGCCCACCACGCCTCTCAAGATGCACTTGCAAAAAGCACTCCGCCATCTTCTGCACTCTTGTATCGCTATGCGGCCGCACCCACTTCAGCGCCACCGCGTCAAACTCCAGCGTGCCATGTTCCACCGCACGATGCTGGCGCTCGCAAACATATTGCAATTCAATCCTGCCGGCCGACTCTTCACTGCCGGACACGGCGCGCAACGCACTCGCGCGCACGGCGAATCGCACCGCATCCCAGGCGCGGATTTGCGGCATGCGCCGGCAAGAATCGGCGTATCCCAGATTGCAGCTGTGCAGGTCTTCCAGCTCTAACCGCGCGTCCTCATGCCCCGGCGCAGTGCAATTCCCGCCCCATCCACATCCCAGCGGCAGCCGTGCCGGATGCGGCCACGTGCCATTTTGCAACTTCTCCATCGGCATAAAAAAAGGACACGCCACGCAGCCAGCGCTCAACTTTCTCCAATCAAAATTCCGGAACTCGGGACCGGCAATTGTAATCACTTGCATAACCTGCCGCCAATTTTCAAGCGCGCAGGCCACGAAGACAAAGTTTGTAGTACTCTCGTTTCGACCGACAACTGAGAACTGACAACCGAGAACCGCCTATGGACCGCATCGCCGCCCTCAACGACATCCTCACCCAGAGTCCCAACGACACCCTCGCCCGCTACGGCCTGGCCATGGAATATTCCAAGCAAGGTGACTTCGACCGCGCCCTGGCGGAATTTGGCCTGTTGTTGCAGAAAAATCCGGATTACACTCCCGGCTACTTCATGGCCGCGCAAACCTTGAGCCGCGCCGAGAGAATCGAAGATGCGAAGAAGATGCTGCAGGATGGCATCGCGACCGCCCGCCGCACCGGCAACATGCACGCACAATCGGAAATGGAAACGATGCTAAACGACTTGAACCAATAGTCAGCAGCCTCGTCCCGGTTCAATCGGCGTCTCCAGTTCAATCAGCTAAGCGTTTCCCTTCAATCCCTCGGTAATCAGCGGCGCCTCCGACTTCTGCAACTCCGCTGCGACTCTCTCCACCTGCCGCATCGCTCGCAAATGATTTCGCCCGGCAATCTTCATCACATCGTCATCGGAATATCCCCGCCGCAGAAGTTCGGCAAACAGGAACGGATAACGAGTGACATTCTCCAACCCGGCCACCATCGAATTCGGATCGACATCATAAAAGTCCGCCCCAATTCCAATGTGATCGATCCCCGCGACTTTTCGAATGTGATCGATGTGGTCGGCCACATCTGAGATCGTCCCGCGCGGAGCCGCATTGGTTTTGTCCCAGTCGGCCATTCCTTCCGCAATCGCTTCGTCCGCATCCAATCGGGCATGCAGAGCCTCAAGAGCTGCGGTGCGCTTCGCCTCCCACTCCGGATATTTTGGCGAAACGAACTGCCAGATAAAGTTCACATGAACCACGCCACCATTGCCCGGCATCATGCGCAACACATCGTCGGGAACGCAGCGCGGGTGCGGGTCGATGGTAAACGCATTTGAGTGCGAAAAGATGACGGGAGCGCGCGAGACGTGCAGCGTGTCCCGCATCGTGTCGGCACTCACGTGCGAAATATCCGCGAACATGCCCAGCCGGTTCATTTCTTTCACCACGCGCCGCCCGAATTCGGTCAACCCGTAGTGTTGTACTCGGTCTGTCGCCGCGTCGGCCCAGTCGATATTGTCCCAATGCGTGAGCGTCATGTAACGCGCGCCCAGGTCATAGAAAATACGCAGAGCAGCCGGGGAGTTCTCGATCATGTGCCCGCCCTCCACGCCCAACAGGCAGGCGATGCGCCCCGACTTGTGAATGCGCTCGATGTCGTCGGCGGTCCGCGCCTGTTCAAACTCCTCCCGGCTGCGGATCAGGCGCAGCGCCACATCAAACTCGCGCAGCGCCTCATGCAGCGAGGTATGCGTCCTCTGCGTGCCGGAATCCACATAGACCGACCAGTACTGGGCTCCTACGCATCCCTCACGCAACCGCGGAATATCCGCGCAAAGAGCCGGCTGAACCTTGCTCATGTCGAGCTTCGAAAGATCGCCCGCACTGGTTTCCAGCAACATTGAAGGCAAATCGTTGTGCGTATCGATGAACGGAGCCTTTTGCAGCAGCGCCTTCGCGCGCTCCTGTAACTTCGGGTCGGCGGCAGCAGCATCGTCAGCGTCCGTGCCGGCCCGCCCAAGCATGGATTTTGCGGCGAATGCGGAACCTGCCATCACACCGGTCTGTTGGATAAAGCGGCGTCGTGAGATCAAAATGTTCTCCTGAAATGTTCTTAGGTTTTTTCCGGTGTGCTGCCCCGCAAGCTGGCCAACTAACTAAGATTTGTCATCCTGAGCGCGTTTTGGCGCGAAGGACCCTGTGCATTCTGTTTGAAGCGTTGCGGCTGTGCCAGCGTCGACAGCAAAAGCTCAACATCAACCTTCGGGGCTCACTCCACTTTCCGCCCCATGCGACTCATCCTCCGCTCCACCACCCCCGGAAACAACTGGTACGCCTTCACCGCCAGATGCATCCACCACGGCACAATCACTTCCCGCTTCTTCTTCAAATATCCCTGAAGCGTCGCCTCGGCCACGCGCTCGGCGCTAATCCCGCGTATCGATCCTGGCCGCACCGTGTGCGCGTTCTCGCCCCGCACCGCGTTTTTGCCGAAGTCAGTCTGCACATATCCAGGACAAACCGTGAGCACGTGAATACCGTCCGGTTTCAACTCCACTCCAGCAGCTTTGCCCAGAGCATTCATGGCAAACTTGCTGGCGCTATACGACGCATGAAAGGGCAACGGTATGTGCCCCGCCACGCTGGAAATATTGATAATCGTTCCCCCGCCCTGCTGCCGCATCACCGGAGTCACCGCCTGCATCGCGGCCACCGCGCCAAAGAAATTGGTGTCGAACAAATCCCGGCACGCGGACATCTGCATATCTGCCACAGTATCGAGCAGCCCATGTCCCGCATTGTTTACCCATACATCGACGCGCTGAAAATGATGCATGATCAGCCCCAGTGCGCGGTCAACATCTTCCCGGTGGCGCACATCGCAGGAAAGGGCCACCGTCCGTTCCGTATAACCAATCCGCCCGCGCGCGGCTTCTACGCGTCCCGCATCGCGCGACAGCAAGACCACGCTGGCCCCGCGCGCGGCGAAACTCTTTGCAATCGCTTCCCCAATCCCCATGGAAGCGCCCGTAACCGCCACAACTTTGCCGTCAAGTTCCATGCCGCGTTGTATCCTTCGCCACTCGTCCAAGTCAAGTCGCGCCTCGACTTCAGAATTCGAAGAACCTGCCGAATCCCGTACTGGAAATCGCAAGATTCTTCCCGAGTCTTTCTCTGCGTTCTCAGCGATTAATCATTTTCTTTCTGTCGTACAATCGATTCCGCGCCGCGCACCGGAGATTCCGTGCCTCTGCTTCCTCTGTTTCCACTCGACGTCGTGCTCTTCCCCGGAACGCCGCTGCCGCTCCACATTTTCGAGCCTCGCTACAAAGAAATGATCGGCGAATGTCTCGCCAACCACGCTCCCTTCGGCATGATTCGCGCCCAGGAACACGGCCTCGCCGAAATCGGTTGCACCGCCGAAATCGTCAGCGTCACCAAGGAGTATCCCGACGGCCGCCTCGACATCGTCACCGAAGGCCGCAACCGCTTCGAAGTCTTGCACCTCAATCAGGAGCGGCCATTCCTGCGCGGCGAAATCCTTCTGATCGCCGACGAGCCCGGCGAAGCGACCAGCGAAGAAACTGCGCGCGCCATCCAACTGCACGCCGATATTCTCACTCTGGCCGGAGCGGTGCAGGATATCTCCGCCGCCGATCGCTCCGTTTTGTCCTTTTGCCTGGCCGGCTCTCTGCCCCTCGATCTAGATTTCAAACAAAAGCTGCTGGAGTTGCGTTCGGAAAAAATTCGCATCGCAACGCTCATCGAATATCTCGATGCCATCCTCCCGAAAATCCGCCGCGCCACTCGCGCCCGCACGGCCTCCGGCGGCAATGGACACGTCCACTAGCGGTCGTTGGCCACTGGTCGTTGGTCGTTCGATTGTCCTGCAGGATTCTCAAATAATGGCAATACCGCTGTGTGAAAACATAAATTCGTCGCAAGCGATTGTTTTAGCCAGCGACTAACGACCATCGACCAACGACGCTTTTCTCTCCCGCGTATAATCAAAAAAAGTATTCGTTCTCCCGGGGGTTTCCGATGAGTCTTCCGCGCACACTTGGCGAACTGCGCACCAGTCCTTTCAGCGAACAGCGATTGCAATCCCGCAGCGTGAAGGACGAACTCCGCGAAAATCTTTCCGCCCGCCTCCGCGCCTGTCCCGACGAAGCGATCTTTCCCGGCATCGTCGGCTACGAAGACACCGTCGTCCCGCAAATCGTCAACGCCATTCTCTCGCGCCACAATTTCATTCTGCTCGGCCTCCGCGGCCAAGCCAAAAGCCGCATCCTGCGCGCGCTTACCGCGTTGCTCGATCCCTTCACGCCCTACCTTGCCGGCTGCGAGATTCACGACAACCCCTACGCGCCCATCTGCCGCCGCTGCCGCGAAGAGGTCACTCGCCTCGGCGACGAATCGCCCATCGCCTATCTCGCGCCCGACGAACGCTACGTAGAAAAACTCGCCACCCCCGACGTCACCATCGCCGACATCATCGGAGACATCGACCCCATCAAAGCCGCCCGCGGCGGCCACGAGCTTTCAAGCGAGTTCACGATTCACTACGGCCTGCTGCCCCGCGCCAATCGCGGCATCTTCGCCATCAACGAACTGCCCGACCTCGCCGGAAAAATCCAGGTTGGCCTCTTCAACATCATGCAGGAAGGCGACGTGCAGATTAAGGGATATCCGATTCGCCTGCCGCTCGACGTCGCTCTGGTCTTCAGCGCCAATCCCGAGGACTACACCGCTCGCGGAAAAATCATCACCCCGCTCAAAGACCGCATCGGTTCCGAGATTCGCACACACTACCCCGCGACGGTGGAAGAAGGCATCGCCATCACCGCGCAGGAAGCCTGGACGCGCCGCAACGCCAGCGCCATGCATTTGCCGCCGTACGTGCAGGAAGTCATCGAACGCATCGCCTTCGCCGCCCGCGAAGATAAAAAAATTGACAAGCGCTCCGGCGTCAGCCAGCGCCTGCCCATCAGCGCCATGGAAAACGTCATCTCCAACGCCGAGCGCCGCGCCATCCGCAACAACGAAAAGCTTGTCGTGCCCCGCGTCAGCGACGTCTATGCCGCGCTGCCGGCAATCACGGGCAAACTAGAACTCGAATACGAAGGCGAGATGAAAGGCGCCGACTACGTCGGCCGCGAACTCATCCGCACCGCTATTGCCAAAACCTACGATCAATACTTCACCGGCGCGAACATGAATCAAGTCATCCAGTGGTTCGACCTGGGCGGCGAAATTCAACTCTCAGATTCCATCTCCGCCACGGACGCGCTCACTAACCTGACCGAGATTCAAGGCCTGCTCGACAAGTTGGGCCCGCTGCAAATCTCGCGCAATACCGGCGCCGAGCAGCAAGTCTCCGCCGCCGAATTCATCCTGGAAGGCCTGCACGCGCACAAACGCATCGGCCGCAGCGAGGAACGCGTCTTCAAAGCGGGCGAGAAAAAGCAGGAACCACGCGAGCGGGAAAAGGGATTCGATCCGGAAGAACGACCGTATAGACAGAAGCGGCAGTTTAACTAGTTGCCGGTTCTCAGTTTTCAGGTTTCGAGCTCAGATGCTCGGAGGCGTTACCGAGAACTGACCACCGAGAACTGAGAACTTGCCATGAAGAGAATTCGCTACTCCAAATACGTCCCCGACCCCGCCGGCGAAATGAGCATGGAAGACCTGCTCAGCGCGCTCTCCGACTACCTGCTGCAAAGCGGCTTCCAGAGCGACATGTGGTACGAGATGCCCGAAGGTGAGCAGACGCTCGACCAACTCAAGCGCGCCATCGAAGAAGCGCTGATGAACGCCGACCAGTTCGACGAAGAGATGCGCGAACGCATGCTGGAAATGGCCATGAACGGCGAGATGGAAGATCTGATCCAAAAACTCATCGAGCGCATGCAGCAGGAAGATTACATCTCCATCGATCAGCCCCACGATCCCTCACAAAAATCCAGCGTGGGCGGGCAAACCGGCGAAGCCCAGCCGCACGCGAAATTCGAAATCACCGACAAGAGCCTCGACTTCCTCGGCTTCAACTCCATGCGCAACCTGCTCGGCTCGCTCGGCAAATCCAGCTTCGGACGCCACGATACGCGCGATCTCGCCACCGGCATCGAAGCCAGCGGCAGCTCAAGAACCTACGAGTTCGGGGACACCCTCAACCTCGACATCACCGCCACGCTCTCCAGCGCCATCCAGCGCGAAGGCCTCGGCATTCCGCTCAACATCGAATACTGCGACCTGCAAGTCCATCAGTGCGAATATCAGTCTTCGTGCGCCACGGTCCTCATGCTCGACTGCTCGCACTCGATGATTCTTTACGGCGAAGACCGCTTCACCCCCGCGAAGAAAGTCGCCATGGCGCTGTCGCATCTCATCCGCACGCAATATCCCGGCGACTCGCTCTCGCTCGTGCTCTTCCACGATTCCGCCGAAGAAATTCCGCTCTCGCAACTGGCCCGCGTCAAAGTCGGCCCCTACTACACCAACACCCGCGAAGGCCTGCGCATGGCGCAGCGGATTTTGCAACGACAGAGAAAAGATATGAAACAGATCGTCATGATCACCGACGGCAAACCCTCCGCCCTCACCCTCGAAGACGGACGCATCTACAAAAACGCCTTCGGCCTCGACCCGCTGGTGGTCAGCCAAACGCTCGAAGAAGTTTCAAAGTGCAAGCGCGCCGGAGTGCTGATCAATACCTTCATGCTCGCCTCAGATTACGGCTTGGTCCAGTTCGTGCAGAAAGTAACGGAAATGTGCCGCGGCAAAGCCTACTTCACCACGCCGTATACGCTGGGGCAGTATTTACTGATGGATTACATGTCGCGGAAAACGAAAACAATTCACTGAGGTGCGCAACTATGGCGAAAAAGGCTGCTCCGCCAAAGCCCCTTAAAGAATTTAATTACAGCCTCGTCAAAGAGAAAATGGATGGGCTGCTAATCAATGTTGACCGGGACCTACAGAGGAGAGTAAAGCAAGCAGAAAAGGTAGGAAAACCAACAGCCCTTCGATGCACTGAACTCCTCAATGTGATGGTTCGCTTCGCTGCGAATTCGTATCGCGCGGCGAAATACATGATGGCCGACATGCCTGAGGATCCCAACCGTGACCCGAAATATGCTCTGATTCTGCCGGGGCTCAATCGCCAACTCTTGGATTTATTATTCACTGTCGTGTACATAGTGGACGATTTCGAGGCACGATCCCTCGAGTACCAAAAGGCGGGATGGCGCGAGCTCAAGGATGAGTATCAAAGGTTCAGAAACAGGTTCGCGAGACATCCAGAGTGGCGGGCATTTTTTGAGGCCTCGAAGGCAAACGCAAATCGTCTCGAGCCAATACTGGGCCTGACGACCGCCGAGCGCAAGAAGCCGCAATCAACTCCATACTGGAATGCGCCGTACAAGCTCTCGACGCAGAAAACGAAGAGCCAGCCTTTTCTGAAATGGCTCGAACACTGGCTTTACGGAGATACGTCAGCGCAGGCACATCTGAGCTTCGGGGGGTTATTTACCATCTCGCCGTTTCTCGTCGCGGAACTCGTTGGCGGGCAGTTCCAGGATGACATCGAGAATCGGGAAATCCATTCGTACCGCTATCACCCGTTTTCAAGAACCGCAATCGTTACACCTGCGATCGCTACCGAGGCAGATGTCCGACTTCAGCTTCGCAATCGCGAGGCGCTTTTTCAGTTTTGGGGAATCTTTGGGGAATATTCCGCCGAAGCTAAAGAGATGTTGGAACAGCGTTACGAGGCACATCTTAATTCGTACTCTTGACCACCGAGGTTCGGGGAAGATGTTGACTCCGGATCCAATCCAGCCGGCCCGCCTGCCAGAGTTACCCTCGATTACCCTCGCAATTATCATGTACGCTTCTGTTATCTTGATGATTACCTTTCTCCTCTATCTGCCGCTCTGGCTGTTGCTATTGCTGCTTTGGATACTAATCCGCAGAAAAGCTTACAATGTCTGTCCCTGGTTTTTCGCCTATGTGTCCTTCGGAGTGGTTGCAAGCGTTGCGAGGTTTATAGCTCACGGTCACACTCGGCCCTACTACGCGACTTATTGGATCACCGAGGTTGGATACTGCTTTCTAGGAATCCTCGCAATGTACGAAGTGCTTCGCGCGGTCTTCAGGAACTTGCCGCGTGCATGGTGGCATCACATCACTCTTCCGATCATTTTGGCTCTAAGCGTAGAAATGACACTCGCCCGCACTCAGGCTGCCGCGGCACGATTCGGCTCGGGCCTTGATTTCTACATCGTTGCCGGTGAAGTAGCGGTGCGCTTCGTGCAAGTACTCGTCTTCGCCGGGGTCGCAACGCTAATTGCGATTTTTGGTCTGCGCTGGCGTCAATACTTTTTTGGCGTCGCCGCCGGATTCGGACTTTACGCGACAGTCATGCTGCTAACTACAACAAGATTCGCCAATAAGGGAACAACGTTCAAGTATTACTGGGGAGTTATTTCCGCCGCAACTTACACTGTTGCGACGTTAATCTGGATTTGGTCCTTCGCTATGCCCCCGGGAAACACAGACCCCGACGCCCGAGTGCTCGGTCCGTTGCTTCGGTAGTCCCGTCGCCGCACTAGGCGCGACCTAACTTCCTACTGTAGACCTTTAACTCCCGCCTCCAACCTACCGAAAAAACCCACTTTCTTACATCTCCAAGCTAAACTGTCTCGGGGGACTCCCCACCCAAGGAGAATTAAAACAATGAAAAAGATTCTCGCAGTCGCGATGTTGCTGGTAGGTTTCGCAGGAACGGTAATGGCGGACGGAAGTGGCCAGAGTCCCCCTAGGAAACAGACACAATCACCGATGATACTTACCAGCGGCGCATCGATCAATCGCTAAGTAGAATTGTCGCTGCCATGACGGACCACTTTTATGAGCCGGAGACAGGCCTTTCACTTTGGCGGTGGGCTCCGTCGGATTCCAGTCGCAACTCCGGAGGCAGATGAGGTAATCTGCCTCCGGGCCCATGTTTCTCCTGTGGTACATCCCATTGCTCCTGCTGGCAATTCTGTTGGCGGTGCTCGTCCGTGGACACGCCTATAAGGTGCACCCGTGGTTTTTCGCCTACGCGGCTTTCGGAGTGGCTGCCGACGTGGTGAGGTTTCTCACGGAGAGGAACGTCAGGGCCTACCGCGTCACCTATTGGTCTACCGAAACTGCCTACTGGCTTTTGGGAATTATGGTGATGTATGAGGTACTCCAGAGGGCGCTGGGCAACTTAGTCCGGACAGGATGGGGTCGCCTTATCTTCCCATCGATCCTGCTTATCGGTCTTGGCCTAAGCCTCGCCCGCGCTCGAGCTGTTCCCTCAGCACTCAACGGGTTCCGACATTACATTGTTGTGGGTGCAATCGCAGTCAGGTTCTCAGAGGTGCTAATCTTTGCCGGATTGGCCACGCTAGTTCCTATCCTCGGCATGCGGTGGCGGCAGTATTCGTTTGGTATCGCCACGGGCTTTGGTGTCTATGGAACGGTATCCTTATTAGCGACGACAAAGTTTTCGGATTTTGGAACAAGATTCAAGTTTTTATGGGACGTAACCCAGATTGTGTCATATAGTATTGCGGTCCTGATTTGGATATGGTTTTTTAGCGTTCCAGAAAAAATTGAAACTCCCGGTTCCAGGCTGTCGGCCCCTTCCCCCGGTGTTTTAGAAGAGTATAAAAACGCTTTGCGCAGGATGCGATAACTGGATGTGATAACTATGTTTTCGCTAATCTTTACCTGGCTGATCATCGCTTGGGGCACGCTGGCATGCATCTACATGCTGCGTTGCGCCTGGACCCGCTTCCCCCGCCGCGACCTCGACGACGTAGTCCACTTCCTTCATCCCGTGGACCTGTCGCTGGCCGAATCGCTTCTCGACCCCGCCGCCGACTTCGAGTTGCGCTGGCACTCCACGCCCCGCGCCTACCGCGAGGCCACGCGCCGCCGCATGCGCCTGTATCTGGAACTCGTGCGCCGCATGTCGCACAACTCCAGAGTGCTCATCGAATACGGCAACGCCATCATGCGTCGCGAATACCCGAATGAAGATCAGCCTGCGGACACGCTCGAAAATCCCCGCGCCGCTCTGGCTTCCGACTTGCAGCATGCAGCCATCAGCGTCCGCCTCTACGCCCTGCTCGTGGTGGTAAGGCTGCGTTTGCGTCTCTGGTTTCCCCTCGACACCTTCGGAGTCCTACCCGTTCTCCAGCTCGCCCACCTGCGCATCGCCGGCGAGGTCGACGGCCCCAAAACCTATCACGAACTGAAGACCGCCGCCGAAGCCGCATTCGTGCAGTTTCAGCCAGCCGACCTACCAGTCCTGACGCGTAACCTGTAAGCCCCGAAACAGAGAATTATGTGGGGACAGCCGCCCTCGGCTGTCCGCCTCGCGCAGCGAGGCCGTGTGGCCAAACCGGACAGCGAACGAAATCGTGATAACGATAAAAGATTAGAGATCACGGCGAACCTAACTCCGAGTAATCTCCCCCACCGCCCGCCAGGCCTGATCAATCGCACAATCCGTATACGCATATGCCCCAGCATCCGCATTGGCGATGGCAATGCGACCAAACGGTTTCCGCGCCACTTCGCAAGGAGTCTCGCCGCCCTCCAGCCAGAACGGATCCCACAGCGAGTTGTACTCGTAAGCGTAACCATGCGGCCAGCGGTTCACCGTAATGGCGGAAATATCGCGCGCAGGATCGAAGCCGCCCGCACCTAGCGTGCGCGCCAATTGGTTGCGAATGTTGCGCTCCAAGGTTTCGAATTGCGTGCTGTATAGCCCGATGCGCCCCATCATGTGCTGGTCGCGCGCCGGTAGCCCCGGATGGCAAGGCGACTTCATCATGTGGATGACAATCGGCTGCTCCGGTTTGCGCGAGCATTCGTATCCACCAATACTCACCGGCAGATCGATGTTCATCGATGTATGATACATCCCCGGCGCATACACGGCGTTCGTCCCCACTTTCTGAAACGAAGTCCAGTTGCGAATCGCGACGTTGGTGTAAAGCAGCGGCACCTTTTGCGCCGAAGCCAGCGCCTCCCGCTGCTGCGCCGGCAACTCGTCGCAGATATAAGGAATCACCACGTGCCAGCAGGCCAGCACCACGTGCTTCGCCCGCGTCGTGTAGACCTTCCCGGCACGCGCGTAACTCACTTCCACTTCCTTTGCGCTCGCCGCATCGCCCGCATGCTTCACGCGCACTGCCATGCTGTTCAGCCGAATGCGCACCGGCGAACCTTCCCTATCGAGCTTCGAATAATCAGCCTTCGCCAAAATCGTGTCGGACGAAGTGCTTCCGGGAATCGCCTCGGGGATCAGCTTGCGCACCAGTAGGCGCGCGATGGTCGCATTGCCATCGGGAAAATGGAAAAAATATTTTTCGGCTTCTTCGTTGGGAATCGCGTCGCGGTTCATCCCCTTTCCCGGCCCGGGATCCAGCTTCAGCCCAGCGAACCCCGGCATGCCAAGGCCCCAAGCATCCTGCGCCGAAACAGCATCGATGCCCACCCCGAAAAGAGAATGCGGCATCGCCTGATACAGCTTGACGATGTCCTCATGCACGCCGCAAATGTCTTTCAAATACTTGGCATAACTTACGCGCGCCAGCCTGGCCTTCTTCTCGTCGGACGTCAGCCCTGGAAAATAATCTTTGGCGTCCTGCAACAGGCGTTGAAAGTCTTCTTTCGCTTGCGGGGCTATGGGAGCGTCGATGAGAAATTGCTTTAGCAATTGCGGCGTGCTTTCGCTGGAATCCTCGCTCTCATCGCCGCCACGCACCGTGGGATTGATGACCAGCTTGTCGGCGCCAAATGTTTCCTTGTCGAAAAATATTTTGCGCCGCATCCCAAACGAGCGGTAGAGATTCTTGTCGAAATATTTTGCGTACGATGGCACGTCGATGCCTAACTCTTCCACCACGCCCTTGGCCACTGCGCTGTAAGGCGCGGGGCTTTCGATGGCGAACGTCCCGCCGAAACCCAGGCGGAACGCGTCGTTCACGCGGAACTCGTTGCGCTTGGCGTGCCCGCCAAAGTCGTCGTGATTTTCCAGGATGAGGATACGTGCCCTCTCTCCCGCAATCTTGCGATAGAAATGCGCCGCGGCCAGGCCGCTGATGCCTCCACCTACAACGATGAGGTCGTAGCTCTCGCCCGTGTCTTCAGGCTTGCCCGCGGATTGCCAGAAGGTGCCGTCGCGCAAGGCGTGCGCCGCCTCGAATGCGCCGACGTGGCTGCCTCGCAGGCCGGTCAGCGCGGGCGGATAGTACGTCGATGAGTTGGATGATTGAGCGGCGAACATTTCCCAAGGCATCAAGGACGCGCCGGCGGTGACCGCGACTCCGTTGAGAAAATCGCGCCGCGTGATGGCGCGATTCATGCCCAGGTCTTTATCTCGCTTGTTCATGATCTCGTTTAGTCATAGCGTCGTAGGTGGCCGTGTGCGCACTCAAAGGCTCTGCCGAAAAATATTTCCGTGGGGCATCCTTTATGCAAAACGGAGATATGTTCTACGTAGAACACTTTCGGTTTTACGGCGCATTCTTCGGGCCAAGACAAAGCTTGGCTGGTCTTAGGGTTAGAAGGTTCCCACGTCGTTTTTCCCGTTTCGGGAATCAGGCAAAAGCGCCCCGTTGGGGACGATTTCCACAGGCTCGAGAAGCTTGACATCGTTTGCCGCGGAGAAGCGCTCCGTTATTTCGGAGGCGCGGGCGGTGCATCGGCCTGCTTCACCGCCAGTTCCGCACCCTGAAATCCGATCTTGCTGTGCGTGCCATCGCAGAAAGGCTTGTTGACCGATCCCCCACAACGGCAGAGCGAAAACGCGGGCTTGCCGGTCAAGTCATACGCGGTTCCGTTTACGTCCACCAACTCGACCACGCCTTCGGCGGCCTCGACGCGGAACGGGCCGTTCGGACGGACCGTGATCTTTACCTGAGCCATAAATGATTCCTCCAACCTTACGAGTTTCCAGCAAAGTAAGAACATATCACCAAACGCCGCCTAGGGGAGGGCCGCCCGCGTCCGTCGATATACGCACTCGATAGAATATTCGGACGCGCTGCTCGGAAAGGTACAACCGCTTGAGGGATCGACATCTGGCCCCGCAGCGCTGACGGCGAGGGGCGACGACCTTTCAGGAACTGTGCCCCCCGCCCTTGCAGATAGTCCTTCACCAACGGTTTCTCCATCTTCAAAGTCCCGGAACAAATTCCCTTGACATTTCCCGTCACAAGAGCAGAATACGCAACGCCCAGCAGCGGGCGCCAAGAACTCAGACCAACGGTCAGGAGCAACTCATGTCCAGCCTTCCGAATCCCGGTACACCCGGGTCCGATCCGTCCGAACTGCTTGCCAAAGCTCAATCCGAAAGGCGATTGAAGCTTGCCGAACTGAGTGACCTGCACTCTGCCGCGGGCGCTGAAATTTCTAACGACCCCAGACCCGTGCTGATGGTCGCTCCCGGGATGCCGCTCAGCCCCCTGCGCAAGATAGGCGTGGCGTTCTTTGAAGGCGGCGAACACATCTTCCTCGGCGATAGCGCTTATTTGACCATTCAAGCGAACCCGCAGAGCGCGCCTAGCAGAGTCCTGGCCAAGGACAAGCCCATTGCACTGCCCAACCAACTCAGCTTGAGCTATGGGAAAATCGTCGCTCTTTCGGGGGATTTCTACGGCTTCCCCGACCGCCCCGTCTCCAGCGATCCGACCGGACAAACGTTTATGGATGCCTTCAATTCGCTGGCCACCAATGTCAGCTCCAACGCCGAGGCCACGCAGATCCTGAAGACGATGCAGAGAGAGATCGATGCAGTCAATGAGGCCATCCGGAACAAATTGGATCCCTCGGTGGTCTACGACAGGCTGGGCAACAGCCTCTCCTACTCGTGGAATTATGATACGGGCGGCGCCTATGGCGTCTTCCCCAGAGGAAGATATCTGCTACTGGCTTCCAAGAACTGGGATCACTTTGGCGCCTTCGCGGCGCAGGCCTACGCGATTGGCCACCAGAAAGCGCAGGATGCCGCCTCCGCCGCGGGAAAATTGTCTGACCCGAATTCCCGCACCTCCGGCCTCTTACTGGCTTACGCCATGAACGCCTTCGCCGATCATTTCCTCACCGACCTGTTTTCCTCCGGTCACCTGCGCGTCCCGCGCAAGGAGATGTATGACACTCTGGCGCCAGTCACCGGCAATCTTTGCGCAAAATTGATGCACGACGAAGACTCCTGCTATGGCCTCAACGTGACCAATCGAAAAGGCGAATCCTGGGTCGCTTATGGCGATAAGAGACTGCAGGACAAGGTCAATAAGGACAACCTTGCCCGGGCCGAGGCAGCGGTGCAACTATCCGTCGACGAAATTTGGGCCGCCTTTCAGCAACGGGGGGGCAACGCCTCCGGCGCCCTCGATCTGATTCCCAATTTTTCCTTGCTGACCAGCAATCCGCAAAACACCAACAACAACAGCCCTTTCTTTACGGCGGTGAACGGAAAGGTAGCCCTCCGCACCCCTCCCGGCAACCTCCACTCCTATCAGTGGAAGACGGATAATTGGGACACTGTCAGCATCTACATGTTCTCGGGTTGGCTGGCAAACATGGACAAATGCGGCGAACGCGAGACGTTCGTGCTGGAGAAGACATTTCTCGACTTTTCTGGACTCGTGGGACAGGACGGCGTGACCCTGACTCTATACGGCCCCACGGCGGATGGCACGTTGGGCCAACTCGGCACCGCGAGCCCTCCGGGATCACGCCCTTACGTCTGTCTGGTCGGCGACGTGAACCGCGACGGACTGCCGGAGGTGGTGAGCATGCCCACACTCTCAGGTCCGCCCCGGGAGGGCATGCAGATCTACGGCCTGACCGGTGAGACCTATGGGCTAATTGACACCTTGGTTCTCCCCATAGTAAGTGCTGGGCACTGGGTGATGGTCGACGCCGACGGCGCTGGCGACGATCAGATTGCTCTTTTCTATATGACCGGGACCGATCACAGAAAGATCGCCTTGGCCAAATATCGTGTAGAGAATGGGAAGATCGTAACCCTTCAGAATGTTCCCGACCTCGGCCTTGGCGACATTGTAGCGACTCCCACGATGCAGCAGTGGGGCTATCCACGTTTCGATGTGGTGACCGTCGATATAAACGGCGACGGAAAGAATCAGATCGTAATGTTCTATGGGTATGAGGCAGACCAGAAGGATCCGAGCCATCCGGTCCTGTCCACGGCGGTCTTCTCCGCCGATGCGGCGGGCAACTTTAATCTGAGTTGGAAGGCTGACGTGCCCATCAGCGTTCTAACCGGCGACCCTGGAGGCTACAACAACAGCTGGTGGCTGCCGGTCGATGCCAATGGCGACGGTAAGACTGAAATCGCCCACGTTTTTTCGTATGCCATCGGCACAAAGCGCGCCTATGGCATGCGTTTGTTTGGACCCGATGGCGCCGGCGGCTACAAAGAAATCTCCAACAATTTGTCCTTCGGACCATCCCAGGAAGGCGGCCTCTTCTCACAATGGCTCACCGCCGATATGGACGGCGACGGAGCTGATGAGATTGTTCTGCTGGGAAAGGTCGATTACACCCAGAACGTGCTCCTTACCATTTATAAATACCAGCCCGATGGCCAATTTCACTCGAACCTCTGGCTGTACAAACCACAGCTCGTGGACAGCTTTCAAACCCCACCCGCGGCCAACTGTTTGGGTGCGGTCATGATTCAGGAACGTGATGGCCACTCCTACGATCAGCTGGTATTCTTCTGGACCAATAACGGGCAGTTAACCATGAGGGTATTGGGCGGAGGAACCAGGGGGTACAAGCGCCTGGCGGACTACCAACTGGGGCCTTATCCCACGACGGGTTACATTCCCCGCCAGTTTTTCGCTCTCGATCTTGCGCTCGGCGAAGTGGAGTGAGCTCTGAACAACGGGATGACAACTTTGCGATTACGAAAATTGAGTTACCTCGATTGAAAACAGGGAGGAGAGAAACATGGTGATCGAACTTACGCTCCTGGACGGCGAAGGCAACCGTTACGCCGCGGGTACATCGCTGGTCTTGTTAGGCGACGGCCAACCCCTGGCCACTGCGGAACTTGATGCCTTCGGCATCGCGCATTTCGAGGCTGACACTGCCAGCGTGCACCGCCTCGCGGTAAAATTCGCCGCATAACTGCCAAGGGCGGCGCTATGGGGCGGCGAGCGCCTTGCCTCTCTGTACACATTGACTCTCCGCAGCCATTTCAGGGAAAGAGCTACAATCCAGCGCATGGCCGCCGATACTTCGAAGGACGCAACGGCTGAATCCACGCCGTCGTCCTTGCGCGAAGCAAGCAAGCCCGATTTATTGACCGTGGCGGCCATCGCCGTTGTGGCCACGGTGATTGCGAACTTTATCCATGAGGGGCTTGGTCACGGAGGCATGTGCCTGGCCACAGGTGGACAGCCGCTGGCGATCTCCACCGTACACTTCGAGTGCAGCGCGGACACCCGGTTGGTAGCGGCGGGCGGCACGCTGGCCAATCTGATATTTGGCGCGCTGTTCTGGGCGGCGGCGCGTGCGGTCAAGCAGCCCGCGTCTGCGCTATGGCGCTACTTCTTCTGGCTGCTGATGACTTTTAATCTGTTTGAGGCAGGCGGATATTTTCTGTTCTCCGGCATGGGCAACATCGGCGATTGGGCGGCGGTGGTGGCGGGATGGCAGCCAGCCTGGGCGTGGCGCGTGGGGCTGACTGCGCTGGGAGCAGTCACCTATTTCGTTTTGTTTGTGCCTCTGTGCGTGCGCGAGCTGCGTCCCTTTTTGGGCAAGGATGCGAAGGTCCGCGTGAGCCGCGCGCGCCAGCTCACGGTTGTGCCTTATTTCACTTCAGGGATACTCTCCTGCGCCGCGGGTGTGCTGAATCCGGTGGGGCCGCTGTTGATTCTGATCTCCGCCGGGGCTTCGTCATTTGGCGGGCACTCCGGGCTGGCATGGATGGCGAGCCTGCTCTACAACCCGCGCATCCCCAGCACCGAATTGCAAATGCCTGAAATCGAACGCGACTGGGGATGGGTGATCGCTGCAGTGGTCCTGGCGATAGTGTTCGTCGCGGGACTTGGACCGGGTGTGAAATTTCATGCGGGCCGATGAGAAAAGGTCGGATCAGCGTCCCGCGGCCCGGACTACTTCGTCCACATCTCCATCATCCATTCGGCCTGGCTGCGCTCCTGCAACATCCAGATACTTCCGCAAGCAGCGCAGGCACGGCGTATACCCTTGATCCATCGCTTCTTTCGCAGTGAGCGTGCGTTCCGTGTTTTTGTTGTGAATGACGCCGCACCTGGCCAGGTGGAAAAGTTTGGTTCCGGTCGCGACCACTACCAACATATCCGGAGGCACATCGCTGCCCGGCTGCGCATGTGCAGACTTCGACACCGGCTCCCAGGTCAATGAACTCGCCAACCGGACGCCTCCCGTTAGCAGCGCCAGCGCGGCCAGAGGCACCAGCCACGCGGACCACGGCGACCATCTCCGTTCACTCTGCCGCACATCCTGAGCTAATCTTTTTTCTAGCCTGCGGCTGAAACCCGCCGGGACCTCCAGCATGCGCTCGTCGCCGTAAAGCAGCGTCACATTGCGCACGCCTTCGAGCACCGAGGTGCAGCGCGTGCAAGTCTTGATGTGCTGCTCCATCGCCGAGCGCAGCGGGCCATCGACTTCGCCATCTACATAATTCGAAATCTCCCGCCAGACTTGTTCGCAGTTCACCGCGTCTCCGTTTGTCGTATCCCGGTTTGTCGTATCCCGATCTACCATGGCTTAGTTCCCTTCTCGAACGGAAGCCGGCTGAACCAGCCCTGCTGCCATCCGGCGGCGAGCAAGTCGCGCAACATCAGTCTTGCCCGCAGCAGCCGCGTCTTTACCGATGCAATCGAAATGCCCAGCGCCTCGGCCGTTTCCTGAATGTTCATGTGCTCCACGTCGCGCAGAACAAATACTTCGCGGTATTTGCGGTCGAGTGAGGCCAGCGCCTCCGTTAATTTTTGCCGCACTTCTTTTCGCTCCAGCGATTCCGAGGGAATCTCGCGCCAGTCGGCAAAATCGCGCGGCGCGTATTCCTGCTCGGCCTCGTTGTCGGCGCGGTCGTCGATTGGCTCCATGATCACCGTCCGTTGTCTGCGCCGCCGCATTAGCGCCTCATTCACTGTGACTTGAATCAGCCAGGTGCTGAATCGCGCTTCCTGGCGGAACTGCCGGATGTTGGCGAAGGCCTTCAGCATCGCCTCCTGCGCCGCGTCCTCGGCGTCGGCTTCGTTGCGCAAAATTGCGAGCGCCGCCGCATAGACTCGCCGTTCGTAGGGCTTGACCAACTCATAAAACAGTTCGCGTTCACCGCGCTGCACGCGCGCGATTAAATCCTGCTCGCGCGCTGCGCGATCCGCTTCCGGGTTGGTTATCGCCAACTTCGCTTCGGACATCTCCCGCTGCCCCCACGGCCCTGCGCGCCGTCAGTACTCCGGATCTTTCTTCCAACCCGTCAGCATGGAAACGAAGTTGTTCCAGCCGTGCAATGCAACCATGATTAAGTGCCCGAAGACAAAAGCCAGGACGGCCCACATCACCAAAAAATGCCACAGGCGCGCCCAGTGGAATCCGCCCATGAGCCAGCCCAGCCAGGAAAATTGCGCGGGCTTCCACACCACGAAACCGGTGAGCACGGAGAGCACTCCGAGGCCAATGGCGCTGGTGTAAGCCTGCTTCTGGAGCGGGTTGTACGCCTCGCGCACCTCAGGCTTCTTGCCGAAAAAAACGTAATGCTTCACCATGGGCCACACTCCGGGAACGTCGCGGTGAGTGAACAAAACCTGCTTGTAGTTGCCGCTGAAAATCTGATAACCGATATACACGACGCCGGTCGCCATATAAATCCACATGAACGTCAGATGCCATTGCAACGCTCCGCCCAGCCAGCCGCCGATGGCCAGGGACCTGGGCCAGTCGATCAGATCCTTTTGCGGAATCTTGGCGCCAAAGCTGGGGAAGGCGCGGAAAATCTGTAGCCCGCTGCCGATCATGACGAAGAGCGAAATTGAATTCAGCCAGTGGCACCAGCGCACTACCAGCGGATGCTCATAAACGGCGCGGGCCACCGTGATTGGGGCGGCGTCTTCCTCTTTTTCGTTCGGCTGGATGACCTCGATTAGCATTTCACTCATTTAGTTTTGTCTCCGGCCAGATCGGTCCGCGGAGAAATGATTCTATAAACCCGCGAACCTCAGGCGCTGAAGCGTTTCTGGTGTTGTGTTTCGCAGCACGACTCGTGCCCTTCCCGTGTTACTTCACAGGCCGTAGAACCATGAATAGCCCTGATCTTCCCAATAGCCAACTTTGTCGAGCACGTTGGTGACTTTCAGATCAGTCAAGTATTTGGCCTGCTTGTATCCGACCTTCGTCGGAACCTGCAATCGCACCGGCGCGCCGTGCTCGCGGGTCAGCGACTGGTCGTACATTTCGTAACACATCAACGTTTGTGGATGCAGCGCCGTGGCCATGTCCAGCGACTCGTAATAATCGTCGGCGCAGGCCACCGTGATAAATCGCGCTGTGGTGTCGGCGCCGATCAGCTTCAGGAAATCGGAGAGCCGCGCTCCGCCAAAGCGACCAATCACGTCCCATCCTTCGACGCAGATGTGGCGGGTATTCTGGCGGTAGCGGGGCAGCGATTGAATCTGCCCCATTGTGTATTCACCCGGCTTCTGCACCGCGCCGCTGACGGTGAGCGTCCAGTTTTCGAGGATCACGCCGGGGTCGGCGACGTCGTAACCATTGATGGGAAACTTATCGAACGGGACGACCTGGTTGTCGGCAAACGTGGGCGCCGAATGTCCGGTGCGGAACATCTTCCCCGACGCCCAGTCGCTGAACTTCAGGCCCTGTTTCAGCAAGTTTTCCTGCCAGCGCGGCACGGCAAATGCCCCTAAAGCCATGACTGGAGCCAGTTTCAGCAGTTCCCGACGCCCCATCTGCGCGAAGCGCCGCTCCGTGACTTTTGTCTCAATTATCTTCTTCTTCTGCATCGACCGCCTCCGGACGCAAGTCCTTACGCAGGATGGGATTCGCGATAGGCAGCAAAGTTTCAGGGGTAGCCTGCAGGCCCGAGACAGGCTGCCGCTCCGAACCTGTGTCCACTGTCATTTTCGAGTGTAGCGAGGCATCTATTTTCCCTTCCCGCATCGGGAAAGCGGCCACAAAATATGCCCTTTCGTTCCCGCTTCGGGTCGCAATCGTTATACACTTTCCCTAGCCTTTTTGGCGCTTTCAAGGCATACTAAAGGCCAGAACATCCCCCGGGAAGCGATCGGTCCTGCATGTTCGAACAAGAAACATCGAAGGCCTTCGCAGAAAAGGCGTTTGGCGACAAGGTTTTCGAAGGAAAAGAGTTCCCGCAGAAGTTTGCAACCCTGACCCCAAAGTCGGAGCCCCTCGTAGTGTCCGGTCCCCGTTCCCGATCCGACGATCCCAAACAGCGCCAACTCATGCTCGCGGCCCTGGCCCTATTGATGGTGGCGTTGTGCTTCGTTCTTTATCGCGACCGCGATTTCTGGTTCCCTGATGCGCAGGAAGCCCAACTGGACGACCCCGCCGAGACTGCCCCTGCGGCGTCATCGCCAGCGGCCACAACGACTGCGCCGGCGAAAGATACCTCGGCTCTTGTGGCCTCCACATCAGACGCCTCGACTTCTCTGGTCTCACCTTCCATGCCCGCGCGGGCGGCCAAGTCAAGCCATCACGGCAGCGCAAGAACGAGTGGAGCGATTGCGCACCGAAGCGTCAGCACGACGGCGGCCTTCACTGCCGTCGATCCCGGGGCGCCCGATCCGCCTCCCGCGGTTGTCTCGAACCGCACCGTTTTGCCGCCACTGAATGTAGAAGTTGTGGCTGGAGACACGCATCGCACCATCCGCCCCGGCACCAACTCAGTTCGCGTGGACCTCGCCCCCGGCGCGAAAAATCAGTCTCTGAACCAGCCCACGACCGAGGTACCCGGCGCTGTGCCTCCCGTTTCTGCGCCTGTTGACGAAGTGCCGGAAACCACGGCGACCGTCACCAGCAATGCCTCCGAGCGCGTGCAAATGTCCGCCGACACGGAAGAAATCGTGAGCCATCCGGTCAAACCCGGATATCCATTGTTAGCGCGTCAAATGAAGGTGCAGGGCTCGGTGATTTTGCGCGCCCTGATTGGCAAGGATGGAATGATTCAGGATCTTCACGTGCTCAGCGGCCCGCGCATCCTGGCCGCCGCCGCGCAGGACGCAGTCCGCCAGTGGCATTTCAAGCCCCACTACGAGGGCGACGAAGCGGTCGAAACTCAAGCAAAAATTACGGTCAACTTCACCATCTCCACCAACTAAAATTCTGCACGTGCCCGTCATCTGGCGCTCGCGTCCGATTTCTAATGGAGCGCGCAAGCCTTCGTACGGGAAACTTCGTCTCGGCTCAAAGCTGAGAGCTGACGGCCGAAAGCTGCCCAAAATAACGAATGCCCTGGACCTTTTCAAGTCCAGGGCACCCGGGCAGCCCTCCCCCAGAACTGCTCACTGGAGAAAATAAACTCAGTTTTCTAATCTTCCTATGGCTCTTCCGTGCCATATCCTGCCACCAAAGTGCCACAAACGTATCTCCCTGAAAATAATTGGCTTTACCGTCAAATCGTGATTCGAGAGGCCGATCCTTCATCCTGAAGTCCGCCATCATTCTTGCCGATAAACAAAGTCGAGTACCTGTGCTCAGCGTGGAACCGTGCCGTCACACGGTGGGCTGAAAATAGGGGTCTAAGAGCTGTCTTAACCATGCAAGAATTTCAAGACTGGGAGATTTGCCGCAGCATTCTGGAGAGCCTGCCCGCCGGCCTTTGTGTGGTCGATATGCAGAAGCGCGTGGTTTTCTGGAGCGACGGCGCCGAGCGGATCACCGGTTATCTGCGCCATGAAGTCGTGGGCCGGGATTGCCTCTCCAATATCCTGCCGCACTGCGACAAAATCAAGAGCCAGCCCTGCCCCGCCAATTGTCCGATCGATTCCGCGATTCGCTCCGCGCAACCTGTGGAAGACACCGGCTTCATTCACCACAAAGACGGGCACCGCATGCAACTGCTCATCACCGCCGTGCCCATTCACAACGCTCACGGATCGATCATTGGCGTGGCCAAGAGTTTCGACGATCAACGCCTTCCGGTAGATCCCGAGCATCGCGAAGAAACTCTGAAGCTATCCGGCCTGGTCGACGAGGTCACCGGTCTCCCCAACCACGCCATGATGCGCTCCCACTTGCGCGAGAGTGTGGCCACGTTCGCGGAATTGCATGTGCCTTTCGCCATCGTCTACATCCGAGTCGATGGCCTGGAGCATTTTCGTTCCAACTTTGGCCAGAGGGCCGCAACCTCGATGCTGCGCGCGATTACGCAAACGCTGGTGACCGCCCTCTGGAAGATCGACCTGGTGGGGCGCTGGGCGGATGATCGGCTCCTGGTCATTCTGAATGGCTGCAGCGAAAACGCGGTTCTGTCGGTCTGCCGGCGGCTCAGCGGCCTGCTCGCCGACGACGGTATCGAGTGGTGGGGTGAGATTCGTTCGCTCACCGTGTCCCTCGGGCAGGCTTCCGCTCGATTCGAGGACACTGTGGATCTGCTCTTGCTGCGGGCGGAGCACTCGTTAGAACAAAACTCGCTCGCCCTTCCGGCCACTGCCGGGGGAAGCTCGGGGAGCTAAATTTTGTTTGCCATCATTGGAATCGTCGTCGTCTTTGGAGCCGTTCTCGCCGGCTATCTGATGGAGCACGGCAACCTCAGAGTGCTGGTGCAGCCTGCCGAACTGGTAGTCATCGGTGGCGCGGCCATTGGCACGGTCCTCATCGCCAACCCGCTTCATATCATTAAGGCTCTGATCGGCGGCGTCACCGGAGTTTTCAAAGGTTCGCCCTTCAGCAAGCAACGCTACATCGATACTCTGAAAATGATGTACGACCTGCTCAACAAGGCGCGCAAAGATGGTTTGATGACGCTGGAAACCGACGTCGAAGAGCCGGACAAGAGCCCTATTTTTTCCACCCGACCCGAGTTCGTTAAGAATCACCATCTGTGCGATTTCGTCTGCGACTCATTGCGCATGGCCATCACCGGCATCGACGCCTTCGAACTCGATCAACTGCTCGATCTCGACATGGAAGTTCACCACCACGGCTCAGCCCTGCCCATCGCCGCGCTCAGCACCATGGCCGACGCGTTGCCCGGTCTCGGCATTGTCGCCGCGGTGCTGGGTGTCGTCATCACGATGGGAGCCATCGGTGGCCCCCCCGAAGAAATCGGACACAAGGTCGCTTCCGCCCTGGTGGGAACATTTCTCGGCATTCTTCTCTGTTACGGCCTGGTCGGCCCCATGGCCGGCAACATGACAAAAATCGCCGACGACGAGCACGCCTTCCTTTACGTCCTGCGCGTTCTCATCATTTCTTTTCTCAAAGGCAGCGCCCCGATTATGGCCGTCGAAGTTGCACGCCGCGCCGTGCCTGCGCATGTGCGTCCGTCGTTCAAAGAACTGGAAGCGGCTTGCCGCGGCGGGGGTGCCCCGGCTGCCGGGGATGCCGCGGCCGCATCCGCATCCGCTTAATGCCGCATCGAATTAACGCCGCATCGAAAACCCGGGATCGACGATTATGGACAAAGCGCGCCCCATCATCATCCTGAAGAAAAAAGGTGGACACGGCGGACACCACGGTGGCGCCTGGAAGGTCGCCTACGCCGATTTCGTCACCGCCATGATGGCCTTCTTCCTCGTGCTGTGGCTGGTCGGTTCGGCGCCCAAACCGGTCAAAGAAGCCATCGCCGGATATTTTAACGACCCTAGCGGCAGCGGCGCCAAAACCGGCACCAGCATGTCCGGCGCGAGCGAGGATCTCAGCATCACCCGCGACGACATGCCCAAGCTTAAGGAACAACTGGAGCAGGCCATGAAAAAAATGCCCGACTTCCAGAATCTCCAGAATCACGTGGAAATAACTATTACCAGCGAAGGCCTGCGCATCGAACTCAGCGAATCCGCCCTGGGTACTTTCTTCGACAGTGGCAGCCAAAAACTCAACGGCGACGGAAAAGAAATGCTCATCCTGCTGGCAAAGCAACTCGGCAAACTTCCCAACAATCTCTCTATCGAGGGCCACACCGACTCCAAGCCCTACGCCAAGGGCGCCAATTATGGCAACTGGGAACTCTCCGCCGACCGGGCCAACGCCGCACGCCGTCTCATGCAGGAAAATGGCATACGCGAAGACCAGGTAAAACAAGTCCGCGGCTTTGCCGACCAGCGTCTGCGCAAGCCCGCCGACCCTCTCGACCCTTCCAACCGGCGCATCTCCGTCATCGTGCGATACATCCCCAAAGGGCCGGAAGACGAAGAAACTAAACCCGCAGCCGGCGAGGCTAAGCCAGGAGAAAAGTCGGGGGAAGGGAAAGCTGGAGAAAAGCCCGAAGCCAAACCCGCAGAAAGATCAGAAGGAAAACCGGAAAACAAACTAGAAGCCAAACCCGACGCGAAGCCAGACTCCGCCGCGGCGAAGCACTCCGGCGGCACTCCCGAAAAAAAATAAGTGGTTGTCGCGGGGATTCTATGTGGGGAGAGCCGCCCTCGGCTGCCCGCATTGCACAGCGTGACCTGCCACCACCAACTGACCCGCCCTACTTTCCATCCACCGAAAATGCCATTAGCACATTTCCCGCCATCGCATTGGTGTAGCCGGTATTCACGTAAACCATACCGCTCACAATCGCCGGCCCCGCGCCGTTCAGCGATCCGCCGTGCCCCTTGACGCCATTCGTAGTGCGATATTCCTGCGAAGTATCGAAGTCCCACAGCACCCTGCCATCGCGCGTGTCATACGCCCGCAAGTGTCCATCCAAGGATCCCGCAAAGACAACTCCGGGAATCGACGTGGGCGGGGCCATCTGCGCCGCGCTGCATCCAAACTGCCCGGCGCACGCAGGCTTGGGCGGGGCCGCACGCCACACCTGCTTCCCGGTGCGCAGGTCGAGCGCGAACAGTCCACCGCCTACGAGCGGATTATCGAAGTCATAATCTGACAGCGGAAAATATCCATAGTGATTGTCAGCAGCGCCGCCCCATTCAATCCCGCCCAGCGGACCGCCGCGCCCAATGCGGCTTTGCCAGAGCATCTTGCCCCCATGTTCGGGATCGAGCGCATAGACCATGCCTGATTTCTGAGCGAGGAGCAGAACATCGCTGCCACCGCGCAGCGATCGCAACACCGGAGGTGCGCCAAAATCAAAATCATTGCCGTGGGACGCCGGGCAATTGTTTTTCTTCTCCGCCACGCATCCGCTGTTCCATAAATCCTTTGCCGTAAATTGCCTTGACCACAATTTCTTTCCCGACCGCATGTCGAAGGCAATCACCGCATCCGAAGTGCTGGTCGCCGGTTCGGAATAATTATTTCCCGTGGAAACATAAATCGCGTGCCGCTTCAAATCCGCCGTGGGTGCCGACCACACCGCCGCGCCCGATGGCCCCCAATACTGCACGCCCTGCGGATTCATGCGGGTCGGTTTCGGTTCCTCCGCGATTGTGTAGGCTCTCCAAATCTGTTTTCCCGAGGCTGTATCCAGCGCAACCACCGAGCCGCGGAACGTGCAGCACGGATACGTCGGGTCCGCTGCCGCGCCTTCTTCTCCCGAAGAAATCGGAACGTAGAGTCGCGCGCCCACCAGCAGCGGCGATCCCGTGATGCGAGCGGTGGGATGCACGCCCGGCCGCACCGTCCATAGCACCGAACCATCCGCAACTTTCAGCGCATAGACAACTCCGTTGGTATCGCCGAAGAAAACCGCGCTGCGTTTTTCTCCCACCGAAATGGCGGTCTTAACCGTAGCCGACGCCTTAAAGCTCCACCATAGGCATCCAGTGGCGGAATCCAGCGCATAGACGGTCCCATCTTCGCTGCCCACCAACAATTTTCCCGCGTAAGAGGTCGGCTGCCCGAACGTAGCTGCCGCCCCGCGAAATCCAAACGCCCATTTGAATTTCAGATTCTTGACCTGCTCGCGGTCCAGTCCCGCGGCAACCGCTGGCTGAAAACGGCTGTTGCCCGCGTCGCTTCCCCACCCGGCCCAGCCTGGAGGATTTGGCGGCGGATCCAGATCGCGCGCGCACATCCCGGCCATCACTGTGGGCGCGGGCACATCCGGCTGTCCCAGGTACTCGGCAATGGCCGCTTTCTTCGCCTTGGAAAGAAATTTCCCCTGCCAGCGCATCCGCCCGGAATCGAGTGCCGCTAATATCGACGCCCTCGACATTTGCCGCAGCGCTTCCGGTTCGGGCGCGCGCATGTCATTATTTGTCCGGTGACAGCTCGCGCATTTCTGCGCGAACAAAGCGGCTCCATCCGGCGCGGCCGCCACCTGCTTCCGCGAGCATCCTTGCAAACCAATCGCCGCCCCTAAAACAAGCAGCAGGACAATCCTCAAACGCCAAGCCATTCTCATTTTTTGCAATCGTTTGCGCATCTCGTTCGCCGGACCCTCAAATCGTGGTCGCCACACAACATCCGGTCGCAATATTTGGATGCAGAAGCTGAACGACCGACTGCAAACGCTACCCAAGAAAGACATTAAAAAAAGGTAAAGATTCGTCACGACGCATGTAGAGCGAACCGCCGCCTCGGCCCTCCCCATATCGGAGACTCCAACAACCAGGCCCGTGACCGCCTCTGCGTCCCCGGCGCTCTCGGCGTTAATAGGGGCGCGATTCAAAGAGTCGGCAGGTATATCCCGACGCTCACAAGCCAGGCTGTATAATTCCGAGTCTCAAGTTTCTGACCGAGGAGCCTCCTGAATGAACGGGTTTGCCCGGCATCTTTGCCTTACCATCACCATTTCAGTTTCCCTCTTCATCGTCCCCACATGGTCGCAGGACAAAGACAAAGAGAAATTCGATCTCGAAACCATGTCGCGCATCCGCTATGAAGGCTTCCATGATTCCAAAGTCATGGACTACGCCTCGGGATTAATGGACTCCATCGGCGAGCGCCTGACCGGCTCACCCAACATGAAGCGCGCCAACGAATGGACCCGCGACCAGCTCACCGCGATGGGGTTGAGCAATGCGCACCTGGAAGCCTGGGGACCGTTTGGCCGCGGCTGGGCGAATCAATTCGTCAACGCGCGTATGACCTCGCCCGACATCACTCCGCTGCTCGTCTATGCGAGAGCCTGGACGCCTGGCACGAACGGCGTGGTCACCGGAAAGTGCATCCGCGCCGACATCACCGACAAGAAAGATTTTGATAAGTACAAAGGAAAGCTGGCGGGCATGATTGTCATCTTCGGCCCTGATCCCGAAGTCAAGCCGATCATCGAAGCTCCCTTCAAGCGCTACACCGACGACGACCTGACGAAGATTGCTGACTATCAGATTCCCAGCGAGCGTCCGGCATTCCGCTTCGCTGACTTCATAAAGCGGCAACAGTTCATCAAAGACCTGAACCAATTCCTTGCTGACGAAAAAGTTCTGGCCGTCATCGATCATGGCCGCATCACTACCGGCGGAGGCACCGTCTTCGTCCAGTCCGGGGGCTCCTACAAGCCGGGTGAAACAACCACGGTTCCGCAGCTCACGCTAGCCGTGGAACAGTGGACCCGCATTGATCGGCTGCTGAAGCAAAAGAAAGATGTGACGCTCGAACTCAACGTACAGAACACTTTTTACGACGATGATCCCATGCAGTACGACACCATCGCCGAACTCCCCGGCACCGACAAGAAGGACGAAATCGTCATGCTGGGCGCGCACCTCGATTCCTGGCAGGCCGGCACCGGCGCAACCGACAATGGCGCGGGAACAATCGTGATGATGGAAGTCATGCGCATTCTGAAAGCGCTCGACATCAAGCCGCGCCGCACCGTTCGCATCGGCCTGTGGAGCGGCGAAGAACAGGGACTGCTCGGATCGCAAGGCTACGTGCAACAGCACTTCGGTTCGCGCCCGCCCATCGACGATCCATTGATGAAAGACATGCCCACGCTGCTGCGCCGCGAAGCCGGGCCGGTCACGGTCAAGCCGGAGCAGGCCAAAGTCTCGGCGTATTTCAATGTCGATAACGGTACGGGGAAAATTCGCGGAATCTATCTTCAGGAAAACGCCGCCGTGGAACCGATCTTTGAAGCCTGGATGCGTCCCTTCAAAGACCTGGGCATGAACACCATGACAATGCGCAACACCGGAGGCACCGATCATCAATCCTTCGACGCCGTAGGCATTCCCGGCTTCCAGTTCATTCAAGATCCGATGGATTACGAAACCCGCACCCACCACTCGAACATGGACGTCTACGATCGCTTGCAGCCGGAAGACTTAAAACAAATCTCGGTGATCGTAGCCGCCTTCGTCTACGACGCCGCCATGCGCGACCAGATGCTCCCGCGCAAGCCCATCGAAAAACCGCTGCCGAGGGAGCCGGAGAAGAAAGAAGACTAGCGCATCGACCCCTTCTAGCCTGTCATTCCGACCGAGCCGAAGCGACGGCGAGCGGAGGAACCTGCTTTCGCTTGCCGTGCCGTCGATGACTGCTACGCCGCGCGCCGCGCCCGCGTAGCCGCCGCTTTTTTCGCCGCCTGGCTGCGCGCGGCTTTCCCGCGCGACGCTGCGCTCTTCTTTGCCTGCCGCGATAGCGCCGCATGCGAAGCCGCCGAATGCCCCTCGCGCTTGAGCGCACCTTCTGTAGCCCGCGACCGTTTGGCCGAAACTTTGTGCGGACTCTTCGCCGCACGTGTATCCTGCGCCGCTTTCTTTCGCGTCGCCGCCGATCCTCGCGCCGGCAATTTCACTCCTGCGCGCCTCGCCTTCGAAAGCCCAATGGCAATTGCCTGCTTGGTCGATCGCGCTCCATGTTTGCCCTCCCGAATGTGATCCATCTCTTCCTTGACAAACTCTCCCGCCTGCGTCGATGGCGATTTCCCTTCGCGCGCATCTTCTCTGGCCCGCTGCATGGTCTCCCGCTCCGGCATGGCAATCCTCTCCTTGTCGTTTTCTCACTCAACTACTTCCCGAGTTTTCCATGGGCTGAAGCGGTGTGCCAATCGGAGAATCGCTGTACTCTGCGGTCAGAGGCTGCTGTATCTCATTAGCCAGTAAGCACGGAATCGGCGGTCCGGAAAAAAGCTGTCCAGCGTTGTCATGTCGAATGGGATTATTTTCGTCGTTCCCGCTCCGGTGAGCTGAGAAGTCTAAGCCCTAACTTTTCTTCTTCTCCAACTCCGCCCATCGCGCATACAGCGTGTCCACCGTGTTTTGCGCTTCTTCCAACTCTGCCTGGGCGCGCATCAGGCTTGGACCGTCGCTGGCAATTGCCGGATCTTCTAATTTTTCGCGCCGGGATTGCAATAGTTCCTCCGCTTCAGTGACACGCGGCTCCATAGTCTCGTACTCGCGGCCCTCCAGATAAGAGAGCTTCTTCTTGCCGGGCGAGGCCGGCCTGGGCGAAGGTGATGGTGACGTTCCATCGCGGTTACTCCGCTGTTCCGCCTGCTTGCTTTCCTTCTGCCAAACTTCCCACTGCGAATAGTCGGCAAAACTCTCACCCGCGCCTTGGCCGTCGAGACCCAGCACAATGGTCGATACGCGATCCAGCAGATAGCGGTCATGGGTCACGAGCACCAGACAGCCGCGAAACTCCAGCAGGCTTTCTTCCAATATCTCCAGTGTGGGAATGTCGAGGTCGTTCGTCGGCTCATCCAGCAGAAGGACGTCCGCCGGCTGCAGCATCAGTTGCGCGATCAACACCCGCGCCCGTTCCCCTCCTGAGAGCCGCTCCACCGGTTGATTCAACTGCTCGCCGCTGAACAGAAATCTGGCCGCCCACGACGCGACGTGAATCGACCGATCCTGGTAAATCACCGAGTCGCCCTCGGGAGCCAGCGCACGCCGCAGCGTTACGTTCTCGTCGAGCCTGCGGGTCTGATCGAAATAAACAATGCGTAACCAATCGGCCTTCCGAATCGTTCCGTTCGCCGGCGCAATTTCTCCGAGCAACAGTCGTAGCAAAGTTGTCTTGCCGCTGCCGTTCGGTCCCACCAGCCCAACGCGCATTCCAGCCGTGATGATGAAGTTAAGATTTTCGAAGAGCGTACGGCCCTCGACCTTGTATGCGAGGTCTTCGAGTTCGATCAGGCGTTTTGTCTTGCGATCAGTGGCGGAAAAATCGATTTGCGCGGTCGCGCGACGGGTGCGCATGTTCACATCCGAAAGCTCTCCCATCAACTCGAACGCGTTGTCGATTCTCGCTTTTGACTTCCGTGTGCGGGCTTTCGCCCCGCGGCGCAACCACTCGATCTCCCGGTGCACCAGATTTTCCAATGCTTCCTGGTGCTTTTCCTGCGCATGCAGAAAAGCTTCCTTCTTCTCCAGGAACGCGCTGTAGTTTCCGCGCACGCGCAGCAGGCCGTCGGGATATTCGCGGCTAAGCTCGGCCGTTTCGGTGGCTACGTTCTCCAGAAAATAACGGTCGTGGCTGATGACCACGCAGGCAAACGCAGCCTGCTCCAGCAACTCTTCCAGCCACTCGATTCCCGCAAGGTCCAGATGATTGGTCGGTTCGTCCAGCAGCAAAACATCCGGCGCACGCACCACAGCTTCCACAATCGCGAGCCGCTTCTGCCAACCCCCCGATAGCGCAGTCGCCTCGGCGTCCAGGTCTTCAAAGCCGGCGCGGCCCAATACTTCGGCGAAACCGGAGTCGCCCTCTACGTCCGGGTGCGATGAATCTCGCACCGCGCGCTCGACGACCGAGCGAACGGTAACGCCCGCCGGAAACTTTGATTCCTGTTCAACGTAGCTGAGACGAAGCCGCTTCTGCGACGTAATG
>Ga0209006_10000570_pt1 | contig 34557 bp, 33 predicted proteins | sample JacPin_JW_Ref_O2_FD_188567 | JGI IMG/M metagenome (GOLD analysis project Ga0209006, IMG submission 188567) | Forest soil microbial communities from Algoma, Ontario, Canada - Jack Pine, Ontario site 1_JW_Ref_O2 (SPAdes) (version 2) | ecosystem: Environmental > Terrestrial > Soil > Boreal... | reverse complement strand
GTCCGGGACGACCGGCGTCTGCTCGTAGGCCCACATTGTGCCCGTACGCCCCATGCCGGTCTGGATCTCGTCGAAGATCAGCGCCGCGCCGGACCGGTCGCACGCCTCTCGCGCGGCGATCAGCAGCTCGTCCTCGAGCGGATGGATCCCGCTCTCGCCCTGGATCGGCTCGAGCAGCACCGCGGCGGTCCGCCCGTCGACCGCCGCGCGCAGCGCCTGCGGGTCGGCGGCCACCGCACGGAAGCCGGGCACGAGCGGCGCGAAGGGAGCCTGCTTGGCCTCCTGCGGGGTCGCCGAGAGCGCTCCGTAGGTGCGTCCGTGAAAGCCGCCGTTGACGACCACCACGTCTCCCCCGGCCCGCGCCTTGCGGGCGAGCTTGATCGCCGCCTCGTTGGCCTCTGCGCCGGAGTTGCAGAAGAACACCTTGCCGCCGAGGCTCGACTCCGACAGGCGCCGCGCCAGACGCATCGCGGGCTCGGTGTAGAACAGGTTGCTGACATGCATCAGCGTGCCCACCTGCTCGCGTACGGCCGCGACCACGCGCGGGTGGCAGTGCCCGAGGTTCGTGACGGAGATTCCGCAGAGGAAGTCGAGGTACTCGTTGCCGTCGACGTCCCACAGCCGCGCGCCCTCACCGCGGACGAACTCCACAGGCATCCGCGCATAGGTGTGAACGACGCTCGTGCGCTCGAGCTCCTGCAGCTCGACGAGGCTCACGCAGCCGCCTCTATCTTCGTTCCTACCCCCGCATCGGTGAACAGCTCGAGCAGCAGCGAGTGCGCGACCCGGCCGTCGAGGATGTGCGCGGCGCTGACACCCGCGTCGATCGCGTCGACGCACGCCTCGAGCTTTGGGCGCATGCCGCCATCCAGGCGCGGTAGTGCGTCGCGTACCTCGGCTGCGCTCGCGTGGCCGATCAGGCTCTGCGCATCGGCGGGGTCTCGCAGCCAGCCGGCGACGTCGGTCAGGAAGACGACCTTGTAGGCGCCGAGGGCACCGGCGACCGCGCCCGCGGCCTCGTCGGCGTTGACGTTGTATGAGTGCCCCTCGCGGTCGGCACCGACGGAGGCGATCACCGGTATGTAGTCGCTTGCGATGTGCTCGATCACGCCGATGTTCACGCGCTCGATGCGCCCGACGAAGCCGATGTCCTCCCCGCCGGGAGCGGCGCGCCGCGCGACGCGGAACAGGGAGCCGTCGTCGCCGCACAGCCCGACCGCGGGTTGGCCGTGGCGGTTCAGGCGCAGCACGATCTCCTTGTTGACCTTTCCGACGAGCACCATCTTCGCGACCTCGACGGTGTCCTCGTCGGAGACGCGCAGGCCGCCGACGAACTGCACGGGCAGGCCGAGGCGCTCCATGTAGCCGGTGATCTCAGGGCCGCCGCCGTGGACCACGATCGGGTTCAGGCCGACGTACTTCAGCAGCACGACGTCCCGCGCGAACTCCTCGCGCAGCTGCGCGTCCTCCATCGCGGCGCCGCCGTACTTGATCACGACCGTCCTGCCGTGGAACTCCCGGATGTACGGGAGCGCCTCGAGCAGCGTGCCTACGTCGCGCATTCAGGCCCCTTCATGTGTGGTAGTCGGCGTTGAAAGTGACGTACTCGTGCGAGAGGTCGGAAAAGAACACCTCGGTCTCGGCGCCGTCGCCCGGGAGCGTGATCTCGTACTCGACCTCCTTCGCCTGCAGCGCGCGGGCGAGCGCGTCCTCGTCGTAGGCGATCGCCGCGCCGGCGGAGCAGACGTGGATGCCCTCGAGCGTGACGTCCACCGCGAGGGGCGCGTCGAAGCCGGGTCGCCCTCCGAGCTCGCCCCCGACGGCCTGGACGATGCGGCCCCAGTTGGGGTCGCCGCTGTGCAGCGCGGTCTTCACGAGTGGAGAGTTGGCCACAGCGCGCGCGGCCGCTTCGGCGCCGTCGAGATCACCGCCGCGCACGATCACGCGTGCGATCCGCGCGGCGCCCTCACCGTCGGCGACCATCATGATCGCGAGCTGACGAAGCAGCGCGTCGAGCGCCTCGCCGAAGCGCAGCTCATCCTCGCTCTCGGGGACGATGCTCACACCGCTGGCGCCCGAGCACATCAGGATCGCTGTGTCGTTCGTGGAGAGCTGCCCGTCGACGGAGGCGCGATCGAACGAGCGCTTGACGCACACGCCGAGCAGCAGGTCGGCGGTCTCGGGCTCGAGCGCGGCGTCGGTCTGCACGAAGCAGAACATCGTGGCGAAGCGCGGGGAGATCATCCCGGCCCCCTTGCACTGGGCGCTGAGGTGAACGGTCCCGGAGGGCAGCTCGACCTCCAGGCAGGCGCGCTTCTCGAACGCGTCGGTTGTCTGGATCGCCTTCTGCAGATCAGCATCGCCCTCGCGGCGCAGCTGCTTGTGCGCGGCGAGGATCCCTTTGATGATCGGCTCGACGGGCAGGTAGTCGCTGATGCCGCCGGTGGAGGCCACTGCGACGGTGGATGGATCGAGGCCGAGCGCGGCCGCGGTGGCGCCTTGCGTCTTGGCGGCGTCTTCCAGCCCGCGCTTGCCGGTGGCAGCGTTTGCGCACCCGGAGTTGGCGAGGATCGCGCGCAGGGCGTCGAGCTTGCAGCGCTCCTTGCTGAGTAGGACGGGCGCGGCGGGCGCGGCGGTGGCCGTGAAGCGCGCGGCGCTGACCGGGTTCTCGGCGTCACAGACGAGCAGCGCGAGGTCGGGGTTGCCGCTGGGCTTGATCCCGCACGTCACGCCGGCCGCACGGAAGCCGGCGGGCAGCCCGGAGTCGAGCGCCAGCTCGCGCACGTGTCCGGGCACCGGCACCCAGCGCGAGCGGAAGAAGGGCTGCGGCGGTCCGTCGGAGCTCCGGTCGCCGTACACGTCTTTGCCGGCGCTCATAGGAGTCCTCGCGTCTCGGGATAGCCGAACATGAGGTTGAGGTTCTGTACGGCCTGGGAGGAGGTTCCCTTCCAGAGGTTGTCGATCGCGCCGAAGGCGATCACCTTTCCTGTGTGCTCGTCGGCGGCGGCGAACACGCGGCAGTAGTTGGTCTCGCGCACCTCCAGCACGCCCGGCGGCCCGTCCAGCAGCAGCTCGACGAACGGCTCATCGTGGTAGGCCTCGAGGTAGATCACGCGCAGCTCCTCGGTGACCACGGGACGCGTGGTGGTGACGTAGCAGCTCGCCATCTCGCCTTGGTCGAGCGGCACGAGGTGCGCCTGGAATTGGACCTTCAACTCCGGGGCTGGAGCATCCGCCTCCGCGCACGACGGCGATGCGAGCGCGTTCAGCTGCTCCTCGATCTCGGGCGTATGCCGGTGTCCGGCGACCTTGTAGGGGACGATGTTCTCGCCGGCCATCGACAGGTGGGTGGTCTCGTCGAACACGCGCCCGGCGCCGGAGATGCCCTGCTTGGCGTCGATCACCACGTCGGCGATCAGCCCGGCGCGCGCGAGCGGCGCGAGCGCGAGCAGTGACGCGGTCGGGTAGCAGCCGGGGTTGGCGACGAGCGCAGCGCCGGCGATGCGCTCGCGGTGCAGCTCGGTCAGTCCGTAGACGGCTTCGTGCATCAGCTCTGGCCGTGGGTGCTCGCCGTACCAGCGTTCGTAGCTCGCCAGCGAGCTCAGGCGGAAGTCGGCGCTGAGGTCGACCACGCGGATGCCGCGCTCGCGCAGCGCCGCGACGGTGGGCGCGGCGGCTGCGTGCGGGTAGGCGACGACGGCGGCGTCGATGCCGTCGAGACTTTCGACGTCGAGCTCCTGGAAGCTGAGCGGCACGCGGTAGCGCGGATAGACATCCCGCAGCTCGCGCCCCACCTCTGAGCGTCCGGTGATCGCGACGAGCTCGAAGTCGGGGTGGCGCCAGAGCAGGTGCGCGGCGAGCGCCCCGGTGAACCCCGTGGCGCCGGCGACGATCGTCCGTGGCGCATTCGTGGCCATCGGCTGGACGGGAACCCTAGCCACGCAGCTCACCCCCCAGCTCCTGTAGCGCGGCGACGATCTTGGCGCGCACAGGCTCGATGTCCTCGTCGGTGAGGGTGCGCTCGATCGTCCGGAAGGAGAGCGCCAGCGCGAGCGAGCGACGCCCCTCCCCCACCTGCTCGCCGCTGTAGACGTCGAACACGCGCACCTCCTCGAGCACCGCGCCCGCGGCGGCGCGCACGCGCTCCAGCGCTGCATCCGCGGTGACGGAGTCGGGCAGCGTGACCGCCAGGTCCTGGCGCAGCGCCGGGAACGGCCCGAACGCGCTGAACTCCACGACCGGCGAGACAAGGTCGGCGAGCTTGCCGAGGTCGATCGCGAAGGTGGCCGTGCGCTGCAGGTCCCAGGCGCCGGCGACGAGCGGGTGCAGCTCGCCGAGGAAGCCCAGGCGCAGGGGCTCGGAGCCGCCGTCGGCGCCGGCGAGCGCGGAGCCCGGTGCGGGCGATGCGAGCACGTTGGCGCTGCGCCCGGGGTGCAGGAACGGCCAGTCCTCGCCTGCCTCCACCGACCAGCGCAGACCGAAGCGCTCGAGCAGCCCTTCGAGCAGCGCCTTTGCCGCGAAGAAGTCGGCCTGCGGGGACTCGCCGCGCCAGGATTTGGATGCCCGTCCACCCAGGGCGCCGCTGAGCAGCACCCCGAGGGCGTGGTGCTCGTCGGCGGGGAGCGCGCCTGGCTGCCCCGGCGTGGATGCCCGGTAGACGGTGCCGGACTCGAAGATCGCCAGATCCGGTCCGTTACGCGAGACGTTGTGCCGCGCTGCATCCAACAGCGAGCCGAGCAGCGTCGGTCGCATCACCGACTGTGCGTCTGAGAGCGGGTTCTCGAGGGTGAGCACCCGGCGGAGCGGGTGCTCCGCATCGATCAACAGACGGTCGAGCAGCTCCGGGTCGGTGAAGCTCCAGCCGACGATCTCGTACAGGCCGCGGCCCACGAGCGCGTCCTCGGCGGCGCGCCGTACACGCTGGGGGTGGGTGAGCTTGCCGGCGGCGCCACGGCGCGCGGGGAGCGTCGCCGGCAGGCGCTCGAGGCCGTCGATGCGCGCGACCTCCTCGATCAGGTCGATCTCGCGCGTGACGTCGTCGCGGCGCAGCGCGGGCACGGTCACCTCGAGGCCACCGGCGCGCGCTTCGGTCGCGAAGTCGAGCGCGTTCAGGATCTCTGCCTGGCGCTCGATCGCCACATCCACGCCGAGGATCGCGCGCACGCGCGCCTCGCGCAGACCGAGTTGAAGCCTGCCCGCGATCCAGTCGGCGTCCTTGAGGCCCACGTCGATCGTGCCGGGGGCGGCGGTGGCGCCGCAGAGGTCGATCATCAGCTGCGTGGCGAGTGCCTGTGCGTGCAGGCACTGCTCGGGCTGAAGGCCCTTCTCGAAGCGCGTCGAGGCCTCGCTGCGCAGTGCGAGGGCCCACGAGCTGCGGTGGATGTTGGGGCCGTTCCAGGTGGCGACCTCCATCAGGACACGCGTCGTCTCAGGCGCGACCTCCGAGCGCGCGCCGCCCATCAGTCCTGCGATCGAGGTGGGGCCGTCGGCGTCCTCGATCAGGACCATCTCGGCGTCGAGCCTGCGTGTCTGACCGTCGAGCGTCTGCACGTGCTCGCCCTCGTGTGCGCGGCGTACCGTCAGACGCGCGCCGGCGATGCGATCGAGGTCGAAGGCGTGCAGCGGCTGCCCGCTGAGCAGCATCGCGTAGTTGGTGATGTCGACGACGTTGTTGATCGGTCGCTGGCCTGCCGCCATCAGACGCGCCTTCAGCCACGGCGGCGAGGGTGCGATCGTGACGTCCTCGAACACGCGTGCGGTGAAGCGCGGGCAGAGGTCGGCGCACTCCACGAGCACCTGCACTCCGGCGACGGAACCGGTGGAGCCGAGGTCAGCGCTCCACGGGGCGTCGCTGAGGGGCGCGCCGGTGGCTGCGTGCAGCTCGCGTGCGACGCCGTAGACGCCGAGGCAGTCAGGGCGGTTGGGCGTGATCTCGAGCTCGAGCACGTCCGCTGAGATCGCGAGCAGCTGATCGAGTGGTGTGCCGGGCGCGAGCTCGGCGTCGAGCATCTGCCCATCGAGCACGAGGATGCCCTCAGAACCAGCACTGATCTCGAGCTCTGACTCGGAGAGGATCATCCCTTCGGAGACGACGCCGCGCAGCTTCGCCTGCTTGAGCTTCGTGCCGTCGGGCATCACAGCACCTGGCCGCGCGACGGCGACAGTCTGACCGGCGGCGACGTTGGGCGCGCCGCAGACGATCGTCACCGGAACCTCGTCTTCTGAGCCGATGTCGACCTCGCATACCTTCAGCCGATCTGCGTCGGGGTGCTGCTCGGCGCTCAGCACGCGCCCGACGACGAACCCCTCGGGCGAGGGCACGCCGTGGTGGTGGATCGCCTCGACCTTCGTGCCGGTCATCGTCAGCCGCTCCTCGATCTGGTGCACGTCCAGATCGGGGTCGCAGTATTCGCGCAGCCACGGCAGCGGCACCTTCACGAGAACTGCTCCAGGAAGCGGATGTCATTCTCGTATGGGAGGCGCAGGTCGGGGATGCCGTGCTTGAGCATCGCGATCCGCTCGACCCCCAGCCCCCATGCGAAGCCCTGGACCTTCTCGGGGTCATAGCCGGGCGCGTTGGCCGCGGTGGTGGGCACGTGGGAGTAGACGTTGGGGTCGACCTCGCCGGCGCCGAGGATCTCCAGCCATCCCTCGCCCTTGCACAGGTAGCAGCGCGAGCCGTCCTTGAGAAAGCCCTTGCCGCCACAGTGAAAGCACGAGACGTCGACCTCCACGGAGGGCTCGGTGAAGGGGAAGAAGTGGGGGCGCAGCCGGACGTCGCGCTCGTCGCCGAAGATCGCCTTGGCAAAGGACAGCAGCGTGCCCTTCAGATCGGCCAGGGTGATGTCCTCGTCGACCGCGAGGCCCTCGATCTGGTGGAACTGGGGCGTGTGGGTCGCGTCGAGGTCGCGCCTGTAAACGCGACCGGGGATCACCACGTAAAGCGGCGGAGGGTGCGCTTCCATGGCGCGCACCTGCATCGGCGAGGTGTGCGTGCGCAGCACCAGCTCGTCCTGCGGCGCGAGCACGCTGGCCCCGTCCTGGGCGACGTAGAAGGTGTCGCTGCGCGCCCGCGCGGGGTGCGTGGGGCTGTGGTTGAGCGCGTCGAAGTTGTAGTGGACGGTCTCGATCTCAGGGCCCTCCATGATCGTGAAGCCGAGCCCCAGGAAGATGTCTTCCAGCTCGCGGCGCGTGGCGCTGAGGACGTGCAGGCGCCCGATCGGCTGCGGCGGGGTGCCGGGGAGCGTCACGTCGACGCGGTCGGTGAGCAGGCTCTGCTCGAGCTCCCCGACAGCCATCTCCTCGGTGCGTGCCTGGATCAGCGCCTCGAGTGCCTGGCGTGCCTGGTTTGCGGCCTTGCCGACGGCGCCGCGTTCCTCGGGTGCGAGCGAGGCGACGCCGCGCAGGATCTGCGGCAGCTCGGCCTTGCGGCCGAGGTAGCGCACGCGGAGCTCCTCGAGCTCGGCGCTGGTGGAGGCGGCGGCGATCGCGCCCTGCGCCTCGCCCTGTAGCGCCTGAATCCGATCGATCATGACGCGGGGACCGTATCGTTGGGGCGGGCGGGAGAGCGATCCGGTCGGCGGGTCATCTCGTACAGCGCCACGGTGGCGGCCATGGCGGCGTTGAGCGAGTCGGATGCGATCGGGATGCGTGCGACGCGGTCACACGCGGCCGTGACGGTGTCGGGCAGGCCCTCGCGCTCGGAGCCCACGAGCAGCGTGACAGAGCCCTCCCCGGCCTCGCCTGCGTCCTCGCGGGGACCGTTGGCGTGCGGCGCGCGTAGCGTCTCCGGTGCGTCGGCGGCGAGCGCGATCAGCTCGCCGGGCAGTTCGTGCAGGTCGTTGACGTGGGCGAGCCTGACGCTGAAGATCGCCCCCATGCTCGCGCGCACGGCCTTCGGCCCGTGGGGGTCCGCGCAGCCGGGCCCGAGCGCGACGCAGGAGGCGCCGAACGCCTGCGCGGAGCGCAGCACGGTGCCGACGTTGCCGGGATCCCCGACACGGTGCAGGTAGACGCACAGCGGCCCCGTGGCGGGCGCCCATTGCTGCTCGTAGACGGCCATTACGCGAGTGCCGGAGCCGAGCGCGGAGACGCTCGCCAGCGCGGAGCGCTCGACGTCGTGGAACGCGTCCTCGCCGAGGCCGGAGCCGGCGAGCCGGTAACCCTCGAGTGCCGGCCGCCCGGCACGCTGGGCAGCGGCGATCAGGTCCTCGCCTTCGGCCAGAAAGGTGGCGCTGCGGGCACGCTCACGCTTCGTGTGCAGGCGCCGCACGGCCTTCAGTCGGGGGTTCTGGGGGGATGCGATCTGACTCATGCGCTCGATGCTCGGTGTCTGTCCTTGCTCGTGCCAACAAAAAGGGCGCCGTCCTTTTCAGGAGCGACGCCCGGGAGGCTGTCTGTCGTTTGCCGGGTCCCCGGCCGATCCGGGTCAGGCAGCCGACGCCTCGCGGGCGACCTCGGCGAAACGTCGGAAGGTGTCGGCGTCGCGCACGGCGATGTCGGCGAGCACCTTGCGGTCCAGCTCGACGCCGGCCAGTTTCAGGCCGTGCATCAGCTGCGAGTAGCTCATGCCGTTGATCCGCGCGGCGGCGTTGATGCGGGTGATCCACAGGCGACGGAAGTCGCGCTTGCGGTTACGGCGGTCGCGATAGGCGTAGGCGTCCGCCTTCAGCAGCGCCTCCTTTGCCCTGCGGTAGTTCGAGTGCGCCTCGCCGCGGAAGCCCTTCGTCTGCTCGAGGACCGCGCGACGCTTCTTGCGGGCGTGCACGGAGCGCTTGACACGGGTCACTTGCCCACCCCCAGCAGTCGCTTCACGCGCGGCGCGTCGTCCTTGGAGAGGATCGCCGGCTCGCCGAGCTGACGCTTGTGTTTGGGCGACTTCTTCTCGAGGATGTGGCTCGTGAAGGCGTGCCGACCGCGCACCTTTCCGGTGCCGGTGACTTTGAAGCGCTTCTTCGCGCCTGAGTGGGTCTTCATCTTGGGCATGGCTTCTCGGCCGAGGATTATGACACGGTGCTGCCCGCGGCAGCGGTTCCGCTGTCCCCGAGCGGTGCATCGGCGTTCGTCTCGGGCTCCTCGGCGACAGGCTCGGGAGCGCTCTCGGGCTCCTCGGCCGCAGGCTCTTGCGTGGTAGGCGGGGGCTCGGAGACCGGCTCGGAGGAGGCGGAGCCAGACTCCAGCGCGGACTCGAGCGCCTCCTCGGCGACGTCCCCCTGCGCGTCGGCGGGAAACACCTCGTCGGCGGCCTCTGCACTGTCGGCCTTACCGGCGAGCACGGCTTTAGAGGGGGCCATCATCATCGTCATGTTGCGCCCTTCCTGCATCGGGCGCTGCTCGACGACGCCGAGCTCTGAGAGCTCTTCGGCGAGGCGGTCGAGGATCGCGGTGCCGCGCTCTGGGTGGGTGACCTCGCGGCCGCGGAACATGATCGTGACCTTGACCTTGTCCTTGTGGCGCAGGAAGCGCTCGACGTGGTGCTTCTTGGTGTCGTAGTCGTGCTCGGCGATCTTCGGGCGGAACTTGATCTCACGCACGGTGATCTGCTGCTGGTGCTTGCGCGCCTGCTTGACCTTCTGGGCCTGCTCGTACTTGTACTTGGAGTAGTCGAGCACGCGGCAGACCGGCGGGCGCGCCTCAGGGGCGACCTCAACGAGGTCCAGGTCGCGTTCCTGGGCGAAGGCGAGCGCATCGGGTGTCTTCAGGACGCCGATCTGCTGGCCCTCGTCGTCGATCAGACGCACCTCGGGCACGCGAATGCGCTCGTTGATCCTGGTGGTGTCCCGCTCGGGCGGGCGCCGGTCAAAGCGGCGTGGGACCGGCACTAGCTGTAGTTACCGCGCGTCAAGCGAGCGTCAGGCTTGGCGTTCTGAGGATTTGCCGGGCTGCAATGGACGGGATTATAGCTGTCCCAGCAGCCGCTGTGCGAACTCTTCTGTGGACTCGCCGCCGAGGTCCCCCCCGTGGTGCTCGCGTACGGACACTGCTCCGTCTGCCTGCTCGCGCTCGCCCACAACCAGCATGTACGGGATCTTGCGCAGCTCCGCGTCGCGAATCTTGCGTCCGATCGACTCGTTGCGGTCGTCCACATCCACCCGCAGCCCCTTCACGCGCAGCGCGTCTCTGACCCCCTGCGCGTAGTCGCCGAAGCGCTCTGAGACGGCCAGCACGATCGCTTGCACGGGCGCGAGCCACAGCGGCAGCTCGCCCGCAGAGTGCTCGATCATGATCCCGATGAAGCGCTCGTAGGAGCCGAGCATCGCGCGATGGATCATCACGGGCGTGTGCTCCTGGTTGTCCGCGCCGGTATAGGTCAGCTGGAAGCGCGCGGGCATCGAGTAGTCGAGCTGCACCGTTCCGAGCTGCCAGGAGCGACCGAGCGAGTCGGTCATGTGCATGTCGATCTTGGGTCCGTAGAAGGCGCCGTCGCCGGGGTTCAGCTCGTAGGCGAGCCCGAGGTCCTCCAGCGCGCGCGTGAGCTTCTCCTCGGCGCGGTCCCACAGCTCGTCGTTGCCGATCCGCTTCTCCGGGCGCGTGGAGAGCTCGAGGCTCACCTGCAGGTCGAACTTCTCGTAGGTGGCGAAGGCCATCTCCAGCGCGCCTCTGACCTCGTCCTCGACCTGCTCCTCGGTGCAGAAGATGTGCCCGTCGTCCTGAGCGAAGTGCCTGACGCGCAGGAGCCCGTGCAGCACGCCTGAGGCCTCGTTGCGGTGCAGCAGCCCGGGCTCTGAATAGCGCACGGGGAGGTCGCGGTAGGAGTGGCGCGTGTGACCGAAGAGGTGGCAGTGCCCGGGGCAGTTCATCGGCTTGACCGCCATCTCGTGACCCTCGGCCTCGAGCGTGAACATGTTCTCGCGGTACTTTTCCCAGTGCCCGGAGATACGCCACAGCTCGGCGTCGAAGATCTGCGGCGTCTTCACCTCGGTGTAGCCGCGCTGCAGACCCATCTCGCGCGAGAGCGCCACCAGCGAGTTGAAGACGGTGGTCCCCGCGCCGGTCCAGAAGGCGGCGCCGGGCGATACGTCGGAGAAGCTGAAGAGCCCCAGCTCGCGCCCGAGCTTGCGGTGGTCGCGCGCCTTCGCCTGCTCGATGCGCTCGAGGTGCTCCTCGAGCTCTGCCTTGGTGAAGAAGGCGGTGCCGTAGATGCGCGTGAGCATCGTGCGGTTGGAGTCCCCACGCCAGTAGGCGCCGGCGAGCGAGGTCAGCTTCACCGCACCGATCGTCTTGGTGGTGGGCGCGTGCGGTCCGCGGCAGAGGTCTGTGAAGGGGCCGTTGGTGTAGAGCGAGACGCTCTCCAGGGGCCGGCGGTGCAGGCTCTCGCGCGCGGCGGTGACGAGGTCGTCGATCAGCTCCACCTTGTAGTCCTGCTGCTCTGCGAGGAAGCGCTCGCGGGCCTGCCCCACGGACACGTCCTGGCGCTGGAAGCTCTCGGCGGCCTTGATGTGCGCGCGCATGCGCTCTTCGATCGCGGGGAAGTCCGCCTCGGAGAGCGAGACGCCCTCGGGGAACTCGAAGTCGTAGTAGAAGCCGTTCTCGATCGGCGGCCCGATCGAGATCTTGACGCCCTCGTAGAGCTCCATGACCGCGGCGGCGAGCACGTGCGCGGCGTCGTGGCGGATCAGCTCGAGGGCCTTCGGCCCGCTTTTATTGGTGAGGACAGCGAGGTGGGCGCCGTCGGGCAGTGGGCGGGACAGGTCGCGCACCTGCGGGCCCTCGGCGTCTGCGAAGCCCGTCAGCTCGACGGCGAGCGCGGCGCGCGCGAGACCGGGACCGATCGCCGCGGCGGCGTCGGCGCCGGTGGCGCCGTCGGGCAGCTCCAGCGAGTTCCCGTCGGGGAGTGTGATCGTGGGCGACATTGCAGCGTTGGAGGCTACCCGCCCGCGGCGCGAACCCGTCGGCGCGCGGCAAGCGGCCCGCGCATCGAGCTGGCGCGGAGCTCTCGTGGGGCGGCTTGGCGGGCGGTGCTCAGGCGGCGATACGCCAGAGCGCGTCGTCGGCGAGCGCCTCGCGCTGGACGGCGCCGTCTCCGACGAGCTCGATCAGCGCCCGCTCGGCGCTGTCGCGATCGGGCAGCTGGTTGTTCTGGGCCATGATCGCGGCGACCTCCGCGGTTACGAGGCCGTCGGGGAAGCGCTGGAGCGCTTCGATCGCGGTCTCGGGCGGGTCGGTGCGCTCGAGCGTCGGGTCGAGGTTTGCGATCAGCACGTCGTAGGCCTCGATCGTCTGGAAGCCGCCGGCCTCAAGGCGCCGGCCGTCGGTGCTCTGAAAGACGAGCGAGGGCGCTGAGTAGCGCACGGGACCATCGGTCTGGCGCGCCTTTCCCTGGAAGTGCGTGGGGCCGCCCTCCGCGCTGCGGGTCTGCTGCTTGTCGTCCTCATAGGCGGCGACGGTGTCCGGCGTGTCGATCGCGCGAACGATCTCCTGCGCGTCGAGCCCGTCCACGCGCGCCAGTGCCTCGGCGATGTCGGCGTCCTCGTCGAGCAACAGTGGGCTCGTGAACCACGCGAGTTGCAGAGCGCGCAGCACCTCTTCCTCGCGTCCGGGGTGGTGAATGCGGGTGGCAACGATCGCGCGACAGGCTCGTGAGGTGGCCGTTACGCGAGCGCGCGGCGCCATCAACAGCGGCATGCCGAAGCGCCTGAAGTAGCTCTGCTGGCCGATCGTGGAGCGGGTCGGCGTGTAGCCGGCGTCGAGGTAGCGCTGTGGGTCCTCGGCGAGCCCGATCGTCACGAGGCGCCAGTCGAGTTGGTCGCCGTAGCGCCAGCGCAGGACGGCCAGCGCGGGGCTGGCGGAGTAGGCGAAGGGACAGCCTGGGTCTGTGAAGTGCGTGATCGTGATCTTGCTCATACGGCAATGATTGCACGCGCAAGCAGTTGAGCCGGACTCTTTTCGGTTTCGCGAGGCGTCCATGCTCTCGCCCGGGCGAGGTCAGAAACTCATACTGCAGACAAGCGTCTGAATCTGCGAACATCTCGAACATGAGCAAAGACCAGCCACAATCCATCGCAATCACCCTGTCCCCCGCCCAGATCGACGACGTCGTGCGGGCGGCCACACGCAGCCGGGCGCCGAGCGTCTCCAAACTGCTCGGAGGCTTCGAGCCCGTCGACACCGTCGATCCGCGCCTGTCTCGCTCGCTGCAGCGGGGCCTGTCGATCCTCGCTTGCTTCGGCCCCGACGGAGAGCCGCGCGGGATTCTCGAGCTCGCACGCGACCTGGAGATGAGCCCGAGCACGACCCACCGATACGCCTCCACGCTGGTGGAGCTGGGCCTCTTGGAGCGCTGCCCGAAGTCCCGAAAATACCGCCTGCCGGGCACCTGACCAACTGCTGAAAAGGGGGTGTGGCCGGCGCCCGCACAGGGAGCGCACGGCGCCGGCCGGGCCAGCTCCGTCTATGGGGATGGGCTGACGGCAGCAAGATACCAGCAGCCTGCTGTCTGGCTATTGCATCTCGAGAGATGCGATGTTTCTGATTGTGTCCGCTCCGACCCAGGCAGATCCGGCCCTCGCTGCGACGCTGCGACGCATGCGCATCGAGCGCGGCGAGACCCAGGAGGACCTCGCCCATCGGGCAGGTCTGACCGTGGCCGCGTTTGCTCGAATCGAGCGCGGTAACGCGAATCCGACGTGGACCACCGTCAGGCGGATCGCCGTGGCGCTGGGCGTCAGCCTGGCGACGCTGGCCGAGGCCGTGGAACGCACCAAGCCTCGGCGCTGAGTCCACGCTATACGGGCTCAGGCGCCTCGAGTGCGCGCAGGTGCTCGTCCACACGTCGCACCCATTCCTCGGACACCTCGTCGGCCTGAACCGACAGCTCCGGGGACTCGATCTCGAGCTCCGCGGGAGCGGGGATGCCGAGGTGCTCGAGCACGCGGCGGATGACCGCGTCGGTGCTCTCCGCCAGCTCCTCGTAGGTCACCTTCAGCGGCTCGTAGCCGAGCCCCAGGAAGTAGGCGTCCCAGGATGCGTCATGGGCGGTGAGCAGGCGCACGAGGTAGTTGATCGCGCGAAAGGAGAACACGAGTTCCACCGGGCGCTGCGCCTCCCCGGGCTCGCGCTTCCACGACTGCGTCTGCACGGCCTTCCATAGCGAGACCGCCTGCCTGATCTTGTTCTCGCGCGTGATCTGGATGTAGCGCAGACCGGGGAAGGCGCGTGCGAGCACTTCCGGCAGCGGCCGCTCGGCCATCCCGTCGATCCCGCGCAGAAGCTGCGCGAAGTCCCCGAGGTAGCCCCACATGAGCTTCGCGCCGAAGACCCCGTTTGGCGTCGTTCCCTGCTCGAGCGCCCATGCGAGGTACTGGTCGTAGGTGTCGGGGTGCCACAGCGGGTTTGGTTCGGCCATCCCGTCCGGCATCTCCCGGAAGGCGAGCCGCTCCACGATGTTGGCGTGACGGTCGGCATCGAAGTACTCGTGCGGGCGGCGCGGCAGCCCCGAGCGGTGCAGCGCCTCGAAGTACTCCTCCGGATGCCCGGCCACTCCCGTCTGGTCGAGCGTGCGGCAGAGTAGAGTGCTGCCGCTTCGAGGCGTCGCGCACACGAGGTAGGAGAGCATCGGCGTCATCGCGAGGATCCAATCAAGCTCATAGGCTTAGTGAACAATACCCTGTGTCAGACCTACCGAACATCCTCTATCTGCACTCCCACGATACGGGGCGCTACGTGCAGCCCTACGGCGAGCCGGTGCCGATGCCCAACGTCCAGGCATTGGCCGACCAGGGGGTGCTCTTCCGCCAGGCATACTGCGCGGCGCCGACGTGCTCCGCCAGCCGCGCGTGTCTGCTGACCGGCCAGTACGGCCAGACGAACGGCATGCTCGGGCTGGCCCACCGCGGCTGGTCGCTGCGCGACTACCGCCACCACATCGTCAACGTCCTGCGTGACGCCGGCTACACCTCGACGCTGATCGGCGAGCAGCACATCTCCAAGGAGCCTGAGGTGATCGGCTACGACGAGGTGATGAAGATCCCGACGACGCGCGTGGAGACGGTGGCGCCGCTGGCGATGGAGGTGCTGCGGCGCAAGCGCGATCGCCCGCTGTTCGTGTCGATCGGCTTCTTCGAGACCCACCGCGAATTCCTGGGGCCGGGCTCGCTGCGCGACGTGCACTACTCCAAGCCGCCGAACAACCTCCCGGACACGCCCGAGGTGCGCGCGGACGTGGCCGCGTTCAAGGCGAGCGCACGCTCGCTGGACCACGGCGTGGGCATGGTGCTCAACCAGCTCGACGCCTCCGGCCTGTCTGAGAACACGCTGATCATCTTCACCACCGATCACGGCATGCCGTTCCCGGGAGCCAAGGCGACGCTGTACGACCGTGGCCTGGGCGTGATGCTGATCCTGCGCGGGCCCGAGCCCTTCCACGGCGGGCGCGTGATGGACTCGCTCGTCTCGCACATCGACATCTACCCGACCGTGTGCGAGTACCTGGGGATCGAGCGACCTGACTTCTTGGAAGGCGTCTCGCTGCTGCCGCTGCTGCGCGCCCAGACGAAGAGCGTGCGCGACGAGGTCTTCGCCGGCTCGACCTGGCATGCGGCCTACGAGCCCCAACGCGCGATCCGCACGACCCGGCACAAGTACATCCGTCGCTGGGGCGACCGCAGGACTCCGGTGCTGCCCAACACAGACGACGGTCCCAGCAAGGATCTGCTGCTGGCCAACGGCTGGGCCGAGCGCGAGATCGCCAAAGAGCAGCTGTACGACCTCGTGTTCGATCCGAACGAGGCGAACAACCTGATCGACGACCCCGCCTACGCGAGCGTCGCCACGGACCTGCGTGCCCGTCTGGAGGACTGGATGCGCGAGACCGACGATCCCCTGCTGGCAGGCCACGTGGACCCGCCGTCGGGTGTGGAAATCAACATGCCCGACCAGCTCTCGGCCACCGACCCGACGACGCGCGTACCGTGAGCCAGAGTTGGCTGGGAGAGGAGCTGCGTACGGTCGTGGAGGAGCTGGCCTCCTACGAGCGTCCGTCCGCGTCGGAGGGCGAGCGCCGGGCGGCGGAGTGGATCGCCGAGCGCCTGCGCTCGCACGGGCACGAGGCGACGGTGGAGGTGGAGCGCGCGCACGGAGGCTACTGGTGGCCGCTGGGTCTCTTGAACGCAGCAGTGACAATCGCCGGCGTCGCGGCGACGCGCACGCGCTCACGGCGCAGACGCCTGCTCACGGGGGCCATCGGGGCGGGCGCGGCGGCGGCGATCTGGGATGAACTGGGCGGCGGGCGCCTGTGGTTTCGCCGCGCGACCCTGCCCCACCGCGATACGTTCAACGTGATCGCGCGGACGGGCGATCCGAACGCCGATGAGACGGTCCTGGTTGTCTCCCACCACGATGCTGCGCACAGCGGCTTGATCTTCCACCCCGGCCTGCCGAAGCTGTTCGCGGAGCGCTTCCCGGAGCTGCTCGAGCGCTCCGAGCAGACGCTGCCGATCATGTTCGCGACGTGGCTCGGGCCGGTGTTCGTGGCGCTCGGCTCGCTCCTCGGCCATCGGGGATTCTTGCGCGCCGGGACCTTCCTCGCCGGTGCGACGACGGTGACGATGGCCGACATCGCGCGCAGCCAGGTCGTGCCGGGAGCGAACGACAACCTCAGCGCGGTCGCGGTGCTGCTGGCGCTGGCGCGCTCGCTGGGCGAGCGCCCGCAGCCGGGCGTGCGCGTGCTGTTCCTCTCCACCGGATCTGAGGAGTCGTTCATGGAGGGCATGCAAGGCTTCATTCGCCGCCACCGTGCGGAGCTCGACCCCGAGCGCACGACGGTCCTTTGCCTGGAGTGCGTGGGCGGACCGATGCTGACGTTGATCGAGGCGGAGGGCATGCTGCGCATGCGTCCCTACAGCGACCCCGCCAAGTCGCGGGTCGCCGACGCTGCACAGACGGCCGGCATCGAGCTCGTGCGCGGGCTGCGCACGGTGCTTGCCACCGACGCGCTGGTCGCGCTGAGACGCGGCTATGCGGCGGTCACGCTGGCCTCGATCGACGCCACCAAGTTCCCCGCGAATTACCACTGGGCCAGCGACGCCCCGGAGAACCTCGACTGGGGCACGATCGAGCGTGCGTTCGCGGTCACCGAGAGCTTCGTGCGCGCCGGCTCGCGAGAAGCCGGCGGCTAGAGGCTCACTCGCTCCACCAGAGGTCGTCCTGCTCGGCGGCGGCCTGCTCGATCTGCTCGAGGGTGAGGTCCGTACGGCGGTCCTCGACCATCGTCTGCAGCGCCTGGCCGATCGTCGGCGCCCACACGCGCCTGGCGACGGTGATCCGCCCGGACTCCTCCTCGAACTGCTTCCATTCCAACTCGATCAGAGGCACACGCGAGGGTGGCGCGTCGGGCGGCACCGGCGCGCCCCAGCCGTACACGGTGATCTGCGCCTGCCAGCCGGTCGGGCACAGCTCGCCCATCACCGCGAGCGCCTGCCACTGGTCGCTCACGGGCTGCGGACGGCGGTTGCGCCGGCGCAGGTAGCGCACGATCCAGACCGTCGCCAGCGCCATCGCGATGACGAGCAGCCCGATGACGAGCGTTTCGTATCCGGGGGCCCGCGCATTGCCCCCCTGCACGCCGCTGGCGAGCAGCAACCCGGCATGCGCGCGGCTCATGCGTCCCCCATCCATCCGTCCGATCCGGCACGAGGAAGCAGATGCCACCCACTCACACTCATCGCCCTTCCACAGTACCCACTTCGGCGCGCGGCGCGCGCAGCATTCGAGGAGGCCGCGGGCAGCGCCACGGGAGAGCGAGTAGTCGATGCCTTCGGCAGGCTCGTACTCCTCCCGCGCTGAAACTCAGACCGAGCAGGGTCGCGAGCGGCGGTCGATCCCTACTTCGGTGATCCCCGCGGAGGTGATCTTGATCCTGGTGGGAACGTTGCCGCGCTCGAGCAGCTTGCGCAGCACCGACTCGCCCTTGGACTCGATGCCCGAGCGCAGCGGCTCCTCGAATGACTCCGCTCGCAGCGAGCTCGCTATCTGCACGTAGACATGCTGCTCAGCGCGGTCGTTGAGGACCTTGAACCGGTACATGTCCCCGTCGCGAGGGATCGGGATCGGCGTCGGACCACCGATTATCTCCAGATCGCCAGCCATGACATCAGATTTGCGCGGTCGCGCAACCCGTGCGAGGGACTGCTGGCCAGTATCGCCACGGTGGCGTTTGGACACATGCTGAGAGCCCTTCATCGGGTACGGACCCGGGTTGCAGGCGTGCCCGTCGCGACGGCGGCCCTCGTCAGAGCGTCGGCGCGTGCGAGCGATGCGCGAGGTAGTAGAGCTGCGCGATGCCTTCGTTCCACTCGATGCGCGCGTTGGCGAGCCTGCCTTTGTAGTGGCGCAGCGCGAGCGTCCGCGGCGTGCTCGCGTAGGACTTCAGGTACGCCATCGCCTTGGCCACTTCGCCGGCGCCTTCGGTCACCTGTGAGGTGGCCCGCGGCACGTCTTCTTCTTCGGCCCCTTCTTGCCCGCCCCCGGGGATGTCCCATTCGCTCGCCTTGACCGCATAGTCGTGCGTTTCGCCGGCCGCGCGCGCGAGCTGGGTGAGCTGCGAGGAGGTGCCCGTGCCGGCCAGCCGTCCCACTTCGGCGGCGACTGCGTGCGTCATCTGTGCGAGGTTCGTGATTGCGCGAGAGTGTTCTTCCAGGAAGCCTGCCGCGCCGTTCTGGGGGCTGCCGTTCGCGCAACCCGCGAGCAGCAGGGCGCCGGCGACGGCGATCGGGCAAAGACGCGGAGAAAGCCGAGGCAGGCGCACGCGCAGACCCTACAGTCGGCGCCCGCGGCCGGTCGCGATCCGGCGCTCTCTGCGATCCGGCTCTGTCTCAGTTGGAAGCGACGGCGCTCTCGCGCTGCTCGAGCACCTCCGCAGCCACCCCGAGCGTGAGGTCGTGCTCGGCGGCACCGTCGGGCTCGTTGGCGAGACGCATGCTCTCGATCAGGTTCGCCTGCTCCTTCAGCGTGCGCCGTTCGACGAGCGGCTGCACGAGACCGCGCAACGCGATCATCGGCCCGACCCAGCGCGGTGCCCATACGCGCGCGGAGCGCCGCTCGATGCCGCGCTCGATCGCATCCACCGCCTTGGAGACCGGGATCGGGTCGCGCAGGAAGGCGGGCGTGCGCGAGTTCAGACGCTGAGCGGCAGGTTGCGCATAGCTCGCTTTCACGAGATCGGTGTCGATGAAGCCGAAGTAGGCGCAGCCGACGCGCGCGCTGCTCGGCGCGGTCTCCATCCGCAGCGCGTCCGTGAGCGCCTCCACGCCGGCCTTCGTTGCCGTATAGGGGCCCATCAGCGGCGCGTGCGCGATGGCGCTGAGCGAGGCAATGTTCAGCAGATATCCACGGCGAGCTGAGATCTGTTCGATCACCGCACGGTTGGTGCGCCAGACGCCCAGGAAGTTCACCGCCAGCGTGCGCTCGACCTCCTCGACGGGCGCGCCGGCGAGCGTGCCACTGAAGGCGAGTCCCGCGTTGGCGATCGCCACATCAATCCCGCCGAAGCGCTCGACCGCGCCGGCCACCGCGCTCTGGAGCGCCTCGAGGTCGGTGACGTCCGCCTCCACCCACATCGAGCGCGTCTCGCCGAGTCGCTGTGCGAGCGCGGCCAGACGGTCCGGCTCGAGTCCCACGAGCACCACGTTCGCGCCCTTCGCGTGCAGGCGCTCAGCGGTGGCGGCGCCGATGCCGCGTGCCGCACCTGTGATGAAGACGGTGCGCCCTCTGACGTCGAAGGTCTCCTCGCTCGAGCCGCTCACGGCGCCGATCATACACTCCGCCGCCGGCTCGTCAACACGCTGTCCATCCTTCTCGACAGGCTGTCAAAACCCTTGGGCGACCGATCGCGTCGTCTCGAGCCAGCTCGTCCATGCGTCCAGCCTCGTCGGCGGGCGCCTGTATGTTCGCGCCACCACTCATCGCAAGGGGGACGAACGCTCATGCACGTAAGTAGACCATCGTCGGCCACGATCATCGCCTGCATCGCTCTGTTCTTCGCGCTCGGAGGAACCGCGATCGCGGCAAAGCACTACCTCATCACGAGCACGTCCCAGATCAAGCCGAGCGTGCTCAAAAAGCTCAAGGGACAGGCGGGGAAGCCAGGTCCGGCCGGACCTGCAGGCGCGCCGGGAGCCACAGGCGCCCAGGGGGGCGACCGGCGGCCAGGGTCCAGCGGGGGTAGAAGGACCGCGAGGGCCGGAAGGACCAGGCGCAGTCCTCGTGAACGTGTCCGTCGAAGTCGGCTCCACGAAGCCGCTGTTCTCCTACGGCGGCATCTCGCTGCAGGCAGGCTGCCTGGAAGAAAGCGGCAAAGGCAGAGTCGACCTTCAGGCCGAGGGTCTTCAAATCGAAGCCGACGGCACCGAAACCCTGACCGTGGCGCAGAGCACGACTGAAAGTGAAACGCGGGCCGTCGATCTCGCCGTCGGCGTAAGCCCGACCTACTACACCTTGACCAGAGCGGAATTCACGCCGGAACCGCTGAAGGACTACTACGCGATCGCGAGCGGTGAGTACACGGTCGTGCCAGCCGGGACCGGTGCCCTGCCGTTCCATCTCGATTTGGTCCAGTACGCGCGCCAGGCGAAAAACGGCAAACTCCTCGACTGTCTCGTCAAGGCGACTTACTACCCGCTATCCAGCTGAAAGTGCGAGCTCCTCGAGAAGCGTCAGGAGCACCTGCCACGTGCCCGTGACCGTCGAGGCGTACACGTGCTCGCGCGGCGTGTGCGCCTCACGGATGCGCGGGCCGAATGAGACGGCGTCGAGGTCAGGGACCTTGGCGATGAGCGCGCCGCACTCGAGGCCGCCGTGGACGACCTCGATCTTCGGCTGCGTCCCGTGGACACGCTCGTATGCGCGGGCGGCAGCGGCGAGCAACGGCGAGTCCGGGCGCGGCTCCCAGCCCGGATAGCCACCCTCGAGCTGCGCGCTCCCGCCGTTCTCGCGAGCGACGTCCTGGACGCGCGCGACCACGCCCGCCAGCACCTCCGCGCTGACGCTACGAGCGCTCGTCTGCACCTCGACCTGCGCGCCGTCGGTGGCCACGATCGCGAGGTTGATCGATGTAGCGACGGTGCCTGGGAAGGCCTCGCTCATCGCCAGCACGCCATGTGGCAGCTCGCGCAGCAGGCTCAGGAGCCTCTCCGACGCGGCGGCGTTGGCGGCCTGCGTCACTGGACTCTCGAGCTCGCGCAACGCGATCGTGAGGCCCGGCTCGTCGGAGCTCCACTCACCTGTGAGCGCGGATGACGCCTCCCTGACGAGCTCGCGTGCGCGCTCGATCGCGCCGCTCGCGATCGCCAGGCGGGCCGCACCCGCCAGCGGGATCGCGTTATGTGCCGTGCCCGCGGTCAGCGAGGACAGACGCACGTCCACCCTACCGTCGCGCAGCCGGTCGATCACGGCCACCAGTTGCTTGATCGCGTTCGCGCGATGTTCGTGGATCTGAACCCCGCTGTGACCTCCCGTGAGCCCGGACACGCGCAGCTCGACCGCGCTCCAGCCCGCGTCGAGGGGCTCCTGCTCCAGGGCGAGGCGGATCTTCACGTCAGCGCCGCCGGCACAGCCGACGGTGAGGGCGTCGTCGTCCTCGCTGTCCAGGTTGATCAACGACCGCGCGCGGAGCATGCCGGCGTCGAGCGCGAGCGCTCCGTACAGGCCGATCTCCTCTTCGACGGTGAACAGCAGCTCGAGGGGGCCACACGGCAAGTCGGGCTCCGTGAGCAGCGCGAGCGCCGCGGCGACGCCGATGCCGTTGTCCGCGCCCAGCGTGGAGTCGCGTGCGGAGATCCTGTCGCCCTCGCGTCGTGTGAGGATCGGGTCGCGGGTGAAGTCGTGCTGCACGCCGGGGGCGCTGTCGCAGACCATGTCCAGATGCGCCTGTACGGCGACCGGCTCGGCCTCGGCGAGGTCGCCTCGCCCGCTCACGCGCACGAGCGCATTGCCATGCCCGTCCTGCAGGAACTCAGCGCCGTAGGCGTCCGCCACGTGCCGCACGTACTCCCGCGCCGCCGCCTCGTGTCCGGGCGGGCGCGGGATCGCGTTCAGCGCGGCGAAGTGGCGCCAGAGCTCGGCCGGCTCGAGTCCTGCGTAGGGGTTCTCGTCGGCCATCCAGGCGCCCACGATAACGAGGCGCGGCTAGGACATCCGTCGAAGATCGCCCACACGCAGGCCGCGGCCGATCACGCTGGTCGAGGTAGCTGTACTGCTCAATCGCGACCGGGCGCGCAGGCGCCGGCAACCGGGAACGACTCGACGATGGGGGCTTCGTGACGACGAAGAGACGTACTGCAACGACGACTCGCCTGCACGCCGGGCGCACCGAGCAGCGCAAGCGCACGGACGAGCAGCGCCAGCACGACAAGCACCACAAGCGCAGGCGCAAACACCACAAGCATCACCGGCCCGCGGCGGTCCAGCCGAACGGGACGCTGGGGGTCACGCTCCCGCTCGCGCCGGTCTCGCCTCCCGCACCCTCCCCCGCTCCCGTGCCCTCCGCGGGCTCACAGCCGATCACGCTCGCGCAGGCCCGCCGGCTGCTCTGGCGGGCGGGCTTCGGACCGGCGCCGGGGCAGGCCGAGGCGCTCGTCGGCCAGCCGCTGGAACAGGTCGTCTTCAGCCTCACCCGCCCGTCGGGCGCTGCAACGCTGAGCGGACCGGAACCTGTGAACGAAGAAGGCAAGCCGCTGGAACCGGACACCGCCTGGGGCCAGGATCACTGCTGGTGGCTGGATCGCATGGTGCGCTCCGACCAGCAGCTTGTCGAGCGCATGACGTTCGTCCTGCACGATTGGTTCGCGACGTCCAACGCGCAGGTCAACAGCCCGCCGCTGATGCTCGAACAGAACGAACTGCTGCGCTCGATGGCGCTGGGCAAATTCGACGAGCTGTTCCTGGCAGTCACGACCAACCCGGCGATGCTGCTGTTCCTGAACGGGACCTCCAACAACAAGTGGGACCCGAACGAGAACTACGCGCGCGAGATGATGGAGCTGTTCTCACTCGGCGCCGACCGCGGCGCCTACACAGAGGACGACGTCAAAGAAATGGCGCGCACGCTCACCGGCTGGCGCAACGAATGGTCGGAAACCCGTGGGAGCTACAACTTCCGCTATGACGCGACCTTTCACGACACGGGCAAGAAGACCGTGTTTGGCCAGGCGGGCAAGTGGAGCTACGAAGACGCGGTGCGCCTGTGCGTGACACATCCGCTGCACCCCTCGTTCTTCGTCACCAAGCTGTGGGGGTACTTCATCGCGAGCGAACCCTCTGAAGCGACGCTCGCCTCGCTGCAGGGCATCTACACGAGCTCCGAATACAGCATCCGGGCGGTGCTCGAGGCGATCCTGCAGCACCCCGACCTCTACGAAGGGCCGGAGCTGGTGATACCGCCGGTCGTCTACAACGCGGGCCTGCTGCGCTCGATCTCGCGCCCGATCGACACGACCGCGTGGGCGTGGCTGTCGGCCAACGCCGGCCAGCAGCTGTTCTATCCGCCGAACGTCTCCGGCTGGGACTTCACGCGCTGGCTCGACACCTCCACCGCCCGAGCGCGCTGGGAAATCGCGAGCTATGTGACGGCGAAGACCTATCCGAATCCCTGGCCCTCGACGGGCGAACCGGTGTACAGCTCCACCGAGGACCCCGAAGCGGCGCTCGCGAACGCGCTCGCCTACTGGGCCGGCCCGGCCCTCTCCGCGGAATCCGAACAGTGCATCGCGGAGTTCGCCAAGACCTGCTTTCAGGAACCGCTGGCGAAGTGGGAGCGCAGCCCCTACCGAGCGATGCGCCAGAACGCGCTGCGGATGCTGATCGCCACCTCTCCGGACATGCAGGTCAGCTGAGATGCCGCGACGCACCCCACCCAAGGACAAGGAGGCCTGACGATGGCCAAGAGCTGCTCGTGCCAGGACTTCACCCGCTCCCAGCTCCTGCGCCGGGGGGTCGCGATCGCCGGAAAGGGCCTGCCGCAGATCGAGCCGGGCATGCCGCTGCCGGCGGGCACGGGCATGGACCGGCGCACGTTCCTGCTGCGCACCGCCGGCGCCGCGATCTCCGTATACGGCGCCTCGATGCTGAGCCCCCGTCACTTCGAAGAGGGGATTGCACAGGCATCGGCGGCCAGCGGGCCGAGCGACCCGGTCCTGGTCTCCATCTACATGGAAGGCGGCTGGGACGCGCTGTCTGTGCTCGCGCCTGTGCGCGAAGCGAAGTACAAAGAACTGCGGCCGGTGCTCGGTCTGGAGGAAGGAGCGGGCAAGGTCTTCACCGAGGATGAAATGCTGATGTGGCATCCCGCCGCCGGCGGCCTCGCCGAACTGCATGAAGAAGGCAAGGTCACGGTCTTCCCCGCGATCGGCTATGAGCCCTCGGAAGAGAGCCACTTCACGAGCCGCCACTACTGGGAGGTCGGCCAGCTCGATGCGGAGACGCGCACGGGATGGATGGGGCGCTACCTGGATCTGGTCGGCGAATCGCACAACCCGCTGCAGGGCCTCTCGTTGGACTACTCCCTGGCGCCGGCGCTGGCCACGGCGAGCATGCCCGTGGCAGCGGTCTCCTCGCCGGCTGACTACACGATGTGGGCGTATGGCCTGGGCGAACCGCTGATGGCGCCGGCGCTCGAGACCTTCGGGGCGCTCGGTGCACTGCCCTCCCCCTCCCCCGCGTACGCGGAGGCGCGCGACGCGTCCTACGACACGGGCCTGGTGCTGGAAGAGATGGCCGCGTTCGTGAAGTCCGAGAAGGAAACCGGCGACAAACCCGCTGTCACATATCCGTCGGGTGAATTCGCCGAACGGCTGGCGGCGCTCGCGGCGATGCTGCACACGGGCATGCCGATCAAATGCGTGTCGCTGAACGCGGTCGGCTCCTATGACACGCACGCGAGCGAGGTGAACACGCTCACGACCAACCTGGAACAGACGATCCCCGCGCTCCTTGCCTTCCAGCGCGACCTGGAAGCGCGCGGCCTCGATCAGCGGGTGATGATCCAGCTGTGGTCGGAGTTCGGCCGGCGCCCCAAGGAAAACGGCTCCGGCACGGACCACGGCGCGGGCGGACTGGCGTTCCTGATCGGCTCTCGAGCGGCAGGCAAAATGGTGGGTGAATTCCCAGGTCTGAGCAAGCTGGATGAAAACGAAAACCTGATCAGGACCTCCGACTATCGCGGCATGTACTGCTCGCTGCTCGAGGAATGGTTCCAGACCGAAGCCGGGCTCGTGATCCCGGAAGCGGCTTCGTTCGAACGGCCAGTGCTGGTCAGCTGAGCATCCGAGTGCGTTCGCCGGGTCGCTTGACCTCGAGGCGATCTCGGCACAGCTGCAAACGCTGGAGCACACCGGCATCACCGACGAGCCAAAGGCGACGCTCGAGAGGCTGTTCGAGCGGCTGGTGGTCTGAGGGGGCTTCGCTGTCGATCGGTTCCCGGCGCCAGCTACCTGAAAGCGCTTCAGTATGGGGATGCTGTCTGTCGCGAGGTACACGAACGTCGAGGCTGCTGTGGGGCTCGCACTGGCGCTCGTCTCGACGACGCTGGTGAACCTCGCGTACGTGCGTGAGCACGACGCGGTCGGTGAGCTTCCGCAACTGTTGTTGTCGCGACCGGTGCGCTCGCTACAGCTGCTGCTGGCGGATCGCGGCTGGCTCGGGGCGTTCGCGATGGAGTCCGGCGGATTCATCCTGTACGTAGCCGCCGTGAGGCTGGCGCCGCTGGCACTCGTGCAGAGCATCACCGCAGGTGGCATCGGGGTGCTGGCGGTAGCTACTGCGCGCCTCGGTCACCGCACGCTCACGACGGTCGAGCGCGTCGGCGCGGGCGTATCCATCGCGGGATTGCTGTTCCTTTCGCTGTCGCTGGCCGGAGGGGTTCAGCAGGGCGCGCGTGGCGATCTCGTCGAGATCGGGCTGTGGCTCGGCTGCACGAGCGCAGCAGCTTTGCTCGTCCTCGGCGTGGGACGCTCGCTGGTCGGGGCGGCGCTTGCCGACGCGGTCGCCGGCGGACTGCTGTTCTCGTGCGGCGACATCTCGACGAAGATCGCAACCGAGGGTGGCGCCAGAGTGCTGTTCGCGATCGTCGCGATCTTCGGGTATGTGCTCGGCAGCTCATTGCTTCAAATCGGCTACCAGCGCGGCACGGCACTCAGTATCGCCGGCGTCGCCACGTTGCTGACCAGCGCGCTGCCGATCGCCGCCGGCTCGGTGCTACTGCACGAGACACCGCCACACGGCGCTCAGGGCGTGCTTCGTGTTGTGTCGTTTGCAGCGGTTGTGATCGGCGCGATCATGCTGGGCCGTCCTCGTCACCGTGGGCAGCGCGGGCAGGGCGAGCACGAGTGAACCGAACGATCGGCCCGGTCAGGTGGGCGCTGCTGGCGTTGGCGCTTGGAGGTTTCGGTATCGGCACCGGGGAGTTCGTGACGCTTGGGCTGCTGCCGAACATCGCGGGGAGCCTGCACGTCAGCATCCCGCAGACCGGCCATTTGATCTCCGCGTACGCGCTGGGGGTGGTCATCGGAGCGCCACTGCTGACGGGGGCCGCAGTGCGACTCCCCCGCCGGCGGCTGCTGGTTGTGGTCGCCCTGGCGATGGCCGCACTGAACGTCGCCTCCGCGCTGATGCCAGGGTTCACGTCGCTGCTGGTTGTGCGGTTCTTGGCGGGCCTGCCGCACGGCGCGTACTTCGGGGTCGCGTCGGTGGTGGCGGCGAACCTCGTGCCTCAGCACAAGCGCAGCTCGGCGATGGCAGTCGTATTCGCCGGTTTGACCGTCGCGAACGTGATCGGCGTGCCGGCGGCGACGCTGATAGGTCAGCATTCGAGCTGGCGCGTGGCGTTCGTGATGGTCGCGGTGATCGAGGCGGCGGCCGCGATCGCGATCCTCGCTGTCGTCCCCGTCGACCGCGCCGACCGCGACGGATCGGCGCCGGAGCTGCGTCATGAGCTGCTGGCGTTCCGCCAGCCGCAGATCTGGCTTTCGCTGTCGATCGCGATGATCGGTGGCGGCGCGCTGTTCGCGACGTTCAGCTACATCGCGCCGATGATGATCCACGTCGCGGGCTTCAGCACGGGCGCGATCACGCCGCTGCTGGTGCTGTTCGGACTCGGCATGACCGGCGGCAACCTGATCGGCGCGCGGATGGCCGACCGGGCGCTGATGCCGACGATCTACGTGGCGATGACGTGCGAGATCCTGCTCGCCGCCGGGTTCTACTTCGGCGACCGCAGTACGTGGATCGCTCCGCTGTTCATCCTGCTGTTGCCCGCGACCGCGCTGGCTCTGCTGCCTGCGCTGCAGTCCCGGATCGTGTCGCTGGCCGGAGGCGCCCCGAACCTCGCGGCGGCGTCGATCCACGCGGCGTTCAACATCGCCAACGCGCTCGGCGCCTGGCTGGGAGGGATCGCGATCGCCGCGGGTTGGGGCTACGGATCGCCGAACCTGGTCGCGGCCGGCTTGGCAGCCGTCGGGCTGGTGGTGGCGGTCGCGTCCGGGCGGCTGGAGCTCGCACGCCGTCGCCGCGAGCGTGTTGCGGCCTGAGGGCGTGCGGTGGCCTGACTGTTCCCGACGCCGTCGCGTGCCGGGCGGCCCGCCGCCGGATGCCTCGAGCGGTACCGTTCGTCTGGGCCCATAACAGCACAGGAGCGTTGACTGCAATGAAGGCGTACCGGCTTCGCGGTGTCACCCTGCACGGCAACCGCTATGCCTATCGCCAGGCCGGAGCCGGCCCGGTGGTGGTGCTGATTCACGGCATCACCTCGGACTCGACGACCTGGGCGCAGGTCATGCCTGGCCTGGCCAAGCAGTTCACGGTCATCGCACCCGACCTGCTCGGCCACGGCGGCTCCGCCAAGCCGACGGGCGACTACTCACTGGGCGCCCACGCGAGTCTGGTGCGTGACATCTTGCAGGAGCTCGGATATGACCGGGCCACTTTCGTCGGGCACTCGCTCGGCGGCGGCGTTGCGATGCAGATGGCCTACCAGTTCCCCGAGCGCTGCGAACGGCTGATCCTCGTGGACAGCGGCGGCCTGGGCCGCGAGGTCAGCCTGCTGCTCCGCGCGGCGACGCTACCCGGTGCGGAGTACGTCCTGCCGATCCTCACGAACGGACGGCTGCTCGAGGCCGGGCGAGTAGTGGGAAGAGTGATGGGAGCCGTCGGCCTGCGGCCCGGCACGGATCTGCGCGAAAGCGCCCGCGGCCATGCCACGCTGGCCGACAGGGTCACCCGCGAAGCGTTCCTGCGCACGGTGCGCTCGGTCGTCGAGCCCAGCGGCCAGCGGGTCGACGCCACTGATCGCCTGTACCTGGCCGAACGCGCGCCGATGCTCTTCGTCTGGGGCCAGCACGACACGCTGATCCCCGTCTCCCACGGCCACAGCGCGCACGCCCGCGTCCCGAGCAGCCGTCTGGAGGTCTTTGAGGACTCGGGTCACTTCCCCCAGCTGGACGAGCCCGAGCGCTTCGTCGAGGTGCTCGGCGAGTTCATCGCCACGACCGAGCCCAAAGCGCTCGAGGCGGATCGCTCGACACGCCGGCGCCTGGCGGGGCGTTCGTGAGAGCGAGTACGCGCACCTGCACCCAGACCACAACGGCGACGGTTCTCCGCCGGGACAGCTACGCCAGAGCCGCAGCTAGCTGACCAGCGTCTACCCGCACCGAGTGCGGCAGCGTGATCGTGAGGTAGCCATCGCGCTCGACGATGCGGCGCGCGTTGATGATCGTGACGCCGATCACTTCGCCCTTGCTGTCGTACCGCACGCCGTGCCCCTCCGGCGTGAGCGCAGCGTCTGAACTGTCGTTTGTGTCTCCCCGCCCGAGGTAGAGGACGTCGCCCGCGGCGTCATAGTCGCCGCGGTCAAAAGTTAGGTCGTCGATCTTGATATTCATGGCGTCCATCCGTCTGGAGAGCGTCCGTGTCTGTAGCCGAACGCCGTCACGATCCGCGCGGGTTCCTCCGCGAGTCTACGACGACCATCAGCCATCGGGAAGGCCCGACGTCGCGCTTGAAGAACCGCTCTCGGCCAGGCCATGACTCCCGGTCCGTGTGATCGGGCGACTCGAGAACCGCGTTCAAATGAGGCTCGAGCTCGGCGTGCCCGCCGCGCGTTCAAGATGTGCCTCAGCCAGGTGTCCTCGAACAGCACGACGCGCACACCGTCAACCGTCACTGCCTCAGCCATGATCGGGCGCCCGGTCACGACTCGCGTGCTCCCTCCCATTGCCGCCACAGCCGTCCGTCAAGGCAAGATGTTTGCTCGAACACAACAAGCGAGGCTACCCAGCCGCGCCGACCCCTGGGCGCTCCGATGCAGACAATCGTCATGGGCGATACTGGGCTCGAAGGAGCAAGTCGTGGTGTTCTCAACGAACGTGCGGCTCGTGAGCGTCACTGAGATGCGCTGAGATCACCTGAGGCTCGCGCAGTTAGGGACCACGGGAAGGGCCACGGCGAGTGGATGACACGCCCGCGTGATGGATCGAACGGCGCAATCCACGAGTGGCCAACTGCGTGCAGGCCAACGCACGTCGCTAGGTGTCCTGCCGACGTTCGTCGATCCCGGAGCCGACGCTGTCGCGCACCATGCGACTCGTCCGACAGGCCATCGCCAGCGCCACGACCCAGCCGACTAGAGTCCATCCGAGGAAGAAATTGATCACCGCCACGCTGCCCTGGTTGGTGACCTTCCGAGCGATGGCGACAATTGTCGGCAAGAAGTAGGCGCCGATCACAATGATGACTATGAAAACGGCGGCTCCTCCGCCGCCGCCGTTTGAGCTGGCTAGCACGTTGATCCTTTCGATGGTGAGATAGCGCCGGGCTCGTTATCGGCACCCTCGAGACAGAACCCAAAACCCGGCATGATCCCATTCATCCGATTTTGTTGGAGGGGGGCGATCCGTCGCCCGATCTGCGAACTGGCAGCTACGTCATCCGGCGCGCCGTGACGGCGCTACGCCGAGCCGTTGCGACGTGGTGCCACCGCGGCACGCGCACGGGCTTCACACAATGGGCGATACTGGGCTCGAACTCGCCTCTGAGGCTCAGGTAAGGCCGAATACCCTGATTTTGTTGGGGTTTGGTGCTCTCAGATCAGCTCGGGTTCGCTCAAATTGCTACCAAAATTGCTACCAAGCTCGGGCAAGTCGCGGCGGTAGGTAACGATCGCTCGCACGCTTCCTGTTCGTCCTCAGCGAGCGAGACGACTGTCGCCGCTCGGACGCCTGCTCAGCCGCCGAAGCACAAGCCCGAGGGTGCCCGGCGTGCGATGTAACGCTTCGGCCGGTCTATACCAAGTAGAGATATGAGGCCCGATGAAGTGGCGCGGATCGCTCACGATCCCGATGTATTCGAGGTCTTCTACCGCGAACACGTCGATGCGGTGCAGCGTTTCGTTGCGCGACGCATCTCCGATCCGCATCGGGCGGCAGACCTCACGGCGGACGTATTCCTCGCCGCAATCGATGCGGCAGCGTCGTATCGCCCTCGGCGTGGCGCGCCGGCGTTGTGGCTGTTCGGTGTAGCGCGGAACGTAGTCAACAGCGAGTTCCGCCACGCGGCACGCGAGCAACAAGTGAACGCGCGGTTCGAGGGGCGGCGACTCCTCGCCGACGATGACATCGTCAGAGCGCAGGAACGGATCGACGCCGAGGCGCGGTCTCGCGAGCTGTATGCAGCGCTCGACGGACTGACCGATGCCGAGCGCGCGGTGTTCGAGCTCAGTGCGCTCGACGGTCTCAGCGCGACGGAGGCCGCCAGGGCGCTTGGAATCCGCCCTGTCACCGCACGGGTCCGCCTGCATCGCGCGCGCCACACCCTGCGGACGGAACTTGCACCGCAAGAGACTCAGCTTATTACGAGGTCAACGGAGGTATCACCATGAACGCACCACAGCGATTCGAGGACCGGCTGCTCGCGCAGCTTCGGCGCGTCGTCACCGAGCGTGAGGAGTCTCGCGAACCCACTCACAACCATACGGGGCGCAGGCGCCTGGTGCTTTCCGGTGCCGGTGCTGCGCTCGTGATCGCAATCGTCGCAATCGCTGCAGTCGCGGTTGGAACCGGCAATAGGACGACCGGCGCCTACGCGATCCAGGTACGCCCAGGCGGCAAGGTGGCGGTCTCGATCTACAAACTCGGCGACGCGAAGGCGCTGCAGCGCAGCCTTCGAGCCGCAGGCATACCCGCCGTCGTCGACTTTGAAGCTACGAAGGCGGGCCCGTGCGTCGTCGCCGCTGGAATGAACACCAATCCCGAAAAGGCAGGCGCTGGCAACGAAGCAAACGAAACGCGCCATCTCGTGCAGTCCGAATCCAGGGTTCCACGGGGTACAACGCCGGGCGCCGGGGAAGCCGGCGAAAACGCAGCGATCCAGGTGCACACGTCCACGGCGAAGGGCGCCACGACCGCAACGATCAGCGAGTTCGTCGTTGATCCGAGTCGCATCGGGCCGCACGAAAAGCTCTACATCGTCCACGACGGCACTTCCATCCTCGTGAGAGAGGTCGGCGCCGTTTCCTGCCCGAAGCCGGCATCGTCGCGATAGCAGCTATGCCGGCGCCACGGCAGATCTCACTGCCACAGCGGATGAGTCGCCAGCGTGACGATCAGGCTGATCGGTGCCTCCGCAGCCGCACGCGGAAGCAGGCGTCGGTCAACGGGCGAGCCTGCGCCTGCTGCTAATCCCAGGCGGGTGTCTCGAGCCCAGGTGCCGGTGTTCGACGTGAGGCCGAGGTCGGAAGAGGCACGACGCGAGTGCTTTCGCATGGATGCGAGCGTGTCGGCGGAGACCGCCGAGACTGCTGAGATGGACGAAAAGCAGGTGTGCGAGCGAGCGATCGTTACCGGCGCCGCGCATCGACAAGCCACTTCGGAAACGCTCAGCTCATGCGCTTGTCGGCAAGTCAGGCGTGCGCGAGGTCGCGCATCTGGCGCACCGGGTGACGCCCTAGGCGACTCAACGTGGCGTAGGACGAGGCGTGCCCATGCGTTCGGGGCGCGACGCTGACGGGCACACGGCCCCTGAGTCGGTCGATAACGCCGCGGCGCAACGGCACCAGCAGCAGCTCGGTGTCCTCGCCGACAAGGACGGTCGCCTGCCCTTCGATCAGGTTGCGCCACAGAACGTCGTCAGTCCACTCCTCATCGCTGGGAACGAACGCAACATCCGCCGGGTAGCCGAGATCATCGTCGCTACGCGACGCCGCCATGAACAGCTCATCGGTCTTGTCGGTGATCTCGCTCATTGCATGTGCTCCCAGCCGTGAACGATATCGCGCCAGTCGCCCAGCAGCTTGAGTTCGGCGGCATACATCGCATCGTTCACCGGGCCATACGTGACGATGGGAGACTGCTTCTCCAGGCCGACGTACACGTGTTCGTGGTGCTCGCTCGGATCGTGGGCGTTGTCGAACGTGCGCACTGTGCGCCAGCGACCGTCCCGCAACACGAGGAGCACGATCGCGTACTCAACGGGATGCTCGCTCGAACGCTCCACCACGAGCTGCACATCGGAAGCCAGGAAGCGGCGTCGAGTCCGATCCTTAGTAGGCATGTTCGAGCGCCATCACGTCGTCTGCGATGCAAGCCGCTCGGCCGGTGCCGCCCGACCAAAGGCCGCCTCCACAAACGCCGACTCGTGCGCGCTCGGCGAATAGTCCGCGTAGCGCTGGGTTGTCTCGATGTCCCGATGCCCCATCCACTCCTGCAAGGTCCGCATGGGAACGCCAGTGCCAGCCATCGCCGTGCCGAACGTGTGGCGCAGATCGTGGAAGCGATGCGACTGCTCAAGCCGCGCGGCCTTGAGCGCCCGGCGGAAGCGCCGCAGGATCGCCGCCTTGTCGAGCGGCCCGGCCGTGTGGGGATCGGCGAACACGAGAGCATCGCCACTGCTCTCCCCCACCGCGCTGCTAAGGCGGTCCAGCTCTCCCGCGACCTCGTCTGCCATCGGAACACTGCGCGTCGAGCGACGGCACTTCGGAGTGCCGAACTCGCCCAGCACGTAGTTCTGGCGGACCCTGATCCGGGCGGCGGTCCAGTCCACGTCGCGCCATCGAAGCGCCACCAGCTCGCCCTGCCGCAGACCGGTCATCGCGGCCGTGAGATACATCGCACGGTCGATCTCGCGGTAAGGCCCGTCGACAGCGGCGTCAGCGAGCGCTCGCACCTCAAGCGGCTCAAGGAACCTGATCTCGGCGCTCTCGGGCTTGCCGGGCAGCTCGATATGCCGGGCGACGTTCACGGGCAGCCACCCCTTGCGCTCGGCGAACCCGAGCGTCGACGCGAGCGTCAGCGACTTCGCCAGCGAGATCGACGCCGCCGAGAACCCACGCCGTCGCAGCTAGAGCCAGGCCCGACCTCGACACGCGGTCCTCCGCTCCGCCAACGAAAAGCTCAAACAGACTAGATGCACGCCACAGCGAGCGCTGTGCGATTGCTGTGTCCCACGCGCACGGACCACTTCCCCGAGCAGGCCCCAAAGGGACCGATTCGGCACCGGCTCGGGACCTGTGCATCTCGTCTGTCGGGACTCGCCGTTCGGAGGGGGCTGGCTTGGCCTGGTCGGGCGGACAGGGTGACGAGGGGGGCGGTCGTCGGATTGGTTGGTGGAGGCTCGGGGCCAGCTGTCGCGCGGGTGGCACGCGGCGGCGGGTGGCCGACGGGTGACGAGTGCGCTATGCGAAGGCGGTCAGGCGGCTCCCGCGCCGGGCGGCGGGGTCTGGGGCTCCTCTTCCTCGGCGAGCGCCAACCCGGCAAGGAAGAGCGCGGCCTGGACTAGTAGTGCGGCGTCCACCGGACCGACGCGGCCGTGCAGGCCGTGGGAGATCGAGTTGCGCAGGTTCAGGCCGAGCGGGTCGGCGAGCAGGTTGGTCAGGTACGCGTGCCAGCCGTCGTCTGGGAACACCGGAGCGAGGTCGCGGAGCAGCGGTCCGAGGGTGACGACACCGCCGATCTCCTGGCCGGCCCCGACAGGGCGGATCACCGGGATGCCGAGCTGGCGCGCGAGCTCTCGGACGGTGCGCTCGATCCGGGGGACGAGGACGTGCGCGCTCTCATCGAAACGCTCCTCCCAGAACAGCTCGATCGCGCGGGCGATGCGCTCGGCCGTCTCGGCGTCCACGAAGTCGCCCTCGAGGGACTGCGCGAGCTGAGGGGCGGACAGCCGATCCTCGCGCTGACCGATCCGCTGAAGCGCACGGGCGCAGAACATCCCCCAGATCCGGCCGTGCTGGGCGCGTTCGGTCGCGCGAGCGAGCCGCCGGTGCTCCTCGGGCGTGGCGGCGCGGAACGTCGCCGCCGCGGTGTCAGGGCCAACGAGCGACCGGCCAAACAGAAACTGGACAGGGAACTCCTGCATCTGCCGGTCGACCTGCTCGGCAGAGCCACCCGGCGGAGACTGGGCCGCGAGCAGGGTCAGCGCGTGCTCGAAGCTCGGCGCGTCAGCGAACAAAGCTAGGAAGGCCTCCACCTCCTTAGGCGGCAGTTCGATCTGCACCGCCACCTCCTTCAGATCGAGCTCCTCGACGCCGATACTGCCGAGCTCCCTGCGCAGTTCCCCCACCTCCTGATTGCAGCCGTAGCG